>ERZ651776.241-NODE-241-length-79761-cov-7.041602_pt1 | contig 79761 bp, 50 predicted proteins | sample MGYA00514761_ERZ651776 | MGnify/ENA metagenome assembly ERZ651776 | reverse complement strand
ATGCACTGCAGCGGATGCCACGAGATAATTGAACTTCAAATCATCCGCTATCTTTCGTTCTTCAACGAAATATTTCAAGATGTCTATGTGACCATTTCCTGCTGCTAGTAGTGCCGCATCTTTTTCCGTATCTCGCGAAGGTTTCACTTTGTCGAAAAGAAACCGAAGACAGTCGAGGTTTCCTCCTGCAGCAGCTTGAATGCACGAAGCTCTTTTATCACACGGGCAATCATTAGAGAAGCAGTACTTCAGCATCTCGAGATTACCTTTATCTGCTGCCACAGTAATTGTCTTCTCATCCCACTCGCACTGTTTCACTTCTCTCGCCCACTTGAGAAACTCGAGTTTGTTCGTTCCCACAACTCCCGAGCAAAACAAGGCTTGATCTAGCACTCTTCCATCTCCATCTTTCTTTCCCCAATTCGAGTTATTCCACAACCATTCCAACGTCGAAATGGATGAACATTCGTAAACAGCGAAACGTAATTTCGATACGTCTACCCCGGCGTACGCAAACACACCCGAACTCTCTCTATTCACCTCTGAAAAGAAAAACCGATCTGTCCTATTCAATTTCGACAAGACATGCGAGACGAACACATCCTTGTGATGCAACACCAACCCCGTCCACAACTTCGTCGGTCCAAGCTTCAACCGCTCCACATCCGCTCTCATTCGTTCGACAGCTTTTTCCTTCTCCTTTTTCTTCTTCCTCTTCTGCGCGCCGGATGCTTGCTTCTTCCCCATGTATATGTTTTAGTAGTATTATATCTTTTTTCTCTTTTTGTCCAAATTGCCGTTTTCCAATTTGTGGTGAATTCTCCATTCTTCTCGCACATCACATCTCTTGCTGTTGTTCGAAAGAAGCAAGCGCGAGAAGAGAAGACGCGTTTGAAGCGACGATGCTCGAAAAAGAGGACGACGAGGAGGTATACAAAGGACCGAGTTTACCACCACCACCAAAACCATCGCTCCGAAATGGAAAACAACAACAACAACAACAACAACAACAAATCGTCAAAGCCGCCGCAGCGGTACACGCGTCGCTTTGGTCGCACAACAGGAACGACGCGACTTTGAAACGAAGCGGAGGCGACGATCCAAACGAAAACGACGATGACTTTGCAGAGGTGAACGAAAATTCGCACTGGTGGACGCTCGAGGCGCGATCGGTGGCTTTATCGAGGGAGGCGAAAGTGCAATGGAATCCAGAGGTGGATTTACCGTGCGAGGACGCGCGAGAGAGGCAAATGAAAGCGCAAACCGGGGAGTTTAACGTTTGGTACGGGAAATCTGCGACGACACCAGGGGCGATGTCGTATCACGATCGGAAACCGGCACCGACGAGGTGCGTGGCGGCGTTTGATTGCGGGACGACGAAAGCGGACGCGTTGGCGGATACGACGGAGAATACGAGTATTTATTGGTGTTTGCACTTTGCGAGAGGGAGGTGCACGTACGGGAACTGTTGCGAGTACATACACAGGTTGCCAACCGGCTTGGACGATGCGAAGAGAAAGGATTTGATGTACGATTTGTTCGGGAGGTCGAAGCATGCGTTAGAAAAAGCGGACAACAGCGGCGCGGGGAGTTATTTGAGAGACGTGAGGACGTTGTTCATTTACTACGCCGGGTCGGTGCCGGAACATTGGGGTTCGGATCGAATGGAACGAGAGATTAGGAAAGATTTCGGCGAGTGGGGAGCGATTGAAGCCGTGGACGTGAAACACGATCGAACTTTTTGCTTCGTGAGGTATAAGTTTCGCGCGAGCGCGGAGTTTGCGAAAGAAGCGATGGAAGGCCAGAGGATTGGCAACTCAAAGATTCACGAGTTGCCGTTATCCGTGAGATGGGCGAACGACGATCCTAATCCCGTGGCAATTGTGAGAGTGAAGAGAGAACGCGAGACGTTAGTCGCGGATGCGATTATTCGTGGGATTGAAAAGAAGCAGAGAGAAATGTCTGCGAAGGACGCCTTGGAACAGAAGATGATGGCGCAGGTGAAAGAAGGAGAAGAGTATCCAGACACGTCGGCATTCTACGCCGACGACCAAGGGAAGAAAGCGATGGAAGATGCGGAGAAAGAGAAGAAAGACGAGGAAGAGAGAAACAGAAAATCGTTCAAAAGTAACAACGTCGAGGAAGAAGAAGAGGAAGAGGAGGACGATGACGACGGAGTCACGTTCGATCCAGACGATTACGAATAGCTATCTATAGCGTAGCAGGTACCTGGTAGTACAACGCAGTAGTAAATATGCAATTGAAGACAAATACTTTAGCAACTATAACTAACTAACTAACTAATGTGCTAATTCTATCTATATTACCATCCGGTCCTAACAAGTACGAGTTCGTGTTGTACAATTCTTCTGGTTCCGCTTTTGTTGTATTATTATTAAACAAAGTTCCAAACGCACGCGCCGAAGAAAGTATCCTCGAATCTCTTCCAACGACCAGTTCCTTCTCCATTTGCACGGCTTTCGTGAACGCTAACCGCGCGGGAAAGTATTCAATCACACCGCCACCTCGGTGTGGCGACAACACGACCAAATCTCTTTGGTTGATGAATCCTACGTCCGAGTCGCGACATCCTTTCAGCATACTCCGCATACTCAAATTGCCGTATTTGCAATCGTACGTGCTCACTCGTCCGAGTAAATCAGTCGTTGCGAGGAAAGATCCGTCGGGAGAGTTGAGAATAGTATTGATTTTTCTCGGTCCGTCGACGATGGCGGATTTCCATTTCGACGGTTTCAACGCCGTCTTGTTTTCAGATTCTTCTTCGGATTCGTTTTCATCATCGTCGCCATCATCACCATCGGCGACAATATCGAATCGCTTTTTTTGAATATCTTTCGTCTTCTTCGCGAAAAACGAAAATACTTTCTTTGCCGCCATGGATACAGCTTCCACGGCGCCAAACTTTGACCCACCAGACGCTTGCACGAACGCAATCGTCCCGAACTTGCCGCAAGCGACGAAGCCAAACTTGTTTTCATCCTTCTCGTCGTCGTCGCTGTCCGAGTCGTCGCTGGTATTAAACAACAATGTATTCAAACGACTTTTACTTCTCTCGCGCAAACCAACTTCTGAGCACGTCAAAGGCACGTTACCTACGCACACGCCGTCGCGAATAGGCGCGATTCTTTTAAATCCGTCAAATTTGACCATCCCGGTTAACGTGTTGTAATCGTCCTTTTCCGGTTGAAAATCTTGCGCGTATTGCTTTCGAGCCATTCGTAACCGGTGTAAATGTGATTTCATCTCCAATGCATCTATTCGCAGCACGTCCCCATTTTCCGCGAAAATCGTCACGTCCTCTTCTTCTTCTAAGACCGCACTTTCGTCGTCGTCGTCGCTTTCCTTCTTCGGCCCGAGGCGTTGCCCGTACGGCCGCGCTCGAATAGAAACCAAAGGCGCTCTCGAAACCTTCCTCGAGAAGAGCAATCGCGGCGAGCAAACATCCGCACAATCGTACCCTTCCAAACGACCAGTAGACAACCCTACCAGTAAGAACGGCTTTTCATCGTGCGCAAAATCGACAAACGCCAACGAACGCGCGCAAATGCCGCCGTGTGTGCGAATATCTTTATTCTTCGTTTTGTTCTTCTTGGTTGCTTGTATTTCAATCACACCTTGGTGTTGTCTCGTGTCGTTATCATCACCACCTTTCTCGTCGGCGTCGTCGTTGCAAACCGAGCACACGACCAAAACGTTTAAACGACTTAAAGCTATCACAGTCGCGTTCGTGTTGAGTGCAATCCTCACTCGGTCGTTCTCCTCGTGACTACTCGATGTTGTTGATGATGCAGACGATGCAGATTTCCCCAACGGTGTTGCACGTGTAGGACGCAGCCACGTTTGCGAACGCGTCAAGACCGGGTCGTCCGCATCGTCTGGAAACAAAATCGAGACGACTTTGTGGACGTCTTTGATATGTCCCAAGCGAGTGAGAAGAATTTCAGACGGAGGTTTATCCTTCGTCGTTTTATTCTTCTCGGTTGACATGTTGGATATTATGTGAGGACACTTTCCGTGCGAACGAGAAGTGAAACATGTGAGGATGTTTTAGTAGTACGTATTTGTGCGAAAGAAAACGTGAAAAATCGAAGAGAGAGCACGAGGATATACGTTCTATCTACTCTAGCACTCATTGTTCAATCAGTGAAACGCCCTTTCGGTCGCGTCTAAGAGTTCGTATTGGCCTTTTCTCAGCAACCGAATCGCCCGGAGCCATTTTTTTCCAACGCTCCGTTCTTCTCCACCTTTTAACAACGCGGGTTCTCTTACCGCGACTTCATCCAACGTCGCTTTCTGCTCTGCTATGGAGTCTAACACTTCATTGCGGTTGTATTTAGAGACGAAGTCGTCCTGTTTTTGCCCGCTTCTGTTCTCTTCCAGAAAGAGTTCGTCGACGGTTTTTCGATCTACTTTCAAAAACGTATTCGATGCGCGTAAACGAACGTCGATGGAATCGTTCCGGTTGTTTGGCACGCAAAAACCGTATTTTCGCAACAATTCGTCGTTCGAGCGATGATTACCGTAGGATATGGTGCACTCTTCGCCGTTCTCTATATCGCGTATCGCGTACACTTCAATACTTGTTGATGCGTTATTCTTGTTCGATACTAATCGAATCTCGCAGTTCGCGTTGGCGTCGTGATTGAGTAAATCTACGCCGGGAATGAACGAATAGAACAAAGAATCAATGTTCTTGTTTTCCGAAGACACGGACAAAGCTCTCGAGAGAACCGTCGATATCGCCCACGCAAACATCTCGTAAGAGACCGCCTTATTCTCTTCCCCGAATATCCCCGCGTGCGCGTTCTTCACAAACGTCTTCCTCGTCACGACGCTTTCAAACGTCGGCGTGCCTCGCAACAGCGCGATTTGTGAAGCGTCCCATAACAAAGGCACGGACGGGTCCAGTTGACCCGTCAAAGGAGGACACGATGCGCGATACGAACTCGAATCGAGCAATAAATTCAACGCCATCGACGCGTGCACTTCAAATCCAGACGCCACTCTTTTCGCCGCCTCGACGAACCGCGGCGCTTTCGTCCGCGCCGAGTTTATGGCGAATGCGGACGATAACGGGTAATATAAATCCTTCTCCAACGTGAATATCTTTGCATTGATTTTAATTCCTTCACTACCACTCGCAACAAACACTCCCAGAGATTCTTCTTCCGTTTGTTCTTCTTCTTCTTCTTCTCTGCGGACGACGACGTTTGAAGAAGCCACGAACGAACTCTTCGCGTCGGACAAAAGCGCACGCAACGCTTCGCCTCTCCGACCTGAACCTACTAACGAGTTTCGAAACGAACAAGACATCATAAAGTCATGTCGACTAATTCGCGAAGCGCTCGTAATCGTAATCGCGCGTCCGATAACAAGTGTCCAATGTCGTCCGTTTTCAAGTGTTTGTGCGTCTCGAATTGCTCTCGAATTTCCCCGAACAATTCCTGTTTATGTTCTTTCCCAGATTTCGTTTGGGAGGCTATTCGTAAAGCTTTTCGGTACAAGGTTAAAACGTTCGCGCGGTTGATGAAGTGCTGGAGAGATTTCGTCGTCGTCTTCGTCGTTGACATTTTGTCGTACGGACAAAAGTGAGGGACGACAAAAAACAAAAGACAGTTGTCTATTTTTCTGAAGCCCTAAATGAAAAATTTAAATATATATAATATCCTAAACCCTAATTAATTGCCATCGCTTCGGCGATGGCATTTGTTAAACGGATAAAAATACAGAGAAGATTAGGTACGACATTCCTAAGTTCATTGCATCGCGCAGTCGATATTAATTCGATTACTCCTATAGCATGGCCCCTGCGCAAGGATGACACATGAATTTGATTGGAAAAGATCACCGTTTTTTTTTTGCAGCAGTTGTATTATTATTATTCCTTCAAGCTTTTCGTCAACTTGGTAATTTGAAAAACCACATGCGTATTCACACGAACGAGAAACCGTTTGAATGCCATGTGTGCGAGAAGAGGTATCGTCATACTAGTAGTTTAAAGTACCACATGCGTACTCAACATTAACTCTTTTAAAGTCCAAGTTTACATACACATACCAGTTCAGCAGTACCTTATACTACAAACGCACCACTCTATTCTCCAACATCAAATGATTATTACTATGGCTAACGACTAACACCGTTCTTCCTTTACTCGCTCTTTTCAACGCCTCGATGACTATCTTTTCGCTCTCCGCGTCCAACGCCGACGTCGGTTCGTCCAACAAGAGAATCTTCGGATCCGCGAACAACGCTCGAGCGATGGCTACGCGTTGCTTTTGCCCGCCCGATAAAGTGCATCCTCGCTCACCAATCTTCTTGGAAAATAAATCCAACGCGATGTCGTCGTAAATCAACGCCGCTTTGGCCGCTTTGACGACGCGTTCGTATACCTCTCTCGGAATGTTGCTCTCGTTTCGTCCGTTTCCATCAAATACCACATCAAATTCATCCGAGCCATAGACGATGTTGTCGAAAATAGTCCCGGAAAACAACACCGGTTCTTGCGAGACGATCGATATGACGCGTTTACGCAACCATTCCGAGGATAAGGAGTCGATGTTTACACCGTCTAACGTTATCGCGCCTCGATTTACTTTGTAAAATTTTTGCAACAAGTGCAAACACGTCGTCTTGCCTCGTCCCGAAACGCCCTGTAATTTGACCACTTCGTTCGGTTTGACTTCAAACGATACCGAATTCAATACGTTCGTTGTTGTTGCAGAAGAAGAAGTGGAAGGATACGAAAACGTCACGTTTTGAAACTGAACGTGACCTTTGAACGAGTCCATTTTCATCAACTTTTTGTTCTTCTCCTTTCCTATTTCTTCTTCTTCTTCTTCTTCTCCTTCTTCTTCTAAACAATTAAAAACCTCCGTCGCGCTTCCGCTCGCTTTGAATAAACTCGTAAACGCGTTCAAAAGCTGCCCAAAATACTCTTGCAACTGAGATTGGTACAACATCGCGGCGACCAACTTTTCCGCGCCCATGTCCTCGTCTAAAGCTAATCTCCCACCCACGTATAATATCATCACCGGAACGAAACACGACGATATCAAGCTATAAAATATGGTAAAGTACCCTCCCGAAAATATCGCTTGCTCGACGCTTTCTTTATACCATCGACTCACCGCGAATCCATATCGGTCGTTCTCGTACGCCTCGTTCGCAAACGCTCGCACCGTTCTCACGTTCCCGATCGCCTCGTGCGCGACATCGTTCGCGCTCGCCAACGTTTCTTGCACTCGAGCGCTATTCCTCGCCATCCACTTCCCGTAAAAGTGATTCGCTATCGCCGACGCCGGCACCGCCGCCGTCGCCAACGCGCCCAGTCGGTAATCCAACCACACTAAATACGCCGACACCCCTAAAACTCGCACCACGCACTCCACGCAGTTTCGAAACACCCAAGACAAATCGCTCGCAATTTCCCCGCAATCCGACGAGAGCATCGACGCCACTCTCCCCGTCGTCCTCGAATCGAACCATTCGATTTTTTTCCTCAAGATTGAACGAAACACGTCTCGTCTTAACCGTCGCACTATTCTCGTTTGCGCAAAGGAAAACAGAAACACGTTCCAAAAGTCTAACAATCCGTTGATGACGCCGGCGCATAAAAAGTACTGGACGTTTTTCATAAATTTTTGCTGGTTTCCGTCGACGACGGCTCCTACAGTCATCGCCACGAAGTGTGGCATGGAAACGCTGAACGGTAAGCGGACGAGCAAGGACAGGATGCCGAACAGAATCCATCGGGAATCCGGTTTCGCCAATTGGAGAAGTTTTGCAAACGAAGCACGTTTGAGTACTTTCTCTCTCGCTTTTGTGCTTCTTCTTCTTCTCGCGAGCAAGCGCGAGGTTGAGAGCTCTTCTCCTTCCTCTTCCTCCGAGTCGGAGTCGGAGGACGGTGACCTCTCGTCGTCGTCTGAATCGTCGTCAGACGACATGTGTCTTTCAACTGTTTTTGTGTTGTGAGGGAAATTAATTGGAATTTCTTCATTAAAGATATCAAAACAGAACGAACCCGTCGCGAGAGATGCCGAAACCGCGAAAATGGAAACCCCGCAAAAGAACGACGACGAGTGCGATTTTCTTCGCTCTGGCGTTTTTAACGCGCGTTTTCACCGTCGAAATCAGCGCGAACGAGGATGCGCTCGATGGGATTGAGAATACAATCGATTTACTCGAAAAGCAGTTAAACGAGATGACCGGCGAGCAAACATCATCAAAGAAAGGAGTTCTTCTAGACGATGGCACGACGGAAAACGCACGAGGAGGGACGGAACTCATGTCAAAAGAACTACAAGATCGCGTCCCGAAAGTCTTACTCGACCGATGGCACGTGGTGAAGTCGCGCGTGCGAGATTTAAGCGAGGACAAGAGAAAGCCGAACGCTTTATGGTTTCACGATTTGCCGAACGACGTGGAAAGCGCGCACCTGAAACAGCAGTGGTCGAGGGAGAGGTTTGATTTGTTCGTATTCGTGAGCGAGTGGCAAAGAAAGGCGTACGAGTCGGTGTTCGGGGACGTGTTCAAGGAGAAGGCGGTGGTGCTGCGGAATGCGATCGAACCTTTCGCTCGATCGAGGAGAACGGAGAGCGACGAAACGACGATCCGGTTGATCTATCACACGACGCCGCATCGAGGACTCGGGTTGCTCGTGCGGGCGTTTGTGCGGGCGTACGAGGCGCGAAAAGGTAAACTACGTTTGGACGTTTACTCGAGCTTTTCAATTTACGGATGGGGTCATCGAGACGAGCCGTTTGAAGAACTGTTCGACGTCTGTCGCGAGCATCCCGGGTGCGAGTATCACGGCGCCGTGTCGAACGCAGAGGTGCGAGAAGCGCTCACGAAGGCGCACATCTTCGCGTATCCGTCAATCTGGCAGGAGACGTCGTGTATTGCCGCCATCGAGGCGCTGAGTGCGGGCGTGCACGTCGTTACCTCGAATCTTGGCGCGCTTCCAGAGACGCTCGGTACTTTCGCCACGATGTACCAATACGTCGAGGACGCGGAAGAACATCTCGCCGCTTTTGAGCGAGCACTGAGCGAGGCGATCGATAGTTACTGGTCGCGAGAGAAGGTCTCCATGCGGCGCACGCAACAGGTGTACGCGTCTCAAGTTTTCGGTTGGGGAAATGCTGGATTCGCCGGGCGCGCGGACGATTGGGTCAGAGTCCTCGGCTCGGCGCACGAGCTGTTCAACGGCAAGAGAACGCTCGAACGACGGGATTTCAACTCGGACTCGGAATTTGCCGACGCACTCTTCGTCGCAGGTCGAGTGAAAGAAAATCGTGGAGATGTCCATGGAGCGATGGCGAAGTATCGTCGGGCTCTCGAGCTCAACGAGCTCAACTCTTACGCGCTCGTTAGCCTAGGTGTCTTGGAAATGACGTCGGGCGATAATACGGGCAATCGCGAGATGGCAAACCGCGGGGTCGAGTATCTCGAGTTCGCCATTGATAACGCCGAGCGTCTGAGTCCACCTCTCAAGCCGGATTCTGCGGCGTATTACGGAGCCGCCGTGCGTAGCGGGTATTATCGGGAAATCCGTTATCAGCACGCTCGCGCTGTCAAGAGTTTCGATTTGGGACTGAACACGTCGCAAGCTGGAGATAGCGACTGCTGGGACGTGTATCGCGCCACCATGGTGCCACACTTCCCGCTGAGCCCAGAGGAAGAGAGAGAGACGATTCGAGGGTTCAACGCTATGGTCGATGCGCTTCTGGCCCGGGATGACCTCTTTTGTCAACGCGAAAACGCACTGGCCAACGCATTCTCCGTCGCGTATTACTACACCGAGTGCGATTACAAGGAAGAATACTCCAAATGGGTTCGGTTGAAGGCAACGTTGAACAAGAACTTGGAGTACTTTTCTCCGCGACTCGCGTACGAGCGCGACGACAGGTACTTAACGAGCCGGGAAAGCAAAGCGAGTTTGAAACGTCTCAAAAGCCGCAAGATTAAATTGGGGGTCGTCTCTTCTTTCTTCACGCCCGACTCGAGCATCTGGGGGAACTTCGGATACGTCGTCCGCGGCCTGCAACAAGACAAGCGCTTTGAAGTTGATTTTGTTTACTTCCCGCGAAACCCAATCACAAAGGAGGACAAGCTGCTGTCTCTGCATCCCGAGTCTAACATTTACCTGGAGGCACATCAAATGGGTCAATCGGTGTTGGATGCGAACCGAAAAAAGATTGAGGCGCGAAAGTTTGATGTTCTGCTCTATCTTGACCTGCACATGACGGGTGAGATGCACGATTACGCCATGGCAAAGCTCGCGCCCGTGCAGATCACCACGCACGGACATCCGGTGACATCGGGCATTCCTGAGCTCATCATGGATTACTTCCTATCTTGGGATCTCGCCGAACTTCCCGACAAGTTGCGGGCGCAGACTTTCTACACCGAGAAATTGCTGTTGATAAACAGTAACAAGCAAGCGTGGGAGTACTTTGTGCCGAGGACGAAGGATGAGGTTTCCGTAATCAAGGGTCACGCTCCGTTCTCGCATTTCACTCGAGAAAACATCGACTTCATCCCCGATGAAGGAATGAGAAAGCTCTCAGTCGAAAACGCGACGTGGTACTTCTGCCCGCAAGCAGCGTTCAAGTATCACGTCACGTTTGATAGGATACTGGGCGAAATACAGAAGCGCGATTCGAGCGCCGTCATCATCCTGATGCAGCTCACGTCTGACACCTTCGAAGATTTACACTTCAAGGTAATCAAGAGACTTTCGACGCACGGCGGAGTCGATCTCAGCCGCGTCGTGTTCGTTCCACGTATGCAGCACTATCAGCTGATGGCGATGTACAAGTTATCGGACGTCGTCCTCGACAGCGTGTATTTCGGAGGAGACACCACGACGCGCGAGGCCTTTGAGGTCGGATCACCGGTCGTCACGCTTCCCGGTAAGACGATCGGACAACGATGGACGCAAGCATACTACAAAGTCATGGGCATCCTCGATTACGTCGTCGACACGGCGGATGAATACGTTTCCGTGGCGACAAAGTTCGCCAACGCCGACGGCGAAACGAAGCTGCGAGCTCGCGAACGCATCAAGACCGCGTACCACGAAAAGCTCGTCGCCAACCCCGAGGCACCGAAACTATGGGGCGACGCGATATTTCGCGCCGCCACCGCGCCGACGAGATGGCATTGGCACGATCAGGTGGGAACGAACGCAAAAAAGCGAACGCGCGATGAATTTTAGCATCCGCGTCGTACGTAGACTCATCTCTCTTCCAAAAAAGTTCTCTGCATGCAGCAAACTGGCAAAGAAACATCCGCCATTATGAATAAATAATGCACTCTTCGTGTGCGGGTATTCAAGTAGTCGCCCGAAAAACGGCGACTACTGCTCCTACTCTTCGACGACAAACGCGAGTACGACAATTTTGCAACGCGTCGTCATCGTCGAACGGGGACAACGATGAGTGGCGAAAACTTCGTAAACGAGAACTCTCCGAAACGCACGAAAAGGCGAGGAAAATGATTCAGCGGGGAAGTCGATTGATGGACCGCTTAAAAAATCTCGAAATTGGCGCGAAACTGGCGATGAAACGGAACGACGAGACGCAGTTACGACAGATTGCGAGAGATAGGGTGGTGGTGAAAGACGGTTTGAAAGAGTTGGTGAGGAAAATTGAAGCGCAGAGAGAGTTTGCGGAAGCTTTGGAGAAGGTTTTGGATGATGAGTGTGATGGTAAAAGGACTGGGCGTGCTTCGTATTTACCGTACGAAACCGAGGAGGAAATCGAGGAGAAGTTTCGAAAGCTGGAGAGGCAACAGGAACGCTTAAAAGTAGATTGGCTGGAAAACTTATGATAATAGCAAGAAGCATAGATGATTTAGCAGTAGTGTGTTAGATTTTTAGTATAGTTTACAACGCTATTGTATTACTATTTATTGACGTTAGTAGTATTAGTATCGTCGTCGGCCCCGTTATTATTCTCGATTTCGATTTTGAAGGTTTGGTTTTGGAAGAGTAACCGGAGAGGTTGTTTGTTTCCCGGAGTTTTGTTATAATTTTTCGACGAGGATGGCGTCAGGTTTTCTTTGCCGCCGCCATTGCGTTCTGCTTTCTCTGAAATCGATTGGTTTTTGTGCTCTTTTCCTTCTTCTATCTCGTCTTCTTCTTTGTTGGATTCGGATACCGAGGAGGAGCGCAACGAAGACGCCGTGCCCGGTTGATATTCCAAGTCATCTTCCTCCTCCTCCTCCTCATTGCCGAAGAAATCGGGTTCCATGTGCTCCGTCCCATGGCTACTGCGCGGCGTTTCAGATTGCGGCAGGTGTTCTTGCTTCTCTCTTTTTTCTTCTTCTCCTTTTTCTTCCTCTTTATCTCTCTTCTTCTTCATCGCGCTATTCGCGTGCGAAAAAGTTTTGTCTGGACTCAAAGAAAGATTTACGCTCGAATCCAACGAACTCGCCATGGAATAGTTCGTTCTCTCGCACGCGCTGACAAACTTTTCAATCTTTTCCAAACTTGGCGAGCACTTCGTCCCGGCGAGCATTTCCCGCACGTATTCTTCCATCTTCTTCAAACTCTCGATTCTATTCACTTCCATTTGACTCGTCTCTTTGACCAACCTCTCGTATCGCTTCGCCACCCACCGCTCGGCAATCTTATGCAGACCAAACAACCACGGTCCTCGAAACGCCACTCGAAAACGCACTTCGCACACTTTCACGCATTTACTCGCATCCTCCGGACACTCTTTAATCACCGCGAGTTCCTCGCACACGATCATCTTCCGTAAACTAATATTCCTCGTGTACGTGTACAATCGCTTCTCCTCCTCGCGCCACTCGCACATCTCCAACCCTTCCAGCGGCGCTTGTCTGTTCGCGACCGCATTAAACGGGAGCTTCGAAAACCACTTCGGCGCGTCGTTTCTGGACCAAAATTTCCTTTTCCTAAAGTGCCAGCCATTTTTCGTATCTTTCGAAGGCGCCACCGTCGGGACTATTTCGATTTTATACACCGTCTGGTCGTCCGGGGACACGCACGACGTCCTTTGCAAAAACGCGCGAATAACGTTCAGAGCGTTCGTGTTATACGTCACCTCGTGCGTGCGTTTGGTCCCACCAAGTTGTTGCGATTTCTTAAACAGTTCGCCGACGTAATTTCTCGGCGGTTTGATACGCGTCGTCTGAGTCGTCATCGCGTCTTCCGAGGAAGAAGAGCGTTCTTCCATCATCATCATCGTCGCAGTTTTCTATATAAGTTACCGTTGGAATGGAAAAATATTGACCACAAACGCGCGGTCTTTTTTTAACAGACAAAAATGGACCAAAAAGAACACGCACAAAGAAAACACACTATTATGTGAGGTGCAAAAAGAGACCACGAAAGCGCGACCACCACAGTGCTCTCTCTCTCTCTCTCTTTTTCTTCTGTCGTCGCGTGTTGTTGGAGAGACGAGAGAGAAATCGAGATTGTTTTTCTGGTAATGGATATCTCTCTCGTGTGATGTTTTCACAAAGAAAACACACGTCAGTTGGGAAGAAGGACGACGAGTTGCGAGAAAAAGCGAAATTACGATGAAAGAGAAACCACCGGTGCCGACGTTCTTCGAAGAAAAACCACCACCACCGAGAGGAGGAGGAGGAGGAGGAGGAGGACAACAACAAAATCGAGAAGTTCGTGAAAGTGGCCCGGAGGAAGAGGCGATGATGCCGCCGTTACCGGTGTACGTCGCACCGGAATGGTCGGGGCCGCCAGAAGGACAAACGTCGTTCAGTTTGGAAGTGTTAAAGAGCGGCCAAGTTGTGGATTTAATCGTTTTAACAACAGCAACAACAACGTCGAAGGTGGATGATGATGATGTGGTTCCTAAGAGTCGCTCGTACGTCACGTTTGGGCGACATCCGCTGTGCGACGTTGTCATCGAGCACCCGTCGAGTTCGAGATTGCATTGCGTGTTGCAATTTAAGAAAAACACGAAGGAAATGTACCTGTTCGATCCGGGGTCGACGCACGGGGTGTTTGTGAATAAACGGAAATTGAAGAAAGGAATACACGCGCCAATATTTGTCGGCGATCAGATTAAGTTTGGGGAGAGCACGAGAGATTACATCGTGCAAGGAGACGAGGCTTTAATGCCCGAGTGCGGGTTGACGAACCGAGAGCTAGAGAAGGTGAAGGAGATTCAAAAGAGGCGAGAGATGGAACAGAGGAAAGACGAGGAGGAAAAGAAGATGGAAGAAGCCGCGGTGGCGTGGGGGATGGCCTCGGAAGAGTTTGAAAAGAAAAATATGGACGAAGACGACATCGATTGGAGAACGCACGACGTCGCGAAGTTTACGCAAAACATGCGCAAGGCGATTGAGAAAGTGAGGCAGAAGGAGATGAAAGCGGAGAACATGCGTTCGGAGATTGAACGCATCAAACGAAAGGAAAGTTCCCAAGAAGGTGGTCTCACGCACGGGCAAGTGCAACAAATGCACAAAAACGAAACCGCGCTTGAGTTGCTTCAAGAGCACATAGATGAAGCGGACGAGCGGTTGAACGAGTCGTTGAGGGAAGTTTTAGGATTAGCGAGTAGAAATAAGACGAAGGAGAAGAGAAAGAAGAGGAAAGCGATAGATTCCGAGGACGAGGAGGAAGACGGGTTTTACGATCGCACGGAAAAGCGCGCGAGTAAGAAGGAAGAAGAGAAGAACAACAAGAAGAAAAAGAAGAATGCAAAAGCAAAAATCTTTGTCGAAACGGAAACCGCGGCGTCGCTGTGGGAGAAGAAACTAAACGCCGAGTCGACGCTAAAATCGTTGCAAACGTCTTTGGAAAAAGCGAGAAAAGATCAAGAGAGTGCCAGAATCGAAAGAGAACGCTTAGATGCCACAGAAGATGCAGATGCGATGGATATTTTCACCTCGGACGCTCGAAAAGAGGCGTGCGCAGATACCATCCAACGCTTGCTAAAATCCATCGACGAGAAGGAAGAAGAGTTGGAACGTCACGCGTCTTTGTTGGAGATTGCGGACCCGCACGAGGAGTTCAAGCCTGGCACGAGTAAAGGCGATGCGCTCAAAGCCGTCGTCGAGAAGGAGAAGAAAGAGAAAGAGGAAGCGGAAAGGAAGCGCAAGCAAGAGTTGATTGAGAAAATGAAAGCAGAAAAAGAGAAACAAATGAAAGAGCACGAAGAGCGACTGAAAGTACAAAAGTGGGAAAAAGAAGGCCAACTGTTGGAAAAGAAGACGTTCACGGGAGGTGCTGATGGTATCGGCGGTGCAAATGGCGGCTCGGGGCAAGACAATGCAAAGGCGGAAAAGAAGAGAAAAATTATCGAGCGCGTGGAAGACGAGGCGCCCGTGGTGGTTGACGAAGAGGAAAAGACGCGCAAAAAGGAAACAAGCGTGAAATCGTTATCGCCACCACCACCATCACCAGCGACAATCGTATCAGAACCGAAAAGAGACGCAATCAAACTCGACGATCCGGGAGATGGTTTCTTGTCGCCGGCTCAAGTCAAAGCCTTGGCGGATAAACAAGGCGGCTTTGGTCTCCAAATCCGCAAAAAACCAACCGTCGCCAAAAATCCCTCGTCAAATCCGCGAACGACGACGACAACCACATCTCACCTCGGTAACGTCAAAACCGACGAACAAATCCGTTCTGAAGCTGAACGCAAAGTCGAATTAGAGATGCGTAAAATCTTGAGCGGCGGTTTCGGTCAAGATGAACGCGACGAAGACAAAGAAGTAAACGCAAAAGAAAAAGAAGAAGATGACAACTGGGTCGCCCCTATCGATCAAAGAGGTGACGGTAAGACGCGCTTGAACGAAAAATTAGGATACTAGCACGCGTAGATTGAAAGAACGCCATAATACACAGCACGCGCTTTTGATGTTTTCTCCCCCATGTGCACAAAATTTCCCCTCACAAAAAAAGAACACGCCAAGAAGAGACGCAACGGAAGAACACGAGGACGCGCACTCTTTTGTCTCAAAGCACAAACGCCCCACGCATAAAACCGAGCGATAAAGAGAGAGAGAGAGAGATTTACGCCGCCGCCTTCTTCCAAAATACGACGCGGAGGAAGAGGAAGAAGAAGAACGAATTGAGGAAATCATCCAAATTGGAATTCAAAAATCTCCCCCAACGCGCTTCTTGCATATACGTTTAGGTAGACGAAGAAGAGCAACACCATGAGCAGTAACACGGCGAACAATAATCAACAAACGGGGAATACGATCGTAGACGTGGACCAACTCCTCCAACTGGACAGTTTAGAAAAAGAACTCAAAGAAGCCTCAGATATCGTCCAAGAATGGACGACCGAACGTCTCTCCGCGAAACGAGCGCTGAAATCACAACACGACGGGGCGATGAAACAAAGCGAACAGTTTTACAAAAAATTGGTCGAACGCGAGCACGAGCTCTCGAATCAAGCGAAAGAGTTAGAGGAAGAGAAGGAAGAGCAAGAACATAAACTGAAGCAAATGGAAGAGGAAGCGATGCAAGCGAGAGAGTTAGCCGCGGATTTACCGGAACAGCTGGAGGATTTGAGAGCGACGGTGAGCGAAGAGCGAAGGAAAACGGAGGAGGAAGCCGGCGCGGTGGAAAAGTCAGAAGGGAAGCAACTGAAGCAAGTGGACAGTTTGCGAGTCGCGAACGACATGTACAAAGATCGACTGGGGTTGGAATTCATGAAAACCGAGGACGACGACATGAAGTTCGCGTTCACGTTGATCGATCGGTTCGAGATGGACAGAGAGTTTTCGTTCACGATTCGCGTTGAGGAAGGGTCGACTCGGTACCAGTTAATCGAGTGCGAACCCGCGGTGAGAGAAGCTGGAGAGTACATGAGAGAGTGCAATCGAACGGACGATTTGAGCAAGTTCGTGAGGAAAATGCGCACGAGTTTCGTCCGGTTGTGCGAGAGCGGTAACTAAACTTCTTAAACAACAGCTACATTGTATTAGCGCGTGTGTGTCTGTAAATTTTTGTAAACGTACTAAATAGACCAATCTTCACTTAAATCAAATGAAGGCACACTTAGTATCATCATCGCGCCTTCTTTTGCGCGAAAGTCTCGTCTCATCGCTTCGTCGAAAGAAGGAGAACGGTTTTAAGAGCGAAAAGTCTCGCCTCAAATCGAACGCGTTCGCCTCTTCTTCTTCTTCTTCTTCTTTGGAAAAGAAAAACAACGACGAAGAGGATGGGGAAATCGCAGACAAAACGAACCGAACGCAACAACAACAACGGAAGGAGCATCACACGCTTTCGCCGCAAACGCGCGAGCGCTTAAAAATCCTCTTAAGCGTGGACAACCAAGGCTTGGACACGATGTTGTCCACTTCAGAAGGCCGGGAGATTCTCTCGTCCACGGACTCGAAAGTTTTGTTAACGCAGCTGAAAGTTTTGCAAAGTGCGATACCGTTCGCGAAGGACAACTTGAGCGTTCTCGTGGTGGAGGCGCCGATACTTTTGCGATACGATGAACGCGCGATTGGAAAAGCGATTCGAAACATCGTCCCGTACAGTATTTCTTCGAAAGACGGAGGGGTGAAAGTGAACGTGAATTTAGTGTCGTGTGAAACGTTGTGTAAGAAGTGTCCGTCCGCGTTCGCGCACTGTTTGAGGTTGACGTTGCTCGACGTGCCTTTTCGAAAGTGGGAGTTGAGTTTACGAGAATGGATCTCGAGCGGCGGAGACGACTGGGCGCACTGTTTTACCGCCAGACCGATCGTGTGCAGCGAGTGGGGGTATAAGAGACAGATTCAAAGTTTTGAAAGGAAAAATCTTGAGGCGTGGACGAGAAAGGATAGGGATTCGAATAGGGTATACTCGGTGGGCGGACGTAAAGTCAAGTTGACCAGCGACCAAAACGAAGATGACGACGACTGATAGCAATAGATAGGTAGATTAGCGGTAGCGAAACGTTACAATCTCCTTGTGCGTGTTTATATTAATATTGTATGCCGTATGTTTATATCTTACAAAAAATAACTAGGGTGTTGCTGGTATATTTAAATGTTTATCAAGGAGCTAATTTCTAAACACGTGTTCCACTTTGTACGCTGCGGAGAAGCACGGTACAATGCGACGCATCATCTTAGAACAAAGCGTGGCCCATGACGTTCTCCGCAACAAGCAAAGAAACGATACCAATCATTGCCGCTCTCCCGTTCAACATTTCACTGTTCGTCTTGAAGATGGCAAACTCTCTGCTCTCGTCAAAGTTGTCTTGCGTAAACTTCGGCGTGATGGTGCCCAACGTCGCGATGGCGATGGTGAACGCAAACAAAGAGAAGTTTTGCGCGTCGATGACGTGCGTCGGGACGCCAGAAACCATCTTGGCCGGGAAGATCAACTCGAAGGCTTCCTTCTTGGTGATGACTTCACCCGCGATGGCGGAGACGAAGCCGACCATAGCCGCGCGACCGTTGATGAGCTGCGCGGTTTCCCTGTTGTTTCAAATGTGTTCACATCGTGAGATGGTGACGTCGTCAGAGAAGAGAAAAACGTTGGTCAGTTTCATAAACGGATGATGATGATGATGATCATTCTCGCGCAGAGACAGATCTCAAAAGGAACAAAAACACAAAAGTCACAACATCAGAGAGAACGATTACTTACGAGAAAACCGCGTTGCCCTTTTGCGCCGCCGGCGCTTGCGGAACGAACGCTTCCGGATTGGATGCGACGACGTCGTCGCCTTCGTCTTGCGAGTCCATCGACGGCATGCTCACCGCCGCGCGGACTTGCACGGACACTTTCTTGGACGATTTGTTCAAGGAAGCCTTGTTGGCGTTCACTCTGAGAGTGGCAGATTGAGAGAATTGGGTGATTGATTGCATGTTTATTATGTTGTGTGTGTAGGTGTATTCGTGTGCGAAAGTGACGGATTTCGCCTCGTAACTGCCTTTTTGAGACGTCATCGCAGTCGCCAAATCCACGCACATTTCCACGCTTTACTTTGCGAAGAACGCAACGCATCGAATTCAATCGCACGAGAAAACCACACCAAAACATCGCATAAAGTCTACTCGAGCGATGGAATGGAACAGATTTTGAGAAAACGAGTGCACGCGCACGTCATTGGTGGATGAAAGATGGTTTCGAGATGATTAGAGAGAGCAGTCGTCAATTAATGCTCTCACCAATGCGTGGCTCACAGTTGTGACAGCGTGGCAATTTTAAAAAGGAAAGGAAAAGTGCTCACATGCTATGGAGTTGCGTCGGCGAGTCCTATCGGTATTACTATTGCAACAGTTCAAAGCTACTATTCTAAAAATTATTAGTCAACGCGGTCAAACACGGCGACGGTTTCGACGTGCAAGGCGTGAGGAAACATGTCGCAAGGCTTCACGGAGGCGAGGGAATACGTGGGGAGAGACGATGGTCCGCCGGTTTCGTCTTCGTTCCCGAACAAAATGCTCGCGTCTCTCGCTTGCGTGTCCGGGTTACACGAAACGTATACGATTCGTTTTGGTCGTAACTTTCGTATTTCGGAGAGGATGTCTTTGGAACACCCCGGTCGAGCCGGGTCGAGGATAACGGCTTCGACGATACAGTCTGCGTCGCCTTCGTCGTTTGAGTTGTTCGTGTCGTCGACGTCGATACCTTCCAATGGACCGGGTTTGGTCAAATCTCGAACGTAAAACTCGCACGTGTTCGATAGATTGTTCATGATGGCGTTTTCATTCGCGTCGAGTACGGCTTCTTTGACAATCTCGTAGCCGATGACTTTGGAGATGTTTGGTATTTTATGTGCAACTGTTAAGCCGAACACGCCGACGCCGGAGAAGAGATCGAGAACAATTTTCTTTTGCTTTGTCGGTTTTTCTTCAAAAAGAGGTCGCAACGCTTCGACCGCGGCGTTCACCAAAACTTCCGCCTGCGTCGTGTTAGTTTGAAAGAACGACTCTGGCCTCGCTCGAAAGTTCAAACCGCCCAAAGATACCTCCCACGCGTCGTCGACGATTGACCCTGCTCCGACATCTTCCTCCTCGTCGTCAATCATGGTCGTTTTAGCTTTTCTGTTACTCTCTGGACGTTTCCCACTCTTCACGTTGCTTTGCTTTCTCCCACGTCCAGCTTGTTTTAAGTTCGCGACTCGATCGATTTGGACGTGCGTGACTGATTTTACGTTCGCCACCGCCAACGTTTCCGTCATCAATTCCTTCAAAGGACCAGTCTTCACCGCGGACTCTCTCGACGTGGATTCAATCTCCACGTCAATTTTCCCGTTCGAGTTTTCGCGAAAAGTCGCGGAACGCAACGTCCCATTCCCAGTTTTCCTATCGAACGATGGTAACGATTTCCCCGCTTTTCGCAACGACTTACTAATAGCTTTTAAAGCTTCGTTCGCGCTATCCGACTGTAACAAACACCCGCTCGGCGACGTCACGTCTACCACCACATCGTGCGATTTCGGAGGACGCAAACCAATCTTCGCGCCGCCTTTCTCCACACCGTTATCGACCCCAAACGCAAACGTCATCTTATTCCGAAACTTTGTCGGCGTTGCATCCGTTTTAGTATTATCATCACCATTTTTATCATCATTTGCCCACAATCCAACCGTCTTTTCAATCAACGCGTCCGCGGCGTCCACGCCTAACTTTCCGTTCTTCGCGAACGCTTCCACCACCATCGTTCGTTTCAAATCCAACTGTCTCTCGTATTTCACGTCTTGCCACGAGCAACCTCCGCACGTGTAAAAATGCGCGCAAAATGGTTGCTGATAATGCGTCGACGACACCCCCGCGGGTGAGACTTCCTCCTCCCCTTTTGTTTTCGCGAAAACTTTCACCCCAAAAGCAACCGTTTTCTTCACTTGTGTGATTCTCACTAAAACTTTCACCCCTTCTCTGTCCGGCGTCGCCCCTGCGACGAGACAGATCCGTTCGTCCGGAAGTTTGCACACTCCGGACCCATCGCTGGCAATGGCGTGACACTGTAACTCGAGGATAGAATCGACGTCGTAAGAAGAGTTTGTCGTCGTCTTTGCCGTTGATGATTTGGAAGAGGAATTCGCCGCCGCCGCCGCCGCTGACACTTTACGAGGATGAACACCAACGTTCGAGAAGAGAAGAGCGCGTCGAAAGGAGAAGAAAGGGTCGGTGGTTACGACGCTGCGCATGACGAGGACGCGTGTGGTGACGAAAACGAAGAGGTGGGTGTATTCTGCGCGTGTGATGTGTTGTGTTTGGAATGAGGTGCAAAATGAAATAACCAACTAACTTTCATTATCTAAATACTCTAAGCGCTATTGTCGCTATTGCCGCTGCGCATAAAAAGGACAAAAAAAGGCGGCGAAACATCATCATCGTTATCTATCACAAACCCGGAATGACGTCCAACCCGAAAAACTTACCGACGCTTTGCACTAATTCCACGTTTACGTCCGTCATCGCTAAAGCGCCGGCGAGAGGATCCTTCACGTCGGCTTGGATTTCCCACGGCGCTTCCCAGGGGCCGCCGCCGACTTCCAGACAGGCGGTAGAGCCACTCGACGCGTTTTCGAATATCGGTGTTCGTTCCTTCTTGGCGTTGATTTTATACAGACTGACCGTCATGTCGCCCGAAAACGTTTCGCGACACAAAGGTAACATGCCGGATTCGGTATCAGGCGCCGGAGCGCGAAGGACGGTGGTTTTACATTTGGTCAAATCTTGCTCGCACGCGCCCGTGACGATGCACTCGTAGCCGTCGCCTTTCGCGACAACTTCCCAACGCCCCCACGGATGTACTTTCCATTCAAACGTCGTCGATTTCACGAGAACGTTTTCACCGACGTATGAACTATTCGTTTTTGTCGACTTGTTCGCGCCGACCGGAGAAAACTGCACGAATAAATCTCCATAGTGAATCGCAACCATTCCGATGTCTTCGTACGTGCCTGGAGAGATGACCACTCCTCTATTTGCACCGGTGCATACTACGGATAAGTCTGGATACTGAGGAAACGAATTGCATTGCATCCAAAACCATTTACGAGGGAACCCTCCGCCGCCCCAATTTTTCTCCGCGTAGAACGGAACATCGGTAAACTCCGTCCTCTTACCATCGCACTCCACGTACCCACTAGCTATCGCGTGCGCAAACAAAATCTGATAGTGCGGTTCGAGTAGCGGTAACGATGTCAACCATCCCGCGGGCGAAACACCACCATCGTTTTCCTTCTCTTTCCCCGCCGAGCCTCCTCCGTTCCCGGACCCGTACGTTTTCAACGGCGTCACGTCGATGTCCCATTCGATGTACTTTAAAACCGCGGAATTTTTCCACGGCGAATCTTCACTTTCCATATCGTTTCTGTTGCTTTCGTTCGTGGACAAATACCCCGCGTGTTTCGTGCCTCTCTCGCTCACTCGGTAAAAATCCGCTCGTCTTCTCTTTTCGTCTATTTTTGGCGTAATCTCGGAGTGGTCGTCGTCTAAAAAGTCTAACCGTAACGCCAATTCGTGTCCTTCCGCCTGGAAACTCTTCCCCACCTCGCGTGTCTCCTTATACACGTACTCTCCATCTGGTGCAATAATTTGTGCCCCGGCGGAGTGTCTCTTCGAACTCCTATCGTCCGGGTCGTACACGTGGTAAATCAAAGAGGCGGATTGCTCTCGCGAAATCGACAGGCGGAAATACCACCCTTCGAAGAACGAATCGTTCTTGTTGGTGTTGGTGTTGGTGTTATTAAGGCGACGACGATGGTAGCCAGAGTGCGGCGCGGGGGTGAACTTGAAGGAAGCACTCGCGCGACTCTCCGTGCTGCCGCTGCTGGAGGAGGAAGCGAAGAGAGAGAAGGATGCACGCATGATGGTGCGTGTTCTTTCAATGGGGGAACTGTCGTTTTTAGGGGAATTTTTAGCCTCGAAAAGAGAAAAAAGAGGAAATAACTTGTCACGCTCGGGGACGAAAGCGCTTTGAAACAACTGCGCAAAGAAGAACTAATCTTTAAAGTATTTTCATCTGTCGTCTAAAATGGTTGTTTCTCTAAATCTCTAAACGTGTTGGAACACTTTGTGGTCTTTTTTATCGCCGCTTTCTTAGTTTGCAGACGACTCCCAGCAACCGTGGAAAGTATACGGAACGTGATAGCTCGATTCCGCTCGGTAGACTTCGTCCATGGTTTCGGCGTCGAGAACGACCACGTCGCTGGCGTGACGATTGGCGGCGTATTCGATGAAGACTAAATACCCGTCGTCTTCTTTTTGAGCGTTGTTCTTAGGGACAAACGCAACTTCGGCTGGGAAGTATCCAGGTTTGGATCGGTATTCGAGGTGGTTTTCGTTCGCCCCTAAAGTCGTCGCTACTTTTTGGACGGTATCGAAATAACCGCCGCCGCTTTCACCGAAACATAAGGTGTAGATAAACGCAGGCATCGATTTCGTTTTCGCGGCAGTTTGCGTCCACTTCGTAGATAAAATCGGAAATTCCATCGGTTTAGCACCGTCGCCGCCAATTTTCGTTTGCGATAAAACTTTCTTCTCTTTGACCGATAAACACACGTCGTACAAGTGATTATACTGTTTCGACGTCCACACGGAATTGTACATGTCCGCAAAATTCTTTTCCAGATCCTCTCGATCGCCTTCTAACTTGCACACCAACGCGTGAATGTTCCCTTGCTCGTCTTCATAAGCCCCGGCATTGTGGTAGGAACTGAAGTTTTCAACGTCCACCTCCATCGCGACGGTTAAATCCGATTTGCGCATGACAACGATTCGTGTCTTGGCGTTTGAATCGTAAGAAAACGAATGACCAAAACTCTCCACGCCAATTAACGCTGGCATGATTTCCCCAACCGTCGCTTTCCACGGAACGACGACAAAAACGACATAATTTTCCGTATCGCACGCATCGTGTAAGAGGAAAAAACCGAGCGGGTCCGGTAAAGGCACGTTGGTGGTTTTCAAAACCTCCCCACTCGGCGAGATTTTCGCAAACCTGTGCCCCAACGCCGGTGGCTTTGCTAGACCCCACGCGTACATGTACCCATCGTTCGCGTCTATTTTCGAATGTGCGGCAAAACCCATCGGAAAGCCACTCAAATCGCCCGTAAATTTCCCTGAATACTCGCCTTTCGTCTTTAACGTCTTCTTATCAATCTCAATCGGTGGTCCGCCTTCGCACAAGGCTAATAAACTCCCGTTGAAAACAACTGGACTCGTATTTCCTGGATTCGTTGGAAACTTTCCTAAATTGTCCATGATGTCCGTCGCTTGCGTCCACGCGCCTCTCGCCCCGACGATATCGGCGTCGCCTTTCGCCGCTCGCGTCTCTTGCGCTTTATACCGTTCCGTTTCCACCATCGCCGAACGCATCGTCACTTCTCCGTTCTCTTTCCCAAACCTAATTTCGTGCATGCACCCGTCGCCGTCGAACCAGTGCGCGTATTTCGTCGATCCTAATCGACATCTCCCCGGCCCGAGTCGGTATAACGTGCCTCCTTTCACTTCTTCCGGGACAGCCCCGAAAACAGTTTCACATTGGACGGGATGCGCAGAGTTTTCGATCGGTTCTAATCCACCTCTCCACGGATACTCGCTTATTGCCCGTTCAATCGATAACGGTGGTTTGTTTTTCCCCGCAGACGGGAGAGGGACCGAGATATCGTGCGGTGGCGAGAGAAGTTGTTTTCGTCGTTCGGGTGACGACGTCGTCGGTGACGACGACGCGAAGACTTTTTGGCGATGATGTCTTGAACGCGTAAAGCGACGAAGAAGCGATGATGATGACGATGGTTCAGATGAGGAGGCCGAGAGCGACGAATATCGTCTGTCGTATTTAATCATCATCGAGGAGTGTGACGACGTAAACGACGACGTTGCTTTCAGCGAAGTCATCGTTTCAAAAGTGTAGCAGGTGTGACGACTGTAAAAGAAGTGAAGATTTTCGTCGTTGTGTCGAATAAAAAAATGTTAATATGTGATCTCGTGATGATACTCTCTCTCTCTCTCTGTTCATCAGTATGTGTATTAGTAGTACTGAGGTTGCGGCGCGTACCCGTTTTGGTCACCCATGCCACCACCACCACCGTACTGGTCTGCACCACCCATACCGCCGTATTGATCGCCGCCGCCCATCGGCGGCGCCGGCAACGCCGCCGGCATCAGTTGCGCGTACAGATTTTGTTGCATCTGCTCCTTCTCTTTGTTCAACTCTTCCTGTTTGCTCTCGTTTTGTTTGTCGATTTTATCTTGGACTAATTCGTCGACTTTGGTGGAATATTCTCGAACGACTTGGATCATGTACGGCATGACGTATTCGGAGAGACCGTTCATCCAAGCTTTTTCGAGGACGTAATCCGGCTTGAGTAAATCGTAACACGTGCATATGCACGCGGCGAAGCACTCTTTTTTACCTTCTTCGATGAAGAATTCGAGGAGTTCCTCCGCGATGTCGCGTTCGCCGGACTTGGCGGCGCATTCCATGGCGTCTTTGAACAAGTTATCTCGTTTGGACAACGCGACGGATTGCCGCCATCGCTTGTTGCGTTGGTAAATGTGACTGGCGATTCTGCGGAATTCAATCAACTCGTGCTTTTCGCAAGAGACGGCTAAGGAAATCTGGTCGCAGTTATCGTATGTGTCGATGGACGTTCTCAAAGTCTCAAAGTCTTCTTCTTCGATGGCGAGCTCGTTAATGGCGTCGTTGACGGCGGCTAAATTCGCTGGTTGAACCGCGACTAAATATGGTTTCACCAGCGCTAACGCTTCGAGTTTGCGCATCAAAGCGACGACTCGAGCGTGGTCAACTCTAGATTGTAAAACGACGAGGAGGTCGTTCAACTCTTTCGGATGGTCGGAGAGGTAGAACTTGATCGCTTTGTAGTAAACGTCCACGTTGGAAAGTTTGGCGCACACGTCTTTGAAGCGGATGTGTTCCCAGGCGTCTGGGTGTTTCATCATGACTTCGGCGGCGTTGTCGTATTCGTCGTATTGGACAAACAAGAAACAGAGCTCGTCCCAAGCGTGAACGTCCTCGCAAACGCGGATGAGTTTCGGAATGTTGATGCGCTGCGAAAATAACTTCAAGTGCTCGTGTAATTTGTCTCGCTTGTGATATGCGTACAAAATACCGAGTTCGGTGAAGATGCCCATGTGCGCGCGATCGAGACCGATGCCGGCTTCCATCAACTGAATGAGCTCCTCAAAGTTCCCGCGTTGTTGGTAAAAGTCCGAGAGTGCTTCTAATTCGTCCGCTTGGAGAATGATGTTCAAGCCGCACAACTGCGCGAGCCTGAACTCTTCCTCTTCTACGCACGCAAAGCAAACTTCTTTCCACGTCTTGGGCGTGTTCGCTTTTCGCGCGGCTTCCACTGCGGCTTGGAATTGGCGCAAGCGAACTAAAGTAGAAGCTAACGCACCCCAGTTAGATAATGACGTGTATAATACCTTGGCAGCTTCCAACAAGTTTTCTTCGAAACACCGGTCGCCGACGGTTTGTAAATTCGCCGCGTTTGGTTTGGAAAGAAAATCTTCCAACGCGGAGAGTTCATCCGTTCGAGCGTACGCGTACACGATTTCCGTGTCTACTTTCGGATCTTTCAAACTCTTTCGCACCATCAACAAATACGGCACCATGGCTTCGTACTCGTCGAATTTCCTCGCAGCTTCGACGACATCATCGAAAGTGGTAATGTCTTTCGCCTTGATTAACGAAATAATCGCCGCCTTGACGCCTTCTTTACCGCCTTGCAACAGTTGCGCTTTACCGAGCTGGCACCACACCTCTGGCGTATCCACGCGCTCGGCGTATTCCATTGCTCTCTCGATGTCTTCGATAGACTCGATCAAAATGTTCATCGCGTCCACGTGTAAGTTAAACTTTTTGTAAATCGCCAGCGCTTCTTCGTACAACTCGTTTCCAGCAGCAATTTCGCCAACTTCCGGGCCGTTGAAATCGTCCAATCGGTTTACGTATTCCATCACTCTCGTCTTGTCCGCTTTGATGGCGGTCAAAATCAACAAGTTTTGCAAGTTTGGATTGTTTGAAAACGCGGAGGTTTGCAAAACAATCTTCTCTAACAGCTCGATTAACTCTTCTGGCATTTCCGCCGTCATGAACGCCTTGACCGTCACGGAAACTTCCTCTGGGTTCTTCGATTCCGGCAACGCAGTAGAGACGACTTGGTCGATCAATTGGCGTCTGTATTGGTTTTCGTCCGTCAAGACTTTCTCCCATAACTCTGGTTCCATTCTCGAAACCACGTATCGCGCTTGCACTTTGAACATGGAATTTACGTTCGTGCATTTGACGAGTTCGTCGTCGCAGTTCCCTAACCTATACGCCACACACGCCAAGTTTGGATCGCGTCGTTCGCAATATTTACCGACAACCGCGTGTTGATAAAATTTGTTCGTCATCAAAAAGTGTTCCGGGTTGTTGTTGGAATCGACGAGCATTTTACCGAGCGCGTTGTGTACTTCCGGATCTTGCGAACCTTCGTTCACCAAGTGCTCCAAAAACTCCGAGAGCATTTTTAAACGGTTTCTCTTTTCGACTTCTTCGACGAGCGGGCCAACCGGTAACAACGAACGCACAGACAAGATCAAGTTCTTGATGAACTCTTCGCTGCACTCTAAATCGATCAACGTGCCGACAACTTTCGGCGCGTTCTTCGGATTAACTTTCTGAACGTACCCTTCGATATACCTCAACATGTTGCTGTTGTATAAGAAGGTGGTCAAATCGGAAATAAACTCGAATCGGTCGCACACGTTGATCAACGGTCTCGCGTCCGGTAATTTCGCCTCCATCAAAAACAGTTTTACGCGTTCCGGGTCGTAAAAGTTACTCTCTCTCGTGACCCGTTCGACTTCCTTAATTTGCTGAACCTTCGACGCGGCTTCGATGTATCTAAAGTGAACCTCTTTGTTCTCCGAGGTTGGTAATAACGCGCCCAAGTAAAAGAACAACCCCTCGTTCGAGTCGCGTTCTTGAAACAACGACATAATCTCTTGAACGCCGAGTTGTTCGGTGTACTCTTTGGCAATGGTCACCGCAACTTGTAAGTTTTGTTTCAGGTTGGCATTCAAAAGCTCTTTCAAGCACTCTAACGCCCATTCCTTCGATAAGGTACCGAAAAATTCCACCAACGCGTTCGGTTCAATCGCGTGCGTCGCAGAAACACACCGTTTCAAATCGCTCAATTCCGTGTAGTGTTGTAAGGCGCGTCCGTACAAACCGGCCTTTTCGCACAATTGTGCGATTCTCGGGCGATCGTAATGGGATAATTTACCTTGCGCTAAAATCGCATCGGCGACGTTCGGGTACGTGACCAAGTTGATTTCCAAAACCTTCGTTTGTAACGCCGCTTGCTCTTCGTTATCATCCTTCAAGATGTCAAGCAACAACGACGTCGCCTCGCGAATCATGTTGCGTTGTAAGAACAAATCCGCCACGCCCTGCATATCAAGCGGCGGTGGCGTCATTTTCGAGCATCTTTGTGCTAAAGAAACCGCAGAAGGCGGGTCCGACATCATCAAACTTTGCAACATGTGCATGTAGTTTGGCGTGTAGTTCACGCGTTCGCAGTAAGCCGTGAGCGTCTCGAAATCACCTCTTTTCGCCAACTCCGCGCACACTTTCGGATTGGATTGTGCCTTTGAGTATAGCTTCAAAGCCATGTCACTGTCGACTGGAGAGATGACATCGCCCAACTCTTCGCTCGCCTCCAACTTATCCTCCGCGAACCACTGGTCGATGAGTTGTTTCTTATTCTGTCTCAATACCAACTTCGTCAACTCCACCGATTCAATTTTGTTCAACTTGCCCATTTGCAAACAAGCGCCGAAATATTGCAACGCTGGAGGAGATGAACCCGGTTGTTGCGGCGCTTGCTGAAACTTTTGAATGGTGTTCATCGTTCTCAAGGACCCGTATTTCGCAGCTAACTCGGCGGCGCCTTTGAAATCGCCAGAGTTGAACAATGCGTCAAATCTCGGCGTAATCAATGCCTCTGCGCCAGGTAACGACGCCCTTCCAGCGATCGATAGCGCTAATTCCATGTTATTCAACTGCTGAGATACAAACGGCACCACCGCGCTCTCGTTAATGGTCGCCAAAATGACTTGCCCTCTTCTGTTGACGCAATAAATGCCCCCGGTCTTTTCCGAAATACACGCGATAAACACCGGATCATTCGAAATCTTATTCCTATACACCGCGGCCCCAGTCTCGATGTCGTTCACGAACAACAAACCGGCTTTCGTGACGGCGTAAATCAACCCGTATTTTTTCGAGATTTGCATGCTCACCGGGAAATCGTCCGCAAACTCCGGCGGGAAAAACAATTCCGTCTGACACTTTTGAAACGCGTTCGTGTTTCCCGGTTGCATCCCGAGCTCGATGATATGCATCTTCGCCTGCACGCTCCCGTCCCCTGGATTGACCGTCTTTTGAGCGAAAGCTACAATCTGACTCTCTTTCGCGTTCCCGGGCACGTGGAACGTCCCAAACGTCGCGCCGTGCGCCTCCAACGCCTGCGATCTCTGTTGCGCCGCGGAATAAAGCTGCATGTTCCCTTTAACTAATGCCGGTCTCGACGCATCGCCAGGCGCGATCCCAATCAACGCGAACCACTGCATGTCTTGACTCGCTTTGTACGAAATAATTTGAGATCCCGCCAAATTTGCCGTTCGATCAAACACCTTCTCCGGCGTCGAGTCCCCACTCATCGACCAGTGATACACCGACGTATTCGTCACCACCCCTAGCATCGTCGCATCCAACCACTTCCAAAAAACAACCGGCTCGTCCATCTGGTGACTCTTCATTTTCGCCTTCTGCTCGATGTTGAATATTTGCAAGTGATCTTTCCCATCGCCCTCCGCCGTGGTCGCTTTCAACGCGATAATTCTCTTCTCTGGATTCATCAAAGCGGAATCCGCCGTGATCGGTCGTTTCAACGGTTGCGACGGCGACGCGACGTCGACAATCACCACCGCGTTCGCCGTCCCGGTTTCCCGGACGCAAATAAACTTTTCCGATTCCATCGTCACGTTGGTGAAGGAAATCATCGACGGATTGATGCCCAAAGATGTCAGCTGTGTTTGTTACGCGAGAATACACGCGCGAGAAAAGAAAAGCACATCGTCAGTACTTCGAACACGATCAGATCATCCGCGAAAACCTCCCCAAAAGCGAGAGAGCGAGAGAGAGTAGTCTTCTTTACAAAAAAAAAGGTGATCGAAGAGACGTAACGGGCGGCACCCAATTGGGTCAATTAACTGCCCCATCATCAAAGAGAGAAAACAAAAAACAAAACGCTCGCATCGATCTCTCTGCGTCGCAGTATTCGTACCTGTATGGCCTCGCTCACGTTCACCGGCGGCGTCGCCATCTCGAGAGACTCTGTGTGTGTATAAAGAGAGAGAGAGTCCTTGTGTGGGTGTGGAATAAAAGTGATGGAATAAAAGAGTCAAACTGTTCTTTTTTGAAGCTTTTTTCGATTGAAAAGACACACGCCTCATCAAAACTCCGAAAGGTGCTTTAGCGCTCCAAATAAAATACGCACGCGAACCGAGCTTAAGAAGTGCGCGTTTATGTTGCGTGTGAGAATATGTACTTGTAACTGGTACTGTGCTTTACTTTTATGTACTTTTATTGCAAATTAATCATCTTCGTTATTCTCGTCGCCGTCGTGACTCCTACTCTTACCGCTAGTACCGCTACTACTACTACCGCTACTTTCGTCGTATCTTTCCAAGGACTTGATGACCTGCGTGGCTTCTTTCATTCTCGATTTTTTCTCTCGATTGTGCAACTCGGTCGGCGACATGCACCTCTTTTCGCAGCCGCAGGTTTGGCCGACGGAGGCGATGCAGATGAGATCTGCTTTCGCGGATAAAGTTCGCGCGGTGGCTTGGGCGTCGTCCAAGACGGTTGGTTGCATGGCTCTTAAATACGTAGCTTCTTTCTCCATGGAGTCGTATTTTTGCGGCGCGTGGAGTTTGATGTGGCTGGCTTCGTCGAGCGCTCGCAACATGTCGTGTTCGAGCTGGAAGGAGTGGTGCGGATCTTCGCCGAATTCTCGAGAGTTTTTGTAGAGCTCGGCTAAATCGTTCTCGAAGTAGTGCCAGGCGCTCCCTCCGATGCACCCGCCTCCGGCGGCGCCCCAACATCCGCCTAAACCGACGCCGTAAACGTCCACGGATTCGCAGAGTTGAATAGCGAGGAAGACGGCGAGCCAACCGGAGGAGGGAGATCCTCTTCCTGGGTAGGTTAAACCTCTCTTCGATTCAATGCGTTTGCGCAAGGTGTCTAACAAATCGCTCGCCGCAGCTGCCCCGGTTGGATTGATGCGAACGACATTGACGTCCGGTCGTCGATTTTTCAACTCGGAAACTACGTTGTAGAAATCCTCGCCGTCGGTTCTAGAAACGAGTAAAGTGGCGTTCCATTCTAGTGGAAGTCGCGCTAAGTTATACACCGATGCACCGTACGCTTTCGTCCAGAGATTATTCACGATTCGATGCGTTGTTTTCGTGCCGACGTACTTTTCAAATCCTAAAGTCGGTCCGTTGTTCATGCGAAATACGGTATCGTGGCTATCGATTTCCTCGCCGTACTCATGGATTAAATTTCTTTGCGAGTTTCCAACTAACGCGCATCTTTTGTATTCTGGCGGAGGCGCGACGTCCGGTAACACATCGTCGACTAACGCGGAACGAAACAATGTGTTTGAAACGCCGGTTGAATTCCCGTCTGCTTTCTTGACGACGCCGCCTTTGACATTTTTCGACCTTCGCGCGTTTTTGCGCGCGGCGTATCGAGCGAATTTGCCTTCCCACTGCAAAGGCCCTCCCTTTCTCTCGACTAATCCAAACACATGCGGCATAGCTCTTTCCGCCTCTACGGTTCTCGCGAAATAGTTAATCACGTCTTTCGGATTTTTAGTTTTCACTTGAACGCCTTCCACGATGGACGGCGTTAATTTCCTCACCGCTTCTTCCCATTCTTCGCTGTGTTTTTGCCGCTCGTCTGGCGTCCATCTTTTCGCGCCGTTTCTCTTCCCACCGTTCAACTCGGGAATCTGCAACAACTCGTCGATCCATGCCTCGTCGATTTTCTTATCTTCCGCCAACATCTCGTTCCTTGCTTCCAACAGCGCTCTCTTGAACACGATGGACAAATCCGCTTCATTCGCCGCACTCCCGACGCCGTTAAATACCGGCGACCCGGGATACTTTTTCGAATACGCTATTTCTCTTTCCGCGGCTAATACTCTTCTCCTCGCTTCGGTTTGAATAATTCCGGTCGAATCCAGCGTTCTCTCGTCCGTCCCGGCTGCAATCGCCGCCGTCATCACTACCGTCGCTCTATCCATCCATAACAGCCTCTCCGCGGCTAATTTTCCCGCGCACTGGTTCGCGCTCTTATCTCTGTTCGTCCACGCCTCTCTTTTCAAAGTGATGATTTTCTTCTCCAACCCTTTTCTATATTCGGCGAGCTTTTCGCACGACTCCATCCCGATCGGTAACTCTTGCCGCTGACATCCGTCGCCGCCGTACTCCAGCGTCTTCTCGCAATTCTTCCGGTCCGATATCGCCTGTTGCTCGCTCACTTTATACGTTCGCAACTTCGCCCGTAACTTTGCCAGTTCCGAGGACATCGTCTCCAACTCTTTCGCCAAGGGATCCTCTTTGGATCCGTTTCCGTTTTTCTTCGCCAGCGCTCTCTGAAGCTCCTCCACTTCTATTTTTTTCCTCTTCAACTCGATTTGTATCGCCGAGTCTCTCACGCGTCGTTTCGAGTCGCTGGACGGGCACAACTCGTCCGCGGATGGACACGATTCAGACGACGACGACAAATGTCCCGTCCTCGCGGCATCGTATCCATCGCCTTCACCACCCCTTCCAGTGGCAAAAGAGGAGGAGGAATAATCACCAATGGAAATCCGGTGGTGCGCGTGCGCGCACTTCTCGTGTTCGGACATCGATTTCCCGATCAAACCGACGACGGTGAGCAAAGAAAACACCAACAACTGTCTGTCCGTGCTCAAACTCTCCCATCTGCTGCTCGTTTTTCCTCCTCCCGGTGTCTTCTTCGTCTTGGACGAGAGAAGAGACATGGTGTTCAATCCGAGAGAGAGGTCGGAGTGTGCGTGTGCTTACTTCTACTCTGACCCTCTGTTTGAGCGAAAGAAATTATTCGCGTATTATTGTGCAGTCCAACGAGGAAGGGACGACGGAACGCGCGTTGTGTCGCGTCGTGTTCTTCGAATCGTCCGAGGAGGAAATAGGAAAGCGACCGAATAACCGACCCTCTGTTTCAAAGAAAGCTGCTTCTTCGGGGAAAAAGTGAGGCATCCAAATGCTTCCATTTTATCCACATTTTTATGCGCAACTAAACTCTCTCTCTTTCTCTCTCTTTTTGTCATCATCATGAGCTTCTTCTCGCAAAACGTCTCTTTTGTGTCGTCCTCTGTGTCGTCGGGTGGTGGTCGTTGCCGTCGCGTAAAAGATGCCGCCGCGAGTACTACGTTCAACACGAGTTCGAAGATGAACGCAAAATCGCGGACTTCGGGAAGGAGATGCTTTACCCGTGGGGGAAAACGCATCGTCGTCCTCGCTGAAGACGAGGGTGAAGCGAAAAGAAGAATCGGTTTTAATGCGCTCAATAATATCAGCACAAAACGAGATAAAACGAGAGCGCGCGCGTTTGCAGAAGAAGAAAAAGGAGGAGATCCTTCGACGACGACGACGACGATTCCAACAGAAACAACAACGAAAGAAGAAGAAGAAGAAGGAGGAGGAGGAAAGAACACGAGGGGTAAAGCGACGAGTAAAGGCGCGACGCCTTTGCTCGTGGTGGACATGGAAAAAGGCACGGTGAAACTGGCGAAAAACCGAAGACGAGACAAGGCGAAACTGCAAGGCGCTTTGGCGTTGGCGGTGAAACGGTCGGAGGTGAAACTCGCGGACATGGGGTCGGCGAAAATAGGTCCTTTGGAGGAGGACGATTGCATGGACGCGACGAACTTAGTGATGGATTTATTCTTTAAGGTGAGACCGCAAGATTTCTTAGCGAGGAAAAGGTTGGCGAAGGCACAGTCGGATCGAGTGTACGCGGGGTTATTGGACGGGGTGCAGAATGCGACGGACAGAGTTTTAATAGCGGCAAAAGTTGGATCGAATTTAGTCGGCATCGCGGAGGTGTCGTTGCCGAACGGGAAGCGGTTCGGCGCGGAGAACTACCGACCGAAAGCACCGGCGGATAAACCGTATTTATCGGACGTCGCCGTCGCTACAACGCAGAGAGGGCGAGGGATCGGTAAAGCTTTGGTGTTAGCCGCGGAAGAGACGATGAGAGAGATGGGTGAGACGACGATGTATACGCACACGAAAGTGGATAATAAAGGCGCGCAAAAATTATTCGAGAAGTGCGGGTACGCGGAGCCAGAGTGGGCGAAAAAAGGGTTGACGCAAGCGCAGATCGCGCAAAGGAGTACCGAATGGAATCCGTTCGCCGCGGTTGGCCTGGTTGAGGTGGGGCATTTTATGCTCGAAAAGCCACTAGGACAATAATTACGATAACGGAGTTTCTTATTATCGGTATAGCGAGCGCGAGCTTTATCAATACAAACTACTAATATTACACTACTACTAATTTAAAATCGTTTTCTTCTTCCTCTTTTCTTTCTTCTCTTTCTTCCTCTTCTCTTTTTTCCGTTTTCCGAGGGTAACGAAAGGCTGAGCATCGTATTTCAATCGCATAGCGTGAATCACGCACGACCCAGCGCCCGTTCTTCGAAAGTCTGGGTGTAAACTGGACACCGGGACTTCCGCGCGGTCGAAATCTTCCTTCGTCGCCTCGGTGTAAAACGTCGTCTCAGCTAACGGATGCCCCGTGGGGTACCGGCGAACGTTGCCGATGAGAATCAACGTGTTTCTTCCAGCTAAGCGTTTGATAGTATCCACTAACGCTTTCCATTTACTCGTATCGTTGCCGTAAACGACGTCCGTGGCGAGGATGAAGTCTGGATGTCTCGTCAGTTCGAGAATCTCTCGAGCGTCGCCTGCGCCCCAGACGAGTTTCTTCGTCGAAGATCCTTCGCCCGCGTTCTTCTTCACGTTCTTTTTGAGAAGCGAGAGGACGTCGTCGTCGCCTGTGCGAGTGAAAATAAACGAAACGAAAAGTATAATAACGTAAGTTTGCTTAGAAAATGTAAAGAAGAGTACCAAGATGAAAAAATGTACGAGAGCTACTATCAGACGCATCCGTGGCAAATTAAAGGATGTTGTCAGCGAAACTCCCCGGTGACTTTTCAGTCAACTCTTTTGTACGCTCTCTCTGAAACTCAACGGCCACAAAGGAAGACCAGTCGAGGGATTAACCGGAGCGAATATACGAGAACATAAAACACAAAGAATAAGAAACGAGACGACTACTATTTGTGAAAAAACGAAAAATACACGTACCGTCGGTTGCGATGACGTTTGCGCCGAGTTTCGAAGCCACGATGGAAGGCAATCCGAGCCCAGCACCGAGTTCGACGCCAACTTTTCCTTTACCGAAGAAAGCATCGCGTGCGTTCAGATGAGGCGTAAAAAACCCATCCTCGCCAAGTTTTTTCCATTTTGCATCGTTGCTGCAAAACGCGTGCAAATCGACGGTGGAAAGTCTTGATATCCATTCGGCTAAGACTCTCGAGCCTTCCCAAAGAGCGACGCCGGTATTTTGGCGCCCAAATCCGCCGCACGAGTCGTCCACCCTGTCAATTTGTTTAGACGCGTCGTTTGATGGCGTCGCCGAGCGCAGCTTTATCGCCGACTCGTCGACTAAACCGAGCGCAGGGAACGGAATCTTAACCGTCCTTTTCGAGCGCAGAAGTTCGTTCAATTTTTCGTACTTGTGCACATCTCCTCCGGCTCTCTCGAGCGCGCCGAGAAACTTTAGCAACTCTTGCGCGTTGAACGTGTCAAGAATTTCCGCAGCGCGTTTAGCAATTGTCTTCAAAACTTTTTCAGGCGTATCCAATCTTTTTGCAAACGCTTCGGTCACGTTCGCGAGATCACGCGCGTTGAATTCGTCGATAAAGTTTTCTTTACGCAAGTCTTTGTGCGCGGATTCAAAGACGTCTTTCGCCCTTTCATTCGTGGCAACATCGGGCACGCCGTTCGAAAAAGCCCAAAGAATCATAGAGAACGATCGAGCATCGGTTTTGGTTTTGAAGAATAGAGAAGACCTCGCATCGCAGAAGTGCGTTCTTGAGAAGTGTTCAAACGTAGATTTGATTCCTGTATCTTCGAAACCAACCACGTCGCCGATTTTCGCGAGCGACCAAAGAATGGTGGACGCCTGTCGTCCGTTCATGTTGGCGATACCGTTCGACTGCTCGAGTACGCGTAGCATCTCGTTGATGAAAACCTTTTCTTGTTTCTTTGCGATTTCCCCCAGGAGTTGCGGAAGTTTCGCGAGTGCCCAAAGGACGTTGGCGATTAACCCCACCTTACCGGTTTCGTCGTCGTCGGTTTCATTATTCGTATCGTCTGTGTACGAAGCGATTGTTTTTGTAAAGAACCGACACACTTCGTACGCTAATTCTTCGTCCTCTTCTTCGTCGTCTTCTCCACCGACTTCGCCGTTGCTCTCGTTTACTAAACTAACACCCACCATGACCATGGACAACTCGTGCGCGTTCATATTCTTTAAAACAGCACTTTTCGTCAACGTTTTCAACTTGAACCAAAATTTTGGATCTTCCGCGCACTGATTAACTTTCGCGAACGCTAAAAACGTATTCGCGACGTGCCTGGACTCAAATCGACCTTTGACAGTCTCCGATATGAGCAGCTCTTTCAATTCGAGCGCCATCTTATTCACCAAAACTTCTCTCCCTCCGTTCGCGTCTTCGTCGTTTGGCGCCTCGTTGAATTTTGCCATGGCCCACGCGACGTTGGCGAATTCCTGTGCGTTGAATCGTTTCGCGGGAGGACCAGAACACCCCATCTCAACCGCGTCTGATATGCTTTTCCTCACGTCGCACTCGTCGTCAACCACCCAAACCATTCGTTTTTTCCCATCTCCTTCCGTTTCAGAAGCCAACATCTTCGCCAAAGACCAACACACGTTCGAGACGCCTTGCGTCGTCCACTCGTTCAATTTGGACGCCGCAAACATCCTTTGCAAAGGCGCTTGCATTCGAACGATCGCATCTTCAACGCCTTCAAATACTACTAACACGCGACGATGATGACAACTACTACTCTTCTTCTTCTTCTTCAACGCGGACGCGTCGCCGTAAATCTTCGCGGACGCCCAAAACAAATTCGAAATCTCCTGCGCGTTGAACTGCCTCTTTGCTTCGTAATACTCTACAAAAACGTTCGAAATCGCGTCTAAAACGTGCACTAATTCCTCTCCGAATGTTTCAAAATCCTCTTCGATGGCGAATACCATCACCAATCGCATTTTCCCGATCGACCATAAAATCGTGCTCAAATGTCTCGGTTCCAACTGCTTCTTATCGTTCGCGCGGAGCACGTTTTTGCATCGTTTAAGCAACGCGAACAGAACTTTTACGTTCAACTCCTTTTTCTCGCTGTTTTTGTTGTTGTCGTTCATCTTCTTCTTCGTCTCCATCGCGCCGCCGCCGCGTTTGGACGATTCTGTTGATGATAAAATCTTCGCCAACCGACTAAACGCGGTCGCCACGTTGACGATATTGAACAGATGACTCGATTTCTCGATCGTCGCGAGCACGTTCGAAAGCGAGAACGACGCGCAGAGTTGCTTGTTGATCTGCTGCGGGTGGTTTACCCCCCGCATGTTGATGTTCCACTGGTGTTTTAGTGCATAGTTTTCCTCTGTTTGAAAGTGGAGCATTTCCCCAGAATACTAAGCTCTCAATACCAATACCACTCACTTCGATACACGAACACTCGTAATGTTGTCGATGATGGCATCGTCCTCGTCTGTCTCTGCGTCGACTACTGCGTGCAATATCGCTCGCGGTGGTGCCACAACGACACGTTCCAGGAGGGTTCCGATTCGATCCGTTCTCAACGACAGAAACTCATTTCTCGTAGCGAAGAAGATAAACACCACCAACACCATTAGTAGAAGAAAAAGAAACAACCGAGGCGAGTTAGTCGTGTCCAACGGCTTATTCGGCCTCGGTTTACCCGAGCTCGTCGTCATCGGCGGCGTGACCGCGCTGTTATTCGGGCCGAGTAAACTCCCCGAGTTGGGGAAATCGTTGGGGAAAACCGTGAAGAGTTTTCAATCCGCCGCGAACGAATTCAACGAAGAGTTGAAGAAAGAAGTGAAAGAAGGTGAAAAGGAGAACGAAGGAGCGAAGAAGGAAGAAGAAGAGGAGAAGTGAGTGTTATTTAATCGTCGCAAACAGAGAGCGTCAGAGAGAGAGAGAGAGAGAAGAGGTGCTTCAATCCGCGTTTCTCTTTAATTAACCGCATGGTGTTTGTTGTTGTTGGATACTCTACGTATATACTGCGAGTGCTATTTATATTCTCTCGTGTTGTTATTACAAACCAGCTTTCATCTTTGCTTTCCGTAAAGCGACGGCGGGACGTTTCTTACCACCCGCGGACGAGGATGCGCGTTTTTTCTTTGCCCCGACGAAAGCCGCGCTTTTTCCTTTTCCGTCGCCGAGAGCGCTCGCGGTTGGCGATTTTTTCTTCTCGAATTTAGCCGCTTTGTTCCCTTTTGCCGAACGACCGCCTTCCCAAGAGTTCATTTTGCGCTTGTTGTTGTTTGCGTTGTTGTTGTTGTTTTCGTGGCTACCGTTCTTGGTGTCTTTCTTGCTAAAGTTATTGCTCGCTTTCCCGCCGCGTTCTCGAGATTTGGTAACCTCGTTGCCTCTTTTCGGAGCGACGACGCCAACTTTCGTGACGCGAAGTTCCCGTTTGCCCATCTCAAAACCGTCCAGTAATAACGCCGTTCTCGCAGCTTTGACGGATTTAAACAAAACGAACGCGATGCCTTTACCCGTTCTCGTCGCCTTGTCCCGGACGACTCGGACCGCCTCCAACTCCGTCTTTAACTCTTTATACTCTTTATTCTTGGTGAAAATTTCGATGACTTCCTCGTCGGAAACGTCAAAAGGTAAGTTGCCGATAAAAACGGATTTCGTTCGGTCGTACGTCACGCCGCTGCCATCATCTCCTTTTCCTCCTTTCGTCGTCTGGCTCGATTTCGCCGCAAAATCTACTCTCAGCGTGTGCCCGTTAAACTTTTGCATGTTGCCCTTCTTCACCGCGCGTTCGCAATCCTTCTCTCGTTTCCACACGACGTACGCCGTGCACCCGCTCTTCGACGCCTCGTTGATGCTCCCACTATTCTCCGTATCCTTCTTCCTCTTTCCCAACGACCCCAAAATCTTCGCTCTCACCGGTACCTTCGCGTCCTTCTCGTCCGCGCTCTTCTTCAGCGGCACCGAGCGAATCCGCGCCGAAACCACCTCCGCTTTCGTCTTCTTCGTCTTCTTCTCGCTTTTACTCGACGACGACGACGACGATAACAACATCTCCTTAAAAAACGAAACCAACTCTTTCGCTTTTGTTTTCGTCGGCACGTTCCCGACGAACATCGTCCTCTTCAGTTCCTCGTGCATCTCTTCCTCCGATTTTTCCTTCTTCTTCGCGTTGACGTTACTCTTCTTGGCAGCAGCAGCAGCGCCTTGGTTTTGTTCGTAAAACTCGTCCGAATCGCTCATCGTCTCGTCTTCACGATCGTCTGCATGTAAAAGCCGCATCTTCGCGTCCGTCTTTCCCGCCAAAATGCTCTTATCCCTTCTTTTCTTTTTCTCGTTCAACTCTTCTTCTTCCTCTCTGTTCTTCTTCGAGGAAACGCGTTTCGCTTTTCGCATCGCCGCCGTCAAAAGGTGTTCGTCCTTGGTGTTCGACGAAGGAGTGAGAAGCGCATTCTGTTGTCGTTGTCGCGGTTTTTCATAAAATCGCGAGGATTCGCTGAACAGAGGGTGTTCGTTTTTACGCAGACGAGGAAGAGACGCGTCGAAAATGCCCATTATTATACGAGAGAGCAGAGCAGTGGTATTGCTTTGCGCACTTTTACTGAGGAAAGATTGGGGAAATTCCTCAGAGGAAAAACTTTGCGCGAGACTTTACTTTCGGAAGCTTTTGCACGCGCTCTCTCTGTCTCGCGAAAGAAGCGCTTTCGTCGAGGAGGAGATTATGGGGAGAAACGACGACGACGACGACGCGCAGCGGCAGAAAAGGCGGTCGTTGGTGTTCAAAGAGCGCATCTCCTCCTTACTCTCGGAGTATTTTTCCCATCACGGAGACGTTTTGGAATTCGTCAACTCCTTGACGGAATCATGCGTCTCGCGAGAACAACAACGACGGAGGAAGAAGAAGACGAACGCGACGATGAACACCAACAACAACTCTTCTGACGATGATGCTTTTATCCTCGAAGTTGGCGAGATGGTGGTCGCAAAAGCGATTCGTTTGAGCTTAGACCGAGGGATGAAGGAACGGGAGATGTGCGCGAGATTGATGGAACGGTTAGCCTTCGGTGTGTGCTGCGTGAAGGGTGGTCCCGAGGAGGAGAAGGAGGAGACGAGGACGAGGAGTCATTCAACATCGTCGTCATCATCTGCCAGAGTAACACACAGGCAGAATCACGAGGAGGAGGCGTCTGCGTCGTCTAATTTCTATTTCCCTCCGGAAGCGTTTGAAAACGCGTTCGATTATCTACTGTCCATGTTAGCGGACGTGGAAATCGACGTCCCGAAGGCGATGGAGGACGTGTCGAGATTTTTAGCGCGCGCGGTGATCGACGACGTCGTTTCGGTGACGTATTTAGAGGCGTGTTTGTCGAGACCGTCGGAGATTTCCACGCGAGGGTGCGAGTGCGCGAGGAAAGGGAAGGAGTTGTTGGAGCAACCCGGGGGGGATGTGGTTGTTCGGTTGGTGTGGGGCGGCGAGGGGTTGTGCGAGAACAGAGCGGACGATTTGAGAGAACGCGTGAAACGGTTGACGAACGAGTACTTTCAATCGTTGGATTGCAAGGAGTGTTCGAGAAATTTGAGAGCGTTGAATGTGCCGTATTACCATCACGAGTTTGTGTATAGGATATTGTCGGTCGCGATTGAACGAGACGCGATCGATAAGTTTGCGTGCGGGAAACAAACTATCGACGTGCTGAAGTATTTAGGCAAAGAAGGCGCGGTGAATTCGAGTCAGATGGCGAAAGGATTCGCACGGACAGCGATACGATTGAGAGAGTTGGCGTTGGATTATCCAAACGCTCCAGAAACGTTCGAACGATTGGCGGAAACCGCGAAGTCGCGAGGATTGTTACCGACCGGGTTGAGCTCGTGGGCGACGTTGAAAACGAGAAACGTGAGTTCGCACGCGAAGAAGCTGGGATTACGAAAACAGCTTTTGAGATTAGACTCGGCGGAAGATTTGTTGGCGTTGGCGCACGAGAATAGGCGTAGGTATAACCAATCGCCGTTAGGCAGTGTTGCCGAGGGAACCGCGTCGCAAGTAGCCGCACAGGCGAGAGGTGAACAACTGTCTCCATCCTCGGCGAGGTTTCGCGAGCGAACGAACCGAAGAAGAAATACTATGATGTCGTCAACATCATCGGCGGCGACGGCAACTAAAGCGTTGCATTTCGGAGGAGAAAACACGACGAGTGGTGATTCCGGCGAATCCGACAGCGGCGCCCGAAGTCGTTCGCAATCTCCTCAACCGATGAGTGCGGGTGGATGGCTATCGCCATCCGGGGCGCGAAATCGAAGGCGGATGCAAAATAACGCGGTTGACGTGGCGATGCTTCGAGCGCAACTTGGGTCGACGCACCTCATGCACCGATCGTTGAATGAAACCAGAGGAGCTATTATTGACAACGATGATGGAGAAGAGTCAACATCACAACGTTCTCAAAGAAGGAGACGCTGTATCGAAGCGCGTGAAGAAAACACGTGGCGGAGGAAGTTTTCCTTGAACAAGGAGCATTTACGCACGCTTCGCGAAATGCGAGCGAGAGATAATCACACCAAACACGTCGCCGAAGGCACGACGTTGAAAATGCGGCGTAGGAATAATGCCATGTATTATGCGAAAATAAACGAAAAGGCGTCTGCTGCGACGAACAACAAACCGTTCTTACGACGCTCGCACTCCGCCCCGGGGGGTCTGCGCGAACTCGACGAACTCGCCAGTTTCGTCAGCGATGTCGGTAAAGTCCACGATTACTTACCATTCAACGATCGTTACGAAGTTGGTGAAACTATGGGTAAAGGTGGCTTCGCCGTCGTTCGGAAAGCTAGACATAAAGAGTCCAACGAAATCATTGCTGTCAAGACTATTTCGATCAAAGAGGTTTTGGAATCAGACGACGATTCCAAAAAGTCCAAATCGGACGGATCCTCCGATGAAAATTCAGACGACGACGACAACGACGACAACAGCGAGGCCGGCAGCAACTCGGAAGAGTTCGAAGCGATGACTACTGAAGAAGTCTTAAACGAGCTCGCTTTAATGCAACGCCTTTCCAGTCACCCGCACATTGTTACAATCCGCGAATTCTTTACGGAGCAAAACGGTGCGGTCATTCACGTCGTCATGGACTTGTTGAAAGGTCAAGAACTGGAAGACGCGGTCGCAGAACAACCAAACGGTCGATTCCCTGAACACATCGCAAAAAAAATTATCCATCATCTCATCGACGCAGTCGCGTTTATGCACACAAAAGGTGTCATACATCGCGATTTGAAACTGGAGAACATCGTTTTGAAAGAGAAGGACGATTACGACACGGCGACGATTGTCGATTTCGGTTTAGCGAAGGTTTTACGAACCAGACAAACGTCCGCGGGCGTGGACGGAACTGTCGCGTACGTGTCTCCCGAAGCTTTGTTGCAAGGCACGTATGGTCAAGGCGTAGATGTGTGGGCGTGCGGCATCGCGCTGTTCGTTTTACTATCCGGCGAATGGCCGTTCGAGGATGAGGACGAGGACGAGTTGATTGAACTCATTTGCGAGGCGAACATTGATTACTTCTTGTTTGATTTTAGCGGCGTTTCGGAAACGGCAAAAGATTTATTGAATGGATTGCTAGAGCCGAATCCAAAGAGACGCTTATCTGCGGCCGCTGCGCTCGAACACGAGTGGTTCAACCCGGTGCACGAGAAGAACGATTCGCAGCGGTTGCGAAGAGTCCACGGAAAATTGGAAGCGTACTCGTACGTGGAGCATCAACTCCCCGAAAGAAGGTTCGAAGAGGGCGAGTATTTATGCGTCAAAGGCCAGCCGTGCTTGGAGACATTTTTGATCACCAGCGGTGAGTGCACTGTCGAGGAAGGCAAAAGTGATGACGAGACGGGGAAAATAATGAGATTTCGACGAGCGTCCAACTTGGTCGGCGAAATCGATCCGGACGCGGAAACGTATTCGGTATCGGTCAAGGCGAAAGAAAATACGCGCGCGCTCGTATTCACAAAAGACGATATCGCGTGGGCGAATAAACGCGATTATCGCTTGACGCAAGATTTTAACAACGCCATAAGAGAACGCAGACGCGTCGTCGCGAAATACGAGGCGAGACTGCGAAATATTGCGAAGCAGAAAGAGCGCACGGAAACTCGCCATCAATCGGAATTTGTTCGCCGCTAAGAAGCTTAAATCTTAAAATTCTGTTATTAAAAAACACTGTACTGCTACTATTACAAATCTTCTACGTGTACTTTACTGCTACGAATACTATATCTAGGTACAATACTGGGGGGGAGGCGGTTGATCTGGAATCTGTCCAACTGCGAAATCTCTCGAGCCGAACGGATCGGCAGGATTAAAATCGGGCGTAAACTGATTCGCGGCGGCTGCTTGATTCTGCGGCGCCAAGGACGTGACCGTGACGACTGGCTTAGCCGCCGGCACGGTCGACGTAAAACCCGCATAAGAAGGAGATGCACTCGGCGTCGGTGGTACGTTCCCAAAACCAGACGACCGTCCTAATCCAATTTGCCCTCCTCCAAAAGATGTTTGTTGTTGTTGTTGCTGTTGTTGTTGAACGCCGCCAAACGGTTGGGCGGGAGAAGGACTCACCGCGCCGAAAGCCGCCGTCGCGCCTCCACCAAACGCACCAAAAATACCACCACCAACACCACTACTCGTTGCCGTCGGTACAATCCGTTCGTACGCTTTCCCTCCTCCTCCCGATGGTACCATCTGATGCTCAATCTTCCTCTCCAGCCCGGCCGGTTTCATCGTCCCTTGGTCCACCGAATCAAACACCTGTTTCAACTGCGTTTCCGGCATCGATTTCAACACCGTCCGATCGTTCTCTTTCAACCGCGCGTACTCTTTAAACGCATCAAACACTTGCCTGTGATCACCTGTTCTCGCTCGCGTCGCTCCACTGACCCATCTGAGTTCTTCCACGGACGTGTCCCCGCCCAAGAGATTGTTCTTAGACGCTCCGGGGCCGTAACTCGTGAGCGGCCAAAGAGGAAATTCGACGCCGAAATCGTCTCTTAAAAGGTCTCGTCTCGGTGTTTGTTGGTTTCCCGCGTTCGTGCCTCCTCCGAATCCTCCTCTTCCTCCTCCTCGCGTTCCGGATCCTCCTCGACCTCGACCGCCGCCTCGGTGCCACTGGTTGGACATTTTTGACGCGCGACGTAATGAAGCGTTTTTCCTTCAACGAACTGACGACATTTCCCCACAACGGCGAACGCGTTCTCGGAGAGAAGAATGTCCCCCTTCACTGCCTCTTTAACGAGCGAAAACGACAGGACTGACATGGTGGTAAAGTCGTTCGATGTATTCCACGACCGCGTCGACCGCGCGTTTCATTCCATGAATCCATCCGATGTGTCGTCTTCAAAGTCGAAGGCGTTTTGGAGAACGAGCGCGGTGTTGGCGATTCGTCTCCCGGGGGGGAAACACAACGCGGAAGACGAAGAAGAGGAAGAAGAAGAACGAGAAGACAACAAAGAAGAGAGAAACTACGACGATTGCTTATTCGGCACGAAGAAAGAAACGCGGAAATCGATCGGGAAATGCGATCGACTCGATCGAGAGAACGAGTTCGACGGAGACGATATGATGGCAGTTGGAGCGACGGAAGAAGACTTTATGGTGGTGAGGAAAAAGCGGAAGCGACGCGTGATTCCAGATCACGAAAGGTTCCCGGAAAAGTACGTGAAATATAGCTTCGATGAACCCGTAGTCGTTGGGGGCGGTGAGAGTGGTATTTTAGAGAAAAAGAAACGGAAGAAGGAGAAGACCGACGACGTAAACGAGGTGCGAGATCTGGGCGTACCGCAGGACGCGCTCGCGAGAAGCGCGGACGTGGAAAAGACGAGGAGGGATGTAGGAGAACCTAGGATTATGCGCGGTAAGAAAAAGAAAGAAGGAGCAGATGTGGAGAAACAAAGTAGAAAGAGAACGAAGAGGGTGACGCGGTCTTTGTCGATTGCGACGACGAGCATAGCGGCGCAAGATGTAGAAGAAAACGGAGGAGGGTAGAAAATGTGACTCCTACTTTAATGCTATCTTTTACAAAGCTATACATCTACATCTACATCTACATCTACATCCCTGTGCTGATTAACAATACGTACTCGTAGGTAGGAAATACGTTTCCATCTCCCAGTACTTTCCGTGTCCAGTAACACCTTCCCAATCAATCTTGTCTACTTTAACCGATTCAAAAGTCGTCGACATCCCGCTCAAGTCCTTCAATTCTTTCGCTATGAGTCTATTGTACACCATGTGAAAGAAGATGTTATCTGGACAAAAACCGTTGAAATACGAGTACGTGCACCGTTTTCCTTTATCTTTACTCTTTTGAAACAACTTCGGTAAATGTACGTGAAACTCTCTGATTTCGTTATACGTCTCGCCGTAGGTATCGAAAAACGCCCCCGTGAACGAGTATTCTTTCGCCAAGTCCTCGATGACATCTTGCCACCGTCCAAACACTACGACGACATTTTCTTTCTCATCCCAGCCTTTCCTTTTCATGTGCGCGTACACATCCGGATGCGCTTCGATTATCACGTGCGTCTTCGGCTTCAAATCTTGAATGAAGCCGTCGATTATACCAAGCCCGAACCCGACGTTCAACACGACGGCTTCTGATTCCTTCCCATGCTCCACATCGCAAATCTTCTCCGCGTGCAATTTCATCAGAGGTGTTTCCCATTTCATCATCACCGCATCGCCTTGCGCGTCTAGCAATCGATCGTTTGCGTCGTACTTCAACTTTTCCGAAAGATACGACGTGTCCGTTTCGTACGCTCCACTCGTCCTGATTTCATCCCCTAATAGCAATTCAACCTCCACGCCATAATCCATCAACTGAGACGCGAGGTGAGGATACTTCTCCGCCGCGTATTCTCCCGCGCAGTGCCCATCGTCGTCCACTGCGTTCCATGGTGCCCCAGATGAGAGTAATACTTCAACGATAGATTCGTTCCCGTGCGTTTCGCACGCGCGCATGAGAGTGGTTTTGGAGTTGGAGATTCTCTTCAAGACGCAGTCTGTGCCTTGTTCGGAGATGATTCTTTGGACGAGCGCGAGGTCGTTGGCGTCGATGGCTCTAAAAATATCCTCCTCGTACTCCTCCTCGTTCGGAGGAGGAGGATCGTTTTCGTTGTTTTGAGGAGATGACATGTTTAGCTCGGCTCTTTAGATTGGAGACTACAAGCCAAAGAGGCAGCTTTGTGGCGTTTCCCCGTTAGGTAAAATTCATAAACAAACTCTCTATAGTAGTAGTAGTAGTAGTCCTAGTAGTAGTACAACTTTCAAACGCTAAACTTGGTTTTAATATCAATCTTCGACTTGGTGTGATTACGTTGCATGAGCCAGACGAATACCAAAACCACGAACATGCCTGCGTGCGTCAGAGTCGGCACTTTCGGCATGCGCTCGATGTTGCTCAGCAATCGAGCGCCTAAACGGCAGGTGTACCAACTTAAAAGTAACGCGGCGACGCCGAGCCAGCGGTGGATGAAACGAAAGATTGGACGCGGAATCCAGTTGCGGATGTTTCCTAGCGTCATTTGGACGACGCACAGACCTAAGGTTTTCAAGCCGAAGGTACCGTGAGGCCCCCACGGCGTGGAGAAACCTCGGAGGAAGAGGATGCCAAAGATACCAAACAGAGTGCCGTAAAGAATGACGGCGCTCAAAGATTTGTGCACGGTGAACCAACCGGTGGCATTACCTTTACCGTAGCGAGCGATAGATGCCGAAACGGGTGCAAACACGACCCATAAAATAAACATGCACGCGCCGTGCGCGACTCTGCCGAAGGTTCTTCGTTGCAACGATTTCGTCTCTTCCGAAACTCGATCCGAGGCTTTCTTCGCTCTCAGTTTCGGGTCGACTATGTATACGTCTTTGTTGTCGCCTCCTTTTGCCAATTTGCTGTGAAACGTTTTGTGGAACTCCTTCTTCTGTCCGTGTTTAGCTTTATATTGCGTTCCTTCTGGATCTTTCGCCGCTAAGAACGCCTCGCGACTCTCCTCTTCTCGTTCTTCGCCGTCGCTACTCCCGCTCGCATCGTCCGTTACCGTTGGCGCGTACCCACCACGCATCGCCGCTCCTAAACTCGGCGCTTTATTCCCATTTCTATCCATCTCTCGCACATCTTCCTCAATCAGCTTCAGTCCGTCCACCCCTCCCGCTCTCGCGCTCCCTCTCTCGTACTTCATCTCAAACGCGTACCACGTCTCGTACTCCTCCACCACGGTCACTTTAAACGTCACGCGCTCGGGAACATCCACCGGTACCACCCAAGGTAACACGTCTCGCTTTTGCCCTCCATCTTTCGAGTGTGAAATATCGTGCGTCGCGTGCGTTGGCCCGCACATCGGGTGGATCTGCGCCCGATTCGGCATGTCTTTCTGCAGCCATTTTCCAACAGGTTTGTTCGTCTTTTCATCGACCGCGTATATCATGAACCCTTTATAGTTCCGTTTTCCAGATATTTGCGCGTACACGGCCGCGCCTGGGACGTTAATCCCCGGTGAACCGAGCGTAAATGTGAAGTCATGATTCAAATCGGACGGTTTCGTCGATGGAAGGCCGTGTAAAACGCCGTCAAAGTCGCAACTTCCCGCGCCGGAGGAGTACGCGTCCACCTTTCCAATCATCATCATCATCATCCTCGCGGATGGATTCTTTTCGAAGAAGAAGACGAAGAATACCGCGCGAGAAAAGAAGAAAAACAAAGAAAACGATTGAACGAGGGGAGCGTAACCATCGTTTTCTCGTTTTGTTCTCCTCCTCCTCTCGCTTCTTCGCACATTCGGCGCCATTTCTTCCCCCTCTTCTCGAGAGCGCTTCTTGTGATGCATTTCCCCAAAAGTTCCCCAAAAACAGCGCGCGGAAAGGGAAACGAACGAACGACACATACCGCGCGACGAGAGATGACTCCGCCATCAAAAAGCGACGATGATACTCTCGACAAAAACGACGTCGTTGAAGCTTGGAAACCACCACTCGCGTTGGAAGCGCGCGTGAGACGAGGCGAAGTTCCCGTGCAGGAAAAGTTCATCCGCGAGCGCGCGAAACGTTCGACGGAAACGACGGAAACAGTTGGGACGACTCCCGAAGACGAAGAAGAAAGAGCAGGAGGAAAAACGTCCGGCGGGTTCCAAAAGCGCACGAAAAAGATGAAAAAAGCGATGACGATGAAGAAAGGAAAGAGAAGAAACGAAGGCGGAGAGGACAACGAAGAGGTGCAAATGTGTTTCCAATTCCTGAAGAACGCCTCTTGCGCAAAAGGCGAGACGTGTCGATTTTCGCACGACGCGGACTATTACAGACTGAAGATGAAGAAGAAAGACTTACCGGGATGGTGCCCGTTTGGGAGCGAGAAGTGTCCGTTTGGCCTCGCGTGTCGGTTTTCTGGTTCACACGAGGACGGTTTCGCGCCGGACGAGGAGGACGAGGCGATTGCGTTGTTCGAGGCGCCGGTGGCGAATCCGAGGGACGATACGAACGACGTGACGAACGACGTGAAATATGCACTGGCGAGGAGGACGTTTGATTTTAGCCGCGCGGATGGTATTTTGAAGGCTATGGGGTTACGGACGAGTGATGAGGTGAGGGGCGGAGGAGATAACAGTACTAATAATCGGAAGGACAACGACGGCAAAAATCAACAGCAACAAAAATACAAGAGAATGAAAACAAGCGAGAACGAGAAGAGAGTCATAGCTGAAAACGCGGACGAGTATTCCGACGACGACGACGACGACGGCAACAACAACAACAACAACAAAGTTACTTCTGAACCAGCTTTTGATAAAGAAGACGAAAACAAAACGGCATCCGTCGATCAACTGCTCAAGCCGAAAGAAAAGAAGACGATTGATTTCAAGAACAAGTTATACCTGGCACCGTTAACGACGGTCGGTAATTTACCGTTTCGGCGATTGTGTAAAACGCTTGGTGCGGACATCACGTGCGGCGAGATGGCTTTAGCCACGAGCTTACTCAAAGGCGACGCCAGAGAGTGGGCGTTGGTGCGCCGACATAAATCTGAGGACATATTCGGCGTCCAAATTTGCGGTGGCCATTCCGATTCTTTGGGGAGATGCGTCCAAGCGTTAGACGACACCATCGAGTGCGATTTCATTGACATTAACATGGGATGCCCTATTGATTTAATATGTAACAAAGGCGCGGGGTCGATGTTGCTCGAGAAACCAAAGCGCATGGAAGAACTCGTTCGAAGCTCGAATTTGATTTGCTCCGTGCCGTTGACGTTTAAAACGAGAATGGGGTATAAAGACACGTCGAGGGTTGCGCACACGTTTGTACCAAGAATCAAAGAGTGGGGGGCATCTGCGTTAACGTTACACGGTCGAACGCGAGCGCAAAGATACTCGCGCGAAGCCGATTGGGAGTACATCAGAAAAGTCGCCGACGCGTCTTCGGTGCCAATCATCGGTAACGGCGATATTTATACGTACCACGATTACGTAGAAAACGTAGTGAAGAATCAAGATTCTATAGCCACGTGTATGATTGCTCGAGGTGCCTTAGTGAAACCGTGGATATTTACCGAAATCAAAGAACAACGCAACTGGGACATTAGCAGTCACGAGCGGTTCGAAATTTTGAAAGATTTCGCCAGATTCGGTTTAGAACATTGGGGATCGGACGAACGCGGCGTGGAACAAACTCGTCGATTTCTTCTCGAGTGGATGAGTTTCACGTACCGTTACACACCAGTTGGTATATTAGAAACCATCAACGGTCAACTCCCTAACGTCTCCATGACCCAACGACCTCCGAAATTCGTCGGTCGGGACGACATGGAGACGATGTTAGCCAGCGACGACGCCTCCGTCTGGGTGGATTTGTGCGAGAAATTATTAGGAAAAGCCCCGGAAGGATGGAAATTTACGCCAAAACATAAATCGAACGCGTATAAAAACGCGAACAGTGAAAGCGAAGGTGGCATGGCTTTCGAAATGGAATCGAATGGATGATAGTACTTGAGAAAAAATGTAGCTCGTACAGTAGGTTGTCTCTAATAACGATTGATGGTCAACGCTTTCTTTTTCGGAAGACAGAAAGAAAAGTCAAAAATCCACAAAAGACTACACGCATAATAAAAAATGTCAACGACGACGACTATTCCGCTGCTGTTACTGGACGACGATTCAGACGAGGACTCCCGCTTTTCGCATCATCATCTCAAGTCCTCCTCCTCTTCGCAATCATCGTTGCTCGTCAGTTCGAGCGCTGCTGCTGCTTCTCGTCGCAACTCTTTCTCCGCTTCTCCTCCGGGGTCTCCCCATTTCACGAATCACATGCGACATGCAACGAACCAGAAGCCCCGCGCGACAACAACAACAGCAGCAGCGACAACAAAAACCGTCCGCCGCGTGAAAGATCCCGTGAATATGGCGCCGCCGAGGCGAGTACCGGTTGAGATCATCAGGGAGGACGACGACGCCACGAAAGAGGAGGAAGATGTTTTCTTCGAGGAAGATAACGCGAGCGAGTTTTCGTCGTGTTCGAACAACACCAACGCGACGACGACGACGACGACCATGAATGCAAATAAACCTCCAAACCCGTGGAAAGTGGACGTACACAGCGAAGCGAATAGAATTTCGTTCGATTTCGCGCGAGCGAGAGACGGCGTGGTGCAGAAAATCGAGCAGTTACATCGACAAGCGACGGAGAGGTTTCACCGGACGCACCAAAAACACGATCGAGAAGTGAAACGGATGAAAGGAACTATTCAAAAGTTGGAGAAAGCGTTGCAACGGAAAGTGGAGATTGAATCAAACGTGGTGGAAAAGGTGAGGAAATTAGGTGAGTTCAAGAGAAACGCTCGATTCGCCGCGCGGACGTTGAGAGTGTGGAGGGAGAAGACGAAAGAAGCGAACGAGCCAGGAAGGAGAATTCGCGAAAGTATGGTTTTACGCAAAGCATTTTGCACGTTCAGAAAGAACGCGAAGATTGCGAGAGCGTTAAAAGAGAGAAGATCAAGCGAGTCGTCGTACGCGTTTGCGCAAGCCGCTTCGATGCGAGGCGGCGGCGGCTTAGGTGGGGGGTCAACGCCGAACAATGAAATCGATCGAGACGCGGAAGCGTTGAGAAGGCAGTTGGAAATTGCAAACAAAAAGCTCGCAGAGACAGACGCGAGGTCGAATCAGATGGAACAGACGATGAGACAAGCGTTCATGCGAGGTGTGTGCGCGTTGAATTTAGAGGCGATGAAGTTGATGCGCACGGAGGACTCTCGAGATGAAAACGAGGACGACGATCGTTGCGGTACGCATGAAAGATCAGTGTCTCCTCAAACGGTCGTTCGACGCGCGTACGAAAAAGCTGCAAAAATGACGCATAATGTTTACGATAACGATGATCTAAATTGAATACTTTTATATTCTCTACTACAAGTTGGGTCATTTTATTTGATGTGCTAAGTCTTTCTTCTTTTTTTCTTTGTTTTGTTTTCTTCATTCATATGTAGTTTATCGTCTTTTCTAAGTCAAGAGACGCGGAGCGATACCCATGGACATCAACTCTTGGAACATCAACTTACACGCGTACGGCAACATAATCTGAACGATGCCAGTTCTTTCGTTTGGATTTTTGCAACACTCGAACGTTTGATTTTTCAAGTTGGCGACGGCAATCAAGCCGCACTTCTGACAGACATGAACGCGGTAGGCGTCGGATTGATCCATCAAACGTTCTTTTAAGAATGCAGCAGAGCCATGACTGATGATGCAATCGCGCTCCATTTCCCCGAAACGTAAACCACCATCTCGCGAACGACCTTCCATGGGTTGACGAGTCAAAATTTGGACGGGACCTCGGCCGCGCGAGTGAATTTTATCGTCCACCATGTGCTTCAAACGCTGATAATACGTCGGGCCGATAAAGATTTGCGCGTCGAGTTTTCTCCCAGTGTGTCCGTTGTACAAGACTTCGTTACCACGCTTTTGGTAGCCGCACTGGTGCAACATGTCCGAAATATCTTCCACCGTGACGGGGGCAAACGGTGTTGCGTCGCCTTCTTTGCCCATCATGCACGCGACTTTGCCCATGACGCACTCGACGAGCTGACCGATGGTCATTCGAGACGGGATGGCGTGCGGATTTACGATGATATCTGGAGTGATGCCTTGCGCGGTGAAAGGCATGTCCTCTTGCGTGTACGTCATACCGACGGTACCTTTTTGACCGTGACGAGAGGAAAACTTATCGCCGACTTGCGGCGTACGCACCGATCGAACACGAATCTTCACGAATCGCAAACCTTGGTCGTTCGTAGTTAACAACACTTGATCGATGATACCAGTTTCGGACGATTTCATGCCCGTGGAACAATCTCTCTTGGTAAATCTTTTCGATTGAAGCATCGGGTCGTCTTCCGGCAACGGCGTCGTTTTACCAATGATGATGTCTTCTCCCGAAACGCGAGTCCCTGGGCATATCAAACCATCTTCGTCGAGTTTGTCGTACGTGCCGTGACGCATGCCTAGACACGAATCGCGATCGGGTCTCTCCAACTCTTCCTTCGCCAACGATCCCATTTTTTTCTCCTCGTCTTTGAACGATCGATAATAAATGGAACGGAACAACCCGCGATCGATGGACGATTGGTTCATCAACACGGAATCTTCTTGGTTGTAACCTGTGTAGCACATAATGGCAACGACGGCGTTACAACCCGCCGGCAATTCTCGAAAGTGCACGTATTCCATAGCTCTGGTTGTAACTAATGGCTTTTGCGGGTAAAATAAAACGTACCCTAGCGTATCCATTCTCGTTTGGTAATTGGTGACGTACATCCCCATCGCTTGCTTACCCATCGCCGATTGGTACGTGTTTCTTGGCGACTGGTTGTGATCGGGAAACGGAATAATCGACGCGCAAATACCTAAAATCATCGACGGATGGATTTCACAGTGCGTGTATTTAATGTTCAAACCCCGTCCGGCAGCTTCGGCGGTTTGCGCCGCGAGTAAATCTTCGATGGTCATGGAAATCATCGTCGTCTCTTCCTCCTCCGTATCGACGTATTCTATGAATCCCGAGGTGACCAAATCGTTCCAAGTGTACCCGGTTTCGTCTTTTTCTTGCAAGAGCTCTACGTTCGAACGTTTCATGACCAACTTCTGATCTTCAACAATGAACAACGGTCGAGTACATCTCCCATAATCCGTCCAAAGTCGTAACTCGCGCAAGCGAATGTCGTGGACGATGCCGCACTCCGTAGTGATGTCGACTTTTCGTCTCAATTCACGCAACGTGCGCACGAGGTCTCCTGGATCTCGATGAACACCAACCCAAACACCGTTAACGAAGATTTTCGTAGCGTGCGGAATTACAGAGGGTGAGATTTCTTCAAGGTTTTCCATGGTCCACTCCTCGAGAAACTCCAGGATCGGCGCGGATGGAGAGCCTACCGATACCAAAGCCATCAACGAAAGGTTCTTCACGAGACCGACGGCTTGGCCTTCTGGCGTTTCAGCGGGGCAAATCATACCCCATAACGAGTTGTGTAACTGACGCGGCTTGGCGAGTTTACCTTCACGACCGATTGGCGAGTTGATACGTCTCAAGTGCGATAACGTCGACGAGAAACTGAGTCTGTTCAAAACCTGAGACACGCCCGCTCTGACGTCGGCGGCGCCTTGCGCGCCCCAGTTCCCAGTCGCCAAAGAATATTTCAAACCGTGCGTGATTGTTTTTGCTTTTACCGCGAGCGTGAGCGAGATTTCTTTGCCTGAATCGATGCACCGTTGGCAATACAGGCGAACGTCTTTGGTGACTTTTCGGAAGAGTGAACGGAAGAGTTGCGCGAGAAGTGGACCACCTAAATCCAAACGTTTATTTCCGTAGTGATCTCTGTCGTCCTCCTTTCGTCGTCCAAGAGAAACGAGCAACAAACGGTGAATCATGTATCCCATATAATACGCTTTCTTCGTTTCGCAATCTTCCCCGACGCCGACGTGCGGCAACAACTCTTTTTGAAGAATTTCACGCGCGTACTTAATTCTCTTATCTCTGGCCACACCAACCGCGGAGCCTCTTTTACCAATGTAATCCAACGCGACTGCTTGCGACTGAATCACTTGCGCCTCCTCGATCGAAGGTCGCAACAAATCCATCATTTCATTGTCGCCAAAGTCGTACACGATGTGCTCTAAAATATCCTTATCCGCCACAAAGCCTAACGCTCTGAAGGCGATAAAGATCGGGATATCCGAGCGAATATACGGCAACGTCACGTGTAACGGACCCGGAGAGTTCTTCCCTTGTCCGTGTAATTGTTTCACCACACACGCCGACGCGCCTCGAATACCGGATTCCGGCTGCGAGCGACACTCCGAGACATACAACACCTTGCTCGGTTGACGCTTCATAAACACGTACACAGAGTTCGCTGCCATGCGTTCTTGCGCGATTAATACTTTCTCAGAACCGTTGATGATGAAATATCCACCTTCATCGTACGGACACTCCCCTAACTCGGTCAACTCCTTATCCGTGTGGTCGTGTAAAGAGCAATACTCCGAGCGCAACATAATCGGCACTTTTCCGATGAACACTTTATTAATGTCTTCAATTTCTTCGTTAATTTTCTCTCCTCCACCTTCTTCTTCGCTATTTTGAGTCACGGTGGTGATTTTCTTCCGCATATCCACGTACAACGGCGCCGAATACGTCAAGTTTCGCAACCTCGCCTCTTTCGGAAACAACGTCGACGTCATCCCGTCCGCTTCCGTCACCATCGGTTTCGATAAGTAAATCTGCCCAAACGACACCGACACCGTCTTCTTCTCGCTTTCATCCATCTCTTCCCCGGGAACGTGTTGATGTTCCGGACTTAACTCAAAAGTAGACATCTCGTCCACGATTTCCTGCATCGTGTGTTGAATGAATTCGTTGAACGAATCCAATTGCTGTCGAACTAAACCTTTCTCCTCGAAAAAAGCCGAGATGACCGTCCAGGCGTCCTCCTGTTTTGATGATAACGAACGCAAGAAAGAAAGAAAGAAAGAAAGAAAGAGGTCAGTTAAGTTGCGATCCAACGCGTAACACGCTCTCCCGAGAGAGAGAGAGAGAGAGAGAGAGGAAGAACAAAAAAGAAAAGCAGAGAGACACATTCAGAGAGAGAGAGCCGTCTTCGCTCGTAGGATTGATCGTCGTCCTCTCTTTCGACTTTGAGAGAGCGAGAGAAGACGTCTCACTCTCTCTCTTCTCGCACACATGGCCAAAAGAAGAGTTTCGAGTGATTTGGCAATTCACACAACAACAACGCGCGGTAGAAACCACCAGCGATGACGACGACGAATGAAGACGACGTGATGTGATGATCATCATCTCTCCGCCATCTCTGCGATCAAAAGGGAGAGAAAAACAGAGAACACATGTATACTCGACAAAACGTACCTGACCGATCTCCTCGTCCTCGTCCATCGTCACCATCCCTTCGTCGGACATTTTGTCGTCGTCCTCTTTTGTCTGCGTTTCTCGCCAACCCGCGAAAGAGACAGAGAGAGACAGAGACAGAGAGAAAGGGATTTGTGGTGACGAAATTGGAATTGAATGCCTTCCCAAAGAGAAAAGGGTCGCGAAAAAAAAGGTTGAAATTTTCAAAGCTGCTTTTTCTTCAAACGGTGTTGTTACAAAATTTTAATTCTTTCTCTCTCTTTACTCTATTTTGTCTCTAAGACGAGCGACTTCTTCTTTGAATTTCCTTATCGACGGAATCATTTCCCGCGCCGTATTCGATGGCTTCCAAGTACCTGCGCAAAAAAAACTTCGAGCGCGGGGAAAGCGCGTTTGTATTCTTCGCCCACGTCATGCCGGGCTCGACGACGGGTTCGAGGAAGTCGTACACGCCTAAAGCGACAAAGTGTCGAAACCAATCCGCGATAGGTTCGACGCCGGCTTGGAGTAAAATAGACGGAACGAACGCGATGTTGTTCTTCGTCATGGATAACAACGTTCTCGACAACGGCTTGAAGCGAATGACGTCTTGCAAAAACGGTTTCAAAACATCGTCGCCGAGATTTTGCATGACGCCGAAATTGATGCGCATCAAATCGTTGATGAAGGTTTTCGAGGACGAAAAAGGAGACGAACTGCTCCCGACTTGAACGGACATGCACCTTTGAAATAACCACGCCGCCGATAAGGCGGGTTGGTACGCGTTGATTGTACCCAGTGCCTTCTTATCGACGATATCAGCCTCCAACGCTTCCGTCAACGCGAGCGATATGCGCGGTAAGTGGCGCAACATGCACGCCAAGCCGCCAAAGCTGAGCGGAGATTGCATTCCCGAAGCGTCGCCGATTTGTAACACGCGGTCGAACTGTGCTTTCAACGGTGAATTCCTATACGTCGGGAAATATCCAAACAATATGCGCTTGAACTCGACATCATCCAGCGAATTCAAGTTTTGGTACTTGGGCATTAAGTTCCAATAGTCGTCTAAAATACGAGCGATGGACGGTCGCTCTGGCTTCGCGTCCAAGTAGGAAAACATGTACGTCGTTCGAACGTTTGACGTGTTGTTTTTATTGCTGTTCTTCTTCTTCTTCTTATCTAACTCGGCTGGAAACGCTTCCCAAAAATATTGTCTTTCCTCGGAAATATCAGTACACGTATAAATCAAATCTGCCGAGACGTTCTTCGCCTCGTCGAAACCTTCCGCGCACGTCCCGACAACCACGCACACGCCGTCCGGTTTCTCTCCATTTCTCGCCTGTAACGTAATTGGTGATCCAAACCCCATGGCGTCTACGACTAATCTTGCTTCTATCGTTTCCGAACCAATATCTAACCGCGCGCACTCGTGCTTCTCTTCTTCGTTAATCGTCACGCCGTTCAAAGAAGTCTCTTCAAACACAACCCCTCCGTTCAATTCGAAATTTTCGCGACACTTTTCGATCAACCTCGTCGGCGATACCCCGCAATTCAACACGTTCTCTGTCACGATTTCGTTCTCTTCTTGTCTCCTCTTTCCAGTGCTATCGTAAAACCCGCACTTAATCGGATTAAACTCCCCGCATATCACCTCGTCCAAATCCTCCTCCGTCAACACGTTCAACGCGCACAACACGGACAATTCTTTCCTCGTCACGTTCCACTCTTGCTCGCGACCTTGCAGTTTCCCGCGCTCGATGACGCCAACTTTCAAATTGTTTTCTTTCTGTTGCAACGTCGCGGCGAGAAGAATCCCGAGCGTGCCGCCGCATACGACGACGTCAAATTTTTTTCCTTCTTCTACTTCTTCAACCGTCGTCTGAATCGTTTTCACAAACTCTCTCACACGCCTCGTTTTTCCTTCGCTGCTCTTTATCCGCTTCCAAATACCATCGACTCTTTTCAAACTGTCCACGGTGGTTTGTCCACCCGCACCGAACGCTTTTTCGTTTCCCGTTGTCCTCCGCGAGGCTATTCGCTCCGCGATGCGTTTCGTCGTTTCCGATAAAATCTCCTCCTCGTCGTCGTCGTCGTCGTTCACGTTTGCATCGTCATTTTTAGATACAAAAATCTTCCTTCTGCTCTTTCTCCCCAACTTTGACAAAGACTGCTTTTTTGACGAAGACGACGAAAAAGAAGAAGAAGAAGAAATCGTCGGAGCACCACTCGCAGCGTTGTTCAAAGCAGAGCGCGAAAGAAACGTAGTCATCTCTTCTTCTCTTCTAAACTTCGCGCGCAATAAGGAACGAGAGGATGAGATGATTTTGTTCTGATGTTTTTTGTTTTTTTTCACACTTCTTTCGTTGTCTCTGTGTTGTTGTGTTTTGTGAGAGAACAGATGAGAAAAAACCAGAGACCAAAAGAGAGAAAAAACAGAGAAAAAAGAGGATCGAAAAAAGACCAAAAAATCTCCTCTCTCGAGGAGAGTCAGCAAAACGAAAGCAACTTCTCCCTATATTTATACGCACACATCATTAAGAACAGAGAGTGTACATAAAAACAGAGAAGGGACGCTTTCTCTCTCTCTCTCTTTTTGTACCGCGCTGTTTCTGTATACATCATGAGATATCAATTCTTTCCCTCTCCCCGAGGAGGAGGCGGCGGAGGAGGAGGAAGAGAAGAGGACGACGATGTGAATAATGCATCATCATCATCGGTTGTTAAAAAACCTTCCAATGCTTCCTCTGATTCGTCTTCTTCCGAAAACACGTCGCCGGGTCGGTCGTCGACGTCCTCGAACACCGCGACGACGACGACGACGACGACTTCGGGGATGTTGATGAAAGGAGGAGGAGGTAATCAACAACATCCAGCGCAACAAGGAGTGAGGAGATGGCCGCCGGAAAACGCGCACACCGCGCTGAGACTTTTGTTGGAAACGAGATGGGTGGCGAAATTGTTCCCCGAGGAAGAGGAGGATGAAGACGACAAAGAAGGCTTTAACGATGAAGACGAAGGAAAGAGAACGACGACGAGCAGCATCAGCGGCAGCGAGGGCGATTCAGACGACGACGACGCGAAGAAATTGAAAAAGAAGACGAACAAGGACGAGAAGAAAGAAGACTCGATTCGAAGACTGGAATCGCGATACCGAGGGATTAAAGTCGATTTACTCGACGCGCCGAGAGAGTGCGCGATGCGGACGTGTTTGGTGCACTGCGGCGCGCGAGAGGCGAAGTTGGAAGGCGTCGACGGGAGAGAGGAGGAAGAGATGGGGGACGCAGAGACGATTCACGTTGGAGCGGGAGGAGGAGGAGGAGGAGCGACGATTCAGTCGACGACGACGACGACGGAGATTTTGAATAGCAATAAAGTCAACGAAGTCATCGACGACAGGTTTAAGATTAGGAGTAAAACGGCGAAAGTCGGGGTGGAAATCGTCAAGAAATGTTTGGATATGGACGAGGAGAGTCACGCGCAACACGATCAACTGCAAGCGAATAACGGTCAACCGCCGCCGGCGAGACACTTTGTAATGAGGATGTTGTTACCAACTGGGCAGTGCGGACAGTGCATCGGGAAAGGCGGGGCGAACATTAAGCGGTTGAGAGAAAAGGCGCCGAGGTGCGAGGTGAAAATACACGACGTCGGGCAGATTCCGCCGTGCGCGACCGCGGAAGATAGAGTGTTGGAGATGATTGGAGCGAGAGAGGATATTGAGATTGTCGCCGCGGAGTTGTTCGAGACTTTATCGTATTTCCATTTCGACAAGTCGGTTTTACCGTACTTTGTGTCTTTGGCGGTATGCAATAGATCGCAGCAACAAATATCCGCGGTCGTGGATCAGTACGGGAGGAATGTGGGAGGCGCGAATAGAGTACACACGCCGCCGAACATGGCAGCCGCCGTGAATGTCAGTTTCCCGCATCAACAGTTCCCAGGACAGTCGCAGCTCATGTCTATGGTTGTTCCCTCTCCCATGTTGGTACCGACAACGATCGTTTCACCGCCGTATAATCCCGTGATGGTCAACCACGCTGCCGCGGCGGCGGCGGCGTCGACTGGATCAATCGGGAATGGCGCGTTTCAAGATCCAGTTGCCGCCGCCGCGCAGGCGCAACAAGTCGCCGCCGCACAGATGATGCAACAGCAACAGCACCTTCATCATCAGCAGCAACAACAAATGCATCAGCATCAACAGCAAATGCAGCACCAAATGAACGCGCTCAGCTTTGCGCCTGATTTTCTCGGCGGCTTTGGCATGCCGTCGACCAACATCGAGAGTACGGGAGGAGGCAGTGGCTTCGGTGGCGCCTTTGCGCCTACGGCGCACGAAATGGCGACAAACGCAAACGCGCCAGTCGCGGCGTTCGGTCAAGCGCGAGCGATGAGATACAATCCAGTGGCCATTGGTCCGGCTGGAGTGCCGCTCGTACCAGTCGCAGCGGCTACCCTGTCGGGCGAGGTTCCAGTTTCCGGCGTTCCAGTTTCCGGCGCGATAAATCCAGCTATGGCGTCCATGTTTTCTGGCGGCGGATTTCCCGTCGTCAACCTTTCACATGGATTGGAGGTACCGGATATCGTCCAAACGACCACTCCGGCGGGGGCGACTATGCCAGTCATTCCAACGCAAATGCTCGCGCACAGCAAAGAAGACAAGGAGGATACGACGAACCGGTACGCGCAGTTTTTCACATCAACTAACAATAAACTGAACGTCTGGTCTGACAACGGCGATGTCGCGGCGCCAAACCCAGACCCTCTGAATATCATCAATTTTCTCCCCGGGGACGATTTATACGCGTTCGATGAAGATGCAAACGGGAACGTCAATTATGCGCAAGCGGTTCCAGTCGTCAACGACGAACAGGACGAGTTCACCGAGATGGCGAAAATTTCCATCCCAAAGACATCTCTTGGCATCGTCTTGGGCGAAGGTTCTGCGAATACGAGAGTTGTCGCGAGAATGTCCGATTGCTACATTTCCGTCGCGGTTGATCCGAATCCAAACGCCGAAGAAGCGACGATTTGCATGCTCGGTAAAACAGAAGACGCGGTTGAAAATGCAAAAGACGCTCTCGAAGCGCTCGCCTTGGGCGCAGAAAGCCATCCGCATTATTAAGAAAAGAGATGCGATTAAAAAAGGAGAAGAAGAAGAAGAAGAAGAAGAAGAAGAAGAATATCACTATCATTATTATTATTATCAAACAAACAATTGTTTCAAGTCAAAAGAGAAAAGCAGTCAAGTAAAAGTCAACGCAAAGTAGAGAATTGTGTAACATCAAATCAATATTATTTTAAAAACAGTACAAATCTATTAACAACAGCATCATTATCATCATACAAATCTCCTTTACACGCGAGATTTAGAGATGATTTATCTCACGTCCATCAACTCTATGTCAAACAACAATGTCTTATCGATCATCCCTTGATTTTCCAAGACGAAGCCGAGCGCTCTTTCTCCCGAAAAATTATTCGGTTTCGGTTTCATCTTCTTCCAATTCTTATTCTCCGGATACGCCAAACCGGAATTCGGCGGCACGATAATCCTTCGTATCCCTCCGACTTTCATTCCAACGATCGCCTCTCGAAACGCCGGCAACACGTCCAAATCGTCCGCTCGAAATCGGAAAAAATCTTTATCCTCGTTGAACGCGCCGCCTTTCGGGCCGTTTCTCGCTTCAAACGGTCTCCCGTAATACCCCAACGTGTACCCGTCCCAATCAACCACGGCTATTTTCGACTCATCTGTGTACTCTTTCCCTTCTTTCGAACCTGGTCTGACGTCTTTATACTGTAAACCAGATTGGGTTCGCGTAAAATCTGAGTATAAAACTTCCGACTTCCCGTAGTCTTTGTCTTTGATGCCTTCCATGAAGGTTTTGTTCCCGAACGGTTCCGACGACGATTGAGACGACGACGACAAAGAAGAAGAAGGCGGCGTCACCACGATCGTCTCCGCGACTTCCGAGACCGTCTCCTCCAACTCCTGCGCCGCAAAAACAGGCGCAGAAGCAGAAGAAGTAGAGAGCAAAATCATCGTCAAAGCCTCCCTTCTCGTCTGTTTCATCGCCGATGATTCATTCTTCTTCCTCCCGTGAGTATTCTCGCTTTTGCTCTTCCTCGCCGTCGACGCTTTCGCGCAGACGCGGCACGACGCAGCACTCGTCGTCGTGGCAACCGCGCGCATTATTACGTGTTATCGTGTGTTATTCTCGTACTAAAGTAATATAATGAAGATATGAATACATTTCGTATCTCTTTCCGTTCCTCACAACTGTCACATTTCATCTCGCTTTGAATTTGCGAATCAAAAGCATCGATGGAGAACGAAGCGCGGCGGCGTTTTCCTCCTCCGAGAAGCGAAGAAAAAGAAGCGTCGTCGAGAGATCGCGCCAACGGCAACACCAATAATAATAACAACTTCTTCGAGCGGTTCCTGAAACTTTCGTCACTCCGGGAAAAACTGGAACTGGTGAAAGAAAAAGCGGAGAGGAAAAGGAAACAGAGAAGAGGATGGACGGAGAAGAAGGAGGAGCGTTTGTGTCCTCTGCCGAACGTGATTCGAGTCGAGAGCAACGCTGGTGCCTCCTCCACTTCCAACGCTTCCTCTTCTTCTCTCCCGGAAATATGGCGAGCGAGGAGGCAAAACTTGGAAAACTGCTTACAAGGAGAGTGTGTCAAGCGAGAGAAGTTGAGAGAAATCGTCGCGGATGGATTCGTACCGGACCAACCTTCCTCGGTGAGGTACGACGTGTGGTCGTATTTGCTTCGAGTTGTACCCGAGGCGCGTCGAGAACGAGAAGAGGAGAGAAGGAAGAAGCGGGAGACGTACGAGGCGTTCGCGGAGGAATTGGCGAGTTGCGTGCGAACGCCGGACGTGAGCGTGGAAATGACGTATAAATACGAGGACATAAAGTCGCCGACAAAGTCGAGAGCGACGAGAGTGGCGGTAGAGTTGAAAGTGAAGCAAGTAAACGAGGAGGATAAGGACATATTGGAGCAAATCGAGAGAGACGTGGAACGATTGCATCCGTCGTTGCATTTTTTCAACGACGAAATCGAGGCCGCACCGAAACGAAAAGATATGACGGAAGCTTTGTTTGTATTTGCGAAATTGAATCCGGGTTTACGTTACGTCCAAGGCATGCACGAATTGCTCGCTCCGTTGTATTTTGTCTGCTTTAACCACCCGGATAAAAACGGCGTCGCGAAAGACGCCAAATCGGATTCGTTTTGGATGTTCGTCGAGTTGATTTCAGAGTTGAGAGACGCGTATTGTAAAGAGCTCGACAAAACGGACCAAGGAATCAATCATTTACTTTCCGAGCACGACAATTTGTTAAGGAATCGATGTCCAGCAGTCGCCACGAAAATGATCGACGAGTTGAACGTGAAACCTCAATTTTACGCGTTTCGATGGTGCGTGTTGATGTTCGCCGGCGAGTTTGACTTCCCGTCTGTTTTAAGAACGTTCGACTTTCTCGTCGCCTGGCCTAGAGGTAAACGCGACGCTCTCTTGCGTTTGTGTTCCGCCATGGTATGTAACGTACAAAAGGAGTTGTTGGACGAGAATTGCGACTTTGCCGTCGCCATGCGCACGTTACAAAACTATCCCGCGTGCGACGTGAATAAGATTATCAAAATAGCCTGCGCGTTCCCGTATTTAGCTGCTTCTTAAATAGTTAAGAAGAACAATCATCATCGATAGTAAATGTGATGATCCTATTTTTAGTGCTGCGTGTATAGAATACTACGACGAATTTATATTTGCGTTACGCGCTCTCTAAACAATAATATACCACTTGCTACTCAACATTCATCTCTCTCTCTCTCTTAAACTTTACACCGCCGACCTTGCTTCCCTCCTCGTCGCGTCGTGTAAAATATCCACGTCCACGCTTTCCTCCGGTGGTTGCACGTACCTCACCACGCTTCCTCGGACGAAGCAATCTCGCACTGATTTCATGTGTGGATATTTCTCCTCGTCTAAAACCGAAACGGATTCCAATTTAATGTTCAAGTACTGATCGACGGAGACTAACGTCCCTCGGATTTCCAGGTCGTTTTTTAACTCCACCGTGATTTGTTTTCCCACCAACGTTTTAAAGAACGAGTAGAATAACATTCTCAGTCCTCTCTCACTCTTTCTCCGCGTTCAATATTTGTACAGCTCAAGAGAAAAGCGCTCGTGTAGTCGTGTGGTATTCCTCTTCCTTTTCAGACTGAATTTTGAGGAAAACTCTTTCCCTCGAGTTTGAGGAAAGCACAAAAAAAAAGTGTTTAGGGTTTAAACAAAGCAGCCAATTAAATTCTCACTGCAAAGGGGCAAAAGGGGGAAAGAATTTGAGCATTTGTCTCACTCCGTGTGCGCGCAGAGGTCACGCACACGCGCGTAAGAAGAAGGTAAGAAGACAACTCCACACATGTTGGCACGCGTGCGAGAAGTTATCGTTCCCTCGGCGCCGGAGTACGAGAAGAAGTCCTCCTCCTCTTTGATGCTCTCGTCGTCGTCATCGAACGATGAAGTGATAGAACTGTCACTCGTCGTGTCCCCGGACGTGGAGGACGACGCGTGCAAAGTGCCTAAATTGACGAACGATTACGTCTCCGTCGCGCTGGATATGGCGTGCGAGAAAAGCGCTTCGACCGAGAACGACGACGACGACGAGTGCGAGAGAGTTTCGGATTCGTATTATTCGGAGAGGAGTTTGAGAGGGTCGTCGTTTTTAAGCGCGCTGAAACGAAGATTCGTGTGGACGATGGCAAAAATCGACGTGAAAACCGCTCGCGTGCGCCCGATGATACTCGCGAGCGGTAAGAGAATCTTGTCCTCGATTGGTCGAGAACTCGCGAGGCAGTTTCCACCGATCGAGACGTACGTGATGGAGAACGTGTTGATGCGGAGAGCGATGGAGGAAGAGGAAATGGCGATTTTGAATCCAGACGCGAGACGCGCGTTCGAGGAGAGTTTGATGTTACAGAGCGGGAAAAGCGACACGGATAGGGAAGAAGAAGGAGAGGAGGAAAGGATGAAGGTAACGGAAGAAGTTGAAGAAGAGAGTATTTTGGAAGCGCCGATGGTGGTGGTGACGAGTAGGAAGAAGGTGCGGAATAAGAGGAGTTGGTTGAGAGGAAGTTCGATGGAGGAGGAGGAAGCGTCTTCTTCGGCTTCTTCTTCGGCACCGGTTTTGGCGGGCGACGCGGACATCGAGCCGCCGGCCACGCCGCCTCAAAAGGAAGAAGAGGGTAGTATTATTCAATTGCCACCTCAAAAAGAGCTCGCGGCGATTACGAAAGCGAAGCAAAGGTTGCGAGAGGAAGAAGAAAAAGCCAAACGAAACGCGGTGTTGAATAGTCAAAGTAGCAATAATAGTACACCGCTGAACTTTGCGCCAGGTTGGAAGAAAGACGTGGACTTTGGCGACGGAACGAACGCGGCGGTCATATTAGCCAGTAAAAGCGACGTGAAGAGTCGGAAAATCCGACAACCAATGAAACAACAAAGCAATAGAAAAATGACGGATATGTTCGGCGGTTCGATGATGAAAGGCACGCCTTCGCCGCCCGGAAAATTGAAAAAGAACAACAACAGGAACAACGCGAGCGGGAATAATAGTGGCGCGGGTAACAACAACAAGAAAAAGTTTTCGCCGCCGAAAAGCGCGAAGAAACGCAGACAGTTCGAGGAGAGACGCTTGGCAAAGTTATTCGAGGAGGAGAAAGAAAACAAGTCTAGATTGGAGTACAGTTACTACTGCTCGGCTGGCGATACGGACATCTACGTCGAAGCCGTCGTAAAACCGATCAAAGGCAAAGCGTTGTAATTTTATTTATACATGAATAAAAAACTACTGTGTACCAACTCTACACTAAAAACTAGTAATCTTTCCTACTCGAGGTGGATAAGCGCCACTCCTCCAAAGGCGAGGCGGAAAGTCTTTGTACTCTTTTCCTTTGCCACACCACCCACGCTAACGCAACCGCCGGCGATAACAAGACAAACGTGTGGTAATGTCCGTCGTCCAAGTGGCATTTCCCACCCGCTGACACGCACATATCTCTTTCTTGTTTCGTGGAACACGCGGTAATCGACGACGACGACGACGACGCGCCGACGCATCGTTTCTCCGAAACGAAATCGACGAAAAACAATACAAACGTCTCTGCGATTTTCGATCCAAGGTTAGATAACGTGTTCAAAAGCGTCATGTACGTTCCACCGATGCTCTCGTCGGAAACTTTGGAAAAGAAGGACATGACTCCAACAAACTGCACCGTCGATAACGCGCTCGAGACGCACATCCACGCTAAAACCAACCCGGAAAAGAACACGTTCGAGGACGCTTTTTCGTAATTCACGGGGGCGGTCCCTTGCGCGCCGTCGCTCGCTAGAACTTTAGTCCACGCGACAACCACCACGCTCGCAAACGCACACGCGATTCCTCTGTACACGAACGTATTTAACACCACTCGCAACGGTTTCGCTCCAGCCGTCCATTTCGCTGATATCATCGGCATCATTATGTTCAACGGCGCAATCACCGCGTTCATGCTCGCCAAAAACGTCTTCGGCACGCCCTTTTCTAACAATTTCAATTGCGTTAAACTCTCCGCCGGGGAGAATGCCACGTGTCTCGTCAACAAAATCAACGCCAACGATTGCACGTTTCGTAGCGACATCACTTTTATTCCTTGCCTGTACGTCTCCTTCACTCCGACAATTTCCTCCATCCTTCCCATATCTTCCCGCTTCAAAAACACCGCCAGCGAACTCAGGAAGAACATCGCCGACCAGAACATCACGAACCCTTTCAACTCGCAATACCCTCGAGCATTCAACACTAAAAACCCGGTAAAGCTCGCAAAAAACCCAAACGTCTGGCCCACCGCGTTGCACGTGCTCGCTAAACCGACGTTTTCCCTCTTCAACATCGTTATCGCCCACCCGTCGACGGCGACGTCCTGCGACGCGAGTAAAAAGTAAATGCTAAAAAACGTCATCGCCAACGGTTTCGCGTCCCCGAATTTCGCGCCATTCTCTATCATTCCTTCCAAATTCCCGCTCAACACGAACAACGCTCCGCCGACGAGGAGCTGCAACGGAATCAACCACGTTCTCCTTTGGCCGATTCGTTTCACGTATAACGCGTCGATCATCGGCGCCCACAAAATCTTCAACGAAAACGGCCACGACGCCAAGGAAAACACGCCTTGGTCGCCAAAACTGGCGCCTTTCTCCGTCAAGGAAAACGCCACGGTCGAGGATAAGCCCATCGGGACGCCTTGTAAGGTGTACAGGAGTAAGAGTAAACAGATGTTTAACCTGTCGCCGGTCAAATCCAACTTCTCTCGTTTTGGTTTTGAAGGTGTTTGTTTTCGGCCATTCGTCGTGTTCGCGTCATACTTCTTTGTCTTTGTTGTCTTCTCCGACGAGAGCAACAGTCGCTGGCTCTGTCGGCGCGCTAAAGGTTGCGCGGAGGAGGACATGATGTGTGCGCGTTGTTTTATGGCGTTTCGTTTTGTGAGAAATGTGAAAGACATCAGGTCTAGGGTTTAGGGTTACAAGTACATCTGGAGTTCCTCTTCGAGTCGCGCGCTTCTTTTCTCCGCGTCCGCGGCAGCGAGTCTCGCTTCGTTCGCCAACTGCAACGCTTTGAGTTTCATCTTCTCTTCGTTTACGAGCGCTCGTTTCAACTGCGCGTTTTCGTGGAGAAGTTTTGCGTTGTTGTGTTGGAGGACGAAGGATTGGTCGTCGACGACGGTATTCGTGGAAGTAGCGGTCTTCTGACGAGAGGACGATTTCTTCGTTTGCGTGCCTTTGACGAGCGCCGGGGAGATTGGAATTAACGGTGGTTGTTGTTGTTGTTGTTGTTGTTGTTTTCTTTCGTCGTCGTCGTCGCGGTAATCCTCGTCCAATCCGTTGAACGCGTCGCGCCGGCGAACCAACGTTTCTATTTTAGCGTTCGCGGCTTCCATTTTCCATTTGTACGCGTCTAATTCCGCGTGTACGACCGTTAAATCCGCTCGCGCGTTCGCGTACTTCTCCCTGAGCGTCTCTAAATCCAATTTACTCGCGTTTAACTCTTGTTCCAACTCTCTCTTCTCTCCTTCTAACTCGCGCGCGCGTTTTTTATCTCTTTCCTCGTCGCGTCGCAAACCTTCGTTTTCTCTCTCCATCCGTTTACACTCGGACGTTTGCGCGTCGTACGCCTCCGACAACGCGCTCGCGCGTTCCAAAATATCTCCCCTTTCTCTCTCTGCAACCGTTAATCTCTCCGAAACCATCGCGAATCGTTCCGCGATCCGATCCGCGTCCAGCTTATACTTTCCCGATTCCTCTTTCAACTCTGCATTTGTCTCCGATAAGCGCGCGTTTCGATCTCCCAACGCGCGTAAAATCGCTTCCAGAGATTTAATTCGAGAGGGGGACGCCCCTTCGTCGCGATAAAACGACGACGACGATGGGTCCTCCTCATTCGTCGCCGCGGTGGTAAACACCTCCCTCGCTTTCGTACACGCATCATCAGGAGACCGTTCGTCGTTTCCCCTAAAAGTGTGACTCAAATGATTTTGCATTTTCTTTTCCTCCTTCTTCCGCTTTACCTCTCGCCTCTCTCGCGTAAAAAAGCCGTCTTCTTCAAAGTCGTCGTCGTCTCGCAATACCACTACTACCACCACTCGTCGTCATCAAAAATCTGTGTTGTTGTAAAACTCTTTCGTCTTCTCTCGCGATGATGATGCAAAGAGAGAGAGAGAGAGAGAGAGAGAGAATGCTCTTTTTGTAACGACTGTGTGAGTTGCACGTTTTGCTTATTTTCATGAAAAATTTCAAAAAAATTCTGTTTGTGTGTTTTTGAATTTTTTTTCGTCTCTCTGTGTTTTTTGTTTAGACAGACCTACCTGTGTTTTCGCTCTGACGAAGGGAAAAATTTGGGAACACATCACAATAAACGCTCTCTCTCTCTGCTGTCAACGCGAAGAACGTTATTTATAGAGTCTCCCTCTCTCTCTCTCTCCCTCGAGCGACGGTTTGGAACCTGCTCTCGTTTTGTGATAATACCGCGTGTTATTTATTTTAAACGATGCCGACGATGATGGCTTCTTCTGTTTTCGTGTCTTCTTTTAATGGATGCGACGGTATTGGAAGGAGGCGTTTTAGTACGAGCGGGGGAAAAAATGAGGCATTATTAGGTCTCTGTGCGACGAGGACATCGTCGTCACCTTCGCGGTCGTCGTTCTCGGGAGCGAGAAGACGACGGTTTTCGGAGACGACGACGACGAAATGCGTGTTAGCGAACGACAAAGACATCTCGAACAATAAGACGCCGGGGAAAAACAAAAAACAGCACACGGTGGTGATGAAATTCGGCGGCTCTTCCGTGGCCGACGCGGAACGGATGAGAGAAGTCGCCAACATCGTCCTGTCGTTTCCGGAGGAGATGCCAGTTTTAGTCTTAAGCGCGATGGGGAAATCGACGAACAATTTACTCATGTGCGGCGAAGAGTCTCTGAAGTGTGAAAACGCCGAAGACGTGAGCTTGATGAAACCGTTGCTGTTCGTGAAGACGTTACACGCGGAAACTATGGACGTTTTGAACGTGGATAAAGAGACCAGACGAGAGGTGAACGAACTTCTGAAGAAGTTGGAGCAAGTGTGCATGGGCGTGTGTTTGATGCAAGAGGTGACGCCGAGGACGAGAGCTATGTTAGTGTCGTTCGGGGAGCGAATGAGCACGCGGATTTTTGCGAGTTATTTGAGGACCAGAGGGGTGAACGCGAAACAGTACGACGCGTTTGAGATTGGGATGGTGACCAGCGACGACGACATCGAAAACGGGAGAGTGTTGCCGGAAACGTATGCGAATATGAAGAAGAGTTTGACGTTACCGGATGGGGCAGATCCGCAAATTTCTGTCGTGACTGGGTTTTTGGGGAGAGGTGAAAACACGGGAGCGATATCGACGTTAGGGAGAGGTGGGTCGGATTTGACCGCGACGGTGATTGGCGCGGCGTTGGCACTAGAGGAAGTGCAGGTGTGGAAAGACGTGGACGGCGTTTTAAGTGCGGATCCGAGAGAGATTGAGAATACGATTCCCATGCCGTTTCTGAGTTTCGACGAGGCGCAAGAGTTGGCGTATTTTGGCGCGCAAGTTTTACATCCGCAAGCTATGAGGCCGGCGATGGACAACGGGAGTTTACGAGTACGAGTGAAGAATTCGTACAACATTCGAGCACCCGGGACGGTGATTGGTCACATCGATTATAACAGTAGCAACGGGAAGAGCGGCGATGAAGGCGAACGAATGGACGATTGGTTATTAACTTCCATCGTTCGCAAGAAAAACGTGACAATGTTGGATATCGTTTCCACGCGAATGCTCGGTCAGTATGGGTTTCTCGCCGAAGTGTTCGCGGTGTTGCAACACAACGGCATTTCAGTGGATGTCGTCGCGACGTCGGAAGTTTCCGTCTCGTTGACTTTGGACCCGGCGAAAATTTGGAGCAGAGATTTAGCGCAGGAAGAGTTGGAGAAGGTCCAGCGAGAGTTGGAGGACGTTGGTACGGCCAGAGTCGCGGTATCGAATGGTCACTCCATAATCTCCTTAATCGGCAACTTGGAGAGAAACAACGAGATTATGGAACGCGCGTTCAAGGCGTTGAAAGAGGCGAAAGTGCACGTGAAAATGGTCTCGCAAGGCGCATCCAAGTGTAACATTTCGCTCTTAGTGGACGACGCCGAAGGTCAGAAGGCGGCGAGTGCTATTCACGAAGAGTTTTTCGGTCGGGTCGGGTTCGGGAAGAATCAACATCTGCCCGGTATGTAATACAATAATAATAAAGACGCTTTTCAGTATATAATAATGTCCAGTAGAATAATGTCCAGTAGTATAATGTCCAGCAGATATAAGAATCAAACGAAAATGTGTGTGTGTGTGTGACGCGCTCAGCGCTCTTTTTTTAAAACAAAACTACTCGGGTCGTTTATTTCTTCTTGGTGTTGCTTTCTTTCAAAGTTACGATTCTGTTCAAGACTGGTTTTGCTTTCGTCGAATCGAAATCGAACGTGAAGAACCCGAGTCTTTGTAACTCGACGCGAGCCGAGTACGGTTGGTCGGCGTGATTTTCAATCAACATCGGCTCGACCAAGGCGTTTTTGTACACGACCAAAGAGTCCGGGTTGAGTTGCTTTAACCACGGATGTTCGAGCTCGAGTTCTTTGAGTGATTTCTGCTTCGCGGCGTCCTCGTTCGCATCTTCTTCTTCTTCCTCTTCTTCTTCGTCCGCCGCCACTAACGCCGTCGCTTCTGGGACAACCTCGCCGCCTTCGCCTTCCTCGACCACTTTTCCGGGAACCGGAACCGCGAACAATTTGTCGTACACTCTCACCTCGGCCGTTTTAAACTCGGTATTCGCCCAGTGCAACTTCCCTTTCGGCGGCTTGTTCGCGCGACTATCCATATCAATTTCGCACTGAACGCTTTCGATGACACCAGTGACTGGATTTTTAGTTATTCCTGTGCACGTGATGTCGTATGCGAATAACAAACGCACTTTCTTGTTCACCGATAAACCAAAGAAGGACGGATCGTCCACCTCTCGGAAATCGTTGCGATCGATAAACACCGTCTCGGTGAGTTGGATCTTTCGCATGCCTCTTTCCTCCATGAACGACGGATGGAACGGCGCGTCCATCAACAACTCCGCCGCTCGGTCTTTCGGGTAATTCACAATCTCAACCTTTAACGGATCTAAAACCGCGAAGAAACGATTGCTATCCACGGAAAGTTCCGCTCGGATTTCGTTTTCCAAACGTTCCAACGGTTGAACGTTTTCGTTCCTCGTCACGCCCATTTTCGCGCAAAAGCTATTCACCGAGGTTGGCGTGTACCCGCGTCGGCGCATGCCGTTAATCGTCAACATTCTCGGATCGTCCCATCCGTTCACTAAGCCTTGCGTGACTAACAGATTTAGTTTTCGTTTACTCATCACGTTGTACGTGATGTTGCATCGGCTAAACTCCCACGTGGACGGTTTATACACGTTCAGTTTATCCAACAGCCAATAATACGGCCCGTTCGGCGCTTGCCTCGTTTCAAACTCTAACGTGCACAACGAGTGCGTGATGTTTTCCAACGAATCGACGATATTGTGCGTGTAATCGTACGTCGGGTAAATGCACCATTTTGATCCTGTTCTCGGATGTTCCGCTTTCTTCACTCTGTACGCGGCTAAATCCCACATGGAGGTTATATCCGATCGCAAATCGCCTTTCATGCGCAAACTACACTCGCCCTCTTCACACTGCCCACTCCTCATCTTCTCGAACAACTCTAAATTCTCTTCCACCGATCTCTCTCGGTACGGCGACGCCGCGCCTTCCGGTAACTCCACCTCGTACCTATTCTCCACCCCGCTCTTAGCGCACTTCTCTTGAAACTCTCGCAACAAACTTCTACTCCTCGCCGTCTCTGTTTTCGTTTGATGGCACACGTACGCCCCTCCGCTCTTAATCAATTGAATCGCCAATTCGTACAACCTGTCGAAATAATCGCTCGAGTACGTTATCTTCGTCGGCTCGTGGCCTAACCATTTACACGAATCTTTAATCGAATCGATGTACTCTTGCTTCTCCGCGGTTGGATTCGTATCATCAAATCTCAAATACGTCTCCCCTTTGTTCAACCTCGCCACGCCAAAGTCAAAATACATCGCCTTTGCGTGCCCGATGTGCAAATACCCGTTCGGTTCCGGCGGAAATCGAGTTCGATACTTCCCTCCCGTATTTTCCATGTGTCGCTTCATGTTCTCCTCGCTGTTCTTCGCGTAGTTCGGTAACTTCGCGTCTATCTCTTTCTTCTTCGCCAGTAACTCTCCGGGTTTGTTCAAGATCAATTTGACCGCCTCTTCGCACGCGTCCTTTTGATGCTGTTCCTTTTCCGTCGTCGTCTCTTTTGTGTTCTTCTTCGTAGTATTCACATTTTTCTCTCCTCCTCCTTCTGTTTTCTCTCGTTTCACCATCTCCACCTTCGTGCTCTCCATGCACGTCTTGTACGCTTCCTCGAACAAAGGCAACGCTTTATCGTACTCTTTCAAATCCATCGCTTTCACTCCAAGTTCGAGTAAAGCGATTCCATCCAAATCTGGTTTCTTCTTCGCCGCGTTTGCGGCTTTTTTGTGCATCTTCACCGTCGCGGATTTCGACGCTTTCATCGCTGGTAGTGGTGGTTGATTTTCTTCGCTCATGTGTAGTCTCTGCGCGTGCGTTTCTTCGGCGTAAAAAAGAACGCGCTCGAGAGACTTGGACTTTACCGTGACGAGACAGAGAGAGGCAAAGAGCTCTCCGGAGCGCTCTTCTCGCGCGCGCTCGTCGTGTCTCTGCTGTTTGGGGCTGTTTTTAATGAGGAAATCTCTCGCGTGTGAACCCTTTTTCTCGGGAAAATGCGAGCGAGAAAACGTCACACTTTCACTGTGCTCTTCCGTACTTTAGAACGAAAGAGAGTCAAGGACGAGAGATTCACACGCGTAAGGCGGAGAGAAAAGAAAAAGGATAGACTTTTCGTCAGACCACGCGCGCTCTTCGTTTCACCCGGTGCAAAGAAACCTCCAGGAGTCGCGCGCACCGTCATCCAAAAGGCACAATTAACTCCGGCGCTGCGATCGGTCCTTGAAAGAGTTACGAATCATGGCAACGAACGTCGACCACGGCCGAGAACCGTGCCCGCACAGAATCCTGGACGACCTCGGCGGCGCCTTCGCCATGGGCGCCATCGGTGGAGGCGTCGTCCACTTGTGCAAAGGCGCGTATAACTCCCCGCGCGGGTACATCCTCCAAGGCGGATTAGAAGCCATTCGAAGGGAAGCGCCGAGAATAGGCGGCTCCTTCGCCGTTTGGGGCGGATTGTTTTCCATGTTTGATTGCGCGTTAGTCGCGGTGAGAAGGAAAGAAGACCCGTGGAATCCAATAGCCAGTGGGGCTTTGACGGGAGGGGTGTTGCAACTCAGGTACGGGTTGCCGTCCGCGGCGAGGTCGGCGGCGTTTGGCGGGTTTTTGTTAGCGCTGATTGAAGGGGTGTCGATCGCGCTGACGAGGCTGACGGCACCGCCGCCACCGATGCCGGAAGAGATGATGGCGATGGAAGGTGGCGCGCCGATGGGAGGCGTAAACGGCGCGCCGGGGGTAGAAGTCGGGAATCATCCGCAACAAGAAGAAAGCGGGGGGATTTGGAATAACATTTTCGGTGGTGGTAGAGACGAGGAGAAGAACGACGGGGCGCCGGCGATGCCAAAGTTCAAGGAGGAATTGGAGTGATGACATTAAAGGCAGAAAAAGAAAACGCATAAACCGTATACGCAGTAAGTAGTAGCCATATTTTAGTACTAAGAGCCAAACGAATAGAAACCATCATCATTTTAATATAATTATCTTCACACGAATGAGTAGAGAACGACACCTTTGTTGATATAGTATTTATGTACAGGGGCTAATGCGCGAGTGCGTGTGCTATATTGTACTAATTCATGCTAAGTGCGCTTTTTCTCCTTTTACTTTGACATCACCATCGCGTTCGCGTACGCGACGCCGTTCGCGCCGAGCGTGACGACCGTTCGCGGCTCGCCGACGCCGGCGATACCACAAAACGCAATTTTCTCTCGTTTGCCTCGACTCGATTCGTACAACTCTAAATCTTCCAACTCTGAACCGGTAGATTCTGAGCTCGCTCTCGCGAGCGCCGAGGCTAAGCCTTCTCGCGCGTTGAAGGATTCGATGTCGATAATTTGAGTTTCCGCGACGACTTTGCGAGAAGGAGACGCGCCGGCAAACGCGCTTCCGGCGAACGCGTGGAAAGAGGGCACGTTGCGACACGACGGACACCCCGCGCCTGGATACTGTCTCACGTACGCGAGTAAGCACTTTTTACATATCGTGCTCGAGCAACACGGCATGTCGTTCAGGAGATTCGTTTTTCCTAACTCGACTTCGCTCTCTAAACACAAAGCGCACGCGCGGTCTTCTTTTCTGTTGCCGGAGGCGGTTCCGGAGTCTTTGACATCGATCACGTCGTCTAAGAGAGATTTCGTGGAAGGAAAGGGCGACGCTTGACCAACGTTGGTTTCATTCTTTGTTGTTGTTGTTGTTGCTGCTGCTGCTGCTGGTGTCGTCGTCGTATCTTCGGGAACGAACGGGACGCGAAGGTGTTGAAAGACGGCGCGCGACGTCGGATTCGATTTACTCGCGTGCTCGTCCATTTCTCTGCTTAAAATAAACATCGAGAACGCATTTTTCTCTTCCACGACGACGTTATTGCCGTTATTGATATGAATTGAATCCAGTTCCCTTCCTTGAGAGTTACCGATAATTGCCTCTCGTAAACTCTGCTCGAGGACGCTTAAATCCGCTTTCGAGACGGTCTTTGTTCTTCGCGTCGCTGGATCCGCAAACGCTCTCACGACAGCTTCTCCGCTCGGAAAGTAGATTAAAAGCACCCCACTCCCTCGAAATCCTTTAATCACGCCAAACTCTCTCTGGTACGTCTTATCGCTCATCGCTTTATCTCTTTCCTCTTTCCTCGCTTGCCGCACTTTCGAGGCCGTCTTCCCCCACGACTTTGTCTCCGCGTCCTCGTCAAACGTCACCGGCGCGTGAACTTCCGTCTCTTTAGAAACTGGGTCGAACGAAATCGTCGTCCGCCCGCTCGTCGCTCTCACTTCTCCGTTCAACTCCGTCACCCGCTCAAAAAAGATATCAAAATATCTCGTTTCCTCTTTGTACGACGACAAAGATTTCTCCTTCACTCGAATCGTCGGACACAAGAACCCTTCCACCACCCTCTCTCTTTCATTCGCCAACGTTATGTGCGGCCCAAGTCTCCAGGAAACCACCGGGTCGCACCCACCTTTCCTTCGAAAAGGCACCCACGCCGCAAACGCGCTCTCGCACCCGACGACGTTCTCGTAACTCCTTTTCGTCGTTCGACAACTCGTCGCTAAAACGACAATCTGCCCGTCGTCAAACTCCTCGCATTGCACTTCAAACGCCGCGCACTCCGGCGGCCAAAACGTCGGCAAACGTAAAGATATCAGCTTTTTACCCGTCTTTACGTCTAAAACATCGATCGAGGCTCTCTGATACCCGGATCCGGCTGCTCGGACGACGAAATTTCGCGTCGCCTTGACGCAATCGACGCCGAGTTTCATCTTTTCTTCCTCGTCTAACAACGCTTCGTCGAACTCATTCTCGTCGTCGTTAAACTCATCTTCTTCGTCGTTGTTGTCGTCGCTTCTTCTTCTTCTGTTGATCCATTCGCATTCTGCCACGCGAGGATGATGATTCTTCTTTCCGTCGTCTTTAAAAAGTGCAACGGTGCCGTCGGAATATCCAAGAACGAGATTATGAATGTTCTCGTCGTCGTTTGATGACGACAAAGCGCAGCACGTGCACTCCACGACTCTCGCACACGCGCCGAGGGATAACGGTTCAGTCAGTTGCTTTGGAGGTGGGACCGTCGCGATCGTTTCGAGTCGACGACGCATCGTCGGTTTTATTCTATCTGTGTGTTCGTGGTTGTTACGTGACTCGCTTTCGTTTTATGAAGAAAATCTCTTTCTTACACGACTAATAATAATGATAATAACAATGGGGTGGTGGCTTTTGCTGCGTTGAGTTCTTATTCGTCGTCGTCGTTTACGTCGTCGTCTTCGGAATCAGAATCGGAATCGGAATCTCTTCTTACGTAAAAGAACACGTATCCTTGACTGGCGATGGATTTAACTTCCTCGTCGCAAACGTCTCGAACGCGGTCGTCGTCGAATTGGCGCCAGCGGTTATCGCCGGCGAGATCGCGGGCGACGGCGGTGTAATGACCGGCGTTGGCGGCTTGGCCGTGGTGCGCGACGCATGCGGAGAGGTCGTAGGTGAACGAGGTGGATGATTTGGAAGGTTCTGCGTTGGCGGTAATTTTTCCCTCTCGCCGTTGCTTCTCTTCGTTTGCCGCCGCGGAGGATTTGCGTTTATTGCCGCCTTTTTTGGAGGATGATTTCGATTTGCCGCGAGCCGCCGGCTTTTCGACGACGACGACGACGTCGTCGTCGTCTTTCTCCTCACTTTCCGGTTCCAAGAACGGTTCTAAACTTAAATTATCTAAAGGAAACGCCACTGGCGCGATAATCTTCGCCCGTTGGCCGGACTTTCCTTTCCACATGAACCGTTTCAAGTGTAAAACCAAAACCTTTGGGCACTCGCGATTCAACGACGTTCGTTTGGTCGCCGAAGTCACCGCTTGACATTGCTCGCAGTAATATCGGTTACCGCCGCCTCCGTTCGAACCATCTCCACCATCTAAACATTCTTCCCTCGTGTGTGCCTCCAAACACTGTTCGATCGTTGCCTCGCCGTTCGGACCGTTCCCGTCGATTGGTGCCGAGTGGTCCCAATACGAGCAGTCGTCCAAATCGTTTTGATTGCTTCCGGCGTTCGACAAGCCCAAGGCGTTCAAGTTAACCAGCGGAGGACTGGTCGCCCGTGTCATCGGTCTCGAGACGTTCGGTAAAGGTAGACTCAAATCTAAGAACGGCTCTTTCATCGCGTTCGACTGTCCGCACTCGCTGCACTTCACGTGCGACACCGCCACGCCACCAAAGATTTTCCAAATCGGATCGTCCGACATGTTCTCGGCGTCGGCAAAGTACGTGTGCGGTGTGGTCGGATCAAATTTCGGCGATTCGATAGAGGCCATGTGATTTTTTGCTTCCGCGACTAGCTTTTGTACGGCAGTCGGGATACCACCCGCGTTGCGCTTCTTTTGCGCAGCAGTTCGAACCGGCGTCAACTTCCCGGGCGTTTTCAAATTCAACACGTCGTGCAACGACATCACGGAGGAACCATCTTCCGTTTTCAAGACTTGCGTTGTTTGCGTCGAACGATCGTTTTGCGCTTGCGTTGCCGAAGGATTTTCTTTTTCGAGTTTCAACCGTTTCGATTTACACGGACGACACGAACATCCATACTTGTGCTCGACTGCGCCCCACCTGGAAACGATGACAAAACCTTTCAAGTTTGGGTCGATGGCATCTTCGACCGTGTCTGGTGATTCGCTGTGCTTATTGTTCGTTAAAAGACCTTCTTTTGTGTCCACGGATTCGCTACTCGCGTGTAATAGTTGTTGTTGCTGTTGTTGCTGCTGCTGCTGTTGTCTCGCTTGTTCATCCGCCTCGCGCTGAAACGGATTCGCGTTTTTATTGTTTAAGAAACCGAGCGTTGGCGTCTCGTTGTTGCCGATGTCATATCCGGTGAGAAAGATATCCCCTCTTCCTGCAACACGACCGCCACCTTTATCGAGAAGATCGCTCTCGCGATCACCCTCGCCGGCGAGTAAGTTCTTCGTCGCAAACACAGGCGAGCCTCCAACTAGAGCGCATCGAGGACTGCCTTCGTTACTTCCTATCGGTGAGGTTGTTAAACTCGCGTTCGCTTTCCTTGGTCGGAACGATCTCGCTCTCTTCGGGACTTTCCCAGGCAACACTTTATCGTCGTCGAAAGCGTCTTCGCCGTTCCTCCGCCTTCCTCCGTGTTTCTCGTCCCAGTCAAAGCCGCTTTCTAATAACGCGTTCTCTTCGTACTCTCTCCTAAACCGATCGTTCTCTTCTCGTTTCTTCATCATGCGTTCCCCGACCAACAACTCTTTCCTTAACCTTTCCAACGCAAACCTCGCAAACTCGTGCGCGTCTTGTTGCGCCGACCCGGCGAACGCCGGCACGAATCGCCACACCGCCTTCAACAATTCCGTCGGCGGAAACGCCTCGTACCCGCCGCATCGCAACGTCCTCACAACTCTTCGCAACTCTTTTCCTAAACACGCGCCTTCCCTTGCCGCGCCTCTCGCCACGTCCGCCCTTCGTTCCCTCGTCATCGCCGGTGCTCGTGGGTTAAAGGACGTCTTCTTTCCGAGGTTCCCCGACCCGCCGCCGAGACCGCTTAATCCTCCTCCTCCTCCTCCTGAAAGAGTGTTCCCGTTGCTCTCGATTTTCTCGCCGCTTCCGTGCGCGCTCATCGTCTTCCCTCTCGGGAACGAAAGAATCTCTTCGTGGTGGTAATACGCGCCCCGTTGCTGCAGCTGCTGCGCCGAGGAAGACGTGGACGTGTTGTTCTCGTTCCCTCGCCTCGTTCGGTGCCTTCTCTCGTTAAAGTTCATCTCGTTGGGGTTCGCGTTGTTAGTGGTATTCGTCGTCATCGCGGAGGACGAGTGCGACGAGTGCAAATTCTTCTTCTTCATCGTCGTCGTCGTCTGAATCGTCTGAATCGTCTTCGCGTCGTTGTTTTTCGTCGTCGTGTGTTCCAACAACAGCTGTTCGCATTCGTCGCTCAATAAATATTCCCGGAACGGTTCTACCGCGCACAACGCCTGTTTTTCGTTGTTTTGTTCAAGTAAGGAAAGAGACGAGAGGATGGTGAGGATGGTGAGGATTGAACGTTTGAATAGAAATCATCGTCTCGATACGTGTACTACTCGTAAGAAGGAGAGCGCGAGAGAGCGAGTGCACTGCTACCGTTCTCACGCCAAACGCGCGCGTTTTAACGTTTGGCGTAAGAATAACACGAACACAAAAACAGGTCGTTCAAACATATCATCAGAAAAAGCTTTTTATTGGAAGAATGTTTTTTACCTGAACGGTGGCGTTTAAATAACACGTGTTGCTGACGTTGTGCAAGCCGGAGCGCTGCACAGCGAGGACGTCGTCGTCATCGACGGATCCCGGTGGTGGTAAAGGTGGCGCATCCTCCGGTTCCTCCATTATTATTGTTCTTCTTCTTCTCCTTCTTCTTTGTCTTCTTCTTTAAAAAGTGTTCTTTCTTGTTGTGAGCGCGTCCGAGAAAAGTTTTTCTTGTGTTTTTTGTGGTTTTTTTTTCACGTTGTTCTT
>ERZ651776.238-NODE-238-length-80265-cov-7.145608_pt1 | contig 80265 bp, 58 predicted proteins | sample MGYA00514761_ERZ651776 | MGnify/ENA metagenome assembly ERZ651776 | reverse complement strand
TTTAGTATAGTGCGAGAGTCGTGACCGCCTTTTGTGTTTCGAGGAAAATTCCGCTCGTATACGATCGATATTTGTTCGAGACGTGTTCGAAAAGCATTTAGCGCAGAGAGAGAGAAAAGTTTCCAATCGATTGGACGATTCGTACGCGCGATGATGATGGCCGCGCAAGCCGCGCAGACGCAGCAACAAACGAGCAATTCTAACAACACGTCTTCATCAAATAACCAAGCGTTAAAAATGGAACACCTGGTCGCGAGCTTACAAGACCCAGAAACGAGAGAAAACGCCTTGTTAGACATCAGCAAACGAAGAGATCTGTTCGTCGATCTCGCCCCGGTGCTGTGGCACAGCTACGGCGTCGTCCCGGCGTTGTTGCAAGAAATCGTCTCCATTTATCCTCTCTTATCGCCACCGTCGTTAACGAATCACGCGTCGAACAGAGTGTGCAACGCGTTAGCTTTACTGCAGTGCGTGGCGTCGCATCCGGACACGCGAGCGCAGTTTTTAAACGCGCACGTGCCGTTGTTCTTGTACCCGTTTTTGAACACGGTGAGCAAAACGAGACCGTTCGAGTATTTACGGTTGACGTCGTTAGGGGTGATCGGCGCGTTGGTGAAAGTGGACGACACGGAGGTGATTAATTTCTTACTGAGCACGGAGATAATCCCGTTATGTTTACGAACGATGGAGTTAGGGTCGGAGCTGTCGAAAACGGTGGCGACGTTTATCGTGCAGAAAATTTTATCGGACGAAGTCGGGTTGGCGTACACGTGCGCGACGGCGGAGAGGTGCTACGCGGTTGGGTCGGTGTTAGGGGGGATGGTCGCGCAGTTGGCGGAACAACCGAGCGCGAGGTTGTTGAAGCACATCGTGAGGTGTTACTTACGGTTGAGCGATAATCCGAGAGCGGCGGAGTGTTTGAGGAGGTGCTTTCCGGATCAGTTGAGAGATCCGGCGTTTACCGCGCATCTGAAGGACGACGCGGCGACGCAAAAGTGGTTGGGACAATTGTTGGTGCAACTCGGGTATTCGTTGTAGTAGTCGTGGGAAGAGGTATATATATCCATAGCCTTTTGTATACCTTTTGTATATCATTTTTCTTCGAGTATAAAATATTATTAAAAGTAGTTCAATACTATCAACAACAACAACTCTCTTTGCGGCGAGCGAGCGAGCGAGCGAGCGTCTAAACTGATCTCTTCTTCTTCTTTTTCTTTTTCTTTAACTTCCGGTTATTCTGCTTTTTACGACCGTACGGATCCGTGCGATTTTATCTTTACCAGCGACCATACCGTTGACCAAAATTCCAACACCTATTCCAACACCTAAGCACGTTCCCAATCCAACGCCGACGCCAATGCGCACGCCCGCGGAGAACCACGAAAGTTCGTTGGCGTGGGTTTCCGTGGAGGCGTTTGCTTCGGCTCTTCCGCTGACGACACTTTTCATGCCGTCGTCAACGATGGTCATTTGTTGCATCTCGACTAACGCGCGGTTCGTACCGCGAATGCTGTCTTCTTCTTCTTCTTCTTCCTCCGAGATGATATCGCCGGATGAATTGAGTTTTGCTTTCGTGTGATTCCATTCTTTGGTCAATTCCGCGTACTGCGCTCGTATCAGCGCCGTCGTGTCTTGAGCGTAAGCCTTCGAATCGTCGATTTTCCGTAAAATCATGTTTCCAGACGAAGCAACCGCGGAAGGAATTTCTAACGGAATCAGTTCTCGCAAGCAGGAGACTAACTTTGAGTTCTTTTTGTTTCGCATCATCGCCGGTTTCATTATCTTTTCTTCTTTACCGTTGATGTGACTACTACTCTCACTACTATTCGTAGTAGTATTACCACGAACGAGTAGAGTTTTCAAATCGTTCTTTTCGTCGTCGTCGTCGATTTCGTCGTCATCGACGTTGTCGTCCCCGCTGCTATTCGCGAAATCATCTCTTCGATCGACGTTGAATTCGTGCCAAGAGACGGATTTCTCGGAACCCGCGCCTCCTCCTCTTTCCGACGGCGTCGGCGAATGCTCGCGGGAAGAAGAAGAGACGCGTCTTTCATTCGAGCGGGGGATGGCAAAAAATTTCTCCGCGGGCACCTCGCACGACGCTTTCACCGTCGCGTTTTCACCGACGAACGACATTTCCAAGCGGCACGTCTCCTCGTCGCTTTCTCCTCTTCGTTTTCCCCTCGTCGCCGCCTCGGTCGTTATTGCTTTCTTTTCCGTCCGCGACAAAACTTTTTTGCCTTTCTCCTCTTCCTCCTCTTCCTCCTCTCGTTCGTCTTCTTCGCTCTCCACCCGACTCCAAATCGATGCCGCCGCCGCTTCTCCGGCGGCGTTCAACCTTCCTTCGCACACGCGTTTGTTCTCCGCGTTGGTCAAAACAAAACGCAAAGAAGAAGAAGATTTCGTCGCGAATCGAATCTCGTCCATCGCGGCAAAGGCAGCCACGCATGGGACGACAGACACTCCTCCTTTCCCGCCTTTGTTGCTTCTGCCGCTCAACGAAACTCTTTCCAAAGAGACGACGCTCTTCAAGGTGTTGCTCGTGCTGCTCCTCCGACCACCAAATTCGTTCTCCTCCTCCTCCTCCTCCTCGTCTCCGTAAAACGCGAGCGAGAGAAGCGCCTCTCTGTTGGTAAACTTTTCAAAGCCTTCTCCACCTAAAAGTCTTCCTGTGGTCTTCCTCGTTTTCGCATGAGAAGAGTAAGGAGAAGAGAAGAGTTTAATAAACACCGCGGAGTACACGTGGTAGGTTTCCTCGTCTTTCCCTAACGGTATTACCGCTTCTTGAGAAGAAGAAGAAGAAGAAGAAGAAGAAGAAGATAAAGAGAGAGAACTCTCGATATCGAGAGCGCGTTTGTTGCTCCTCTGGTTTCCTCCTCTTCTTTTCTTCTCCTTTGTCTCGAGGAGACGAGGTTGCTCGTCCGCGATGATGGTCTTTGTCTTTGTCTTCTTCTTCTTCGTGTTGGTGTTCTTCATTCTGAATTGGAAAAGTGACGCATTTCCCTAAACTCTGCTATTCTTAAACGCTCTCTTTCTCTCTGCCCAGAAGAACAAACTACACGACGTAAGAATGGAACGACAAAGACGACGAATGCGATGAGTTTTCGTTGTTTGAGCCGTGGTCGCATTCCGAGCGTCTTGAAATCATCATCGTCATCATCGAGAAGAAAACGACAACAATTTCAAAAGAGACCGTCGGTGACTCCAATTGGAGAACAACAACAACAACAACAACAACAACAACAAAAGAATCGGCAGTCGGTGACGAAAATCGGAGAGGAATTAAACCTCGTGTACGAACTCGTGGAAAGGAACGGTCGTGGGGCGATCTATTTAGGTTCGAGCAGAATAGATAAAGAGCACGCCCATTTTGCGCGTTCAAAGAGTTTAGCCAAAGCAGTGGCAGTGTTGTTGGAGTGCACGACGTGGTCTGGCATCGGGCCGGGGTTGATGGATGCGGTGACCTTAGGAGGGTTGGAAGCGAACGGGAAAGCGAGCGGTATCTTGATATTAATGGGCGAGAAAGAGGAACGAGACAACATTGAAGGCAAAGTCATGAGAAGGCAGAAGACTCGGAAGCATCCGTACTTGAACGAATCTCAATACGCCACGTGTTCGTTCTTTAGCGCGCGGAAGCACGGACTCGTCGACGCGGGGGTGAGGAACGGGAAAGAGGACACGAAGACGGCGTTCTTTTGCCTTCCCGGCGGTATCGGTACGATGGACGAGTTCGCGGAGATTTTGACTTTATTTCAGTTGCGACGGATCGGGAGCGAAGAGAAGGTTCCGTTTTTGCTCATGAATTACGACGGCGTGTTTGACAAGCTTTTAGAGTTCATCACCGTGTCGTGCGTAGAGCACGGTTTAGTGAATGAAGGAGAAATGGAGGAACATTTGAAAGTGTGTTCCACGAACGAAGAGGCGTTGGAGTATTTAAAGCACTTCTACGCGCTCTAAATTCGTTTTTGGAGTAGTAAATGTTTTAGCTATAGCCGCCGCGAATGTTACTCATTATGTACATGTTTCTAAGATTACGCATCCCCTCTAATAATATCCCAAATGTTTGGAAAGATTCCAGATTGAGTCCCTACTGGTTTGCTTGTCGAGTACCAGTTAATCAAAAGAGTTCTTCTTTCGCAGCGTGGCGGGATGTCGTCCACGCCGTGGTAACTTTCCTCGCCTACTTTGAACGCGTATCCCGTGTTTGGTTCAAACAAAAACTTCTTCTCGCAAGATGGTAATACTTCCTTTCCTTCGTCGTTGTCTGCGAACGTTTCATATTGTTCTTTCGTATACAAACACGTCCCGAAGAGTTTTTTATTGCTTTCCTCTTCCTCTTCTTTTGGAAAATACAACATCAACGTCACGATTTTTTTCGGTGAATCAGGGTGCGGCCCTAAAGTGAACCCGCCGACGTCCATTTGTATCCGAAAATCCTTCGACCGTGTTTTCTTCTCGACCTCGTCTACCTCTAATTTTCTAAACACCGTCTCCCTCAACCTCTCCGATAACAAAATCTCCTCCGCTTTTGACCACACCTCTACCGTCTTCGTGAAATTCTTAAACGTCTTCTTCATGGCCTCGGGAAGATCGAGTAAACTCCCGACGCGATCGATTTTATATCTTAACTTATGGCTCGTCAATTTTGCCGGCGCTAAAGCTTCTTTCGGTGGGAAATACTCCGTCATTTCTCGATAGAGTTTTCTAGGGAACACGCGACACAAGTGCACGTAACTCGCAAACGGTTTCGAGCGAACTCGAGTGGTTTCGATCGAGCGGAGCACGAAGTCCTTCGCATCCATCTCTTTTTCGTCCTCGTCATCTTCGTTACCGTCCTTGTCGTCGTTACATCCAACGAATTCTTTAACCGTTCCTGCTCTTCTTCTTCGGGTGGTCGTTTGTTGCATCTTCGACGGCGACGTCGCCGTCGTCTTTGTTGACGAATAAAATCGAGAATACAACACCAAGGTGACCAATATAAGACAGCAGAGCAACAAACGACGACGAACAACGTGAAAGTTTTTCTTCCTCGTCTCTCCTTTCTTGAGTGCAGATTTTGTCACGAACCACGTCGTCTCGTTTCGTCTGTGCTTCTTTTCGAGCAAGAGCAAGTGCCGTTGGTGCATCAGCGTCGACATCTTTCCTCGCTTTTAAATTCTTCCTCTCCAATTCGTCGATTTTCTCGCTTTTAAATTCCTCCTCTCATCCGCGAATAATGAATGCGCACCACGCGGGCACAAACGGAGAAAAAGAGAAGAGGAAGAGACTCCGCTCCCAAACTCGAGCTCTCTGTTGTGTGCGCGCGTGGAAAGCGCGTATATCTCTTTCTAGAAACGGGTTTCTTTTAGGGGAAGAAAAGAGATTGGAAAACAGTGAGGGAAAATATTCCTCTTATTCAGCTTACTTAATAATATTCCACTGCTTAGTAGTGCGCAAACGCAAAAGGCAAAAAATGCATCTGCTTCCAAAACCCATTTGGAACTTAACTTTAACCATAGAACAACAACAAACGCGAGCTCGTAAGTGTAGAAAAAGATGCGAGCGAGACTTTGACTTTTACACGTATTTTAAACCATTAGACGTATAGTATTACGAATCAGATCTTAAGACGCTTGGCGCGTTTTCCGCCGGCGACGCCTTCTTTCTCCTCCTCCGTTTTTGTGTCCTCGGCTTCGTTGTTCTCGTTGTCCTCTTTTTTCTTGACGACCCCGAACGCGGCGTCGTACTTGTCGGAATACTTCTCCTTCATGTGCTTCTGCATGGCTTGATACGCTTCGTTTTCTTTCTGTTTCATTTTTTGCGCTTCCGTGAGTTCTTTCTTCTTTTTCCCTTTCTTCCCTTTTTCTTCTTCGCCGGTATCTTTATCTTTGTCCTTATCCCTGTCGGTATCGCCATCGTCGTCGTCGTCGTCTATCTCGCCGCCAAATCCGGCGTCAAAACCAGGATAGTACTCGCCGTACGCGTCGTCGTCCATCTCCGCGCGTTCTTCCAATCGCTTACGTTCGTACGCTTCGTCCATTTTTTTAATGTTTTCGTCTGCTTTTCGCGGTCCAGTTTCGAACTCCTCAAGCAGCGCTTCGCCGTCGAACAACTTTGTTCTCGACTCTTTCTTTGCTGCTGTCGTCGTTGCTTCTTTTTTGCCATTTTGCTCCTCTTCTTTCTTCAGTTCCGCGATTGCGTCGTAATCTTTGCCAACGTCTGCGAAAATATCCTCAGAATCCGAATCAGCCGCCGCATTGTTGGTGTCTATTTTCTTTCCTTCCGCGCTCGCGTTGCTATTATCTGTTGCTATGTTATGACTATTCTTTTTCTCCTCTTCTTTTGTACCGCGAGGCTCACGTATTGCCTTTGCCACCGCTCGTAAAATCTTTTCCTCGTCTTTTGAAATCTTCGCAAACTCTCTTCGTCGCGCTTTCCGTTCTTCCTCGATATCCGCTCGAGGTTTCGTTTCCATCTCGATCGTTCTCGTCACTTCTCGCGTTCGACTGTTGACGTCGTACAGGTACGAAACGCCCGAGAGCGGTGGGATTTTCGTCCGCTTCGTCAGCGCGTCTTTGTTTCGCTTTTGCGCGGTTTCGATTTTAGAAACGAGGATGCGCCCGAGGTTCGATTTCGCGTCGTACAGAGAAGAATACCCGGACGACGATGGATTATTATTGTTCGCGTCGTCTTCATCCTCTACTACTACTTCTTCTTCTTCGTCGTCGTCGTCGCCCTCCTCTATGTTTTCCTTTTTCATCTCGAACAACTCCTCTCTCTTCTTCCTCAACAGAGCAAAGTCCAATCCTTTCACTTTATGCGTCGTCTTCTCGTCCCCGCCCATGTATTTGCTCTTTTCAATGTCCATCAAACGTTTGCTATTTGTATTTATCGTCGTCGTTTTTGTCGTGAGTCGGTCCTCATCCTCGAAAGCGTGTTCAAACACCCCTCCTCTCGTCGTCGTCGTCGCGAAAGTATTACTCTTATCGCGCTGATTATCCGCTCTTCTTCCTTCATCACCATCATCATCATCTTGATCTTCTTCTTCCATTTCTCTCCGTTCTTTCGCTCGATCTCGATATCTATGCGTATTATTTTCATCGCGTCGCGTTTTTGTCGTCGTTTCCTGTAGTTGGTTCGCCTTCTTCTTCTTCTTCTTCTTTCGATTTGGAAAAGCACCAACATCAGGCAAATCTTTTTCTTCTTTCGTCGTCGTCGTCGTCGTATTATTCTTCGCAAAGTTCTTCTCCTCGTCGTTCCTCCCGTTTGAAAGGAGAAAGTTTCGAAAATCCGCGTTTGATTTAGGAGTCGCGGTCGTCTGTTTCTTTCCTGGCGCATCGTCATCGGTTGTTGTTGTTGCTTCCATTTCCCCTACTAATTCTCTCTAAATCACTCGAGAGAAGAAGAAGAAAAACAGGAGAGAGAAAGAGAGAGAGAGAGAGAGATGTTCTCGTCGGTATTCTCTTTTTTAAGAAAGAAAGAAGAAAGAAAGGGTTCGTGTTCTTCGTCCGCGGAAGAATACAAAAAGAATACGTTCGTTGTGTGTTTCTAAGTGGAGTAAAAATTGTGCGCGTGGAAAGAGGAATGCTCTGCTTCTTTCTCCAATTAAATGCAGTCTGTCAGTTCTCCTCAGTTTTAGGTGAGTTTCGAGCAAAAAAAGAAAGAAAAAAATTCTTCAAAAAAAAAAAAATTATCTCTTCTTTTGTGCGATACAAACGCACGCATCACTCCGTCCGTCGTCGTCTTTTATACTGTTTCGTCTCAGTTTGTGCACTACCAAACGTCTTCAGTCTCTCGTTTTCGTTCGTACCTTTCGCGTCAAAAGTCGGTCTCTTTTCAGACGATGCGACGACGATGAGCGAAAACAGAGACGGAGCACACGACGACGGGAAGAGTAAGAAGAGAAGAATCGTACGAAACAATCAGAAACAGAACGAGAAAACGCATCGTCATCATCATCCTCATTATCAACAACAACAACAGAGCATGAATCCAACGACAACAACAACAACGAATATAGATTTCATCGAACAATCCTTCCTGACGATTGAGGAGGATCCTTTGATGATGAAATTCAAACCGAATCGAGAGGAAATCGAACGCGCGTTGAAAAGAACAACATCTTCGTTCGTAACGAACAAGAACGAGAACAAGAAAACCATAATCGATGATGAGGAGGACATCACCACCAACATTAACAATCAAAACAACACCGAGGAGGACGAAAACGATGTCATAACGCGAGCGGTTGATATTTTACGCGCGCAGATGACGATAAAAATGGAGGCGGAGGAGATGGCGAAAGCGATGGAAGTATCTTTGCGAGAAAACGAAGAAAATGAAAAGAAACGAAAGCGAGAGGAAGAGGAGACGAGGAGGCGAGATCCGGTGAAGGCGTTTGCGAGCGCGTCGGCAATGGGAGAGAAAGCGTTGAAGCGGATGTTTTTAGGCGAAGGCGGAACGAATTCGTCGAAAGCGATGGAGTTGTGCGAGTTCGAGAAGAAGGCGAAGAAGTGGTATAAGAGCGCGCGCGAGACGATCGAGGACGTGTTTGAACAGATTGGCGCGTCGGTTGAAAACGCAAAGACGGAGGAGGAGGTTGGAGAGATTTTGAGGAATTCGTTGGAGTTGCTCTTCGAGCAGACGTTGCGGATGCCGATGAAGGCGGGCGCGATTCCTGAGATTTTTGCGAGCGAAGAGGCACTGGAAGGGAAGAACGTAGCGGCGGGAGATGTGGTGGAAGTGGGGAGTAGTAGCGAGGAAGACGAAGAAGAAGGGCAAGAAGAGTAGTCGACGAAGAAGGAATTGGGCAGAGCGCGCGCGCGAGCATGTATACATACACGATTTAAAGTTTGTTGTGAATAGTTTTGTACATCGGTATAGAAAAAACACCGTTCCTCTTTTTTTTTTCTCTCTCTCTAACGTCTAGTTGGACGTTTCGCGCGACGAATAGGTTTTCGACCGCCAGGAACGACTTGTTGCGAGCTATCGCTATTTGATGGGGCACCGAAACTACCGGATTGTTGTTGTTGCGGCGGAGCGCCAGCGTTGTTGCTAAACGGATTCGCACCCGCCGGCGCGCCGAATGGATTCGCACCTCCCACCCCTCCTCCTCCACCACCGAACGGATTTGCACCTCCAGTAACTGGCGCTGGTGCACCAAACGGACTGGACGGTCGCGAATCATTGTTAGATCCACCAAACGGATTTGCAGCAGTCGTTGCTCCAAACGGACTCGGATTTGTAGTGGTAGTAGCGAATGGATTGGGCGCGCTCGCCGCACCTCCTCCGGCGCCCGCGTTGAAGGTAAATGTTGGCGCGGAAGGAGGCGCCGCAGTCGCCGCACTAGCACCAAAGGTAAAACCTCCACTGACTGACGCACCAGGCGCAGGTGCTACTGCTCCCGGAGCGGACGAACCGAAGGCGAACGGAGCCGCAGCTTTTGCCTCGGCTTGCTTTAGCTCAACCGTCGCCGCGGAAGGCGGAGCGCCGCCAAAAGTGAACGGAGAAGACGATGCTGGAGTTGGTGATGCAGGAGGAGTACCCGTGGTCGGTTTTGCTACCGCCGCACCAAATAAACTCGCTGCCGCTGGTGACGCAGCCGGAGCAGCGCCAAAGGTGAACGTCGCCGGTTTTGCCGTCTCTGCCGGTTTCGCCGCGCCAAAAGCAAACGTCGCCGGCGCCGCCGGTTTAGGCGCTTCAGCAGCTGCGTCTGGTTTAGGAGCACCGAAAACGAATGGCGAAGTTGACACCGGCGGCGCTGAAGTTGTCGTCGAAGTTGTGCCGAAAGGGGAAGGCTTCGTTTCGCCGTCTTCTTTCTTGGAGGTTTCTGTAGGAGTTGGAAGTTTCGCCGCGGCGCCAAAACCGGTAAAAGCTGGCGGTTTCGCCGTTGCTTCATCCGCCTTGGGCGCGTTTGCTAAGCCGCCCCCAAAGCTAAAAGTTGTCGGTTTCGCCGGCTCATCTTTTTTCACTTCCTCATTCTTTTCTTTCGTCGACGCTAAAAAGCCGAGCAAACCACTCTTCTCAACTCCACCTGTAGCAGCTGGTCCAGCAACAGCAGGAGGAGCGGTGTTGCCGAAAGTAAACGTAGGCGCCGCTGATGCAGGCTTAGCAAGAAGAGGCGCCGCGGCGTTCGTCGGCTCCGTCGATGTCGTCGCAGCTGGTGAAAATGCTGCGCTCGGCGTCGATCCAGCGAAAGTAAACTTTGCCGTTGATGGTTTCACTTCACCAGCGCTTCCACTACCATCGCTCGGACCTTCCGGAGCGCGGAAGTGGAATGTCGGTTTCTTCGTACTATCGTCGGTTTTCGGAGTTTCCTTCGTTTCCTTCGTTTGCGCGGATACTAAGAATGGATTTGGTTTTGACGTCGGCACCGCAGTAGCGGATGGAATTCCAAACGAGAAACCGCCCGTTGCTGTTGCTGCCACTGGTTTCTTCTCCGTGGCTTTATCACCGCCTGCTGTCTTAGCCGGAATGCCAAACGTAAACGGCGACGGTGCCGCCGCAGTTGTCGTCGGTGCAAACGGACTCGGAGCCGCTTTACCAGGGGCGCCAGCCGCACCACCTCCGCCTTCTTCTTCTTCGATAGCTTTTTGAACTTTTGCTTGATGCGCTTTATTCTTCGCCATAAAATCAGCACTCCAAAGGTTCACGACCGGTGGTTTTGCCAAGTCTCCTTCGTTCTTCTTGTCTTGTTTCGACGTCGTCGTCGTCGCTATCTTCGTTCCAAAACTAAGCGACGATTGCTTCTTCTCTTTTTGCGCGGTACCAGGACCCATTTTGAAGCCAATTGGCGCATCATCTGATTCCGAATCAGAATTGTCCTCTTGGTTCTTGCCGGACGCATCGAGCTCGTCGTCGTCCTCGTCGATGGACTCGGGCACATAGCGCTCTTCGTTAAACTCGAAGCTTTCTTGCGCGACGCGTCCATACTTCCTTTGTAATCGCTCATACTCTGTATCCGCCAGAACAGACTGATCGCATCCTTGAACGTCGTTAAACTCGTTCTCGCCGCCACTCCCACCATTTTTGGCTGGGTACGGCGTGCTCATTCGGTGACTCGGCGGCGCAGTCCCAGCACCACCAGCAGCCGGAGATGGCGTTCTCGCATCGTCCGCAAAAGACACATTCAAACCTTTCTGATTCGTAGATTTTAATCGAGATGGAGGTTGTCCACCCGTCGTCTCTGCCGGCGTAAACGAAGGTTTTCTACCAGGCGTCGCTCCTCCGCTGCGAAATTCGTTCGCTCTATCCAAGGCGCGTAAAATCTTCGAGGCTGTTTGAGTAGCCATCTTCTCTTTAGCGGCGCGCACTGCGCTCAAGTCAACCTTTGGCGTTTGCTGTTGTTCCTGATCTTGTTGAACACGCAAAGGTGGCGATGAACTATCCAACTTCCTCGACACGTTTCTATTCATCACCGACGATGGCATAAACTCGTCCTCTCCAACTCGCGACCTTTTCTTGGACCTTTCGCCTTGCGCGAAACCGATGGACACCGGCCCAGGGGTGCTCACGATTCTCGGATCCCTTTTCTTTAACACGTTATGCGACGTCGGCATTCCTTTATCCCGAATTGGCGGCGCTAACTTTGCCGACGGCGTGCCTCCATTCACGGCGGCACCGTTAGTCCCCATCGACGGAAGAAGTAAAGTCCTTTTCTCGCTGGAAACTTTCGGTCGCAACAACCCGTAACTCGTCGCGCCCGCCGTCGCCGCTAACCCTCTCGGCCGGCTCGCGTACCTCGTCTTATTCGCCATCTTTCTCTGTCTGTACGCGTGCAATATATCCCGCACGCTCGCGTGCGGACTCTTATCGTCGTCCACTTCGTCCCGTACCTCCTCGCTTCTCTTCCGTCGTCGTTCGCTCGGCTGCCGTACGGGAGGTTCTCCGCCATCGCCATCGCCGCCGCCCATCACTTTCCGTCTCTTTGCCATTCTCACGATCGTCTCCATCTCTAATATCTCTTCCTCCGTGTACTCGTTGTTGTTGTTGTCCTCGTCGTCGTCGTTTCTTCTCTTCTTCCCCGTCGTCGTTTCTTCTCTTTTCTCGGCCGAAATCTCCCTCTTTCTCGTCTCGGCAACGTTGGGAGCAGTCGTCGTCATCTCTTCGTCTCTTCTTTTTCCCTCTCCAACCCCGGAAGACCGTCCTCGTCTCAAAACGCGTCGATGTGCCTCTTCCTCTTCTTCTTCTTCTTCCTCTTCTTCCTCTTCTTCTTTCGCGAACGTCACTTTGCCGTGTCTCTCGACCGAAAAATCAGGCGGCGACGATGTCTTCTTCAAGGAGGATTTTCGAAGCGAAGGATGCTGATTTCCCGACGGAGGCGGAGGAGGAGGCGGCTTTTCAGACGCAACATTATTCGCGGGAGGAGAGGAGGCAGAAGAAGCAAATCGACTGAACACTTTCCCCAACTGCGCTTTCGCCGAGGAGAGCAACGTCGTATTCTTCTCCCCGTCGCGATCGAAAAAAGAAACCGGGCGTGGCGTGAACGACGACATATGCGTTCTTCTTCTTTTTTGGTTTGAGGAAAAAATTTTGAAGCGAGAGGAGAAATTTTTTTTTTGAAAATCAGTTTAGGGTTTAGGTGCTTTTTGGCGCCACCACTGCTAAGCAGAAAAGTTATTTTCAAAGATGATGACTTTTATACTATGGAGTTTTCTTAAAGAATATATACGTACTGTGTGTGAAAATGAAAAACGTCTATCTCTACATAAAACTTCTTTCGAGCGGCGAAGCGAAATTCCACGCGCTTTGATTCGCTCTTTTTCTTTTTCCTTCTTCCCCTGTTGTTTGTTCTTCTTCTCGTCTTTCCTCCGCGCTTTCGCCGCCGTTTTTTTTTTACTCTCTCTTTCTCTCTTTTGTGTTGTTGTAAATTACTTAATTAATATGCGCATCATTAATCCCGCTCTCTCATTCTCTCTTTCTCTCTCTTTCTTTCCTCGTCGTTTTCGATTGTTTAACGTCCACCTTGTCTCGGCGTGTTTCTCGGCGAGTTTTTCATGCCAGATAACTCTTCGATGGTCATGCCGATGGGAGGGCCGTCGTAGAAGGAGGAGCCGCCGCCAGATCTTCCGGCGCTTCCTCCTGGGCCGAAGCCAGCCGGCGGGCCTAACATGGCACCCGCGGAGCTCATTTTGACCGCATCTCTCGCCGCTTCGTTCTTTTGTTGCGCGATCGCTTGGTGCAATTTCGCGGATTCGTGCGTTTCTCTCTCCAACGCGACTCTGTATTCTTCCATTTGCTGCATGGCGCCGGTGTACGAAGTGTACAAGTTGTATGCCTCTTGCTTCAAGCGTTCCAGCTGCGCTTGCGTTTCCGCCAACTGTGACTCCCTGTTCGCAATCACTCCTTGGTCTTCCACCGATCGCAATCTCGCCGCTTCCTTCGTCTCCGCCAATTGCGTGATTTTCTCTTTCAACTGGTTGTTCATGCTCGCGTTCTTCTCCTTGGCGCCGGCGGCTTCCGCCGTCATCGCGTTCAACTTCTTCGACAACTCCTCCACTTTCGCCTCTAACAACGCCTTCGCCTCGGAAACCTTCGCCTTCTCGCTCGTTTCCACTTGCGTTTCCTTCCTCGCCGTCGCCGCGTCGTTCTTTGACTTGTCCGCCTCTCTTTGCCACTGCTCCGTGCTCGCCCGCTGGCTCTCCAGCTGCGTGTTCAAACTCGAAATCTTTTGCGACGCTTCGCTCTTCTCTCTCAACAACTCCGTGATCGCTTTCTCGTCGCTCTTAATCGTCGCGTTCGCCGCGCTTAACGCCGAGTCTTTCTCCGCAAAGTTCATTCTCGCCGATTCCAACGCTTTCGCCAACTCGTCGATTTTTTGCAAGTGTTTCGTCTCCGTCAACTTGTTCTCAGCAGCCGTGCTTTTGGCTTCATCTTTCAACTTATCGATCACCGTGTTTGCCACGCCGAGTTGTTTGGATAACTCAGAGATGTTCGATTTTAAGTTATCTTGATCTCTGGCTGCCAAAGTTTGCGCGGATTCCAACTTCCCGCGAATAGATTGTTCGGTCGATTGGTGCGTCTTCAAGGCCTCGCTCGCTTTGATCTTCTCCTCGGTCAATTGCGTGTTCAAAGTCTTAATCTGCGCGGTCGCGTTGTCCAGTTTCACTCCACTCGTCTTCAACTCTTGATCGAACTCTTTTTTCATCTGCTCCATGGTTTGCACGTCCATTTTGTGCTTCAAATTATGCGAACGTTGCGAGTCCAAGTAGACATTCTTCAACTCCGCGATGGATGCTTTCACCGCATTTTGCAACGAATCCGTGGCCTTATCGAGCGCGATGGACGTCGTCTCCGATTGGCCTTCCGGCGTGTACTGCTTCGGTTCCGCTTTCGGTGGCATTCTTTATGTGCGTATAAAGGTCGTAAAGATCGTCTAAAGCCGTCGATGTTTGTGCGTGTACTCTGCGAGAGCTCTTCTTAAATATATTCTTTGAGAGGAGGATTACTCGCGCGAGTGATCGATCGCGTTTGTTGTTGTTCTTGTGTGAATATACGGTTGTGTTTTTGAAAGGTCTAATAAGAACGAGAGCGACGCGTTTGTGTTTTGTTTAGGGTAAAAATCGCTCGAGTTTTGGTGCGTCGTTGTGCGCCAAGAATTTTTTCACAACAACGCACGAGAGACACAAAATCATCATCACACGAATAAAACTCGCACTCAATAAAAAAGAGATTAGACTTTAATAATAACGCTTCTGTCGTTGCTTCTTTGACGTCTTCTTCTCTCTTTGAAACCTATTGTCTGCCACTGTGTAGAGAAGCGAGTCGTTGTTCTCGCTGGGAAGGTATTTTATACATCATCACATACGTGAATAATAAAAGAGTTTGATCGATTGATTTTTGTGAGATAAAATCTGAGTGAACCGGCGGCAGAGAGTATTGGTGTTTGGCGAAGAGATATATGATGATGATGGAATCGTTGAGAGCGTCGAGCTCCTCGTCTACCACCTCTTCGTCCTCCTCGTCGTCATCCTCCAAAGGCGGCGGCCCTCTGCGAATGCTCTGCGGGGAGCGGTTGTGGAAGTTGCGCGGGATGTTCATTTTAGCATCCATTCCGATGGGTTTGATTTTTCTCGTGTATACGTTGATGCCGACGCACTCGCATTTGCACCGACACCATCAGTTGGATTTCGCGAACGTGCACCCGCACGGGAACGAGTTTTCCTCGTCTATATCTTCTCGCGAAAGTAGGAAGAATATCGAAAGAAGAGGAGGAAATTCGGCGGCAAATTGGGCGAGAGAGCGAGCGCATCGAGAGTCGGATGAGTATTTAACGTCGTCGTCGTCTGAATCGTCTTCGGGCGGCGCGGTTGGAGAAGAACCGTCGAGTTTACACACGGCGCACGAAGAAGAAGAGGATGTTCACGTGCGCGTACACGTCGGTGGAGAAGAAGAAGGAGGCGACGAGAGAGAAGAACGCAAAGGAAAGGAAGGCGACGGGTATAAATACGCCATCGTGTTTGATGCGGGGAGTACCGGGTCGAGAGTGCACATTTTTAGATTCGAACAAGATACCGGAAAGTTAGTAGACGATACGTTTGAGCAGTTGAAACCCGGATTGTCTTCGTACGCGGACGAACCGGATAAAGCCGGGGCATCTTTGCAGCCGCTGTTGGAGAAAGCGATGGAAACTATTCCAGAAGGCCAAAGAGCGGAAACGCCGGTGGAAGTGAGAGCGACCGCCGGGTTGAGGTTGTTAAAGCCGCAAACAAAATCCGATGATTTGTTGGAAAGTGTGAGAGAAACGCTGAAGACGTATCCGTTTGCGTTCGACACCGAGAGAGACGTTTCCATCATGGGAGGCGAAGACGAAGGCGCGTTTCAGTGGTTGGCGTTGAACTATTTATTGAACAGATTGGAAGGCGGAAGCGATAAAAAGAGTAATAAAAAGAAAAGTAGTCATAGTCATGAAGAAGGAATTACCGTCGCGGCGATCGATTTAGGCGGCGGATCTGTCCAGCTCGCGCACGCCATGGACGAGAAAGTCGCGAAGAGGGCGCCAAAAGGGTACTCAAAATCCATCTCGTTTCCAGGGGCGAAGAAACCGTTCGAAGTGTACGTGAAATCGCACTTAGGTTACGGATTAATGGCTGCCAGAGCGGCGACGTTGAAGGAAGCGAACGGTATGTCTAGCCCATGCTTACCGAAAGGATCTGACCCGAAATACATATACTCGGGCGAAGAAATCGTCGCCGCCGGCCACGAGGAGAAGAATTCAGACTACGCCGCGTGCAAAGAACACGTGGAAAGCATGTTAAAGTTAGACACTTCGTGCGAAGTTGACGACGAGTGTTCGTTTAACGGCGCATGGGGTGGCGATTTCAACTCGCAACACGCGAAAGAGGTGTATTTATCGTCGTACATGTGGGACCGCGCGATAAACGCAAAGTTGATTCCACAAGACGCCATCGACGGCGAGTTGACCATCGACGAGATCGAAGACGCGGCTAAGCTCGCGTGCGATACCATGGGCGATGAAAGTGAAATATTGACTAACTTTGAAGGCGTCGAAGAGAAAGATGCGGCGTTTCTCTGCACAGATTTAACGTACATCGTTGGTTTGTTAGAGAAAGGATTCGAAAAGAACGATTGGAAGAGCGTACGATTGGTGAAACAAATAGAGTATCGAGGACAAAACGTCGAAGTCGCGTGGGCCTTAGGTGCTGCGCTTAATGCTTTAGCTTCCTCTTCGTAATTACATATCAATTTTCTATTATTATCCATATGCTTATATATATATATAGATACAGCGCCCGCGCGCTTTACGGGCGCGCGGTTATACTTTAAAAGGGTGGAACTTGTTCCGGCTCGCCGATATCTCTCGCCGCCGCGCTCGAACTTTTCCCTTGTCCCGTAACATTCGTAGCCGATTGTATTAACAAAGTGAGCGTATACATCAACGCGTTCGCTTCTTGGCTGGTCAACTTCTTCCCACTCTCAGCGTTTACAAGCTCAAATCGCCACTTTTTACAATCCACGAAGCACTCCCCGTCGCTCTCGCCGCCAACCAACACCGCGGAATCAATCTTCAACTTCAGCGCAGTCACCGCGCTCGAAATAGGCAACAACGTCTTCACCGGACTCGTATTCACCACCACCGTTGCAATCGTCGTCCCTTTGCTACTCTCGTTATCCACGCACACGCCTCTTCTCGTCTTCACTCCAAACGCCTTCTCGCCTTGGCCTTTCCTCACGCAAAAGTTCAAGTAATCCTCCAACCGTTCTTTCACCGCCTCGGGGTCTGTCAACTTCACGAACGCGTCGTCGTACGTCTTCTCCACGATTTCAAAGTCCATCTTCACGAACCCGTCGGTGTCTGTGGTGATTTTCGCGTTCCAAATTTCCAAATCCAGACCCTCGAGAAGCCACGAAATCACTCGCATGAGTCCAGGAATGGATTGAATGCTGATGGACATCACGCTTCGATCCTCGAATCGTTCGTTATCGATGGAGCACAAAACAAAGGCGCACGAATCCACGTCCTCGTCTTGCGAATCCGCCACGGACGGGATCGACGGCGCTTTGATCGATTCCTCCGCCGATTCCATCTCGTCTTCTTCCTTCTTCTTCTTCGCCGCAATTCTCATCATCCGTCGTCGTAACGGTGGTGCCTTCGATCGGCGGCGATCGAACGTCGCTGCTGATGTTGTTCCTGTTCTCGCGTTCGATTTCGTCACACACATCGCCGAAGTGCGCATCAAAGATAAAGATGACGACGGTGATGAAGACGAGCAGTGCTTTTGAGGCGAACAGATAGAAGATCGCGCGTTCGTCGCGGAGACGAGGAGCGACGAATTCATGACTTTTTTTTTCCAAGCGACAGTTCAAGGAAGCGTTTTAAAAGTGAAGAGAATTGTAAGAGGAAAATTTTTCAATACTCGACTCCGCTAAAACTAAACGTGAACTCTTCTAACTTTCCTAAATGACTGACACTGAGATCACGGCTGGCGTCGAACAACGACTTTCCCGAGGAGAGGCCAAAGGGAATTCCTCCGAATGGAAATTTGAGCCGTAAAAACTCGAGGATATTTTCTTCTTCTCCCTCTTTTCGGCTCATCTCGGACTCCCTCGTCAAAACGCGACGGCTGGCGACGACGACGCAGTTGTTGGTTTGGCCGCTCGGTTCTTTGAAGATTTGGACGGATTCGACCCAGTTTTCATCCGTGGACTCGCTCGATGCGTAGTTGAAAACGGAGGAGAGCGTCTCGCGGAATTCCGCCAAAGCTTTGAGATTGCCCGACCAGCAGTTACACACGAGAATCCCGCCGCGAGTTTTCTCTAAACAATCGTAAATGTTTTGAATGAAAGATTTCTCCAAGCATCGCTTTGGGATGAGACCTTGACCGTCGTAGCAATCGAGAAAAACGCAACTAAAGCCTTGTTTATTAAGGCGATGGTATCCTTTTGATGAAAGTCGTTCCAATTCTTCTTCGAGGTAGCGTTCCGCCGAGCACTCGTGTATGGTTTCGTTTGGAAACCGCGGGAACTCGAGAGTCTTCGAATTCCTCAGAATCACGTCACACATTGGTTTCGAGTACTCCACGCTTTCGAGATCAATTCTCTGTTCATATTCGGAGTTCAATTTGGAGCAGAGAAACCCGGAAAGTGCGCCGGTACCAAATCCCAAGTTTAAAATGCGAACCTTCTCTAAAAATCCGTTAAATAATGGATCGCACATCTCCTTGTATCGTTTAGGACACAAAATCGGTACGAGCCAGCTATGGTCTGATGCGCATCCGAATGCGATAGCGATGGTTGCCATCGCGCGAATGTATTCAAAACCAACGACGCTTCGATCGATGCGAGCAATTTTTGTAGCGTTGTTTTTTCCTTCGCCGTCCTCATCCTCATCGCTTTCTCTCCAATTCGAGTCGTACAATAATCCTTGCTCGACGTTATCGATGTATGCGCAAAGCCACGGACCGTGACGCTTTATTTTAACGTTCGATATGTTCTCTTCTTCGTTGTCATCATTCTTTGCCTTCCGCGCTTTCTTCGTGACTTCTCCTCCTCTCCTCTTCGTCGGCTTTGTCGATTCAAATACGATTTTTTCTGGAGTGTTCATGAGATGATGGTAATAGCCAGCCTCGGAGTAAGGATTCAGCCGCCATCCACCGGTATAATCTGGTCCAACTGATATGCGTTCGTTCGCTTTGATATCTCTCAGCGCTCGCAAACACAAACAATAGTCACTCCCGATCATCTTCCAGTGATAAAGAGGTACTCGCTCGCAGTTATACTCTTCTTTTACGTGTACTGCTGCATCCGTTCCGTAGGTGGTACACGTGGCTCGATACCTTCCATCGTAAGTCGTACCGCACAGAAGAAATCGTCCTCCCCTACCACGCTTCTCTGCGTCGATTTTTTGCCCTCGTACTTCGTCTTTTCGAGAAAAGTTCTCGTCCTCCTCATCCGATAAATCGTCCAAAGCCGCTATTTCATCTCTGAGATCCCACCTTCTCGCAAGTCCTTTAAAGCATTTCACCTCTGCCGGAAAACTCGAGTAAATAGCAACGAGTTCACCTTCTTTGCATCCGTAAATGGACACGAAGTTTGTCTCGGAACGTCCCTCGTCGTCGATGCCTACTTTGTGGTACCCACACGAATTCGCCTCGAATGGACAAATCCATTTCCGTCTACCCTTCATCTTCGTTTCTATTTCCTCCATCGTCACCCAACGCAGCTTCTCATACGTGCTTTTATCCTCAAAGCCGTGCGTCTTTTTCGTCCAACTGAGGCACTCTAAAATGGCATCCATTTCTTCGTCCAAGGTCATTTCCACTCTATCGTCGCTCGCGTTTCGATACCACACGTCTTCGTCGCCCGTCTGTACTTTCTTGTCCCGGTCAAAGTACGGCACGTACCCGTCCCTAAAATACCCAACGACGTAATCGCACTCCTTGATCAAGTTTTTCATCCCGTTTTCTCTCGCTCTTCCGTCCTCTTTCGAAAGCAACGCTTTCCTCACGTCTGCGATTTTCGGATACACGTACACGCACCATCCGTTCGGCGCGCCGTTTTTAAACGTCCCGTACACCACCGAATCCCCGATTCCAACCATTACGCACTTCTCTCCACTTCTCAACCCGTTTTCGTCGTACGTTCCTTGATACAAAAAATCGCCGTCTTCGTCGCGCTCTATCCCAGCTTTCGCCATCCCGCTCTTCGCGTCCACCAGAACTTCGCACGTCACTCCGCTCTCTGGATTTTCAATCGTGTTCGTAAAGAAAACATTAGTGTCGTTTCCTTCTTCTTCCGCCGCATCAAATAAACCGAGCGTTGGAGAGAAAAGAGACAAAGTCTGACGCTTCTTTGTCTCCTTCTTCTTCTTCGGAAGGTGTTCTCGTCGTTTCCTCCTCGCTTCTCCCACCATCACATGCGAGAGTTCGTTACAGGACGGACGTTTCCCCTAAAAAACGCAGAGAAAGAGATCGCAACGGTATGTGCGTTGTTCTCGCGCACTCAAAGAGAAAAAACGATGATGATGCGTACGAGCGCGCCGCCAGTGCTCACATCATCAACGCCATCCTTTTGCTGCACACTTTGACAAAAAGCCAAAGAAACGCGTTCGTATCGCGCGTGTTTTGCTCGTTTTGCTGCCCAAATTATGTCACTCTTTTCGAGGTTTTTTTCCCGAAGACGCCACTTTTTAAAGCACTTTTTGTCTCGACGAACGACAAAAGAGGACTTCGGAACATGTTTAGTTCTACCGCGACGACGACTTTGAGGACGATTCAGACGATTCAGACGACGACGACGCGCTGTTGTTGTTCTTTCTCTTCCTCGTCTTCTTCAAAACGAGGAGGATTCAGAAGAGCTTTAAGAGGAGGAAGAAGACAAAATTGGATTGAGAGAAAAACCGCCGCCAATGCGTCGTCAGATTTGAACAACGACAACGACAACAACCCCGAGGCGGAGAACGACGATGAAACGACGAGAAGAACGAACAACTCCGCAATGCCTAACGCTCCTCCGGAATCGGTCGCGTGGCTCCCACCGCTCGACCGACTCTCGTTCGCGGAGGACGACGAATACGAAAACAGCGAGAAGAACCTCACGATGCGAAACGAGAGAACGTATGAATCGAAATCGGGGGAAAGCGCGTATACCATCGCGAGGAAAGACGGCGAAAGTACCATCGACGACGAAAACGAGGAAGAGTTTATCGAATATAAAGAAAAAGTGGAGAGGGTGCAAGACGTGATGGAGTTCATCTCGAAGAACAAGAACTGGTTGAAACTCGCGCGAACGCAGAAGATGCGAGAGTATAGGGCGAAGACGGGGTTGGTGGACGCTCGGTTAGACGAGGAGGAAGAAGAGGACGCCGCTGCCGAGGGGGTGACTGTACCGGAGGCGTTCGAACACGAAACGTTTTTAGACGAGCGTGGGAATATTACCGGGCGAGCTTTGTACGTGTGCATAACTTCGTTTTGGTTGCGAGTGTATTATAACTTGGCGCAGTTTGAGTTGAACGCGAGCGAACTGGACGATATCACCAACAGAGCGCTGGTGCCGAAAGAGAAGGTGAGCGAATGGTTTGAGTTCGCGAGGACGAATTATAACAAATTAAGCGCCAAGGAATCAAAAGAATATTACGATTGCGAGATGGTGAAGCTGAAAAAGTTCGAACAGCTGGTGGACGAAGATTTTCAAGAGGCGTATAGGACGAATAACGGGTTGCGTTTGCAAAGGTATTACGGGGAAGTGGAGGGATTCGCCGCGGCGGGCGGGTTCGGGATGACAAAAACGGACGTGGAGTACGATCCTTTGTACCGAGCGATGGTGAAATTTGACGAGCTCGTTGAGAGCGAGCGAGTGGCAAAAGAAGAAGAAGAGCGAAAGAAACAAGAAGAAGAAAATCAGACGTTGGACAGGGATCAGTTGGAACGTATATTCCAAGACGGTTCTGCGGAACATCCGTACTTGTTGGATCGAAAAGCGTCGGAGACTTCCGGCCGTTGGAGTACTTTAGAAACAGATTTTGACCAGAAACTGACGTTAGAGAAAAATCACCCGGAAGATCCAACGGATACCGGCGACGAGGACGACGGACAAGAGTGGTTGAAGGACGGCGGATGGGAGGCGTTGCCGGACCACACCGCAGTGGACGCCAGAGACGGCTCGGCGTTAAAGTTCGTCGGGGTGAAGCACGCGGAAGATCCAGAAACCGGTAAAGTCACCTCCGATTGGAACGAAGCGTATGATTTCTCAACGTGGATGTACGAACGCCCCGCGAATGCAACGAAGTACCCGGTGTTAGATTCGATCGATCAAAACGAATTGTTGCACTTGAATAAAACCCAAATGCCGAGCGCCGCAGAGATGCAAACGTATGAGTCTGCCAGAAAACTCGTCGCAGGCGACGATCGCAACGCCGATCGGAGAATAGGAGAACCAGACAGAAAAATGCTCACGAGACTAGAAGTAGGCGAAACGCTAAAAGCGAAAGTGAAGTCATTAGATTTATACCACGGCGCGTTGGTCGATTGCGGCACGGAAATTGACGGATTGATTCCCATCGCAGAAGCGGATATCCCCCGCGCGAGAGTCTTTCTCGCCGTCGGTAGTGAGTTGGAAGTTAAGGTTTCGCGCGTGCATGCCAAGTTTTGGCGTATACGGTTCCCTTTGGAAGTCATGCCTGTAGAACAAAAGATTCTCGACGAGTTGAAAAATGGGCATCCGCACGATTACGATAATCCACCAATTAACATTTACCAAGGTGAAAGTGATGAGTTTGCGTTTCTTGATGCCGGTCGAGATATCCGATCCGCAGAAGCTATTGCAATTGCTACAAAAAGACGAGAGGAAGCGTTGGAGAAACGTCGCATGCTCGAACGCAGAGATAAGAGCAGCATGAAGCGATACGAGAAGGCGGCGAAGAGAGCGACTTTGGCGTCGCAAGCCAAGCCGAGCAGCGAGGAGGAGGAGGAAGACGACGACGACGACGAGATGAGCCCAAAGAAGAGCGCGGAAGATTTGGAAATCGAAGACGCTCACAAAATCTCCTCGAAAATCCGGCAGCAATTCGAAGAGGAGGAGGAGGCGGCGTTGAACAAAAACGGCCCGCCGCTCGGCGGCGGCGACGACTCCGCACGAATCCCCTTGAAACCGCGATCCAGTCGTCAAGATGAGGAGGATGCTGAAGAAGGCATCACGCCAAACAGAGCCGCGGAAGATTCACAAGTTGCAAAACTTCGCGAAGGTAAGGCCTTCGTCGACCCTGAAGCGGATGATTTACGCGGCGGCTTCTTTGGCGTCAACGAAGAGGAAGACGATTTGTTCGACGATGACGAAGACGACGACGATGACGAAGATAGACGACGTGGTAGCGGTAGTACTCGCGCGTCAAACAGTGTATTAGGCATAGACGAAGATGACGTGGACGATGAAGACGACGATATTGACGCCGACGATGAAGAAGACCACTTCAACTTTGACGACGACGAAGATTGAAATCCGAACTACTCGCTGTAACGACATATATATATACATTAAACCTACATGACCTACATTTTGTGTCACTTTGTCAGCCTACATCTTTTCTTCTTTCTTCTCGCTATCTTCTCTCACCCCGTCGTACGTAAACAGCAACTCTCTGTACTTTTCCTCCTCCAATTTTAACCTCTCCTTCTCTTCCCTCGCTTGTTCCCTTCGATTCTTAAAAAACGTCTTCATCAACTCCGAACACTCCTCCGCTAACACGTCCGACCTCACCGTCACCTCTGGCATGATCGCGTGCGTCCTCAACACCTCAACCTTACTCTCCTCGCCATCCCTCGTCCCTAACAACCCGCACCAACTCCCGTGCGCGCCCAGCTGCGGGTTCCTCGCTCCGTACACCACGTTCCCGACCCTCGCTTGTAATATCGCGCCGGCGCACATCGCGCACGGTTCCAACGTCACGTACAACGTCGAATCTTTCAACCTTCGCCAATCACCACCTAACGCTTTTCTCCCACTCTCGATGCATTCCAATTCCGCGTGCGCGAGTGGGTTGTTTTTCGTTTCCGACGTGTTGTGCGAGCGCGCCAGGACGAACTGTTGTTGTTCTTGTTCCTCCTCTTTGTTTGAGGAGGGAGAGATCTTGTGCACGAGGACGGCCCCGACCGGGACTTCTCCTCCGGCGAACGCTTTTTCTGCCTCTGCGAGTGCCATCCGCATGTAATGTTCGTCCTCTTCTTTCGATATTACTCTCGTTTCTTCTTCTTTAGTCTTCTCCGTAGTCTTCTTCATCCCCGTCCCATCGTTAGGGGAAGCGGCTCCACCGAATGCTCTTCTCAACTGAAAAGAGGAAGAGGAAGAAGAATGAAGGCATCGCCACCAGAGCGAATTTCGACTGTTGCTGGCAGAAGCATTGTAGGAGCGAGAACCAACACCACTGTTATTGCTCCCAAGTCGTCGGAGCAAGTGCCTTCCCGCGTGAGAAGAGTACGTTGCAAACATGTTCTCTCTCTCTGGTGTGATTTGGCAGCCGTTCCGGGAAAAGAAATGAAGCAAAAATGTGGATAAAAGCGACACACATTCCCACGCTCTTTTATATGCACAGTGTACCTATTGCGAAGACTACGATGGCAGCGTCGTCGTTAGTATCATCCGCGGGAATCCTTTTCTCTTCGAGGAGGAGAACGACGCGTTTCGACGATCAAAAGACGAGGAGAAGACGAACACCAATAGCAAACGCATCGTCGGATGGCGAGGCAGGTCTTCTGACGAAACCGTCGGACGTTTCCCCGGAAACCGAAGAGATGAAACAATTTCTGGACTCGTTAAAGTACGATTCGAACGGGTTAGTCACCGCAATCGCCCAAGACGTCGATACCGGGGCGATTTTGATGCAAGGCTTCGCCAGTCGCTTGGCGATTGCGTACACGTTACAACACAAAAAAGCGTGCTTTTTCTCTCGTTCGAGACAACAGTTATGGTGCAAAGGCGAGAGTTCCTCGAATTTTATCAACGTCGACTCAGTGCACGTGGATTGCGACAAGGATTCCTTGATTTATTTAGGCGTACCGACGGGACCGACGTGTCACACGGGGGCGCACACGTGTTATTACAAAAGGGTGGACGGCGCAGACGGTTTGATTTTAGGCGCGGCGAAGGACGGGAGGCACAAAGCGGAGGAAGCGCTGACGACTTTATACGAGTTAGAGGCGACGATTGCGGAGAGGAAAAGAGAGGTGATAAAGGAAGGGGCGAAACCGAGTTGGACGAGACGGTTGTTGGAAGATCCGGAGTTGCTGTGCTCGAAAATTAGAGAAGAAGCGGGCGAGTTGTGCGAGACGTACGAGAAGGACGAAGGGAAGGAGAGAGCGGCGAGCGAGTGCGCGGACGTGTTGTATCACGCGATGGTGTTGTTGAACGTGCAAGGCGTGGAAATCGCGGACGTGATGGAAGTGTTGAGGAATAGGTTCGGCGTGAGTGGGGTGGAAGAGAAGGCGAAGAGGACGCCGAAATCAAAGTTAATCGATCCTTCGAAGGAATAGAACGAGCGCGTGGATGCTCGTAGATTTTACTTGTATTTATATATATATAAATATATAGATGACAATTCCAGCAGCCCGTATATACCACTGGTTCGTATACAACACGATTCAATAATACAGGTCTTTCGCGCTTTCATAACATCACAGTTGGAAGAAATATTTTACAAGAGAATACAGGGCGCTTCCTCTCGAATGTTCTCGGCAAACGCGACGGACAACACGTCTTGAACGCTGTCGAAAAATACCGATTTCAAAAAGTATACGACGAACATCGCCGTACACATCCAATCGTTCGAGAAATGCGGGCGAGTAGGTAACGATAATTCGTTCCTTTTTGAGTCGCTCAGATAGAAATCCGCGACGATTTCATCCTCTTTTGCGTCCGCGCAGAGACTCTGATTCATAAACTCAAAAACCCAATACAGACCAAAACCTCTCGACCCGAAATACGTCTCGCACGACTTACACTTCATCCTGTTCACGCCTCCGAAAACGGTGGACGATTTCGTCTCGTACGTTTGCGTTTCGATGGAATTTTCTTTCTCGCACTTGACCGTCGTGAACATCTTCAATCCTAAAATCGGCGTCGCGAAACCTTTCCCTTGTTTTTCGTACGCGTTTCGACATGCGTCGCAATGGCAGGCGAACGAGTAAAATAGTTTTCGACCGGAAAAACGGACGTTTCCACATTTGCACTGCCCGGTAAACTTTTCGAGGAACATAATACTATTCTCAACGCTGTTGTTATTACTAGTACTGTTATTATTATTACTTCTTCTCGATGTTCTCGCGCGGTGCTTTCTTCTCTTTGAGGAGGGTTTGACCGGATCTGATGCGTTCGAGACACCGAGGAAAAAAACGATCGAAAACGCTTTTTTTGTAATTTCGACGAAAAAGAATTTCCAACCCCTTCTGCACAACAAACACCCATTCATAGAGACGCGCGCTCGAAAAGAGTTTTAACGCGAGATATATAAACAACGCATCAGAGATGCCGTTTGACTTGATCGTGCGTTCGTTCTTTTTATTTTCGCGTCGTGGTTACGCGCGCTCGTATTGATATCTTTCTTCTTTCTCTCTCTTTTTCTCTACTTCGGGACGGACTGACACACATGCAATGCGTTTTCCTCTGACTTCATCAAAACAACAGACTGGCCGATTCATCCCGGACAAATCGAACATCTGGCGCGATTGCGTCGATGGCTATTACGATTGGGTAAAAGAACACATCAACGAAGGCGCGCCGTTGAACGAGGCGGATCATTGCGGGGATCCACCGTTGCTTTTAGCCGCTGGGAATGGACACACGGCGGTGTGCGACTTGTTGATCTCCGAAGGCGCGGACATTCAACAAGCCGGTTTGATGAAAGATACGCCGTTACAAAGAGCCGCACACAACGGGCATTTACAAACAGTCCGTTTTCTCGTGGAGAATGGTGCCGAAGTGGACGCTTTGGATATGGGCGAGAACACCGCTTTACACTGGGCGGCGATGCGAGGGCACGTTGAAATCGTAAACTTTTTGTTGCAAAACGGCGCCAACAAGAACATGAAGAACGCGCAAGACAAGTTACCCATCGATATGTGCCAAGCGGTATGGAGTGACTCGTACAAGTACGTGAAGGAATGCTTAGCTTGAAAGGACTAAACACGTTTTACGAGATGCGTATATGTGATATTTGTACTGAAATGTTATTACTCGTCTCTCTTGCGCGCGCGCCGGCTCGCTCTTTTATAAAATGAAAATTGATGTTCACAACTTTGTCTGCGACGCGTGTTTCCCACCCGGTTGTCTCGCTTCTTTCTCTTTCTCTTCGAGCTCTTCCTCTTTTGTCAACATGTGTCCTGCGTGATAAACCAAAACCGGAATTTTTGACTTCTTCTCCACGTTGGTCGAGATCGACTGCCCTTCGATCAATCGCGTCAACCATCCCTTGTCGTGTTTCACAACAATTATCATCGCCGCGTTCACTTGTTCGGCTTTACTCACGATGACATCGCTCGTGCTTTGATATTGGACGTTTAAAAGCGCGTCTAATTCAATAGCCGGTTGCGGGATATCTTCGTGCAAAGACAAACCTTTCTCGTGTTTTTGCTCCACGTACTCGTGCGTTTGCTCGACGATATCTTGGAGCATGTTTTCCGTGGATTTGAGCTCGTTTTCCCAAAACTTCGATTGCGCGGCGCGATCGGCGGCGTTGTATCGCGCGATGGCGGAGTCGTACGTCCATAAACCGTCCGGTGGAAGCATGTATCCACCAAGCTCGTTTGGGTCCGACACGTGAACCAGATGAAGCAAATCTCCCGGGCGGTAGATGTTATCTACGACCCACTCGGTAACCTTGGCGCTTTCTTTGACGCCTTTATCCTGCAATAAATTCAGATTGAATGAGAATGAAGAAAGAAAAACGAAACGAAAAAGGACGTGGGTCGGTATCGAACTCGAACGATGACGCACTGGCGCGCGGGTTATATTGCTACCGAACGCACGCGCGAATCGAATCGACGAAGCAAGAGAAACAAATGTCAGAAGGACCGCTCTTCTCTCTCGCGCATCTTCGGCTCAGAATTTGAACGTTTATCTTTTGTAATCATATAACGACGAATATCATAACGTTGATAAGGATTTTTCTTTCCATCATTGCCGAAGATTGCATCGTCGTCTTTGTACTCGTCCAAGAGAAAAAAGCGATTTAAACACACAAAAACGTATCTAAAACGGAAAAAAATATTACCAAAGCAACCAACAAATGACGGTTGAACGTGTCGCCTCTCGCGTTTTCCGGGTAGAAGCGATTGAACGCCAACACGCCGTGCATATATTCCGGCGCGTTCGTCCCCGCTAACTTTGTTGGCTTTCGCGGGACGACGTTGCTCTTCGCATTCGAACCCATCGCCGCCCACTCCTCTTCTTCTTTTCCTTCTCCGCCTTCCTCGGAACTGGCAAACGCTTTCCCCGTCTTATAAAAAGTAGTACTCTTCCTCGATCGCGCGGCGATTTTGCGGCCAACGCGGCGTAGTAGCAGCGATGATGATTGTGCTGATAACGACGATGATACCGAGAGCTTGGACATCATCAGCATGAGTATTCGTTTATTAAAAGGTGTTAGTATTGTGTTGTATTGTGCGTGTATTTTTGTATCAAATGTGACGAAACGAAATCATCTAACCCTAGTATTTAAATGAACGTAGCGGGACTAAAAGGACACGCAAAGAACGATGTGAGATGTTTTGACATGGTTGAGAATTAAATTGCACATCCTTTCGTACATTGAACGTTAGAAAGGTCAAGAAACAAAGTACAGGTGTATATTAAATTTTTCTCTAGTAAGTATTACTGCGCTTATGTTATGTTTCCCCATTGGCGTCAGACGCTTAACAAGTTCGCGAAGAACCGCACGCCTTGCAACGAGAACAAGACGTCGTCTCGTTGGACCAACATGTGAACGCGTCTGCTGTATTCTTCCGACCCGTTTTTGATGGATAACAATCGAGAATCTGCGAGTCGTTGGCACGCGGTGCTAAAATCCGAAGGGACCATCTCGCGTATTTTCGCCTCTTTGCACAAGTTGGTGTACCGGGAGAGGAGTTCGCGCAGAGTGATTTCTTTCGCGGATTTGTTGAAGTCAGTTCTCTCGCCAAATACGCGGACGCACGAGCACAAGATCATTTGTTGCTGCTGAGGTAAAGCTCGAATGGTTTCCACGACTGGGTTTTGGAAGATTTTGGAGACGGCTCTGGCCATGTGCGAGACTTTGATTTTGTGGATGGGCGGCAGCGTCGCCAGCGCGGGACCTTCGACGACGTCGCCGTTGTCGAGGATGACGCACCCTTCGCGTTCAATGGACTCGTATCGGAGCCTGGCTTCGTCGACGCAGAGTTGTAAGGCGTCCGTGCACACGCGCAAAGCTTTGCGCATGTCCCCGGTTTGCGCGGAAACTTTTCGCGCGCAAAGTTCCAAGGCGTTCAACTCGAACGCGTCGTATTTCTGCACGCGTTCGCAAAGCAGTTGTTTGAGCTGAATGGACGTGTACGCGGTAAATCGCACTAAGGATGGTTCCCATCCGCGCGCGCGAAGGCGCGGTAACGCTTTGTCTGTCAAGTTCATGGCGTTGGAAACGCCGACCAAAATGCACCGCGAATGCGGGAGCGACGGAAGAGCAAAAAGCTCGTACAGAATAGCCGCTTCGCGATATTCGAGTTGATCCATTTCATCGAGAAGGATGATAACCATTGACAAGTGATGATCGGCTTTGTGCGGATGAGCAGCATCACCGTTCATCAAAGCGAGGCGGTGATCGATGCCGTCGTTATCGTCCTCGTCGTCGCCGCACATGTACCGCTCGGCTTCACCACTAACTTTACCTCCACTCACGAACCGACGTAAAGCGGCAATTTCAGCGCACACTTCGTACATGTCCGAACACTCGGCTTTACCTCGGGTTCGGTCTTCCTCCGTAGGCACGATGTCTAATTGCTCGCAAATGCGCTTAAACACGGACGTTGGCTTCCCTTGGATGGCCATGCAATTGATCGAACAGACTTTTGGCGGGCGCGATTTAGCGACGCCAGTCGCAGACGACGACCACTTCTTGACTGTTTTCTCAACCGCACCCAGCGTTAACGATTTCCCAGTACCGGGCAAGCCGCCGACGTAAATCGAACCCGACCGGTGGTCTCTCAAACATCCTTCCACGATGGTCGTTATTTGGCGCAGCTCGTCGTCTCTTTGCGAGATGAACATTTTAGCTTCTTCGTTCTGTAACGATAAAGCTCCGCAGACTTCGTTCACGGTGGTTTGGTCAAGCGGATCGAACGCTTTCGAGACACCGACGACCATCGCTTGACTATTTTGCTGTTGCAAGCGCGAACCAGTGACGCGTTGCATGATGAAAGACGAAGATGGATCCTGGGGTCGTTGACGTTGATTATGTTCTGATGGATATTGGTGATGTTGTTGATGCATCGTCATTGTTGGTGTCGTTGTAATCGCCATTGGATACCTCGCGGGCGAAGCGTCTCTGGCGTACGTCGTATTCCCAAGATATTTCGGCACCGCACTCATCGCGTTCGAAAATTTCGCTTCGGCGGTTTCAAACACCAACTCTCTTTGTAACTTCAACTCACCACTCGCTGTTCTTTCTAAACCGCCGGTATCATTATTGCCGCCCATCATCGCGTTCCTCGCGTGTCCTCTGCTTACGCTCGCTAACATCCTCCTCAACTCGTACACGTCCGCGTATTGCGGCTCAAACCCAGTCAACCGAAAATACCGGTTCAACATCTGTTCTTCGCTCATTTCTTCTAACTCTGCTAAATCTTCTGCGCTTTGTCTCACTTTTGTCGTCGTCGCGGTTGTCGTCGCGGTCCTCGGCGCTTCCAACAACTCGTGCACGAACGAGCTCAACTCGCAAAACCCTTGCTCGGAGTCTTGCGACTGTTGCAACTGCACTATACCGTCTTCTAAGTCGTCGTCTTCCTCCTCGTCTTCTTCAACCCCGGCGACGAAAATTGTCGCTTCTCTTTCTTGATGTTGAGGAAATTGCTCTCGATAGTGTTCGAGTCTTTGACGCTTCGTCTGCGTTTCGTAGTCCTCCTCTTGCTCCTTTAATTGTCGATTTTCAAAATTCGAACCGAATGTTGCCGCTTTCTTCTTCTTCTTCTTCTTCTTTTCCTTCTTCGTGTTATGCTCTTCCGCGATGTTTTCCTTTTCAATCATCTTCGCCACTTTCGTCGCTCTTCCTCGTCCTCCTCTTTTGCTCTTCTCATCGGAAGTAGTTGAGGATAAAAACCGCATCACTTCCGTTTTCGACCTCAGTTTTCGTCCATCCGGGGAGAAGTAGTACTTATCGGTCCCTCCTTTCGTCGCGCCGGATTTCCGAGTTTCGATGGCGACTCTCCAACCCGGGGCGAGGTGGAACCCTTCGCGCTCTAAGTCGTTTCGGAGTTTTTGGAGGACTTTGGTTTCGTACGCGTTCATTGTTGGTGAGTTAGCAGCGCGCGCGTTTCGAGTGAAGGAGATTTCAAATTTTGAATTTTTTTCTTCTTCAGACAGTCAGACAGACTGAGGAAAAATCGAAAGAAAATGTAGCAATATGACCATATTGTTTGCGGTTTTAAAGGCAATCCTATACTATTGTTCTTCGAATACTATTACTTATTCCGGGCTCCATTTTTTGAAGAAATCGTTCCCTTTATCGTCGACGACGACAAAGGCGGGGAAATCGACGACGTCGATTTTCCAAATCGCTTCCATTCCCAACTCCGGGAACTCTTGGACTTGGACTTTTTTGATGTTGGTTTCGGCTAAAATAGCGGCAGGGCCTCCGACGGAACCGAGGTAGAAGCCTCCGTTTTCTTTACACGCTCGGGTGACTTTGTTGGAGCGATTGCCTTTGGCGAGCATGATCATAGAGCCGCCGGCTTTTTGGAACGCGTCGACGTAGGCGTCCATGCGACCGGCGGTGGTTGGACCGAAACTACCGCTAGCTTTACCTTCCGGGGTTTTTGCGGGACCGGCGTAATACACCGGGTGGTCTTTCATGTATTGCGGTAAAGGCTCGCCTTTGTTTAAGCGCTCTTGAAGTTTGGCGTGAGCGATGTCGCGCGCGACGATCAAAGAGCCGCTCAAGGAGAGACGCGTAGCGACCGGGCACTTGGATAAGGTTTTCAACACTTCTGCCATCGGTTGGTTCAGGTCAACTTTTACGACGTCGTTACTTTTATCGCTTTCGCTTCCCATCTTGATTTCCGGTAAATAATGCGCTGGGTCGTCTTCCAGTTGTTCGATGAACACGCCGTCTTTGGTAATTTTCCCGTGCGCCTGTCGATCGGCAGAACACGAAACGCCTAAACCGACAGGACACGAAGCGCCATGTCTCGGCAAACGAATCACGCGAACGTCGTGGCAAAAGTATTTACCGCCAAACTGCGCGCCAATGCCCATCTCTCTCGTAATTTGTAAAACTTGTTGTTCCAAGTCGACGTCGCGGAACGCTCGGCCGTACGCGTTCCCGGTGGTTGGCAACGTGTCGTAGTACCTCGCCGAGGCCATTTTCACGGTTTTCAAATTCTGTTCCGCGGACAATCCACCCACGACGAGCGCTAAATGATACGGTGGACACGCCGACGTTCCCAGAAGTTTTATCTTCTCTTCCAAGAAAGACTTCATGCGCGTAGGATTCAAAAGCGCTTTCGTTTCTTGAAACAAAAACGTCTTGTTCGCGGACCCGCCGCCTTTCGCCATGAAATGGAAATGGTACTCCGGCACTTTATCTTCCTCCGTTGTGTTATTGCTTTTGTCGCTACGTTTACTACTGCTGCTAGCACTAAAACCACTACTGTTCGTCGCGTATAAATCAATCTGCGCGGGTAAATTCGACCCGGTATTCTTCTCCTCGTACATCGTCGTCGCCGCCACTTGACTGTACCTCAAATTCCTCTTCACGTACGCGTCGTACACGCCTCTCGATATCAACGCCTCGTCGTTCCCATCGGTCAGAACCCCCATATCTCTGTACCCGGCGACAATCGCGGTCCCGGTATCTTGACACCCCGGTAAAACTTTCCCGGCGGCTACGCACGCGTTCTTTAACAGTTCCAGCGCGACAAACTTATCGTTCTTGGACGCTTCGGTGTCGTCTAAAATGTTCCTCAACTGTTGCAAATGCCCCGGTCGGAGTAAATGCGCGATATCAATCATCGCCGCTTCCGAGAGTACACGCAACGCTTCCGGTTCGATTTTCAGGAACTTTTGCTTCCGTCCACCACCTTCGGACAACTCCACGACGGAAACGTACTCAGACGTCAACTTTTTCCACGGCGTTTTTCTCTTCGTTTCGTAATCGAACAGTTTTTGGTACCGGAATGAATCTTTAGTATTCGCGGCATCATCATCACTGCTCCTCGATTTGGAGGAGGAAAAAGAAGCGGAGGAGGAAAAGTGCAATAAAAGCTGTCGCGTTCTCAGCGTGTCTTCGAAAGCGTTCTTCAACCCCTTTCCTCCTCCTCTGCGCGCGAAGAGCATAGTTTCAATTCAATTCAAAGAAGAGAGAAGAAAAACTCTCGTGTTTTTTTTTGACGATCGAGAGAAAAAAAAATTTGCTGTTGTTTTGCTTTTGCTTCAAAAAAAAAAGTCAACAACAACAACAAAAACTTTTTGAGATCAGAGAGGGAAATATATAATCACATAATGACGAGGGGGGTGAGCGATGAAACGCAAAACCACCACAAGGGAGAAGAAGAGGAGGGAGAGCGATTTTCTTCTTCTCGCTCTTCTCCTTTGGTGGTGAAAGAAAGATGTTTTGACTTTACCATCTCGGGAAGAAAAGATGATGGGGATTTAGCAGAAACGACGACATGGGACATTCCGTGTGGCGTTGACTTTCACGAGTGGCAACGCGCGTCCGCGTTGGCGAAGAGGGATTTTGAGAGAAAGGAAAAGGAAAAGAGTAAGAATGAAATTTTCGCGGAGGAGGAGGAAAGAAAGAGCGTCGTGCCGAGGTTATCTCGGCCGCCGCATCGGGTGTTAGAGACGCTCGAAGAGGAAGAGGAGGAGGAGGAGGTGTGGGCGAAGGAGGAAGCGGTTGAAGAAGTTTTAAAGGATAAAAGACGTCACGAGGACGACGCAATTCAGGAGAAGAAGAAGACGATTGAAGACGAGAAGACGATGTTGAGAGAGAAATTGCGGAAGGAGAAGATGAAGAACCGAGTGATGGAGAGGAACGTAAAAGCTGAAGCGGTTGCGTTGGCGAGGAGGATTTTAGCCGAGGAGAAGAGGAGGACGGAAACGGCGCGCGCGAAGAAGAAAATGATGGGAGGCGAAGCGAAGAGCAGCGCTGTGCAGTTACACGAAGTAAATGATGAGAAAAAGAAAAGTATGAGCAAAGCATCAACGCGCATTGATTTTGAAAAACGATACAGCGAGCGAACGGAAGAGATGAAGCAAAGAAAAGAAGGTCGAAGATCTATCGTCTCGGATGTCTCGGATGACGTCGAAAGAGAATCGAATAAAAAAAAGCCTGAATGGAACGACTCTTTCGCGACGGAGCGGTTCGAGAGGTTCCCGGATGCGCCCGTGCGTAGTCCGGTGACTGTTGAAGAGCTCCGGAGACGCGAAAAAGAAAAACGAAAAGAAGCTTTGCATAAACCATTCTCGCATTCTTCCGCGCACATTCTCTCGACCGCGAAAAACACCGCGCGCAAATCGAGAAGCTCGACTTCTTCGTCCTCTTCGCTCACGTCGGTGGTCAACTCGCGTCGAATATTCGGATGAAAATATTGAATGATTGGTATATAATAATGGTAATTGCTAATAAGTATTAATAACACGGTGGTGGTCTTCTCGCAGAGTATCTCTCGCTTCGATCTTTCTCTCGCGCTGCCGGGACTCTCTCTCAATCTCTCATTCTCAAACGACGAACGTAACATACAAAAAATAAATCTCACATTTCAACTACTTGTCCTTTTTCGAGTCTCTGCGCACGTACTCCTCGTCCTCCTCGTCCTCTAAACCCAGCAACTCCAAAAACCCTCCCAAAGGATCGTCCTCTTCTTCCAACTCTCGCGGCGTTTTCTTCTTCTTCGGTTTCATTTTCGGTTTCTCTTCCTTCACCTTCCCTCTTCTACTCGCGTTCAACGTCGCCCCGCCGGCCACGACGTGCCCGTCGCCTCTCACCGAATCGTCCTCCTCTTCAATTTCATCCCCTTCCTCGTCCTCGGCTGGTCCCAATAACTCCTCCGCGATCGCATCGGTCATAGATTTCACGTTTCTCGATAACTCCCCGGCGTAATAATTCGCCTGGTTCGCCAACCAATTGAACGTGTCGTCGTCCTCGGTGATTCCGGTGGCGTAATTCGCGCTCGACGCCGGGACCCTTCGCCCGTTCTCTTCCCCGGTGAGCCATCCCCAAAAGTTGTCGTCGTCGTCCGGAGGTGGTTGGCTGTTGTATACGCTGCTGTGCCTTTAATAAGAAAGAAGTTTGTGTTTGGGATGTCAATATTTTTTTTGTTTTTATTTTTATGTGAAAGCTGCTTTTCGTCTCGTTTTTTCTCGAGGAAGCTGCTCCACCCAAGAGAAAGAAAACGAAGCACGAAAGCGAGCGATTGAAACGATGCGCGCGAACGCACACATCCGCTCGGTTTATCACGTTCTCTGTCGCGAAAACGCGGTCGATGTGCGATAATTTGCACGTGAGCACACTTTTCGAACGCGAAGAAGTGGACGAACGGTTCGAAAACCGTTCGCGTCTCGTTCCTTTTTATGCGAACATCGATCGCGCGCGCTTCGCGTAAAAAGAACGAGAGAGATGATGATGAGAGAAATGAACGCGCGATGATGATGCGCATTCCTAAACCTTACCTGGCATCTCTCGAGTACGGATTAATCTCCTCCCCACCTCCTACGTCTATCCCTCCTCCTAGTCCTCCTCCTCCCATGCTTTCGCTCCTCGGCGCGTCCCCGTACCCGTTTCCTCCTCCTCCTCTCGACGGTTCCGCTCCGCCTCGTTTGCTTCGACTCATCGCTAATAATTTCGTCGTCGTTTCGTTCATGTCCCCGTCTTTGGCGTCCAGAACTGAACGGACCACGATCGGATCTAAATCTGGGAACATGTCCTCCAACGTGCGCACGGCCGCTTCGAACGACGGTTCGCTCATTTTATCTTCTTATTCGTGTGTGTTTATTAAGCTTCGTTACGCGCTCGAACGAGTGAAGATTTGGTTTCCATTTTATCCCTTTTTCAGTGGATGTTGCTCACATTTTCGCGACGCACGAACGCGTAAATAATGTCCTCTACTACTAAACTCAAAACGAGGACGACGAGAAAAGATGCAAACGAGAAGAACGAGAACAAAATTTCGTCGCATTCGCGTTTGTTCCTCGTACTCTTCACCTTTCGCGTTTCCTCTGCGTTTCACAATCTCATCCACGATTGCGACGAGACCTTCCAAACCATCGAACCGGTACATTTCCTCCTGTGCGATATCGGTCTGCAATCGTGGGAGCTTTCCGGAAAATACAAGTTGCGATCGTATTTGTACGTCTTGTTACACGCGTGGATTGGATTACCCGTTCGGTTTTTACTCGGCTGCGGTGGTGGCAAGGAGGTTGCGTTTTACGCGATTCGCGTGCTGTTGGCGATATTGAGCGCACGAGGCGACTGTTTTCTCGTCGAGGAGTGTTTGAAGATTGAACCGAAAATCGGAGCGACGGTACTTTTAGTGCTCAGTTTTGCCACCGGAGCGTACGTCTCATCGACGGCGATGTTGCCGAACAGTTTTGCCATGATGTGCGTGACTCGAGCGGTGGCGAGTTCAATCGAGTACGCGAACTTTCGAGCGACGCGAGACGAGTTCGGGGAGTGCATCGCGAAGGAGGAGGTGAAGAAGAAGAAGAAAAAAGAGAAGGTTTCAGACGACGAGGAAGAGGATGGCGACGATGTCGTCGTCGAGGAAACGTTGGTGATTGAGTCGAGGGCGATGGAGAGGGCGTGCATGTGGTGCGTCGTTGGCGTTTTACTCGGATGGCCCTTCGCGGGTGTAGCGTGCGTGCCGATTGGCGCGTTGTCGATGTGGATGGTGAGCGCGTGGAGGACGGCGAAAGCGATCGTTTTACCGGCAGTGGTGTTATTTTGTTTGTCCACTTTGTGCGATACGTTCTTTTACGGTGGTTTCTCGAACGGAATACTCAAAACGGAATGGACGAGTTCGTTAGTGAACATCGTGAAGTACAACGTTCGAGGTTCCGGAGGCTCCGAGCTGTACGGGACGGAGAATTGGTCGTTTTATTTGCGGAATTTAGCGTTGCATTTCAACGTCGCGTTTCCGTTGGCGTTCGTGGCGCCGATAATGGCGTTGTTTTCGCACGCGTTTCAACGTATTTTAGAGGCGAAGCAGAAGAAAACAAAGGCTTCTTCTTCCACGAGTAAAAGAAGGAAAGTGCCTTGGTTGGCGCTCTTATTTTGCGCGTTGCCATTTCACGTCGCGTTGGTATTTTTCTCTTTGATGCCGCATAAAGAGGAACGGTTTTTGTACATCGTCTACGGTCCTTTAGCGTTATCGACTGGTATAACTGTTGCTGCGATATTCGATACGTTCAAAACCTTTTCACGCGTCATTAAGCGCGCTAAAATTGGGCAGTTTATTAAATCGTCGCAACGAGCGTTTTCGCTCCTCGGGGCTTTACTCGGCGTTTTATCGTTGATGTTGTTCATAGTGCTATCGGCATCGAGGACGTTTGCATTAATTACGTATTACGGTGCGCCGATTGAAGTATACGCCTCGTTACCTGTGAACCCTTTAGAGTGGCTCCCGGATAAAAGGCCAAGCGACGATATTAACGTATGCGTCGGCGACGAGTGGTACCGATTTCCTTCGCATTTTCATTTACCGAATGAAAAGTACCGAATACGGTTCATTAAAGGCGCATTTAACGGCGCACTACCGATGTATTTCGAAAGTGCCGCCGGCAAAGGTACCGCGGGTGCACCCGTAGGTTTGAACGATAAGAATCAAGCGCATGTAAACCAGTGGTTCTTTCCAAACGCGTCTTCGCCGTGCGATTTCCTCGTCGAAACCGACGAAACAAACGACAGTCAAAAATATTTCAAAGCAGAGCCGAACGATTACGGTTGGGATGTGGTCAGAAGTTTACCGTTTCTTGATAACTCAAAATCGACCGATTTCCTCGCGCGAACGTTATACATCCCTGTGTATTCAGAGAAACATAACGTGTTTACGAAATACTATTTGAAAGTACGCACGAAAAACATCGCGTCGGGGAAGTCGCTGTATTAGTTTTTAGATAGCCGCAGTAGGTGATAGTAATTTACACATATTAGGTACATATAAGCGCGCTCGTAGATAAATACACACCCGAGCAATTACAGTCCTTCCCACTCGTCGTGAAAATCTTTCAGAAACCTCTCCATGACCTCGTGTCTTTTCAACGCCATCTTCGTACCGCTCTCCGTTTTCATCATATCTTTTAGTTTTAGAAGTTTTTCGTGAAAGTGATTGATGGTCGTATTTATCATCCCTGGATTGTGTGCCGCTTGATACTCCTCTCTCGTCAAACCTACGTTCGGTGGAACACCCGGATCGTGCATTGGATTTTTCTTAGCGCCTCCGAAACAGAATGTCCGTCCTATACCAATCGCCCCGATGGCGTCGAGTCTGTCCGCATCGCTCACGATTTTGAATTTCATGTCACCCCTAATACGAGAAGTATCGCCTTGCGTGGATGCAGAGGCGGTCGAAGACAACTCTTCTTTGAACCCAATATTGTTTACTATATCCACGACTGTCTTTTTGTGCTCGTATTCTTTTAAAACGTCCTCGACGACATCCTCGAAACTCCCTCTTTGTTCTTCTGCGTACTTCCAATCTCGCACGTCGTGTAACAGAGAAGCGACTTCGACGATGGTCAAATCCCCCTCGGAAGTGATGCCTTCGAGTTTTGCTAACGATAAAGCGTTGTTACGCACTCGATGAATGTGCCAAAAGTCGTGAGATCCGTCGTGGTTTCGCAGTTCATCTCGCACGAACCGCTCGATTTTGGTTATGAATTCGTTTTTCTCTTTTGTTGGCATCGTGTTCGTCTTCTTTTATTTATGAAGACAAAGAGCGAAGAGGAGAAAAATGTTCATCTCTCGTTCGCGTCATTTCCACTGGGACGCGTGCTTCTTATTATAATGATACAAAGGCTAAAATTGCTACGAACTATTCATGCTAATGTACGTTTTTCTTCCTCTCGCTCATCTCTTTCCTCCTTTCCTCTTCGTCTTCGTCCCGCCTTTCATGGAGCTCTGCAGTCCGTCCAACTCCTCGTCCAACATTTGAAATCGTTGCGCGATTAAGATATTCTCCCCTAATCGCTCTTTCTTTTCCTTCTCTATTCGCTCTTCTTTGATCGACGCGTCTGATTTCTCCCGATTATCCTCGACGATGAACGCGCAGGCTTCGCGAACATCCGTTAAGCGTTTTACTCGCACGTTCGTCTCGGCTTCAATGAACGCGCTGACTTTGCCGCCGTCCTCGGGCGAGTGTAAAATCAAAGCACAGCCTCTAGTGTTGCATCCAGGTCTTCCGGCGCGCCCGGATCGGTGAACGTAGGATTCAGAATCTTTCGGGAAACCGCAATGAATAACGAGCTCGACGCCAGGGAGATCGATTCCTCGCGAAGCGACGTCTGTGGCAACGATGATATCGATGGAGCGGTTGCGCGCTTCGAGTAAAGTCAGGTCGCGTTGGTTTTGCGGGAGCGAGGAGTGTAAGGAGCGAACTTGAATCTTTTGATTTGTCGTCCCCTGCTTTTGAGTGGTAAGAGAACGTTAGTTTGTCAGTACACGTACAAGAGTGAGCGCGAACGAACGAGATTTTCGAAAGAAAAAGTGGCACGTGAGCGTTTCAAAACGAATCCCCTAAATGTGTAAAGTCGCGAAAAAGGTCCGCGTAGCTCGGAATGATTTTTGTGCACATCGACGCCCGTCTAAAAGCGTCTCGACAGTCTAACATGTGATAAAATGGTATATCGTCATCGCCACGCTCGCATCGAGGATGATGTTGATGATAACAACCATGATGCAATTAGTAAAAAATGTTTCAGAGAATTGTAGTCTTGTAAACGTTCATCTTCGTGAGAAGGTAAAGTAACGTACGAGGTGTTGTCTTCACGAACATCTTTTCTTGTTGCATCATCATCATCATCCTCTTCATCATCATTGAAAACAAAAAGAAATAAACGAATAAGCTCAATAATAAAAGTACTCACCGCCATCGATTCTTTCTGTAACGCAACTTCAATCTTGTCGCACAGCGATTTCGTCTCAACGAAACATAAACACTGCGATTTTTCTAAATTCGAAGAAGAAGAAGAAGAAGCCGTGACCAAGCCTTTAAAAGCTGTCAAAATAGCTTGCGCGTATATCTGCGCCGTTTCGTTATCGCTATTACTCTTTGATATTGCATACGCGCAGTGCGCGACGTTCCCACCAATCTCGCTCGAACTGTTGTGCACTTCAAGCCCATTCTCATCCGTCGTCGTAACTTTCCCGCCAATCTCTTTATATCCAAACGCCAACGTCTTGTTCAAAAAACGTCGCAAGTTCCCTCTCGCCGTCGCCGTCGCGCATATCGTTTGACACGAACCAGGTGGCCTCAAAACGTCCAACACGTCGTTCTCAAACCCGCCATCTAACAAACGATCGATTTCGTCTAAGATCTGCACCTCAATTTTCGACAGGTCTAAAACGTTGAGCTTCTTCAACTCCAACATCCTCCCGGGCGTCCCGACGACCAGTTTCGGTTTTCGTTTAATGATATCTTCCGCATCTTTCTCGTGCGAGCGTACCCCTCCGACGCACAAACAGACGTTAATACCGTTCGCCTCTTCGAACAAACCTTTCGCTTTTTCAAACACTTGCTGCGCGAGCTCTCTCGTCGGCAACACAGCGATCGCTTTCACTTTGGTTTTGTCTTCTTTGTCTTCATCATCACTTTTTAACAAAAACCGCATCAACACCGGCATCAAAAACGCGTACGTCTTCCCACTCCCGGTCGACGCGCAGATCAATCCATCTTTCGAGTTTTCCTTTTCCTCTAGATAGAGTTTATCCATCGCGTCTTCTTGCATTTGCGTCCATCGCGTCACCCCGAGAGTGCGTAACAATTGCACCGTCTTTCCGGTGACACCTTTCGTTCGATTCTCAACGATTTCCTCGACGCTCATTTTCCAATTCTCTCTTTACTTCATTAAACAAAACAAAACGTTTTTACCACTAAAAACATCGCAGCAAAAGAGGAGGCACATCATCTGAAGGCGCAGAAGTAGTAGTAGTAGTAGTAGTAGTAGGCGCCGTCATCAGCATCATCGTCGCCTCTCTCTCTCTCTCTCTCTGCGCGCGTGTTTAAGTGTGTGTGTAGTCTCACAACAAACACGTGGTGTGTGTGTTTTTGTGTAAAAAAAATCGTCTCTCTCTCTCGCCCTTGAACCAACACTTAAAATTATTAAATTCCTTTTTGCTCTTGTTCCGGATCAACACCAAAAATATCTCTTTCACACATCGCACGAAGGAAATCCACGACAAATTCAGCCGCACGCGAGATCCAAACGCAACACACAACGACGCGCAAAAAAAACGCAAACGACGCGCAAAATAATCTCTCTGGTTTGAAAATCCGCGCGCGCTGCTCCCGTTTTGTCGTTATTTATCGAAGAAACATTTAAAATAATGGGGAAAAATAAAAAGAACCGATCGAAATCGCGGTCGAAATCCGCAGTCGGAGGAAGGACCACCACGGGGAGGACTGAAAATGATGATCTGGGAAAGGACGCGAATTTAACAACGAAAAAGGAAGACGACGTGAGCGCGTTTGAAGGCGTGATGCCGTCGATATCGACAGAGACTGATGTTACTAATGCTGCTGCTGGAATGATGACATCGAGTCGATCGCACTCCATGCTGTCCTCGCAACACACCGACAAATCGGATGTTATTGCCGAGCAGCAAATGATTAAAGCGTTGAGGAAAGTCCAGGCGGTGGTTCGCGGGTGGAAGACGAGGGCGAAACTCTCCGCGGAACTCGCGAAAGCGTCCGTGGAACTCGGAGGCGCGTGGGAACTCTTTGAACTCGCACCGTCGGAGAAAGTGACGAAAGGACCGATCAAGTGTAAAGCGTTGTTACCGAAAGCGAGCGGGAACGGGGAGATGTACGTGACCACTTCGTACGTGTGTTTCGACGCCGAAGAAGGGAAGGAAGAGGAAGGTTTGTTCAACGCGTTGTTACCGGCTGTCTCGAGCGGGGCACAAACGCAACCGTTGCGATTGAAGATTCCTTTGTTTGATTTAGAGTCCGTGGCTCCGAAAGTGACGAGCGTTGGATTCATGCAAAGCCGGACGTCGTTGATTATGTTGTTCAAAGATAAAGCGTTTAAACCGAAGGAGTTTGTGGACGTGGAGGATATCGAATCAGTCGTTGAAACGATTAACTTGCAACTGAGGCAACGTGCGAACGACATCTCGAACGCACGATTAATGGCGAGCATGGCAGAAGTCGCTTTGAGAGATCGAAATATTCGAAATGGGAAAGCGGCGAAAGATTTGAGCTCGTCCAAGTTTTACCAAATCGCGAATTCGGCCAACGAAAAAATGCGGGACGACATCGATATGTTGATGGAGGCGAGAACGAGATACGCGAATGAAAATGCCAACGCAAACGTCGTCGTGGTAAAGAACAACGACGGCGAAGACGTGGCGTTGAACGAGGACGAGATCAAATTGTTGCCGAACGCGATTTCTCAAATGAAAGTGAAGCACGCGAACGAGGTCGCGGAGATACGAAGAGAACACTCGGAACGCACTCTCGAGTTGAGCGATCGGTACGCGAAGAAGATTAAAGAGTTGGAGGCAAGAATTCACGCTTCAGAGGAAGCCGCTCACAACGAAAGGGACGATAGAAATAAAATTGTTAAAGGTTTGAACGAACAAGTGAACAAGTTGAAAGATTTCATTAAAAACGCAGATTCGGAGGCGTCGTTGAACGTGAAAAAGCTGGACGATCGATTGGCAACGACTGTTGCGGAGAATGAAAAGCTGAAATGGTTCCTCGAAAAAGCCGAACAATCAAAACTTGCCGCCGAGAAAAGTTTAGAAGTCGAACGCGAAAACTTTTCCAAGCACAAGGGCGAGTTTACGACTGGCGAGAAGAAGCTGGCGATGTCTTTGGAGGAGAAATCAAAGGCGTTGGAGGAGATGAAAAAAATGCACGAGCAAATCAAAGACCATTTACACTCAGAAGGTTTAGAAAAGGCGACCCAACTAGCCGAGGCGAAACATGCGATCGTTTTGTTGCAAAAAGAAACCGCGAAGTACGAAAAAGAAACGGAAGAGTTGACGAAAGAGAACTCGACGAACAAGAAGTTGTTGGAAAGCTCTCGAGAGGTTCAAAAAGACGCCATGATGAACATCGAAAAACTGACGAAAGATTTAGCGGAAGCGAATGAGAAAAGTGGGAAGAAGATTGCGTCGTTGAGCAAGACGATCGAAGAGATGCACGCGGATACGAAGGTTGTCGTGCAAGATCACATCGATCTCGTCGAAGAGGACATTTTCCGAAACGTCAACTTTGTCGTCATGGAGGAAAAATTGAAGCTCGCGAACGAGGATGTCCAACGATTAACTTTCGAATTACTTCGCGCTCGACAATCGGAAGGCAACGATCGCGTGGGCATTGCCGCGCAAGCGTTGCAGCAACGCTTGGAAATGGCGGAGGAAAGAGCGCAGGTTGCGGCGGAAAACGCCAGTCGTCTCGAATCGAAACGCGTAGTTGCTGAGCAAATGCTCGCCTCCATGAAACGCGCAATGAAAGACGCTCAAAAGAAGCAAGAAGAAGAAGAAAAGGAAGCGTTCGGTGAGAACTTCCAATCGTCGAAATCGTCTGCTTTGGCTGTGCTTTCTGGTATCCATTCGCGTGAGTACTCTCCGAAACACGCATCGATTCGATTCGATCCAAATCAACACGAAATGGTCAAAGGCGGCGGCGCGGGGGCGACCACGCCAATCTCAAAAATGTCGAAACTCGATCAATCCACGCCGGCTCCCGCTATGTCTTCTACCTCAAACTTCACTACTCCTGCGAGCAAATCAGCGAAGTACGCGGCCCCGATGGTGGACGCGCCGATGTCATCTATTATGAAATCCAAATCTGGAAACGCCAGTGCGCAAATGAACGAAAGATCGGGTACTCTTTCCCCGGCAGCGAGTGGCACCATGAGTCCGCCAGTCATTGTTGAGCGTATTGTTGAAAAGATTGTTGAAGTTCCGGTGTATAAAGATGTGCCAACAGTAGTCGAAAAAGTTGTTGAGAAGATTGTCGAGAAGAAAGTCCCGACTGGTATTACCGAATCCGATTTGAAGCGCGCGAAAGAACTCGGTAAAGCGGAGTTGAAGTCGGAAATTGAAAAACTCGAAAAGTTGAAGCAAGACACGGCACCGAAAGAGGTGGAAGTGGAGAAACTCGTCGAGGTGTATTTGACCAAAGACGAAGTGAAGAAGAAGAACGAAGAGTTGAAGTTGAAAATCAAAGACTTGGAGAAATCCATCGAAAACGAACGCAAACAAAAGAACGAGAACACGAAAGCCGTGAAAGAGCTCGAGAAGGAGTTGAAATCTGCGCGTAAAGCGCTTGAATCGAAGAAACCTATCGAGAAAATCGTCGAGTTAGAGTACTTCGTCGAAGTTCCGACCGGGATATCGAAGGAGACACTCGAGAAGCACGAGAAGAAAATCTTGGACAAGGCGGAAAAAGACGTCGAAAGTCGCAAGAAGGCGCTGGAGAAAGAAACGTCGCAACTTCGAAAAGAGTTGAAAGCATCGACGGAGACAGCTCTCAGAGAAGCGAAGAAAAAAGTCGAGGATGCAGAAAAGAAAGTGTCAGAGGCAGAGAAGGAAGCGGCGGCGGCTTTCGAGATGGAGCGCAAGGCGCTCGCCGAGAAGGAGAAAACACTCGCGGACGAATCCAAGAACATCAAAAAGCGCATCGATGAAGGCACGGCGGAAGCGAGAAAACTTTTGCGAGCGGAAGCCGAAGAAAATAAAAAACTTGCAAAACAAGAACTCGAAGAGGCAAAGGCGGAATACAAAGCGAAAATCAAAGAAGCGCGAGCGGAATCAAAAGAGGCTCAAGAACTGATGCGAAAGGAAATTCAATCGATGAAAAACATCAACGCTGATTCCATGAAAGCGTTCGAGGAAGGTCAAAAAGAAGCTCGCTCGTTACTTGCGGAAGAGATTAAACGGTATAACAACAAAGAATCTGAACTCACGAAGAAAACGGAATCCATGGCCAAGGATATCGAATCTGCGAAAACAGTCGGGTTTAAAGAAGCGGAAAAAACGTACAAACACGAAATCGACCGGTTAAAGAAAATCGAATCGAGTTTGGACGACGAGATCAAACGGACGAGAGCAGAACTCAACAAAGAACTCGTTGCCAAGCTCTCCGAGCTTGAGCGCCAAAAGAAACAGTCAGAGACGAAGTATATCGCCGAAATCGCGCAGCTTCGCGCTGCGGCGGTTGCGCCGACCATCGTCGCGGCTGCGACGAAGGAAGAAGAGAAGACCGTATCTTCGCCGCCAGCGTCTGACGTATCGTCATCACCGAAGAGTAGTAGTATCAATAGCAACAACAACAACAACAACGTTCCAACGATTACGAAAGCGGAAGAGGTGATTAAATACGTAGAAATTCCGGACAAGCAAAGCGAGAAGCGATACGAAGCTGAACTGGCGCGAATCACCAAGGCGCATGAGGCGAAACTCAAAGACGCGGACGACAAGATCGAAGCGCTCAAGAAATCGCATCAAGTGGAGATTCAGAAAGTCGAAGGTGATTTTGCAAACGAAATCAAAGCGCTCAAGAGTTTGGATCACGAAGCTTCGAAAGCACGCGAGCAAGGCCAAAAGGACGCGACAAAGACGTTCGAGCGCGACATGCGGGATTTACGTAAATCCGCGGAGAACGAGAAGAAGCAACTCGAAAAGACGATATCTCGACTCGAATCCGATGTTGCGAGCGTCACACGCAAAGCGAAGAACGAACTCGAAGACGTGCGTCGAGCTTTGGAGAGGGAGAAGGACAAAATCTCGGACGAACTTGCGCGAGCGAAAAATGCGAGCGAACGCGACGTGTCCAACGCCAAGTTCAAACTAGAGGTCGCGGAGCAAAAAACGCAAGAATTGGAGAAGAAAATTCGATCGATGCAAGAGAAAATCGCTTCACCAGACGAGCAAGTGAAGACGATCGAACTACAAGAGACGGAACGTATGAAACTACTCACGGAGAAGGTTAAGTTGGAAGCGAAGGTGAAATCTTTGGAAGAAAAAATTTCGTTGCACAAGGTCGAACTTAACGAAACAATCGCGAATTCACCGGCAAAAGTCTCGACGAGAGAAATGCAGAAGCTCAAAGACGAAGCCGTCGCTGCGCGTGCGGATCATAAAGCCGCGAAAGAGGAGCTTGGACGCATGCAAAGCGAAAATACGCGATTATCGCGCGAGATTGCCACTCTCGAAGTCGAAAAGGCGAAAACATCAAAACCAACCGTCGATCCGAAAATTGCCGAAGAATTGTCCAAGACGAAAGACCAGTACGCGAAATCCATGGAAGAGAAGGCGGTGCTTGAGACGAAACTGTCCTTCCTCGAACGCGATGCGCCGGCGGCGAAGAAAGAATTGCTTTCACTCGAAAACGAAAAGAAAAAGATGGAGGCGCGAATCACGGCGCTCGAAGCTGTCGAGCGTGAATTATCCGCACGCGCCTCCAACGCCGAAGATACCAAGTCTAAACTCGAAAAGGCGTTTGGTGAGATGGAAAAGCGCGAGAAGGCGAACGACGCTACGCGTGTAAAGCTCGAGAAGGAAAATTCGTTGTTGGCTCAGACTCGTGACCAACTTCAAAAGGAGGTTTCCACCTCTGAATCGAAGCTTTCGAAGCTCACGGAAACGAACGGTGAAAACGAGAGAAATCTGTACGCACAAACCGCTCGATTATCTGAAATTGAAAAGCAACGCGCCTTGTTGGATCAGCGCGTTGAGCAACTCGAGAAGGAGAAGGCGGCGTTTGAGAACGAACTCGAGGAATCAAAAGAGCTTGGGTATGCGTTACAAAACGCACAAACCAGATTACAAACCGTCGAGGAAACGTTAAGAGAAACTGTAAACACGTGGAAAGACCTCGAGGAGAAGTACGAGTTTGCAAAAGACGAGTTAGCAAAAGTAGAACGATCCGAATCGACGTTGAAGCAAGCGTTGACGACGTTGGAGAAGGAACGCGCCGAGCTCGAATCGAAATCCAAGCACATGTCCGAAGAACTCTCGCGCAACGAAGAAAAGTTGAAGCGATTGCACGAAGCCGAGACAAAAATTGCCGTCGAAGCGGAAAAGCATAAACTCAACGAGGAAAAGTTCAAGCAGCTGGAGGAGCGTACGGCTCAAATGGAAAAGAGAGCGGAGATTTTGGCGGAGAAAGAGCGCGAGCTCGTTGGCGTCAAGGAAAAGCTCGTCGCGCACGAGGCGCAAAGGAAAATGTTCGAGAAGGAAGTTAAGCAAGCGCAAGAAAAACAATCCATGCTAGAGTCGACGATTGAAACGCGCCGAGGAGAGTACCAAGCGGTGATTTCAAAAATGTCCGAAGCCGAGCGTGAAGTCGCCAACGCCAAGGTTGCGGCGGCGATGGCGAAAGAATACGCCTCGAACTCTCGCGATACGTTGGAAAAAGTCCAAGAACGCGAAATGCAAATGCGCGAAGAGCTCACACAAATTCGCATCGCGTACGAAGCGTTGACCGTGGAGTACAGAGAGAAGGCATTCGAATACGCCACGAACGCGGCGAGGTTGGAGAAAATCATCGCCGATTTGCAAAGGCAAGTCGCCTTGCTCGAGCAAAAAGCCGAATCGCTGGTGGAGAAAAACCATCAACAAGATCTCGAGAAGCAAAAGTTGCTCAATCACATCAAGAACCAAGAGTACGACATGGAGCAGCTTCGAAAAGAATCGTTGGGGTATTACAACGCGTACGTCCAAGTGAACGAACAGTTGAAGCGCACGAAGGAGATGTTGGAGAAGGAAGTTCGAGATTCGCAAAATCTGCACAACGCCATCGCCATGGGCAAACAAAATGCGACCAACAGTTTCGGTCAAATTGGCTACGGCGGCTACGGGCAGCATCAACAACAACAAAGCAATCGATTAAACTTGGCACCGCCACCCGCCGCACTTTCCTCGTTCAGCCCGGACAAGCCGCAACAAGGGGGTCGATTCTCTTTGCTCCCGCCTCCGGATGACATCAAAGACATGATCGGAGGAGGAGGAGGAGGAGAGGGTGACAACTATTAACCTCCCTCGCGCGTATATATATTATTATTATTACTGCTACTACTGTATATTTCATTATAACTCCTGTAATGAGTCATCACGCTCACTGTTATATAAACGTCCAAACTCTTCGCGAGTACTCTCATAACAACGAGGTTTTTCTAAATTTCTTCTTTTTCCTTCCGCACTTTTTTTTTAATCTTCCTTTTATTCAATATGCCACGATCGATCGGTCGCGATCCATTCACCGCGATGACGACCACGATGCAACTTTTGAATAACAAAAGGAAGGAGAATCGCGCGCCTTCGCCTTCTGATACTCTTTGCGATGATACTAAGAAGAAGAAGAAGAAGAAGAGTTTTGGCCCCTTGGTCTCACCGCATGTGATTTCACAGCCGGGAAAACCTAAGAGGAAGAAGCACACCCCGTCGCGCCGACGACGCAATACTAATAACAACAACAATAACACTCTGACCGACGACATCGCCGCGACCTCGCTGTTGCTCTTGAGAACATCATCGACGACGACGACGACGACGTTCTCCGGTGGTGGTTTTGGTGGTGAGGAGGGTTGTGGGCTCGTCTTTTCTTCCCTTCCCTCTCTTTCCGAAGGAAAGTTGGGAGGAGATGGAGGAGGAGGAGGAGGAGGAGCAAAAGACGTCAAAGTCGACAAAACGGTCGCATCGCCCGCGAGGGTAATGCTTTCGACACCACCGCAACAACCTAAAACTCGAATGAAGATACGCGTCGTCCTTCCGCTCCTCGCCTTGAGCGCGAAACGCCGCGCGGATCTGGGAAAGCTGTACGACGCTTGCGAGCTGTTGAAACGAGTAAAAGCGGTGGAGAGAATGTTTTAAGCCGCGGTGGTGGAGCTTCCGGAGCGTGTTTCGGGAGGGAGTTGTTATTTATTCTCTTTTTTCAGATGTATTTAACGACGGACGAATTGGGGAAGAGGCGAGAAGACGAAGAAGAAGAAATCGATACTTATTTAAAAGTCATCTATTTAAAAACGGTATTGTATGCGCTGGAAGACGTGCAATGTATATATTAGAAGTCATGAGAATATTATTAGAAGTCAGAGACAAAAAAAACTTTGAGATGGGAGTCGATGTATTATTATACGCGCCGCTTTGTTGAATCGGCAAACAGAGTTGTACATGTAATATGAGTTGCTGCAATTCCATTAAATACGCATAAAAGAAATCTAATCGCTTACTTTCGGCGGCTTTCCTTTCACCGCTTTATACACCTGCCCGACTTGCTTCGCCACTCCAGCCGCTTCGATCACTTTCCTCGCTCTTCCAACTCCTTTCTTTGTCGTCGCCGCGACTCCGCTGACAATCTCGCCGGCGTACGGGTCCATCGCCGCTCTTTCCCGGGCGATGCTTTCAATCTCATTCGCCGTTCTCCTCACCATCGGTTTCACCGTATTCTTCACCTGCCTCTTCGCACTCGGTACCATCGTTTTCGACCCTTCATAAACCATCCCTCCAAATCTTTGCGCAGTCGTTAAGCTCATATCAATCGCCCGCGTCGTCCGTTTCGTCACCCCGGTAACTTCGCTCGTCAACTCGCCGACTTCTTCCAGCGCGTCCGTAAGTTCCAACCCGGAAACGCGAACCGCGGCTAAAGTGTCCGGAATTTCCTCTTTCAACGCCTCTGCGAGTAAAGCGACTTCGTTCATCGCGTTCGCTGCCGCTCGTAGTGTTGGTACGAGCGCGAGTAAAAAAGCGCTCAAAGACGAACCCAGCGCGCAGAAAATCGCAATCACCAGTCCTTCCGTCAATTGAGGTGAAAGAAATTTTAAACTACTTTGTTGTTGGTTATAATTCGATGACGATGACGGCACGGAAATCACCCCTTGTTTTCTTAAAGTCTTCTTCGTCTCTCTCGTTTTCATCATTTTCTCCTCCTTCTTTGGTCCTCGCAAAAGATTCAACGCGCTGCTCGTCTGCATCGTTTCGTTGTGAGAAAAGACGAACGTTTTTCTTCTTAACTGCTTTCCCCGTCGTTTAAAGTAATAACACGTGTTTGAGAAGTGTCTTCGAAAGGAACGACAACTTTGAAAAGAAGAAGAGGAAGACAAAGGAGGAGGAGACAAAGAAGCCGCCGTCGACGCCATGATGATGACTCCTTGATGTTCTTGCGCGAGAAAGAAGAGAGCAGCGATGTGTTTTAATGAGGATTTGTTTTGACTGCTTTAATAATACAAATATGAACTAAAAATGTTCGCTCACATGTCCGGACCCATGTCGTCGACTTCGCTCAACTTTTCAAACGCCTTATCCATATCCGCCAACGCGTCGAAATCGCCAGATTCTAACGCGCGTTGTCGAGATAAATAATCGCCGGCGTTGATGAAGACTTCACCGTCTTCGTCCGTGGACATCAAATCGAAGGATTCGCCCGGGAGCGCTCGGTTGAGTTTTTTGTCTTCTTCGGTTTCTGCCGCTTCGGGTGATGAAGTTCCTTCGTTTTCGTCGTCGTCCGTGGATGCCGCGGCGGCGCCGACGAACGCGAACGCGTTCGTCGTCGTCGTTTCTTGTTTTTCTTCTTCTTCTTCTTTATTACCGAAACCAAAACTGTCCGCGTCTACGCCTTCCTCGTCCAGAATGTCCGTGAACAACTGCGTCGCGTACGTGGAAACTAAAATCGAAACGCCTAAAAGCGCGCACGTTTCAAATATAACCGCATTTTTCGCTTGTTCTTTCACCGCTCCACTCACGCCGTCGACTTCGGGGGACAAAATCGTGCGCAAAATGATGCTTCCTAAATACGCGTCGATAAACGCCGTCTTGGAGCTCCCGATGAAGTGCGCCGCGAAAAACTCCCAGTACTTCAACTTTGTCACGCCACACACGTACCAGTTACCGCTGATTGGAATGGGTAAAATCGGACACAACCTCAACAACAGCGCCGATTTGAATCCTTCCGGGACGACTTGATCCGGGTAATTCTCCGAATTGAATCGTCTATCCAACGCTTGGTACCATTTTCTCTCTCTCGTCGGCTCTCCGTCCTTGGAAAACCATTTGAAGTTGAGCGCTTTCTCTCGCAATACCGTTCTTCCCAACCAAAAGTTTGCGCTCGCCGCAATCGTCGATGCCAACGTCGTCAACACCGTTCCGTTCAACACGTTCCCAAACACCATCGGCGACAACACCGGCAACACAAATCCAATCGGTAAGAACTCATCCGTCATCGTCACTTTTTCCGCGAAGAAGAGTAAAACGTAAATACCAAAAATAGCAATCATCGGCTGACCGTTAATCTGATCCAAGTATCCAATCAAATCGTCTCTCGGTGGTATCCCGAAGAACTCCGCCAACTCGTCGAACCCTCCAACCGCGTTCAACGCCGCCAACCGCGGTAAAAATATCCTTAAAACTAACCCGGTCACCGCCACGTTCACCGCGCTCCCCATCAACGGCGCCGCGTCTTTCACCGCCTCGGACTCTCCAAACTCCTTAAACTTCGCCTTCCAATACTTCGCGACAGTCGTGCCGACTTTCTTTTTTGCTTCCGCCCGAATGCGTTCTCGGACGCCGCTAACGTCACCATTATCGCCTTCGTCGCTTGGACGACTTCGAGCGAGTTCCAGAATAGCTTTCAGCTCCTGCGCGGCTTCGCTGTCGTCGTCTCGCAAACGCACCGGTTTCAACGCCGTGAATAAATTCGATGCGATTTCCTTTAAAGGTTTCTTTTCTCTCTTTGTCTTCTTCGTCGTCTTCTTTCCCGGTCTCCTCAGTGCGTCGACATCGACATCGACATCATCACCGTTCGCAGAGATGGCAACGAAAGAAGACGATCCGTTTCGTCCTCCTCCTCGTGTGCGTCGTTTACGTCTTCCCAACGCGCAGTCGTCAGACTTTAATTTTAACGTTACGTTTTGACGATAACGATTTTTGGATGAAAAACTCTTTCGTCCTCTGTTCTCGGGTTTTATGGTCTTCGTCGCGAACGAGTTTGAGAAAGATGCGAGAGAAGGCATCGTCATCTGTTTTTGTGACGTCTCTCTACGTGTTTTCCATTTTATCCAAAACGAGAAGGAAAATTTTTTAACGAGACGAAGGACAAAAAACAGCCACGTGGTGCAGAGGAGCAAAAAAATCTATTATTCTATTTCACGCGTATATGTGCGGTTTTGATCAAACAATAAAACTACTCTTCTTTGTTCTCTCTCTCTCTCTCTCTCTCGTTTTGCGATGAGTGTACTGCGTTTAGAAGGAGGAGGAGGAGGAGGACACGTCAAATTCGTCAAATTCGTCGTCGTCGAACGAAGAGTTTCGTCCTCGTCCTCCTCGTCTTTCTCGTCCTCCTTTAAAACTTTCGTCGCGGCGCTTAGAAGAAAATGTCTTCCCCCTTTTATCAGGAGCATTCTTTAACATATTCTTTTCTTTTTTACCGCTGGAAAAGAACTTGACGTTTGGTTGTTTCGCGGCGACGACGCCGTGCGCGTGTTGGTCGATTTCGACCGATTCGAAACCAACGAGTTTCATGCGTTTGACGATGCCTCGAACGCCGCCACCGCCGGCGACGTTACTGGAGGGGTCCCCGGTGTAATGGTAGACTCGTCCGGACGGCTTGAGAACGCGGAAAAGTTCGGAGTAGAACTTTTCGCCGTACAGCTCACCGGCTAAGGCGAACGTTGGCGGATCGTGGATGATTCGGTCAAAGGCGCGGTCGGGTAAGGTTTGGATGACGTCGAAGGCGTTGCCGTAAAGTTGCGAGATGATGTTGTGTTTCTCGTAATCATCTTCGCCGCCATCTTCGCTCCTTTTTTTTGTCGTATTTTTCGCACGACCAAAAAGACCTTTCGAGTGAGGGTTCATGGCACATATTTGCGTCATCGTCGGGTCGAGCTCGATGGTCGTCACGCTCGAAACGTTTTCCAGCTCCGAGGCCATAATCGCCGTGTACGCCAATCCCGTGCACACGTCCAACACCGCTAAATTATTGCCTTTGTACGGCTTTAAAGAGGCAATTTTGCGTCGCGTATCTTCCTTCGGGTCCACGCCTAAGCCGAATCGATGCATACTAAACCCCGCGATTAACGCAGTTGGCGCTAACTCCGGATTAACGCTATCCGAAGGACACAGCGCGCACACTCTGTCGATGGTGTTCGAGTATATCCGACACGGCTCCAATTTTGCCAAAGCCCTGCTGTCGCCCGCATCTTCGCTCGTCTGAACGACAGTATACACCGTCAAATCGTCCGGCTCGATTGCGAACACATCCTCTCGGTTTAAAACTATCATCGCGTCGTCGTCGTCGTCGTCGTCATCGTCGTCGTCAACACTTTGTTGTCTTTTACTAATTTCCACGCGTGTCTCGTCTATTCGTATTTCACTCCTCGACAAACCGAAATCTACCGTGTGTTCGAACACAGCTCTCTTATTCGCGTTTTGATGATATTCCTTTCTACATCGCTCGGCGAAACACGCCGTCAGGAGGCAATACAATCTGGTCGTTTTGGTTTTGGTTAATTCATCCGCGTCTTCGTCGTCCTCGTTCGCAACATCATCGGGAACAACAAAAGACGAGGACGAGGACGACGACGCTTCTGCGCTCCTTCGTCTTCTCCTTCTCTCGTTTTCTCTTTTCCTCCTCCTACAAAAGCTTTGCCTCTCATCGTAAGAAGAATACGAATCAAGAACAGGCGTTCTCGTAACGACCTTTGTCTTCGTCGCATGTAAATGCGCACACTCGGTGACACGAGTAAACGTCCTCACGTAACTCATCTCCTCCTCTCAACGACGACTTCTCAAACTTTCGAGAGGAAAATCGCTTCTTCTTCAGAGCAAAGGACAAAGGAGAGCTTCTTAGTATTTACAGAGAGCGAGTGACGAGAGCGTTTCCTCCTCTTTCTCGCGTTACAGTTTTTTATGGCAAAATTTTGGAAACCACTTATTTAGGGTTTTCATGTGTAGAGTTTAGGGTATCATATTTGGATTTTTTACGTCGGCCTTTTTCTCTCTCTCTCTCTTCTTTCGATTGATTGATTCCTTCGTCTCCACACACAAAATATCATTCTCTCTCGTCAAACGCCTTGTGTTTTGCGCTTCTCAGGTTGTCTGTCTTGGGAGAGAGACGCGTGTAAAGAGAAGAAGAAGAAGATACACGAGAGAACGCGAGAACGTTTTGCTCTCTGTCTGTCTCTTTTCGTTGTTTTTTTACTCTCTCATCATATAGAATCTCTCCCTCCGTACAAATTCGACACCATCGTCTCAGAGAGAGAGAGAGACCAATTCAAAGAGAGCGACGACGAGAGTGAACGCTCTTGCGGCGAGAAGAAGAAGAACAACAACAACAAGAAGAAGAAAATGGGCAAACGAGAACTGGCGCAAATCATCGCCGCGCAAGAGTGGCACGACCCCACGAAGTGGGTCAGCAAGAAGAACACACGAGAGGAAAACGCAGCGGACGAGAAGAAGACGCGAAAGACGAACGTTTCTTCGGGTTCCGTAAAAAAGGTCAGGAAAAGTACGGAAACAACGAGAAAGACGAACACATCATCATCGTCGGCGAACGAGAAGACGAAAGATAAAAAAGAAGAATCGCAATATTCAAAGTCGTCGAAACTTTCGACGAGAGAAACAACCACCGCTGTCGTCGCGAGCGCGCGGAGTAAAAGCGTCACGCCGGCGAGCGAAGAGGAGAAAAAAAAACTCGACGATGATGATGATCCCAGGACGTTTGACCTCTTGGGAAATGTTGGGGCTGCTGCCACTGGGAAAAAAAGAGGGACTTTGACGAGCGCGGAGGAAAAGTTGGCGAAGAGGAAAGACATTGATGAAGAAGAAAAAGAAGAAGAAAAAGATGCTGGTAGTAAAGAACCGGAAACGACTCTGAGGACGCGCGTGAAAGTGAAAGAAGAAGAAGGGTCTCCTCCTCCTCCTTTTCCTCTACGCGCGAGCGCGAAGAAGGCCCCGATCGTTGAAAAGGAAAAAGGAGAGAACGGCGTGTCTCATTCACCACCAAAACCAACGAAGGTTCTTGACGACGAAGAAAAAATTAAAGAAGATCCGATGGTGGTAGCCGGGTCGAAAGAAACGATCGTCGCGGTAAAAAAAGTTTCGCCACCGACGCTGCCGACGCTCGATGATCACGTGAAAGCGTTGGAAGAAGGGCGGGAAGAACTGCCAATTCTGAAACCAATTCTGCCGGTGTGTTTTTATTGTAAAACAAATTCGCATGGTGTAGAAACAAATGGAATGTCGTCGCTGGTAGAGTGCGGTAGGTTTGCCGAGGATGTCAACACGAAACCGATGTACGCAATCACGTCGAGATTTGCGGAAGGGACGAAAGAACGGTTGGCGGTGGAGCACGCTTTGGTGCATGAGTTGAGTTCATTCGGCAAGACGAAATCGAAAGAGGAAAAGTTCGCGCATGGCACGGTGACTGGAGCCGAGGAATACGAAATGGAACAAAAACTTACTCGTCCCTCGTCTCATACCCCCACTAGCGTGGTTATTCAAGACGTCGCCGAAAAAGTTGCCGAAAAAAAACAGCACCGAAAGAAGCCAGCTGCGGAAAAAAAGCAATCGTACACGGCAAAACTCCAAGAGTTCAAAAGAATTCGTCAGGTGAATCAAGATAACGAAGATTTGGGACTATTCGACGCCGCGGCGACGTTGAGTTCCTTCTCGATCGGAATGAAGACGGTAAGTGGGAACAAATCGAGCGGATCCGGTGGTAGCATTAAAAAAATGAAGAACCCTTCAACTCCGAGCGCGGCTGACGATAACAACGCGGCCGTCGCGGAGGAAGGGAAAATAGAATACACTAAAACAGGAAGAATAAAGAAAGCAAAGAAGAAGTATAAAAAAAGCCTCGTGGGTATTTTGGACCCCGCGTCCGAACGCAAGAGAAAGTACAAAGAAGGCGTAGAAAACTTTTTGAAGTTGGCGACTATCCGAGCGCACATGAAAGAACGGGATGATCCAAATTTCCTTGATCGCCCGGCGAGTTTACGAACGAGAGTCGAGCCGGATGCTTTGACGTTATTCAGCGGAGGCAAATGGCGCTTAGTACAAGGCGATGACATGGCGCAGGCAAACGAAGCGATGCAAGAGGAGAGCGCGAGGCAGCCGCCAGAAGAGAACCTTAGCTACGAAGAGGCGTTGCAGAGATCTCAAGCAGAAAAGGAAGCGAAAGTGTTGGCAACACAGAAAGGTCACGAAGAAGACAAAAAGGAGGACGACGAAAAATCAAACCCGTTACGAGAGGATGCGAATCTAGGGGCTAAAGATATGATGGAGAAACGAGGGATCCAAACGGCTGGGGAGTACGCCGCCGTAGAATCGAAAGAAGACGACGGGACCTCGAAAAATCCTTTGGAAGAAGAGTCGGCAAAAGTTCGGAAAGTGACGGATGATTTACCGCCTGGCACGAAAAATGTCACCAAACCGACGACGAGAGAAGATCGTACGTTGCAAACCATGGTCAGCACGGAGACGAAGACGACAAAGTCGAGTGGGAGTAAGTCCAAATATAGCACCGAAGGTATGAAGTTTCAACGCGTCGATGCGCCGCCGGATTACGAGAAGCCAATTTTGCAACCCAAAAGAAAACGATTCGCAAATAACCCTTCGTTTGGCATCACGCGCGCGATGATCGAACAAAGATTCCACATGCCGCTGCGTGAAGCAGCCAAGGAGGTGGGAGTTGGTCGAACAACCTTCAAAAGAGTCCTTCGCTTACACGGCATCGAACGATGGCCGTCGCAAAGTTTAAACGCCAAGAAGTTGACGATGAAAACGATCACGTCGTTGATGTCTTTACCCATGTCCAGAATGGAAAACAATTTGGACGCGCAAACTTTGGATTCACCGTCCATGAATGCGACTTTGGAAGATAAAGAACGAGACGAGGAACAAAAGAAGCAAATGGAAAGCCTCTCGAATGGCATTTTTACGAAGAACTCCAACGGTACCAACGGAGAAGGTCGGCCAAAAATTCCAAACATCGCGTTGAACAACAACAACATCATGAATTTAATACTCAACGGCGCCGCGGCTGGTATTTCGCCGGAGAAAAGTAATTTATACTCCTTGGGTGGTAACATCGCTGCGGAAAGTCATGGGGGGAACAAATCGTTGAAAACGAGCGACTTGAGAGGTATGTCAGATTTGCGAAACTACAACGCCAACGTCAACGCGCTCGCCGATAACGTCACGTTTGGTTCTCTGCGCGGGTTATCCGACAACACGTTTAATAATAATAACAACAACACTCGCGCTTGAGAATACCAGGCTAATAATAATAATAATCATAATAGAAGAATAATATAATACTAATAGAATCCAGGCTAATACTAACGAGATACGCATCGAAAACATGTAATCTAATATACTAAAATGTACTACAAACCTTCTCTTCTGAAGCTTGAAAGGCACCCCCAAAAGCTCCCAAAATGCTCCATTTCACAGACGCGTTAAACCTGTTTGCGATTATTGCACTCGTACCCTCTCGCGTCACGTTTTTCCTGCGCTCTTTAACACTGCTCCACACATACACGCATCGCGTAAAACAGAACTCGTCTCTCTTTCTCTCTGTTCAGAAGAAGAAGAAGAAGAGGAGAGTTTGTTTCTTTCCACCATTCCGAAGTCTAAAATTGGATCGAAATCCGGCAGCGGGAACGACTTTGACGACGACGACAGAAAGAAGATTAAAACGACGACGACGAAACTGAAACAGTCGATCGAACACTCGACGCTTTTCGAACAAAAAATCCTCGCCAGTTTGTGGCTGGAACGGAAAGCGGATTACCAAGCGACCGCGGATTTGTTGGCGGAATTTACGAAGAGATCTGCTTCCGAGAGAGGAGGAGGAAGAGGAGGAATAGGAGGCGGAAAACTCCTCCAAGCGTCCTCGACGGAACTAAAACAACAACAACAAGAAAAACAACAACATTTACTCGAAAAGAGTGTAATTCCTCCGTTACACCGCGCGAACACGAAAGAGTTCATCGCGCGGTTGTTGAGTTCGACGCGAAGCGTAAACGGCGACGACGGCTCGAATACTGATACGAGTTTTTTCTTTAAAGGAAGCGAAGAAGTTAAAGAAGAAGAGATGGCGCCACCGCCGAAGAAACGGAAGCGCGGGAGAGCGGACGCGGAGGAAATGACGACGATTCAGACGACGACGAGTAATAAGAAAGAAGATAAATTTGCCGGAGAATTACAGCAAACGCCGATGGTGCCGCCGCCGGAAAAGAAAGAGAAGAAAAGTTCGACGAGGAAAGGCGTGTTTGGCGCTATCGCCGCGTCCGGGGATAAAGCGAACGCGAGTAAACCGAAAAGAGCGGACAGGAGACGCACGATTGCTCGATTTACGACGGCTATATTACGAGCGGAAGGGTCGCACGTCTTCATTAGTCGCGACGGGTTGGGGTATCGCAAAGCGTTTGATAAGTTTCTCGCGCAAACGTACGGGAAAACGTTCGACGTGAACGGGTATTGGTGGACGAACGCTCGAGTTGAACCGTTTTTGCGTTTGTTAGTGCACATCGCCTCGGAAGGCGCGACGAACATCTCCGAAAAAGACGCAAAAGAGTTGTTTAAAAAGAAAGACGAACGACAAGCCGCCGAGTGGGTTCTCGACGAGGACAAGTTGGCGAAATGCGCGAGCGGGATGACTGCGAAAGATTTGGCTGCAATTTTTGTTGGTAAACCGAGGAAGACGAAGAAAGGGTTCGTGAGAGGCACGCCTTTACTGGTACCGACGGACAAAGAGACGTTATCGGTGGACGTCGAGGCGGTGAAGAAGTCGGAAGAGGAGAAAAAAATGGCCACGGAGAACAGATCGAAAATACGAACCGAGAAGAAAGCCGCGGCGGCATCGGCGGCGGCGGCGGCGGGCGCACAAACTAAAACGACGACATCGACTGGTAGCAAAGAGAAGCACACCAAAGCAGCGACGACGAGGAAGAAAGTGGTGGCTTCAGAGGCGGCAAAGCCGACGGATTCGAATACCGGAAGTGTTTTGACCGACGGCGTCCTTCCCGGCCGATCTCGAACGCCAAACTTTTTTCAACAACAATTGCCGTCGCAAAAGAGCCTAAACGCGATGATGATGTTACCGCCGTCCCCGAAACCTGGTGCGAACAACCCACCAGCGCAGCAACAAGGTTTCCGCGCCACCTCATCAATGACGCCACCGCCAGACGTCGCGCGTCTCTTCCAAAACGTCCAAGGTTTTTCCGCCGTCGGTTCCAACAACGCCTCCTCCAACTCGTTACTCATGCTCGGCTCTCGACCGGGTTCGCGCCAAGGCGCCATCGCCGCCGCCGGCGTCGCGCGCCAATACTCCAGCGATCTCTCCAGAATGATGAGTGAATTCAACACCGACCCGGATTCGAGCAATTTATTCTTGAGTTCCTACAACGCGCTCTCCGCCTCCGAACTCGACGCCGTCGCGGCGACGATGGCGACCAATCCGGCGTTGAAAAGAGGCATGAGCCGCCCGCAACCGTCTGCGTCGATTATGATGAGTAACAACACGAACAACAACAAGAACAACAATAACACCGCGAAGAAGTAGTAAAGAGCGCGCGAAAACGAGAAATAGACTGAGAAAGAAAGAAAGAAAGAAGACCACTTTTTAATACTAAAACAGTGACATCTCGCGCGTATTCTGCAGAGAACATCGAGAAGAAGTAGTCGAGAGCGCGTGAAAACGAGAAAGAGACGAGAAAGAAAGACCACCTTTTAATACTAAAACAGTGACATCTGAGTATTTTTGAGAGAAGATACGGACCACATTTTTGGATAAACCAATCCATCCTCACAACACGCAACAGAGCAAAGAATAACACGCGATGTTTTCCTCGTCTTTAACGAGGACCTCTTTGGCGACAGAACCAGGAGGAACGAACGTCCTTTTATTCTCCTCGTTTTCTCGGAGGAAACGACGAATCGTCGATGTCACCGTCGATGCGGCGAAAGGGAGAAACGCCGGAATGAAAGGACGAAATCCGTCGTCGTTGCACCCAGTGCAAAAGCGCGTCGAGAACTCTGAAGACGAAACCACGTCGACGAGTTTTGAGCGAAGAAAAGAGAGCAGCAAAAGAGAAAAGAGACTCCCGAACGTGAAATACTCCGAACGAACCGGGAAACCGATTGAATATTCAGGCGGGCAAGTTTCCAAACAGTCCCTGAAACGAATCAAAGAAGCGACCGAAACGACGGCACGAGAGAAAAACGAGGAAAATGCGAGAAAAGCAGAGGAGAGAAAAAAGTTTCAAAACGCGCAAAAAAAAGCGGTGCCGCAAATCGTGACCGATCGAATGCTCTCGCGAGTCGTACGGTTTAGCGGGATACCGATGGTTTTAGGATTCACGACGGGACCTACGTATTATTATTTCGCGAAAATTAACACGCAGGAGTGGTTGGAACCTTGGATGTTTTTCGCGGCGAGCACGGCGACGTTTGGGTTGGCGTTTGTCGGGATCACGTACGGCGTGCTCTCGGCGAGCTGGGATCCGAGTAGAGAAGGCTCTGCTTTAGGCGTGGATGAATTTAAAATGAACATTCCGATTTTGTTTCAAACGATTTTAGGGAAGAGCGATAGAGAGTACACGGCGAGCGAATTCGACGTCGACGGCGAAGGCGATTACGATTGAAAAACCACCACCATTTTTATTTACCCTCGGACGACCGAGTAGTATTAGTATTCTTTTACGACGCTCAACGAGAGTACTTCTATGTAATCAATTTTTAGTTAGGTTTACACACCCAGCGCTAGATTTACTACGAGCAACGATTTTTACGGTTTCATTCATTTCACGCTTTTTGACGCTTCGCCTCGCCGCTGACTTCCCCGGACGCATCCGTCAACTCAGAAAAACTCCCTTTCCTCTCGTTGTCGTTTCCACCACCTTCGCGTTCACGTTTCTCAGCTCTTTTCTTCGCTTTTGCCGCTTTCGCGGCTTGCGCCAACGCCGCGCGTTCTAATCGCGCTTCGGCGGTTAACGCGGAACGTTGCGTCTCTTCGCGTTCTTTAAACGTTTGCGCTATAGCTTCCGGCGGCGCGCTGTACAAACCAGTCGCGCCGCTGCGGCGCGCGTCGTTATACATCTTTCTCTTCTTCGCCGCGGCTTTCCTTCGCGCTTTAAACCCGTCCGACGTCTTTTGATTTCTGTAGTAATATACGACGCAATCCGCGGTATCGCGGCCGGGCAAGTGCTTCGCGATGCGTCGAAAGTTCTTTCCGTACGCGGTGAATTTTTCGTGGTACACGCGAATCTCGTCTTCGGTCCAAGGGCGAATGAACTTCTCCGCGTCGTGTTCGGCTTTAGGATCCTCGACTAGACCGTTTCGGCTGTCAAAAATCGCAATGCGTCTTTCGTGTTCGTCCAAGATCATATCCGGAACCTTGCAGAGCGTTTTCAACTCTTCTTTGCGTTGTAACGCTTTGATCATTTGCATCTCCTCGTATTCGGATCGCGCGACACCATCGGAGCGACCGAAGCCAAAACCAGGAGCACCGTACAATCCACCGACGCCGCCCGCACCAATTTGTTGATTTCGCGAATCTGATCGGTTTCTCGAGGAGGACGAAGGTCCACCTCCCATGCCGGTAATGCCTCGGCGATTGCCTTTTTGCGCCAAGCGCTCTCTTCGTTCCTTTTCCGCCGCTTTAAACATTAACGACACGCGCCATCGCTCTCGATATTTCAAGTATTGCAACGCTAACGTGTATTCGTATTCGCTCAACTTTTTCTTTCGTTTGCGCAAGACGTTCATAATTTGTTCGCGAACTTTCCCGCGTTTCTTTTCGTCCTTTTCTTCGTCGTAGACTCTCTTCGCGATATCCGCCGCGTTCGTTTGTTGTTCTTTTGGAATTGAGTAAATACTAGGAAGCGAAATGTGATCTTTGGAGGTGATTCGCTCCTCCGCATCGTCGTGTCTCTTTTTGTTTTCCGCCGCGAATTGCTTTGGAATCTCCTCGCTCACTTTCTTCTTATCTCTTTCGCACATCTCTCTGCACACGCGATTGGCTAGAAATCTCGCCGCCTTTTCGGTTTCAGACGCAGAGGCTTTGCGAATATCCTTCAACTCGCGCTCGCGATTGGCCAACTCTCGAGCTTCTTGGTTTCTTTCTTCCACGAACAGTTCTCGCTGTTCTCTTTGCTTCTCTGCGGTTTGTAATCGGTTTCGAAGAAGTTCCGTCTCGCGTCTCGCGTAACGCAAATCCAAAGAGTCGCCGTCGCGGTCTTCTTTATCTTTTTGTTTCTCCAAACGTCTCTGATCGACGAGCGCTTCGAGTTCTTTTTCCAACTCGACGACGGTTTCGTCCACGCGATCCATCTGCGCGACCAACGCGGCTTTGGTCGTTTTTAATCGATTCTCCGCCGCTTTGAGCTTTTTCAACTCTTTGTCGTCCATCGTCGGCGCCTCCTCTTTCGTCGGCGCTGCTTTCTTTTCGATAGCGACGGGTGGTGCCGACGGCGGTCGAGACGGCGGCTTCTCCTCTTCTTCCTCCTTTTCTTTCTCGACTTTCTTTTCTTCCTCTTCTTCGTTTTCTTCTTTCTTCGGCGGCGGCGCTTGTTGCGGCTTCAAAGACCGACCCCAGCCGAGTTTCTTTTTCGACGGCGACGTCAAATCGCCTTCCGAACCACGAATACCGCTTGTTGCTGGCGGTTTTAACACCCCCGGGGGCGGTCCGACCGGAGCACTCCCGCCTCCACCATCTCCTGGAATTTGCGGTGGCACGTACTTCTTCTGATGTTGCGTCTGCGCTAAAAGACTCGGTCGATTCGCCGGCATCGCCGCGCTCGCCATAATCGGTTCGTCAAAACCAGGTCTCGGTTGACTCGTCCTCCCGCCCGTCGGTATCGGCGGAAACCTCGACCCCGAGGGAGGTGCCATCATCCCCGGCGGAGGGCCTCTTCCCATCCCCGGTGGTGGCAACTCGCCTACCTCGCCGTCCTCGGCGCCTTGATCGTCATCCGCCGCGGGATATCGATCCCGACTCTGCGCCCGATGCTGCTGCGTCGTCATCATTTGCGGTCTGTTTGCTCGCGGCGGTGACCTGTTTCCTCCGTAATACCCTCCTCCTCCTCCTCCTCCTCTGTTGCTTCCTTGAAACTGTGGTGGTGGTGGACCTCTCGCGTTGCCCATCCCAGGCGGCGGGCCTCTCGGCGGGTGTTGTTGTTGTTGTCCTCCCACAGGGGCAGCCTCGTCCTGTTTTGCGTACATTTTGTGTGTAAAGGTGAGCCGCGAACAACGACAACAACGCATCGTCACGATCGAGAATTTACGCGGAATAAAGCGAAAGCGAAAGAGCGCGAACGAAAATCCACGAACGAGGGAACGCGACTCGCGGGAACGACGGGAAAAGAGCGAGAGAGAAAGAGAGGAAATTGATCTCCTTTTCCCTAGAGACGAGGATGCGAGTCTTTTGACGAGATGATGATGATGTGAAGAAAAGCAAAAAGAAACGCGCACCCGTGGTTTTCCTCCTAATCCTCCTCCTCGATGAAACTGATCTCCTCTGTCGGGCCAGTTTCCCACGCCTTTTCTGTCCGACATGACGCGAAGCGAGACTCTTTACGTGCGTGTACTCTCGATAAATTCTGAGGAGAATTGGAGCACATTTGGGGAAAAGACGACAGAAAGAGCGACGAGATTACTTTAACGATGACGACGAGCTTGAGCGCGTGCGCGACCCTGATGAGACGCAGACGATCGTCGTCGCACTCGTCGTCGTCGTCGTCGAGATCGTCGCGACGCGTTTTGACGACGACGACGATGATGATGCGAGGAGGACGAGGACGAGAGAAACGTGTAAAACAACGAGCAGCGGGGAAAACAAAGAGGAAAGCGAAGAGTGACGACGACGACGATGTGATGAAACAAGACATGAACGCGTCAAACATCGGGCAACCGATCGACGCACCGATCAATCCAATCACGGCGGAACCTTTGGTGAAAGGACAAGTGACCGCGATCGTGACCGGGGTGATTTCGGTCCTCATAGCGGTCGGGTATTTGGTCTTGGTGCAAGTGATGGACAGTCGAGATATGGTGCCGCCGGTGGAAGAGGAAGCGTACGGGGACGGGTCAGTTCCAGCGAAGGTGGTCGTTTCCGCCGCGGAGAGTAAGAGTAAGAATACTAAGAATAACAACGCGATCGAGTGGGAGATGGTGGAGATGGAGTGAGGATTGGAAGTGTTGTTATTAAATAATATCTCTGATTAAAACGCTCGGCCGCCGACACGTAAACCCGTGCGCGAGAGTAAAAAGTTCCGTCTTCTTCTTCTTCTTCTTCTTCTTCTCTACTACGCGGAGGATCTTTCTAAAGGTGGCAATTCGGTCAATTTCACGTTATCTCTCAACCATTGAATAGTCTTTGCCGCCTCCAACGCCGCTCGCGCGTTTTGAATCATTCTCTCTTCGTCGTATTCGATGCCTTGCGCCTCGAGATCTTTCACCTGGTTTTTCAATTCGTCGGAAAGTTCGCCTTGCGTGATGACCATATTTTTTTCAGTGAACAACGCTTCGCACGCGATGGTTCTTCTACAAATGAGTTTAATCTCCTCGGCTCTTTCCGTGACGAACTTGTTCATGTTTTTCTCCGAGGCTAACGCTTGAATCGCTTTCATGGACATTTTACCTTCCATTTGCATTTGGGTCAAGTGTTCGCCAAACATGTTTTCGGATTGTTCTCTCAACACAGATTCCGGAATTTCACACGAGCACGCCGCCGCTAACGCGTCTAACACGGCTTCGTCTTTCACAATCTTCTCTTCGACTTCTCGAGACATTTTCTGCGCCTCCAGGATTTGCGCTTTCGCCTCGTCGACGGTTTTTGACCCGGTAAAAATGTCCTCGGCGATGTCGTCCGACAACGTCGGCATCTCTCGCGAAAACAACTCGTTCACTTTGACGGTGAACATTGCCGTTTTACCGGCGACGGATTTGACCGACCAATCTTCCGGAAAAGATAAGTTGAAATCTTTCTCCTCTCCCGTTTTAATCCCGACGATTTGTTCCATCAACCCGGGTAATTTCAAATCCGTCGTCGCCGTATCCAATCGAAAATCTTTCGTTTCAATCCCCGGCAACGAGTTCCCGCTCGTATCCATCGCATTAATATCAATCACGGCAACATCGCCTTCCTCTAATCCTCTATCCGCGATCACTCGCATCGTCGCCAAATCTCTCAATCGGTTCTCAAACAACGTCTCCGCGTCTCTCTTATCGGTTTCGTCGTTCCCCGGGCTGACGTACGTCGCCTCCAAACTGTCGATATTTTTCGTCCACTGCACCGTCGGTTGCACACAAATCTTAATCACGTATTCCAGCTCTTTCGACGGCGTACACTCTGGCCCACCAAACGCTTCCGCTAACTGTCTCGGCGTCGTCGCGATCGTTTCCGAATCCTGGATCGCTTCCTTGGCGACGAATTGCATCGCTTGCGGCAACGTGTTCTGCAACGTATCCTCGATGCACAGTTGCAAAAACGTATCCTTCCCGACCGCTTTCAAAAGCATATTCATCGGTGGTCTCTTCGTATCACTTTTCTTTCTCGACCCGTCTTTTTTCTTCGGCGCTTCAAACCCTGGAATTTCCGCTTGCGCGACGGCTTCGTCGATCGCGTTTTCGTAGCTTATGGCCAAAACATCCATCGGGACCGCCACGGATAACTCCACCACGCACCCGGGTTTCACCTCGGATTTTTCCACGCGAATGTTTGATACCGCCGAGTTTGACGGTGGTTTCGCCATGTTCGTGACAATGAGCGTTTTCGATGACCTCTCGTTTTTGCGCGATTGTCTTCTTCGCGGATGCCGCTTGACGTGCACCGCGTTCGTTCGTCTCGACGACGAAGATGATGTGTTTTGTGCCGCCACGACGAAGCCCCTCTTGAGGAGGGCATTTTCACTCGCAAACATCACGTTTTCAAGAAGAATCCTTCGCGTATTCTGTGTGTGTGTGTGTGTAAAGCAAAGCGCAGATCGTGTTTTGTGCGTTGTTCAAAACGTACTCTAACTGCTCCGACGATCGTCTCTCTTTCTCTCTTTCTCTCCGCTTTAATTTAAACGCGCAAATCTGTAATGGATATAATGGAAAAAGAGGTTTTTGTTGGTGCAAAAAGAGAGAAAAGAGGACAACGCTTCTTTGTGAAAAAGAGACACGTCTGCAGCTCAAAAGTTCAAGTCAAAACGATTTCTCTCTCTTTCTTTCTCTCTCTCTCTTTCTCTCATCACTTTTTCTCTCTCTCTGTTATTGTATTCGTCTCAACAGAGAGCACGATGTGCAGTGGAAGCTGACACCATCAACGAGCGCTTCTATTCACGCACTTTTAGCGTCATCATCGACGACGAAATAATAATGGAAGAAGAAGAAGAAGAAACTTTGACAGAGACGAGGACGAGGACGACGATCGAGTCTCTCGAGCGCGACGTCGAGGTAAGACGACTCGCAACTTTCTCTCTCTCTTTCGAATTGGAAAACGCTCTTTCTCTCTTTCTCTCGCTCGCGCTCTCTTCTGAACGCTGACGCTCCTCTTCCCTCTCTCTCTCTCTCTATATATATATATCAGGCGATAACGATCGAACGCGTGCAAATTTTGGAGCGGTTATCGAGACATTCCGCGGTCGCGTCGACGTCGGCAAACGCGAGGAGGAAGCTTTTGTTGAAGTCTTCAGACGAGGACGAGGACGCTGGTGTCGCCTCAGACGAGGAGGAGGAGGAGGAGGAGGACAACATGAACAACAACAACATCGACGGTTTTACGACCACGCAAACAACTACGAGTACGAGTAAAGCGAGAAGTATACGCGCGTCGAGAATGGCGAGCGTTCTTTTACACCATCTGGCAAAACGAGAACACTTGACGTGCGCGTCGCTGGATATCGTGCGGAAGATGAAGGAGAAGCGGAAAGGCGTGTTTGTCCTCGCGAGCGAAGAAGAAGAAGAAGCAGGAGGAGAAGAAGAAGAAGAAAAGTCCTATCCGCTCTTGCTGGACGAGTTGGCAAAAAGCGTCGCTTTGATCAACCAAGCGTCGTCGATGGCGAGGAATCGTGATGGCGACGATACTACTATTCGCGCGTTTGCGTCGATGTCGTCGAGAGTTTCGTCGCATGCTAGGAAACGAACGCTCGCGGTCGCGGAAGAGTGTCGACGCGCGCTGACGACCATTCTGAGACGCTCGTTGAAACGAACGAATTGGCCACCTCCGTTGACGCCTTCGCAGTTGAGCGAGTACGAGTGGAACGTTGGTGAGAGTGAGAGTAATGGGGTAGTAATCAGTCGATGTTGCGAGCTGTTGTTTGTGTTGCAAACCGCGTTGGAAAGCGATATTTTTATCAGCGGCGATAATAGAAAAGATAGTATAGATATTAGAGTCGGTCAGTACGATTTCGTGGCCGAAACTTTTGCCTTAGCCGTTCAAAAACGATTCGTGAAAGCCTTTGCGAGCGCGCAACATTCGAGAGCGCCGGAGTTGATGTTGAATTGTTGCGCGAAACAGATTGAGTTTGTGCCATCGTTCGTCGCCTCGGCGTTGATTCAGTGCAACAAAGACGAGAAGGACAACGATGACGCTGGTAGTAATGACACGACTTCTTTCTTAGAGGAACTGTTCGAGAAACGTGCCAGCGCATTTGCTTCTACGATCGCATCCGCGCTCAGCGATTCAGCTCGCGCGCTGTTGGAAGACGTGTACTGCGCCAAGTGTGAATCGGACGCGAAAAAATGGTGGCTGCACTTGGCAGATTGCGCCATCGCGTTTGACGAAAAGTGTGAGAAAGATTTCGGACGGTTTTCGAACGCACCGAAATGCTTAGACGTGTTGGCGGACGGAAGCGAAGATTGGAAGGTGTCCTGGTTGTTGTCGGAATTAGAGGCGAGTTGGAACGAGATTAAACCGCTGTTGGATTCCAAAGATGCGGGATGGGAGTGCGAAGCGAGCGGATACGCAGAAGGGTCTCCAGACGACATCGAAAGGGACACGTTTAATGTGGATGTTGGAGATGACGGAACTTTACCCGGCGTAACCGCGCCTAAAGTCTCGACCGTTCTCGCTACTCTGCTCGCAAATTTAGTCGCGAGAAGCGAAAAACTTTCAGACGACGAACACAAAGTTGAGTTTCTCGCGAGAGTGCCGGCGCTTCTAGTCGAGAAGTTTCGCGACGCCGTCGATGACAAGGCGAACGAAGTCGAACACGATTTGTTTTCTGAAAACATGGACGTTGTCACGCGCGCGGTGATTCGAATTGGAGCGTGCATCGCGGCGTCGTTGAAGATTGAGGAAACTTTGAGCGAACTTTCCGAGTTGCCGTTTTTAGTCGACCTGGTAAGAGGGTACAAAAGAGACGACGACGACGAGGACGACAACGAAGACGATAGCATCGAAGGCGTTTTTGACGACGAATGCAAGATGTTCAAAGACTTGCGAGAGGTATGGATTGATCGCTTAGCGAACGTCGCGGTGGGTAAATCGTGCGACGCTTTGGATGGGTACAGATCCTACGCTTCCGCCTTGCGCTTTACGAAATGCGGCGTCGGCGTTAAAAACGACGACGATGATCGAGAAAACACTTCGCCTCCTGCGTCTCCATCTTCTCAGTTTCCGACCAAAGCGAGTCATCTCCTTTTAGTCGGTCTTCCCGCTCTTCGCGCGTGGCTCGCGCTTCTCCACAGATCTCTCGATTCTCGAGCGTTCCAACGCGTTTGGCGAAAAATCTGCACGTCAGTTTCCAAGCGCTGCTTCTCGGACGATATCGTTCGCTACCTCCTCGAAAAGCAAAAGAAAGAAATGTCCGAGGAAGGCATAAACCAGTTCGCGATTGATGTGGACACGTACGTGGCCACTTTTGTTCCGTATTCTACGAATAGAAAAGCAGTCGCTCTGGCGATCGACCGGCGCGTTCGAGACTTCTTGAGCGGCAAAGTTTAACAATAATAACACAATAATACGAGTAACTTAACTCTCTCTCTCTCTCTACTAATCATTTTTAATACAACAAAAGCTACGTACGTTATCACAACCCTCTTCTCCTATCTGGATCTTCCACGATTAACTCGTCCACTCCCCAATCTTCCCAACTCCCGTCCGGCATGAACCTTCTCACCGTAAACGGCACTCGTTTCTCCCTCAATTCCTTATTCGCAATGTCCAGTGGGTCCGTCTCGCCTTCCAATTGCACTAAAACCGGCGCGTTCATGCTTATTTGCAGCGCCCTCGTGCCTAAAATTCTCGCGCGTTCGTATTTCGTCATGTACGGTGTCGTCGTTCGTTGGTCTTTCGGGACCGCTTTCCCTCTTTTCCCTCCTCCTTCTCGCGCACCCAACGATGATGATCGATCCCCGGAGGCGATGATGTTGTCCCCGTCCACATCCATCCCTTCGTCCTCCTCGTTCCCTTCTTCGTTGTTGTTGATCATCTCCGGTTCTGCTTCTTCTCCGCCTCCCTCGTACTCTTCATCTTCGTCCATGGTATTCTTTTATCACTTAAGCTTCGTATTCTCGTCGTCTCGCCTTTGTGTGTTCTTTTCGCGCGGAGTAGACAAAGCGTCGAATGTGAGCCGCAATTTCAACAGACCATCTTCACCCATTTTTGAGCTCAAAGAGGCAAAAAAAACAAAAAGAGCTGTCGAGAGGAAATTTTTCTCAAAAACAACAAAAAAAAAAACAGAATTGAAAAATATTTGTGATTAAACAACTTCGCAAACGTTATCATATATACGCGCGCACGGAAGACGCACGCGCGACAAAAACACGCGTGTGGTAGTAGTTTCGGTTTGAATCCTTCTTTTTTTTTCTCTCTGTTGAGAGGTTTCTGTCGTTTGGGTTTTAGAGTAGGATTTTCTCATCAGTTGGGAGAAAAACAATCCAAATGTCTTTCTCGAAACTGACGAAAACGATGTACAAATCCATGCTCGGGAGTTTTATATCCGCGGCGAAAAGACCACCGTCGACGATTCCAGCGGTAGTTACGATCGCCGATTTCAGTCGGTGTCTCGTGGAAAAGGAGGAGGAGGAGGAGAAAAAGAAATGGAAGTCGTTCTCGGACGCGGATTTTGGAGGCCGAAGTCGAGCAACTCTGACGACGACGAAGAAGGAAAAGAGGAACCACGTGAACGAGAACAACTTTGATGATATTGGTGGTTATGGCAGCGTCGTGTTCGAGGGAAACTTGGATTCATCGGTGCCGCAATTGAGAGACGAGAAGATGCGAGAGATTCGGAGCTTGAAACGGTCCGGGTTCGCCGGTTTTGGATGGAACGACGTGAAGGCGCGACTGACGAAAACGTCGAGAGAGAGGAAGGATGACGAAAGCGAAGAACAAGAACGAGAAGAAGAAGAGGACGTAGATTTGGAGTATTTTTCGCACGTGCGGTTTACGATGAGAAACTACGACGGCAGAGCGTACGTGTGCTCGATAAAAACCGAGAGAGACGCGTTCGGGAACGGAGAACACGATTTGTGGCAGGCGTTTTTACTCGCGCCGAAAACGACGACGAGCGAAGAAAGTAGTAGCGGTCGTACGAACTGGACCGAACTCACCGTCCCGCTCGATCAGTTCATGAAAACCTACAAAGGAGGCGTGGTGGAGTCGCAAACAATCGGTGGTAAAGACAGTTTACGACGACGAGGGAACATGCGATCGATTGGTATCGCCTGCGGCGGTTTAGAGTTCGGCAAAGGCGACATGGACGGCGCGTTTCGATTGGAGGTGAAGAAAATCGAGTTGTTGGACGAAGAGAGAGCGGGGGCGCTTTGAAGACGGAGAAAAAAACGCAGCACCTCAAATAATAGAACTAGATAGATGGAGTAGTGTTCATAATAGAGTAGTCTTTCGGAGCGATGTAAAGTACGAAGTGATCAAGTAAATACGATGACCCGGATGAAATATGATGCTAACAGTGTATTACGCTTTCCTACTCTCCTTATAAAAAATGCCTCCGCTTTCTGAAACGATGACGAATTCAAACTTACAAAAAATGGATATCAAAGACGAGGAGTTGAACTCCATCCTCGACGGATTGTGCAAGATGTTCGAGGAGAAGCACAAACGACCGCCGACGGAGGACGAGATTAAGATTTGGATTTCTCAGTTGAAGGATGCGAGCACGGACTAATAAACGGAGCTCGGGGAAAAATTCAAATTCGAAACACACACACAAGAACACAAATCACATCACACACGAGAGAGAACGAAAGAGAAGAGGGTTTGAACAACGTTCGTTCGCGACAAAAGAGCGCTCTTTTGGAGTGGACTTAAAAACGATAGTTGCTGCTCTGAGTGATTAGGATGCGCGTCGTCTCTGTAAAAACTGTCCACTATTTATACATAACAAACAATAATTCAAAATCTCACTTTCTTCACGTTTTAGTAGCAAAGCGACGGGAACGGATACGGGCGCACAAATTTTGCACACGTTTAAAGTCGCGGAGGGATGCAGCGAATAGCTCGCGTCTTGTATTACAGCTTTTTGTTTTATGATTAATTTTTCTCTCTTTAAAGCGGGCTTTCCAATTCCAACGACTTATCGCCTTCGTCTTCTTCTGGTCTCGTTTTCAAACCCATCGGCGTGATTTCCACGTTATCTCGGTCGATTCGGTTGATATTTTTTGGCGGTTTAAACTGAGGCGTGGATTGACCGATATCGTCGAAGCGAATCTGCGGGTTGGTCGCCATCGAACGCGTGAGTTTTCTGTCGGCCAAAACCGTATTACCGTTGGGTGTCGTTCGCAACGCATTCGGAGGCGGCGGCGAGGGTGGGAGTGGTGGTTGTGGCGACTTTGCTTCACCGTTCACCGGCGCTGCTACTGCGTTGGTACTTTGTCCTCCACCTATCTTCGGCGTCGGAATTTTCTTCAAACCGGGAGCTGATATATCTTTTCCTTTCGACAACTTATCGCTCGATCCATTTCTATTGTTATTCGTATTGTTCTTATTCTTGTTGTTCTTCTTATTATTATTATCTGTCTTCTCGTAAAACTTGTCCGTGTCTTCGATGCCTGGCTTGCACAACCTCTCTAAAACGAAAAAGTTACTCTTGTTCGACAAATTCCTCTTTAACTTCTCTTTACTCACAAACTCAAAGTCGCGAAAATCAAACCCGGGTCCGACGCCTTCGCCTAAAAGCGCAAAGTCAAAACTTTTCGTCTTCTCTAAAGTCGCCGCTTTGAAATAATTTCCAGGCACAACGACTTGTGGTTTATCGCCCTTACTCAAATTTGAACCTAATCGTTCGACGTAATACTCTCCCGTGGATGGATTGACGATGTGATACAGCACCGTACACCCGTAGTGAAAATAATGCACGTGGTCGCTCTTGTTACACACCAATCCTTGGTAATCCTCAATCAAATAGTAAATAGACGTCATCGTGTTCCTCGCATTCCCTCCGGACGTTTTCACCAAATCTCCGTTCGAATCTGTTTTCCCTCGACTCGCCATCGGCGTCGCCCCAGACCTGTGGGTTTCTCTGAAGTAGCCACCTTCCGGGTGCGGAATCAAATCCAACGCTTTGACACAGTCCTTTTTTTTCAAATTTCCCGACGAAATGTGAGACGACGATTTTTTGTACGCGAAATACCACAACATCATCGCGGACGACGCCGAAAGAGCCGCCGCGCCAACAACCACGAGCGCGTTGTTGGCGTTTTTATCCTCATCAGAGCGGGAGAAAAGCTTTCCTAAGCCTTTTTTCTCGCGCATCAAAGTCGCCACGAGAGTTTGCGTCAAACCACCCGCTGTCGTGGGTGTTCCTCCTTCCATTTTTTTTGTCTCTTTTTTCTCCCTTTGTGTCGTGAGAGCAGCTTTTTTTTTGAGGAGAGGCTGCGTACAAATTTTATTTCATTTAAATTCATCAAACTCTCTTTATTTAAACTCAGAATCCTTTCTTCTTCTTTGGTGGTGGTGGTGTATTGTCGTCGCGAATCGATCGAGAGAAGAAGAACGCGCGACAGACATTCTCGGCGACGTCGCGAGCGAGCGCTTTCGGAGGCGAGCGTTTAGAGAGGAAACGACGAAAGGTTGAGAGAGAAACTTTGTTCGTTTTTAAAAAATTTGTGTTTTGTTTTCCCCGGGAAATCCCATTCCCGAGAGATTGAACTCGTTTCTGAGAGGTTTTCCGATTTAAACTCGCGCTCGCTCTCTCTCTCTCTCTGAAGCGCGCGCGCGCGAAAGAACAATCGCATCGAACGAACGAACGAACGAACGAAAACGCGACGATGATGAAAGCGACGACGGAAACGAAAACAACGAAACCCTCGTCGTTCACGTTGGACGACTTGATGCTCGGCCGAGTGCACCTCTCGAAGGGAGAGAACGACGAGGAGGAAGAGGAAGAGGAGCACAGGGAAATCGTCTTCTCGTATCCTCTCCTCTTTCGAAAGAAAAAGAAACAGAAGAAAGAGAGTGGGTTAACGAGGCAACGTGAAAAGCATTTGGAGGAAGAGGAGGAGGAATTTTTGGCAAAAAACTCCTCGCCTCGCGAGAAAGAAGGTGCACAAAATATGACGGAGCTGCTCCTCGACGCGCGACGAAGAGATGATCGATTCGAGCAGCAACGCGAGATGCAGATGCAAATGCAAAGAGAACACGTGGAGAAGATGGTTACAGGGTTTCCGTACGCGAAGAAGCATCAACAAGAACAGCATCATCGTCATCATCGTCGTCAACGAGAGCAAGAACAAGAACAACAACGCGCGTCGCCGAGGCGCGACACCGGAAACGCACCACATGAACAACAACAAGAAGAACAAAACGCATTAACAAGCCCACCGCGAAGGATCACGTTGCAGCCGTCGCCGCTGAAAGCGTCGAATCAACGCCCAGAGGCGTCGCCGGGGATGCGAGCGCTCGGTTTGTCGCCGTCACCGGTGAAGCAAATAGAAAATAACAAAAACGATAGAAATAGACAGCAGCAGGAAATAGAAGACGACGAGACGATGAAGGAGACGTTAGAGTACAGAGGTGGGTACGTGGACGCGCATCCGAAAATAGAGAAGCCACCGTCGCCGCCGAGAGGATTCTTTCGGAAAATAGACTCGGTCGCTTCGGATGAAAAGCAGCAACGACGACAACAACAACAAAACGACGAAGACGACGTCTACATCGAACCGAGAGGCGCGCATAGACGAAAGTCACCATCCGGTGGCGTTCGCGCATCTGAGTCGACGATGACGATTGATGTACCGTCAAAGAAGAACGGTGCTCGAAAAGGACGTCGCGAATCCGAGGAGCTGCGATTGGAGGCTTCAAAAATTTTAGGCATCACACCGCCGCCGTCTCAAAAGTATGGAGGACATCATCCTAGAGCCATCGTGGCAACGCTCGTCTCGAACAACGATTATCAGTACCGGTTAGACGAGAGTAGCGATTTCGAAGATGGGCGTCGTCGGTCTTCTCGAGCGAACAAAAATTTCCCGGCGAGGCCGTACTGGGAAACGAACACCGCGAGGTACGAAGAGAAACGAAAGTTACAAGAACAATCGTTCGATATGGACGGCGATGGAAGCAACGACAATTGGATCGGTGGATTAACCGACGAACGAAGCGAAAAGATGTATTACAAGAGAGTTGCGTATGCGAACGGAAATGGAAGCGTGAACGGACAACAGCCACCGAGAAGAAAGAAACGCGGTCGGCCGCCGGGAACGAAAAATCCTCCCAATGCCAAAAAAACGGGACCAAAGACGAAGAAGACAGTCAGCGCGAATAACTCGGAAGACGACGACGACGGTGACTATCGCTCCGGAGAGGAGAAACCGAAGAAAAAACGCGGTCGACCGGTTGGTTGGCGCAAGTACGCGCAGCAAGATACGCAGGAACACCAACAGCACCTCCTTGAAAACCACCAGCGAGAACGGCGAAGATACGAGGAGGAGACTAAGAACGATTACGATGACAAGGCATCGGAAAGATCGCATCCTGTTTCCGCACCTCCTTCCGAACAAAAGCGCCCACTACATTCACAACCACCGCCGCCAGAACGTCAACAACCGCAACAAATACAACCGACGGTCGTGCAACAAATGATCCCGGTAGTGCCTTCCTTGCAACCACCGCTCGTGGATAATCCAACCGCTGCGTCGAATGAAAAGGCGTGCTTGCAATGCAAACGAAGCGACCACGATTACGCGTTACTCGTATGTGGTGGATGCACGAAATGTTTCCATACGTTCTGTTTGGTACCACAAGTTTCGAAAATACCCGACGGCGATTGGTTCTGCTACGATTGCGTTGCAAACGGGAGGAGTGTTGCAAAGAAAGAGGAAGACGACAAGGCCGACGAAGCGCCAGGCAGCAGCGACTCCAAGAAGAAGAAAAAGAAGGACGCTACCAAAGAAGGCGAGGAGGAAGAAGTCAAGGTGAAGAAGAAACCAGGCCCGAAACCAGGGTCAAAACGCCGACCGGATGCGAAGAAGCCAGGCCCAAAACCTCGCAAGAAAACGCGACACCGCGCGTACTCCTCGGACGAAGACAGCAGCTCCTCGGACGAAGGCGAAGCCGTCGGCTGGACGCGAGGTGGCCAACGCGTCGTTCAAGGGAAAAGCGCACCTCCATCCGCGCTCAAAAAAGGTCACTCCATCGATGAAGAAACTGAAGAAGCCGAGGAAGACGTCGAAGAAGATGATGTTGCCATCAACAACTCCAAGACTGTATGGTCTTTCGAGGAGCTCGTCGCGCTTGAAAACGCGCGAGCTACGGTAAAGAAGGACGAAAACTACTGGCAAAACATTGCCAGAAGAATACCCGTGGAACAAAACTGCGCTCCAAAAACCGCCAAAGAGTGTCGTCAGAGAGTGTACGAAGGCATGCCGTCTGAAACCAGATAGATTTAGATTGTTAGTTTGCTTGTTCAAGAGAAACATATTAGCGCGTTCACGCATAAAATGATAAAATTCATCTCACATATTGGTATATTGAAAACGATTTTTTTTCCTCAGACAACAAACACAACAAACGAGAAATGCTCACCACCACGAAGCGCTACTCTCCCGAAGCCATACGAGGTATACTCGTCCTTTCTGTGTCCTCCGTACTCTTTCTTTATCTCACCGCGTGGCTGCTCTTTCTCCCATTCATCGACGACGACCATCACGTGCGCAAATTCTTCTTCCCCGGTGGGACAAACAGACAGTTAGTGGCGAACGTGTTGACGAGGATTGGTGGGGCGATGATTGGTTTGTGTGGAGCGACGATTGGTGTAGCGATGGTGAGGAAGAAAGAGCGATGACACCAACGGTGTTTTTGGATTGCGTTTCTTCTTGTTGTTCGCGCGCGTAGCTTTAGCCTCATCGCGATAGCGCTTTGATTTTAGACTTTGTAGACACTTATGTATCAGCTAATAACTACCAGGTACTATTATTATTGCTGCTGTTCTTTCACCCGTCCTTCGAACGCGTCTAAGGATTCTACTAATAACGACCAACTGTTCGATTTATCGGCGCCGATGTTCGAAACCTCTTTGGTTTCGTTCGCGTTGCTCACCGCTCTTAATCCGAGGAACGCAAAGTTGCTTTGCGAGTCGTCGTCTTCACCGGCGGATGCTTCTTCCTCGTCGTCTTCGTCTGAACCGCTACTGAAGGCTTTTTGACGCAGTTGCTCGGCTTTTTCGGCGACCTTTTCTTGAAACGTCATGTTCGCTCTCACAGTAGCCGCGTCTGGGAAGACGTCTATGCGCAAACCGTCCTTGTTCTTTTGATACTGTAAAGCGGTTAAAAACTTCGATCCTCTCGGAGGCGGAGGGACGTACGAGGTGAGTTTTTTCCGGTCCTCCTCGGATTTTGTTTCCGGTATTTGAGCGTCGTAGATGCTCAAGCCGTTGTCAGAGGCGCTTCGAATGGCGTTGGTTGTTGCGTCGACGTTGGTGGATTCTATGCACACGGCTTCGAGAGAATCTCTTCGTTTCGCAACGCTTGCGATGACTGGAACTCCGTTTGGCGAACGCAAATCAAAGTATCCAAATCCGTACAACAACTCCCCGCCGGCTTCGTACACTCTCGATACTCGAATACCAAAGGGCACCGTGCACTGAATGTACTTTAACTTTTCAACCACATTATTGCTATCGTTTGCGCCATTATTCAAAGAAGAATCAAGAGGATGAATCTCAATCGAAGCTTTCCCGCCGTCATCTTCATTCAACGTCTCCCTTCCGTAAGCCAATCGCACTACCCCACTCTTCTCGTTTATCGACGTCACTCGCATCCCCATCGCGGTTTCCCAAAACTGCGTCTCGCTCTTCACGTCTTTCACCGCTATCCTTATACCCGAGGCATAATACGCTTCATCCGTATTCCCGGTTTTACTCAATCGTTCTTTCTGCTCTCGAACAAACTCGCCGTTCTTTTGAACCCGCGATATTTGCTTCTCGAAAAACGTCTTCTCTCGTTCCAAACCTTCTTTCTCCTCGGAAGAGAGCTCTGGATTTTTCAACAACTCGTCGGTTTCGTCGAGCATTTTTTGCATCGAATCAATCACTTGCCCGGCAAACGAGGGACTACTTTTCATGATAAATGCACTCGCCAAAGCACTCGCCAAGCTGCGGCGTCTGAAAGATACGCAACAAAGTTCAGTGTTCGTTTCGCTCTCGTCTTTTGCTGCGCGTTTCTCGCGCTCGTTCTCCCTTTTGATTGCGGCGAAACGAGTTCGATTTCGAAGGTGACGACACCGACGAAAGCAATTTTTCCTTTCCACGTGCACTGACGACGACGACGATTCAGACGACGACGACGGAGGAGCGGTGCTGAAGCTTCGCAAAGAGGACGATGCGAGCATGGTTCTGTTCGTTTATACAGTTTTTTTTACGTCCGCGGTTACTATGTATTCGTGTTATTATATAAATACGCTGAAGCTCCTATTATTGTTATGAAGCGTCAGAGAGCTACTTTCTACTTTCTATTCGAGCATGTTTCTTAATCGATCGACGGCGAGGATAAATTCTTTCTCGTCTGTGATTCCGCCGTTCGCACCGTCGTCTATAACCTTTCGAGATTCTCGAAGGGTTTGCGTGAACCCATCGCTTCTGAACTGATTGACGGCGTCTTCGTTCGTCGTAAAGTCTACGCGTTCGGCGATATCTAAGAGCAAGCGAGCGTACGACTCTCGTTCTTGCGCGAGGTCTGTGAGCGAGGATGACGATGAACCGCTTTCCACGTTCACAGATAACTTTGTCGCCACAACTTCTATCACTTTCGCGTCTATCGTCCGTTTCATGGCCTCTTCCGACGTCACGCTCGCGTGTCTCAACAACGCCGCCGCCTTGACTCTGGTCTTGACGACCGAAGACGTCAACCCGCACTTCGCTAACGATTCAATCCCATCTGATTCCACGAACATACTCATCACCTCTGCGTTTCCTCTCACTAAACAGCTCAACGCGTATATAACTTTCGCGTTGCTCTTCTTATTCAAATGCTTCTCCGATTGCAACGCGAGCAACAGTACGTTCAAAGCGTCGCACGCCATGGCGTTCTTTTGCGCCTCGGGGTGATTCTGCACCGATACCGCCACGCACTCCGCGCTCATCGCTCGAATTCCATCCCACTTCTCCGATTGAATGCCTTCTAAAAGAGGTTCGAGCCCGCCAATTTTCCCTAAATCTTTCGCGTTATCCACCGACTCCAACCGGTCTCTCAGTTCCTCCAACGCGAGAACTCTCTCCTCTTCCTCTTCTTCCGTCTCGATACGTTCGCCTCTCGGGTCCTTCCCGATGATTTTCTCCGTGATTTCTTTAATCCGTTTCACCTCGTCCACGACTCCGCTCTCGATGGCTTTCAAGAACCACGCGCGGTCTTCCTCGGAAATCGTTCTTCTCGTTTGCGCTTTCTCCTTCATCTCTCCTCCTCCTTTCGCTTTCAACTCCGCCTCTTGCCTCAAGCCTTCATCGACGGACCATTTCAGAATCGCGTTCCAGTTTGGATTCCCCGCGCTGTCGCGCAAAGAAGAAGAGGAAGAATTTTCGGACGACATTTTCGCTCTCGTATCCGAATTTGACACGCGCAACAACGAACGCGCTTCTTTTCCTTCTTTTGATCTCTCTCTCTCTGAATCTCTCTCTCTCTCTCTCTGATATGTATGTGTGTGTGTTTCTTTTGCGGGTGTGAAAAGTGTGGCACAACAGGTGCCTTCTCTCTCTGAAAGAACAACCTTCTATTTCTTTTCTGCCTTTTTTTCACTCGTTTTCTGACACACGCACTCTTCTCTCTGACACACGCACTCTTCTCTCTGACACGCGCGCTCTTCTCTTTTGATCTCTTTCGATCTCTTTCTCTCTCTTTCTCTGATATGTCGTTTCCTAAGCCTTCTCTCTCTCTCTCTCTCTCTGTAAAGAACAACTCCTTCTATTTCTTTTCTGCCTTTTTTTCACTCGTTTTCGTAAATACAAAAAGGAAAGGTCAGCTTGTGTTCAAATCTGGTCGAAGGAAAAATCGACACACGAAAGTCTCTTCGCGCTTTCTCTCTGGTCGAAGGAATCGACACACAGAGGAGGAGGAAAGAATACTAACAACAACAATGGGTCTTCTTCGTCGCGCGCGCAAATCGAACCCCTCGGGAACGGAAGGAGGGAAATCTGCCCCGCAATCCTCTCGCATCGAGGAGAGGTTACGAACGGCACGAATCTTAGCCGAGGAGGACGACGACGACGACGAGTTACACGGGAGAAGTAAACGAACGAAAGCGCAAATCGAACGCGATTTGAGCGATCCGAGAGTGCACAAACGCATCGTGGAGAACTTATACGGCGCGTATAAAAGCAGAGTACGTTTTCGTTCGAGAGAGAGAAGAATCTTCGTCTTTCGCGATCACATCTTTTGATCTTTCTTTCCGCGCAAAGTTTTGTGTTAAAATGTGTTTTCAATCTCGCGTTTTATCAAAAGACGAACGCGATCGCAGACGCTTTGCCTTCTTCGAGACACCAACTGCTGTCGCCAAAATCATCTCGCTGATACTAACACGA
>ERZ651776.237-NODE-237-length-80580-cov-7.865198_pt1 | contig 80580 bp, 80 predicted proteins | sample MGYA00514761_ERZ651776 | MGnify/ENA metagenome assembly ERZ651776 | reverse complement strand
GGGGCCTTAGCTCAGCTGGGAGAGCGCCTGCATGGCATGCAGGAGGTCAGCGGTTCGATCCCGCTAGGCTCCACCATCACCCTTTCTTTACATGCAATATGGTGATGGCACGCCCAACCGAGGGCTTACACTGCCGTGCCTCACCTGCAGCACGTCTTTGAATTAGCGTTAAGCGTAGGAAAAAGCAGACACGCCCGTCGGCGTCTTAACCCCCGGCTATCGTGACCGCATCCATTGCGGCACATTTTCGTGAGTGATACTAGACGACCGGTCTATTACTGTCTAGGTATCCCTCATGACAGAGCAAAAGAAATCAGACCAGACACGACAGAAAATCCTGACGTCCGGCCATGCGCTTATCAGCAAGTATGGATTTGGCGCAGTCGGCTTGGCGCGCATTCTTAAGGAAAGCGGTGTCCCCAAGGGGTCGTTTTATTACTACTTCCCGTCCAAAGAAGCTTTCGGGCATGCCTTGCTGACCGATTATGTCACCAGTTACCTCGCCCGGATTGACGCGCTTTGCGCCACGCAGGGATCCGCCCACGACAAGCTGACCGCCTTTTGGTCCGCTTGGCTGACGCAGGCCGGATCAGAAGGCATCGCCAGCCAATGTCTGGTAGTCAAGCTGGGTGCCGAAGTGGCCGACCTGTCCGAGGACATGCGGCAGGTGCTTGATAAGGGTGTCGCCGCCTTGGTCGACAGAATCGCAGCGCTGTTGGTGCAGGGGGGCCAAGATGGCTCGCTGGTGCCCGTCGATGATCCGCACACAACTGCGCAGATGCTTTACGCGAAATGGTTGGGAGCCGCGATTCTTGCCAAACTTTCGCGCAGTGAATTGCCGCTTCGGCAAGCTCTGTCTGAGACAAACGAAGCCCTTTCAAATTCCTGAATCACACAAGAAAGACATCCCCATGAAAGCAGCAGTCCACGATACATTCGGCGAACCGATTGACGTTCTGAACGCCGTCGAAACTGACAAACCCACCGCTGGCGTCGGCCAGGTTTTGGTCAAAATGACCCTGTCGCCGATCCACAACCACGATCTTTGGACGATCCGCGGTACCTATGGCTACAAGCCCGATTTGCCCGGTGCCATCGGCGGGACCGAAGCACTTGGCACGGTTGAGGCCGTCGGCGAAGGCGTTGATGCCGCAATAATTGGCAAGCGCATTGCAATTGCCGGCGTTCACGGCACATGGGCCGAGTATTTCGTGGCCCCCGCGAATGGCGTGCTGCCCTTGCCCGATATGATTTCAGACACTGCGGGTGCGCAGCTGATCGCGATGCCGTTCAGTGCCATTTCCCTGTTGGAAACGCTCAAGGCGAAACAGGGCGACTGGATCATCCAGACCGCAGCGAACGGTGCTGTTGGCAAGATCATGGTGACGCTGGCCAAGGCGCGGGGCATCAACCTGCTCAACCTGGTGCGCCGCGATGAAGCCGTACAAGAGCTGACGGATATGGGCATCGAAAACGTGCTGTCGACGTCCGATGCCGACTGGCAGAAAAAGGCGCGTGATATTGTCGGCGACGCTGGTGCGGTATCGGCGATTGATTCGGTTGGTGGCGATGTGTCGGCTGATCTGGTTGATCTGCTGGGCCTTGATGGCGAACTCGTTGTTTTCGGTACCGCAACAGGCGCGCCGATGCCGCTGTCGTCAGGTGCCTTGATCATGAAGCACATCACCATCAAAGGGTTCTGGGGCGCGCGCGTCAGCAAGGACATGGACCCGGCAGAGCGCACGCGCCTGATCACCGAACTGGTCACCCTGACGGCCAAAGGCGAATTGGTGCTCGAAGACGGCGGGGTTTTTGAGATTGATGACGTCGCCACAGCAATGAAAGCCGCGCTGACGCCCGGCCGCGCAGGCAAGGTGATGTTCCGCGGCTAACTTTTGAGGGCAGGAAACAAAAGCCCGGCCTTTGACATGATCAAAGGCCGGGCTTTTTTACGTTGTGGACACGAAAGTGGGCTAGAACGGCAGCCCGATGTAATTCTCGGCCAACTCGCGCCGTGCGGTTTCGCTTTGCGACAGGTGACTTAGGGTCGCCTTGCGCATCTGCGCGGCAAAGCTGTCTTCGCCATCAAACTGGTGCAGCATTGTCGTCATCTGCCAGCTGAACCGCATCGCTTTCCAGATGCGGGCCAAAGCACGGTCGGCATAGGCATCGACGCCCGCCAGATCATTCTGTTTCAGCGCGGCAATCAGCGCGTCATGCAGATAATACACATCCGACACCGCCAGATTTAGCCCCTTGGCCCCCGTAGGTGGCACGATATGCGCGGAATCCCCTACCAGAAACAGGCTGCCCCAACGCAAAGGTTCGCTGACGAAAGACCGCAGCGGCGCGATTGATTTCTCGATCGAGGGGCCAGTCACCAAAGCATCGGCCGTTTCTTTTGGCAGGCGCATTTTCAGCGCTTCCCAGAAACGGTCATCGCTCCAGTCTTCGACTTTGTCCGTCAGGGGGGCCTGCACATAATAGCGCGACAGGTTTTCATTGCGCATCGACGCCAGCGCAAAACCGTGGCGCGAATTGGCGTAGATCAGTTCATGATTGGCGGGCGGCGTGCGTGACAGAACGCCCAGCCAACCAAAGGGATAGACCCGTTCGAATTCATCACGCTTGTCGGCGGGGATCGTCTGGCGGCTGACGCCATGAAAACCGTCGCAGCCCGCCACATACCGGCAGTCAATGCGCTTGCGCGCGCCATCGGCCGTGTATTCAACATAGGGCGCGTCGGTGGTCACGTCATTGATCACCACATCTTCGACGTTATGGATGATCTGTGTGCCCATCGCATCCTGGGCCTCGTACAAATCGGCGGTTACTTCGGTCTGGCCGTAAACCATCACCTTTTTGCCGGTCAATTCGTGAAAGTTGATCCGCACCATCAGATCATCATCGGTCAGATAGCACCCTTCATGGGGGATACCCTCGCGGTCCATCCGGTGGCCGACGCCAGCCTCGCGCAGCAGTTGAACCGTTCCGTCCTCCAAAACGCCCGCCCTGATCCGCTCCAACACGCGCGCGCGCGACGTACGCTCAAGAATGACGGTATCGACGCCTGCCCTGTTCAGCAGCTGCGACAAAAGCAAGCCCGACGGCCCGCCCCCGACAATGACGACTTCGGTTTGCATGATGCGTATCCCTCGTTTGGCTTTGATGGTATTTTAGAGCACGCACAGCACTGCGTGAATGGACCAGCAGCGCAAAGGCTGGTACTATTCGTGCATGACCAAACCTGCGCAAATCCCGGATTATTCCCTTTTTGGTGAAACCGAAGCCTTTCCAGATGTGGTACATTGCGAACATATCCGCGACCGTGCCCCCGAACATGGCTGGATCATTACGCCCCACCGTCATGCCCAACTGGCGCAGCTTTTCTATATCGAAGAAGGCAGTGCCGACGCGACGGCAGACGGGGAATCCTTTGATCTGCGCAGCGGGATGATGCTGTTCGTGCCTGCGCAGACCGTCCATAGCTTTGCTTTTGCGCCGCAGACCCAAGGGATCGTGCAGTCCTTTCCGCTGTCCATCCTGAACAGCATCGGCCCCGTCAGCGGCGATATCGGCCGCGCCCTGTCGCGGCCGTTTGTGGCAAGGCCGACGCACGCCTTGACCACCCAGATGACGCTGCTGGATGACGCATTGGGGCAGCATGGCCCTTTTCGGGCGCAGATCGCCGTCGGGCTGGCCCATGCTGTTTTGTCTTTGGCCGCAACCCTGAACCACAGCCCCAAAGGGAGCGTGGCCGCACCGGATGGACGGCTGGCCCACCTCGACCAATTGATCGCACAGCATCAGGGGCAAGGCTGGACCGCGCGCGATTATGCCGCCGAAATGACGCTGAGCACGGGCCATCTAAGCCGATTGTGCCGCACGGCCAAAGGCGTGTCCGCATCCGCCTATATCGAAGCGGGCACCATACAAGAAGCCTGCCGCATGCTGGCCTTTACCCAGCTTTCGGTCGCCGAAGTCGGTTATCGACTGGGCTTTGGCGATCCGTCTTATTTCTCGCGTCGGTTTAAATCTGTGCAAGGGCAAACCCCTTCCGTGTATCGGCAGAAATTCGTAACCTGACGGTTGGCACAACCCCAAGCACCAGTTGGACCGCTCTGCAAAACATCTCCCCGAATGCCCCTGACAAACGTCAGAATTTCCCAGTGTTATCGCTAACAGACGTTTGACGAGGGTCATTCTTTACGAGATGGTGTCAGCAGCAATATGCAAAATCATGTATTACATGTGACATGTATGAACACCTCAGGGAGAGATCAGATGACAAAAGGTAACCTAAACCGCCGTACGCTTTTGCGCGGTGCCGCCGTTGGTATGCTTGCCACGCCTGCTTTGGTAGGCAAAGGGATCGCACAAGGTGCGGTTAACTGGCGTGTTCAGGCGCATTGGCCAAAAGCGTCCAGTTCGTTCACCGACAGCTTGGGCCGTCTTGCGTCCGATCTGGAAAAGCGCACCGATGGCGCGTTCAAGATGGACCTGCTGGGTGCCGGTGAATTCGCCAAGGGCCCTGACATCTACAACATCGTGCGCAAGGGCGTCGTGCCTATGGGTACCATCAGCCCGTCCTATGTGCAGGATCAGGCACAGGCCGCCGCATTTATGTTCGGCATCCCCGGCACCTTCCGTCAGGCATGGGAAATGGAACACGCCGTCAAGAACCTTGGCCTAGAGGCGCTGGTGAACGAGGACCTGAACGCCGAAGGTGTGATGATGATGGCCGACAAAGTGTTGCCCGTTGAAATCGTCGTTTCCAAAAAAATCGAATCCGCCGAAGATTTCCGCGGCCTCAAGCTGCGGTCCTCCGGCACCATGCTGGACTACCTGCAATCTGCCGGCGCTGCGCCGCAGTACATTCCAGGGTCGGAACTCTACCAATCTCTCAGCTCTGGCGTTGTGGATGGCGCGCATTGGGGTGCCGCCGTGGGCGCGAAATCCATGTCGCTTTGGGAAGTGTGCAAATACCACTACAAGCCGGGTCTGGGCCAGACGACCGATGCCTATATCGTCAACATGGAAGCTCTGGACAGCCTTGACGCGGACATGCGCAATGCCCTGACGGACACGATGGAAGCGCGCTTCTACCAACGTTCTGCCGAATACCAGCACGCCGAGGCCATCGCGCTGTCGGCGGGTATCGCCGAAAACGGTGTCGAAGTGATCCAGCTGCCCGATGACGTGCTGGCGATTCTGGCAGAGGCATCGTCGAAGATCCTCGAGGCCGAATCCCAAAAAGGCGAGCGGGCAGCAAAAGCGGCTGATATCTACCGTACACTGATGACCGATCTGGGTTACCTCTAAGAACAACCCGCGCAGGGTTTAACCTGCGCGTCGTTCGACAAACATCATCGTGGTCGCCTTGTGTTTGCTTTCGCGCATCGGGCGGCCCCTTTTTGTCTATGGGGGTATTATCTTGCTTCAACTTGCGCGTCTTATCACTCGAACCAACCGATTTATCGGATACTGGATCAGCTTTTGCGTGCTGATCATTTTCGCTTTGCTGCTGGCTGATGTGGTCATGCGCTATCTGATCGGCCAACCAGCGATCTGGACAGCCGAACTGGCCACGCTGATCTTTGGCGTCTATGCCATCATGGGGGGCGGTTTTTTGCTGGCCGAGCGGGGCCATGTGAATGTCGATATCATCTACGGCCGGTTTTCACCCAAGCGCAAAGCGCTGATTGATATCGCCACCTGGCCGCTGTTCGCGATCTTTGTCGGCGTCCTGCTGTGGCAGGGGTATGACATCGCCTCCGAAGCGATTGCCGATCTGGAGCGGTCAAACTCTGTCTGGAAAGCGCCATTGTGGCCGACCAAATCCCTCATTCCCGTCGCAGCCATCCTGCTGCTGCTCCAAGGGGTTGTACGCCTTTGGGCAGATGTACGCACCTTGATGGGCCTGCCAAACGATCCCGAAATTTTTGGTGTCCCCGCCAAGGATGAAACCGAAGCGGCCCAAGCCGCAGGAGGCAACTCATGAGCATCGAAATCCTGACCATGCTGTTTTTCGGGGCCTTGCTGCTGTTTGTCATGCTTGGCACGCCGCTGGCCTTTGCCTTGGGCGGCATCTCGGTCATCTTCCTCTATGCCGAAATGGGCGAACTGGGTTTTTATCTGCTGGCCACCAAAATGTGGGAGACGATGCAATCGCCGACCCTGATGGCCATTCCGCTGTTCGTGTTCATGGCGATCCTGCTGGAAAAATCAGGGGTCGCGAATGACCTTTACGATATGATGCACCAGTGGTGGGGCGGCCTGCGCGGCGGTCTGGCCATCGGCACCGTGCTGATCTGCGTGATCTTTGCGGCAATGTCGGGGATTTCCGGCGCGGCGGTTGTCACGATGGGCACCATCGCCCTGCCCAAGATGCTGGAACGGGGGTACGATAAAAAACTCGCCCTCGGGGCCATCAACGCGGGCGGGGGCTGGGGCATCCTGATCCCGCCGTCAATCCTGATGGTGCTATATGCGCTGTTGACCGAAGTATCGGTCGGGCGCCTGTTCGCTGCCGGTATCGGGCCGGGCCTGCTGCTGTTCTTCCTTGTGTCAGTTTATATTGGCGGGCGCTGCTGGTTGCAGCCTGAATTGGGGCCTGCGCTGCCGGTCGAAGAACGGGCCAGCTGGGGACAAAAGTTCCGGTCCCTCAAGGCCGTGATCCTGCCAATTCTGATCGTGGTCATCGTGCTTGGGGCTATCTTTGGCGGCTTTGCCACCCCGACCGAAGCCGCAGCCATCGGTGTTTTCGGCGCGCTGTTCGCAACAGCCGTGAACCGGCAACTGTCGTGGCCGGTCATCCGCGACGCTTCTGTCGCGACGCTCAAGCTGACGGCGCTGATCATCTGGATCTTGTTTGCGGCGCACGCCTTTAGCACGGCCTATACTGCCCTGGGTGCGCAAAGCCTGATTCAGGACTGGATGAACCTTGTCCCCGGCGGTCGCTGGGGGTCGTTGATCTTTATGCTGGCGGTCTTGTTCATCCTTGGCATGGTTCTGGACCCCGTCGGCATCATGCTGATCACGCTGCCCGTGTTCCTGCCTGTAGTGCAAAGCTATGGCTTTGATCCGATCTGGTTCGGCATCTTGTTCATCATCATGATGGAGGTCGGCTATATGACACCGCCCTTCGGGTTCAACCTGTTCTACCTCAAAGGGGTCGCCCCACCGGATGTTACGATGGGCGATATCTATGCCTCGGTGACGCCCTATGTGATCGTGACATTGATCGGCGTGTTGCTGATCATCCTGATCCCGGAAATCGCGACCTACCTGCCGAAATACTTCTACGGCTAGGGCCTGCAAACCGCCTCTGACCCGCCCCATAAAGGCGGGTCAGAGACACCTCCGGCGACCGCCTAAATATTAGGCACTCCCCATCCGAGAGCCTAAATTTTCCCCGAACTGTCCCGTTTGCCATCGCGCTCAGATGGAATCGCGTTATCCATAAAGAAGGATTAACGGCATATGGCGGAGGGGCCCATCAACATCGCATCCCACATAGATCTGGCACCACAGGTAGCTGCCCAGCCCCGTGCCATGGGTGCGTTGCGCATTGCCAGCAAGACCTATGGCACCGCGTCCGTGATTGGTGATCTGTACCAGTCCGGCTGCCTCAAGGCGCTGTTTCCGCGCGCCGCAGCTGGTGGCCTAACAGGCGTTTTCCTAAATACCTCTGGCGGGATGACTGGCGGTGATCGCTTGTCTATCGACGCCATGGCCGCCACAGACAGCCGCTTGACGCTGACGTCGCAAGCTGCCGAACGCGTTTATCTGGCGCAACCCGGACCGCCGGCACGGCTGACAACCAGCTTGGCCGTCGCCCAAGGTGCAAGGATCGACTGGCTTCCCCAGGAAACGATACTGTTCAACGGTGCCGCCCTGCAACGGCGGCTGGACGTTGATCTGGCCCCTGATGCGACCTTTATGTGCGTTGAACCCCTGGTCTTTGGCCGCGTGTCCATGGGCGAAACCCTGACCACGGGGCAGTTTGCCGACAACATCACAATCCGCCGCGACGGCGTGCCGGTCTTTGCCGATGCCGTGCGGCTGTCCGGTGATATAGCCACCCAACTGTCCGGCTCTGCCACCGCACGCGGCCAGTTTGCCATGGCCAGCGTGATCTACGCCGCCGCCGATGCCGAGGCGCTGCTGAGCCCGCTCCGCGCGTTGCTGCCGAAAACCGCCGGTGCCAGCCTGATCCGCCCCGGTGTCCTTAATGCGCGCATTCTGGCCCCCGACAGTTACATCCTGCGCCAGTCCTTGGTGCCCATCATTGCCCGCCTGCATGGCGCGGCCCCACCCAAAACATGGATGCTTTGACATGCAGCTAACCCCCCGTGAAAAAGACAAATTGCTGATCGCCATGGCGGCCGAGGTTGCGCGCAAGCGCCTTGCCCGTGGCGTCAAACTGAACCACCCCGAGGCCATCGCCCTGATCACCGACACCGTTGTCGAAGGCGCACGCGATGGCCGCAGCGTCGCCGACATGATGCAGGCGGGCGCGCAGGTCATCACCCGCGATCAGTGCATGGAGGGCATCCCAGAGATGATCCACGACGTGCAGGTCGAAGCCACATTTCCCGACGGGACCAAGCTGGTCACCGTTCACAATCCTATCCGCTAGAAAGGCCCCGATATGAAACATCTTATGATCCTGCCTGCCCTTGTTCTGGCCTCGCCCGCGTTGGCCCACCCCGGCGTGCACATTGCCCCCCATGGTGCCGAATGGATGCCCGTTTTCATGGGCCTGGCAGTGATCGGCACCGCTGCGGCCATCGCGCTGCGCGCCCGCATCAAAGCTGCTGCCAAGGCCCGCAAATGATCCCCGGTGAAGTCTTTTGCGCCGAGGGTGACATCACCCTGAACGAGGGCCGCGCCGCGACCACCTTGATGGTTGCCAATACAGGCGACCGCCCCGTGCAGGTCGGCAGCCACTATCATTTCGCAGAAACGAATCCCGCGCTGGATTTTGACCGAGAGGCCGCCCACGGCTGCCGTCTGGACATCGCCGCAGGCACCGCCGTTCGCTTTGAACCCGGTCAACGCCGCGAAGTGAACCTGATCCCGCTTGCAGGCGACCGCAAGGTGTTTGGGTTTAACGGTGCCGTGATGGGCGTGCTTTAGGCGATGCCCCACGCCGTAAACAGAAGAGATAGAACATGACTACCAAACTCCCCCGCTCTGAATATGCTGCGATGTATGGGCCGACCACGGGCGACCGTCTGCGTCTGGCCGATACCGATCTGATCATCGAAGTCGAACGCGATCTGACCACCTATGGCGAAGAGGTGAAGTTCGGTGGCGGCAAGGTGATCCGCGACGGGATGGGGCAGTCTCAGGTGACGCGGGCAGGCGGTGCGGTGGATACAGTCATCACCAATGCGCTAATCGTGGATCACTCGGGCATCTACAAGGCGGACGTGGCGCTGAAAGACGGGCGGATTGCGGGGATCGGTAAGGCCGGCAACCCCGATACCCAGCCCAACGTCGATATCATCATTGGACCGGGCACCGAGATTATCGCGGGCGAGGGTCGTATCCTGACCGCCGGCGGGTTCGACAGCCACATCCACTTTATCGCACCACAGCAGATGGAAGACGCGCTCCATTCCGGCGTGACCACTTGTTTCGGCGGCGGCACTGGCCCCGCACATGGCACGCTCGCCACCACCTGCACCCCCGGCCCGTGGCACATCGGGCGCATGTTGCAGGCGATGGATGGCGTGGTGATGAACATCGGCCTGTCAGGCAAGGGCAACGCCAGCCAGCCCGGTGCGTTGGTCGAGATGGTGAATGGCGGGGCCTGCTCCCTAAAGCTGCACGAGGATTGGGGCACCACCCCGGCGGCCATTGATTGCTGCCTGTCGGTGGCCGATGATATGGACGTTCAGGTGATGATCCACACGGATACGCTGAACGAATCCGGCTTTGTCGAACATACGCTGGCCGCAATGAAAGGCCGCACGATCCACGCGTTCCATACCGAAGGGGCGGGCGGCGGCCACGCGCCGGACATCATCAAGATCTGCGGCGAAGAACATGTTCTGCCGTCCTCCACCAACCCGACACGCCCCTTCACGGTGAACACGTTGGAGGAGCATCTGGACATGCTCATGGTCTGTCACCATCTGGATAAGTCGATCCCCGAAGACGTCGCCTTTGCCGAAAGCCGTATCCGCCGCGAAACCATTGCCGCCGAAGATATCCTGCATGACATCGGGGCGTTTTCGATCATCGCCAGCGACAGCCAGGCCATGGGCCGCGTGGGCGAGGTGCTGATCCGCACCTGGCAAACCGCCGACAAAATGCGCAAGCAGCGCGGGCGATTGCCCGAGGAAACCGGCGACAACGATAACTTCCGCGTCAAACGCTATATCGCGAAATACACGATCAACCCCGCGATTGCCCATGGTGTCAGCCGCGAAATCGGGTCGATCGAGGTCGGCAAAAAGGCCGATCTGGTCCTGTGGAGCCCCGCCTTCTTTGGCGTAAAGCCCGAAATGGTGCTGATGTCGGGCATGATCGTCGTGGCGCAGATGGGCGATCCGAATGCGTCAATCCCGACGCCGCAGCCCGTGTACACGCGCCCCATGTTCGGGGCCTTTGGCAGCGCGTTGCAGCACTGCGCCGTCACCTTCATTTCCGAAGCGGCGCAATCAAACGGGCTGCGCGACAGCCTTGGTCTGTCCAAGCAAACCATCGCAGTCAAAAACACCCGCAATATCGGTAAATCCGATCTGATCCACAACTCTGCCACGCCAAAGGTCGAGGTGAACCCAGAAACCTACGAAGTGCGCGCAGATGGTGAATTACTGACCTGCGAACCCGCAGAAACCCTGCCCATGGCACAACGCTATTTCATGTTCTGAGGCCCGATATGACCGATCTTACTTCCGCCCACACGATCAAACGCAGCGGCCATTGGGACGATGCCCATGACTGCTGCGTGCTGACCTATGACGAACGTTTCCTGCGCCGCAAACGTCTGCTGACCGCCCATAACGAGGGGTTCCTTGTCGATTTGCCCCATACGGAATCGCTGAACCACGGCGATGCGTTTTTGCTGGATGACGGCAAGTTCATCGAGGTCATCGCCGCCGAGGAAGCCTTGCTGGAAATCACCGGCGACGATCTGGTGCGGCTGGCGTGGCATATCGGCAACCGCCACTGCCCCTGCCAAGTCGAACCGACGCGGCTGCTGATCCAGAATGACCACGTGATCCGCAATATGCTGGGCAAGCTTGGTGCGACCCTGCGCGATGTCTCAGAACCCTTCATTCCCGAAGGCGGTGCCTATGGTCACGGGCGCACCCACAGCCACGCCCATTGATGCAGACCGCCGCGCTGATAACGCTTGCGCAATGGCTCTCGCCCGGCTTTCCCATTGGTGCGTTCAGCTATAGCCATGGCCTTGAGATGGCCGTGCACGACGGCACGATCCATGATGCCGCGTCCCTGCAAGCGTGGCTTGGCGGCATTATCACCCACGGCGCGGGCCGAACCGATGCGATCCTGCTTGCAGCTGGCTATCACGGCGAGGGGTTAATGGACGTGGATGCGCTGGCGCGTGCCTTGGCACCGTCATCCGAACGCCTGACAGAGACGGCACAACAAGGTGCGGCGTTCGTGCGGGTGGTGAATGACGTCTGGGGCCATACCCTGCCCGACCTGACGCTGCCTGTGGCTTTCGGTGCCGCCAGTGCTGCCCAGGATTTGCCGCTGAAGGACGCCGCGCAGATGTTCCTGCATGCCTTTGTCAGCGCGCTTGTCTCTGCCGCGATCCGTGCTGTGCCCTTGGGCCAAACCGACGGGCAGCGGGTGATCACCGCCCTTGCTCCGCTATGTCGGCAGACCGTTGAAACCGCGCTGACCCAAACCATTGACGACATCGGCAGTGCCTGCTTTCTGGCCGACATTGCCTCGATGCAACACGAAACGCTTTACTCAAGGATGTTCCAGACATGACTTCACCCCATGGCCCTTTGCGGATCGGAATCGGCGGCCCTGTTGGCGCAGGCAAGACCACGCTAACGGCGGCCCTGTGTCGGGCCATGCGCGACCGCTGGTCCATCGCTGTGATCACCAACGACATCTACACCCAAGAAGACGCCGAAGCCCTGATGCGGATGCAGGTACTGCCACAAGACAGAATCATCGGGGTCGAAACCGGCGGCTGCCCCCACACCGCGATTCGCGAGGATGCGTCAATCAATCTGGCCGCTGTGGCGCGGATGCAGGAACGCCATCCCGATCTGGACTGCATCTTGATCGAATCGGGCGGCGATAACCTTTCTGCAACCTTCAGCCCCGAATTGGCCGACATCACGCTATACGTCATCGACGTGGCCGCGGGCGAAGAAATCCCCCGCAAGGGCGGCCCTGCAATTACCAAGTCAGACATCCTGATCATCAATAAAACAGACCTCGCGCCCTATGTTGGTGCGTCTTTGGAGGTGATGGACCGAGATGCAAAACGCATGCGGGGCGACCGCCCGTTTGTCTTTGCCGCGATGAAATCCGACAAAGGCGTGGCAGATGTTTTGGACCTGATTGTTCAAATCGGGGGATTACAAATGGTTCCCGCCGATTAATAATTTGTAACGAAAGTGGCGGATTTCTGCCGCTGGTTAATGGATTGCTTTGATTTCTGCCCGAAATCGTCAAAGGTCTGCCCAGCTTTACGGGGACGGTAAAGCGCAGGTAAATAACCATTGAGGGCAGTAAATGAGCGTGAAACACGCCTTGGCGACAAAATTCGGCATTCCATTTCTTCTTGTAGGCATGCTGTTCGCTGCTGGATGCGCGCGCGCACCGGCAGAACTTCAGACAATTTCGTCGGCGGGGATTAACCCTGATCTGCACGCAATGGCCATTCAGGAAGTCCGTGCTTTGCAATCCAAAGGCGCACGCGTTTGGTGCGTACCCTTTGCGCGCAACGCCAGTGGGGTAAACATCCGGGGCAACGCGAATACTTGGTGGAATCAGGCCAAAGGGCAATATGCACGCGGCAAAGAACCGGCAATCGGCGCGGTCATGGCGTTCAAGGGCACCAACCGCAATCCGATGGGCCATGTTGCCGTGGTGTCCCAAGTGGTGTCGCCGCGCGAAGTTCTGGTCGACCATGCCAACTGGAAGCGCAACAAGATTTCCCTGCGGATGAGCGTCATTGACGTGTCTGCTGGCAATGATTGGTCTGACGTACGCCTTGAAAGCCAGGCAGATTCCTATGGCAGCGTTTATCCGATCAATGGCTTTATCTACCCTGACAGCGCGCTGCACCCTAACGCCGCGCCGCTGCCTGTCTTTGCTTTCATGAGCACCCCCACCAAACCCTAATGAAAATCGCGTGATTTCGGGATCACCCGCACATCGCGCGGGTGTTGCCGCGGTGCGACCTGTCCGGGGATCGGATGGGTCGGATGATCGCCGCGCACGGTTGTTTGCGGCACGCGCTCCGTGCTGAGCCGGTCCAGCCGGTCTGTCCGGTTCTCAAGCCGGTCCGCCACCACGTGGATCACCCGCCCGTCTGTCTGCATCCGCCCATGCACCACCAGCAGGCGTGCCGACATGATAACAGGGCGGTAATGTTCAAACAGCTTGGGCCAGATCACCAGATTGGCCACACCCGTTTCATCCTCCAGCGTGATAAAGCAAACACCCTTGGCGCTGCCCGGTTTCTGGCGCACCAGCACCAGCCCTGCCAATGATACCTTACGACCGTGGTTCAGGCTGGGCAGATCGCTCGCGGCGTTGAACCCCTGCTTGCGCAGACTGGCGCGGAAAAAGCTGATCGGATGCGCCTTCAGCGACAGGCGCAGCGTTTGGTAATCCGCCACCACTTGTTCGGCTTGCGGCATAGCGGGCAACAGCACGGGCGGTTCGCCCCCTTCGTCCCGCGCGTCGGCATGGGTGAAAATCGGCAGGTCCGGCGCGTCTTTCAATGCCTGCGCCTGCCACAGCGCCTGACGGCGATCTATCCCCATGTTGCGCATCGCGTCCGCCTCGGCCAGCTTGCGGATTTGACCACGGTCCAGCCTTGCGCGGGTTTTCAGGTCGGCCACATCCTCGAACGGGCGATCCCGTGCCGCCATGATCCGCGCGGCGGCGTCTTCGCGCATACCATCCACCTGCCGCATCCCCAACCGCAGGGCAAAACCGTCTGCCGAGGGTTCAAGCGTGCAGTTCCAGTCTGAGTAATCCACATCAACGCCGCGCACCTCGACACCGTGTTCGCGGGCATCGCGCACAATCTGCGCAGGCGCGTAAAACCCCATCGGCTGGCTGTTGAGCAACGCACAGGCAAACGCCGCCGGATAGTGGCATTTCATCCAGCTGGAGACATAGACCAGCTTGGCAAAGCTGGCCGCGTGGCTTTCGGGGAATCCGTATTCGCCAAACCCTTTGATCTGATCGAAACAGCGCTGCGCAAACTCGGGGTCATAGCCGCGTTCGGTCATCCGCCCAACCATCTTGGTTTGCAGCGTTTCAATCGTGCCGCGCGACCGGAAGGTTGCCATCGCCTTGCGCAACTCGTTCGCCTCCTTTGGTGTAAACTTGGCCGCATCAATCGCGATCTTCATCGCCTGTTCCTGAAAGATCGGCACGCCCAAGGTGCGCCCCAGAATTTTCAGCAGTTCGTCCTGCGGATGCTCCGGCCCCGGCGCGGGATAGCTGACACCTTCCTGCCGTTGCCTGCGCCGCAAGAACGGATGCACCATATCGCCCTGAATGGGGCCGGGGCGCACGATCGCAACCTCGATCACCAGATCATAAAAGACACGCGGGCGCAGTTTGGGCAGCATCGCCATCTGCGCGCGGCTTTCGACCTGAAATACCCCCAGACTGTCGCCTGCACACAGCATGTCATAGGTGGGTTCGTCATCGGGCGGGACCGTCGCCAGCTCAAAGTCATCGTTGTAATGCGCGCGTATCAGATCAAAGCATTTGGCGATGCAGGTCAGCATCCCAAGTGCCAGAATATCCACCTTGAAGATACCAAGCGCGTCGATGTCATCCTTGTCCCACTCGATAAAACTGCGGTCGGGCATGGCCCCGTTGCCAATCGGCACCATCTCGGTCAGGGGGCGTTCGGTCAGGATGAACCCGCCGACATGCTGGCTTAGATGACGCGGCATGCCCGTCATTTCGCGCGCCAGCATCAGCACGCGGCGCAGGTAAGGGTCAGATAGGTCCATCCCTGCTTCCTTGACGCGCTCATCGCCAACCGACGCCTCGAAACTGCCCCAGACGGTGCTGGCCAGTTTGCTGGTCACGTCCTCGGACAGTCCCATCGCCTTGCCTACCTCTCGGATCGCGGAACGGGGGCGGTAATGGATCACAGTCGCACAAAGACCCGCCCGCGTGCGCCCGTATTTCGCGTACATGTACTGGATCACTTCTTCGCGCCGCTCGTGTTCGAAATCAACGTCGATGTCAGGTGGCTCGTCGCGTTCCTCGCTTAAAAACCGCTCGAACAACACATCATGTTCGGCAGGGTCCACCGCCGTAATGCCAAGGCAGAAACATACCGTCGAATTCGCCGCAGATCCGCGCCCCTGACACAGGATCGGCGGCTGCGCATCCTGACGGGCAAAGCGCACGATATCGTTGATGGTCAGGAAGTACCGCGCGATCTTTTTGGATTGGATCAGCGCGAATTCCTTTTCAATGATCGCCTTGATCCGGTCCGGCACGCCTTGAGGGTATCGCCCTGCGGCCCCTTCCCACGTCAGCCGCTCCAACTCCTCTTGGGCGCTGCGCCCTTCGGGTACGATCTCGTGCGGGTATTCATACTTCAGATCACCCAGACTAAAGGTGCAGGCATCCGCCACCTTCCGCGTTGCCGCAATCGCGTGGGGCCAAGCGGCGAACAGACGGCACATCTCGGCTGGTGGTTTCAGATAGCGTTCGGCGTTTCCTTCAAGCAGAAACCCCGCTGTTTCAATCGTGCGCCCCTCGCGGATGCAGGTCATGACGTCCTGCAAGGGGCGGCGGCTGGCGGCGTGATACAGCACATCGTTGGTGGCCAGTATCCCCAACCCATGCGCCTTTGCGATACAATCCAACCGGTTGATCCGTGCCACATCATCGCCACGGTACAGATACGCCGCCCCGATATGCCGCAACCCCGGCAAGGTCCGCAACAGACGCGGCAACCCGGCCTCGAACACCTGTACCCCCTCGGGCGGCATCAAGATCAGCTCGATACCTTCGGCATGGGCAGCGACCATCTCAAGCGTCAGATGGGTGGTGCCCTTTTCCTGCCAGCCGCCATCGACATCCGCCATCTTACCCTCTGACAGCAGCGTCGACAGCCGCGCATAGGCGTCACGATCGTGCGGATAGGCCAGCAGGTCCGTACCACACATCAGCACCAGCCGCGCGCCGATGATGGGCCGTATCTTGGCTTTCGCGGCCTCGGAATGCACGCGCACCACGCCGGCCAAGGTGTTGCGATCCGCAATCCCCATCGCGTCATAACCCAGCAAATTGGCAGTCGCCGTCAGATCAACCGCATCCGACGCGGCGCGCAGGAACGAGAAACAGCTGGCCAGCCCCAGCTCAACATAAGGACTGGGCGGATGCCATTGAAACGGATCTTCCACCTCAATCGTGCGGCGTGGCAGCGCGTCATTCTGCGGCATCGCCTTGTCCTCTAGCGGGAGGGCGGGAGGGGTGTCGCCGCAGGCGCACGTCTGCCGAACTCATGCGAAAACCCCGTGCAGGAACCACATCGGGTCACCGCCACGCCCGTCGCCCAAAACGCCTTGGCGGTAAATCCAGAACCGCCGCCCGTCTTGCACCTCGACCTTGTAATAATCGCGCAATCGCGTGCCGGGTTTGTCGCGCCACCATTCCGGCGCGATCCTTTCCGGCCCCTCGAACCGCGCCATGTGATAGGCCACACGCCGCCACTGAAACCGCGCGGGGGGGCCTTCGGGTACGGCATACAGCACCGTGACCTCTTCCGCCGGATCCAGCAGGCGCAAGGGGCGTTCTGAAATCACCACCGGGGCCGCCGCAGCGCTATGGGCAATCGCAGGAACGCGGGTTTCAACCCGTTCGGGCAGATGGCTTTCACACCACGCAGACCACGTAATCTTCTCGGGGCCCAACCGCGCTGTCAGCCGGTCAAGCAAGGCCGCCACATCGCGCCCTGCGTCCCGACTGCCGTCCAGATGATCCTGATGCAGGGACAGCGGCTCAATCCGCAACGCCTCGAGCGTCAGCAGATCGAACCCGAAACCGGGGTCGATCCCGTCCAACTTGCCGGACAGCAGCCGCAGCAGATGCGCAGGGTCACGCGTCGCACTGGCGGTTCTCACATCACGGCTGCGCCATTCACCATCGACGCGGTAAATCGTCAGCCGCAGCACCCGCGCGCCTTGCTCCGCCTTGGCCAGATCGGCACATAAAGCATCGGCCAGCGCGGGCAGTTGCGGCACCGGATCAATCACCGGCTCGGCCAGGCGGACGCGGGCCAGCCAGACCTGCGCATCCGGCGGCGCGTTCAACGGATCAGCGGCACGGCCCGTGGCGCGGTCCAGCAGCACAAGCGGATTGCGATCCTCTGGCAGCCCCGAAAACCGCCGCATCAGCGCCACGCGCGGCACATCCGCCAGCGCGCCGACGGTCTTGAGGCCCAGCCGCGTCAGCAGCCGCAGCATATCATCGCTGAGCCGCAGTGCCGCCACCGGCAGCGGGGCAAGCTGTGCCATCAACGTTTCACTGTCACCCACCACAGACGCAGGCCCATGACGCGCCAACATTCGCGCGGCCCCGCGCGTGGGGGCCATTGCCAACCGCACACTTAACCCCTGCATCTTGAAACGCGTCGCCATGTCGCGCAGCGTCGCGGCTTCGCCCCCGAACAGATGCGCAGCCCCTGTGACATCCATCACGATCCCGTCTTGCCCGTCGCGCACCGTCCAGGGGCACCAGCGTCGCGCCCAATGGGCCAACCGTTCCAGCAGTTTGTAATCGCCCGCCGCATCCGCGCGTTCCACGTGCAAATCAGGATAGATCGCCTGCACATCAACCACGCGTGCGCCCGCCGCGATACCGTACGCGCGTGCCGCTGCGTTCATTGCGTGAATAACAGGGCCATGCGCCCCTTCGCGCGCCAGCACCACCGGCACGTCATCCGCCGGTGGCGTGCGATGCTGGGTGATGATCCGCCGCCATCGCTCCATCGCCAGGTCCGGGAACCAGACCGAGACGATCCGCAGATCTTTGTGCGCCTGCGTCATAGGTTGCGGTCCAGACACCGGGCGCGCGGCCACGGGCACGGAACAAATCCGCCTCCCAGACTGGCGCGCCGGGGGCTTGGGCGTTGAACCGGTTGGCCCCCGAAGGCCGCGACCGCAGCCGCCAGCGTTCGCGCGCCGCGCTCAGCGCACCGTGATCGCCGGACCGGATCAGCCACAAAGGCACGCCCGAATTTTCCGCCCGCAGCGCCAGCCGTTTGGTCGCGGTAAAGCTCAGCACTTCGGGCGCGCCGTGAATTTCGCCCACCACGGCAGACAGGCCCGCACAGGATGCCCCTTCCTCCATCGCCCACAGAACGTCGCGGGGATGGCTGACCTCGACCCGCAGGATGTTGCCGTTGAACCCGAACCGCCGCAACGCCGCCCCGTACAGCCGCCCGTTTTCGCGCCGCGACATACGGTCCTGAATCCACATCACCGGATCCTTGCTGTCGGGTAGACACGCCAGCACAAACCCCGTCGCCGCCGCATCGAAGGGCGCGTCCGGCAGCGCGTCGCGCAAAATCGCAGACCCCATATGCGGGGCCATATTCCGGGTGGGCACATCCTTGACCAGACGCTTGTTGGACAAGGAAATCACTTGGGCAAATTGAGAATCGGGTGTCATGCATCCCTCCTTATGTTCACTTTTTGTTCTACATGAAAAGGGGCCGTTTGACGAGGCTGATTTCAAGCCGGCAGGTCAATTTCAGCTAAGCCCAAGCAATCGTTTGCAAATCAGTCGACAGTGGCGTTGGATGGTGAAATCACAATTTCAGGAACGCCCCCATGACGCAACCGCAGAACAGATCCTGGCAGATCACCAAACCCGCCACCCGCAGTAAAAAGGGAATCGTCGCCTCGCAAAGCCGGGTCGCAGCGCAGGTCGGAGCGGATATCATGGCGCAAGGCGGCAATGCCGTGGATGCGGCGATTGCCACGTCCTTTGCCCTGGGGGCCGCCGAACCATGGATGAGCGGGATGGGCGGCGGCGGCTATATGGTCGTGCGGATGGCCGGTGAAAAGACCGCCAAGGTGGTTGAATTCGGGATGAAATCGCCCGTCGGTCTGGATGTCGCGGATTATCCCATCGTGGGCGGTAAGGCTGGCGATTTGTTCCCGTGGCCCATGGTGCTTGAGGATCGCAATGTCTTTGGCCCTAAGGCCATCGCGATCCCCGGTCAGGTCGCGGGCATGGGCTTGGCGCATGAAACCTTTGCCACGAAATCTTGGGCCGATCTGCTGGCCCCTGCGATTGCGCTGGCCGATGCTGGCCTGCCAGTGGATTGGTACGCGCAGCTGATCTTGGGTGGATCGGCCAAAGACCTCGCCCCCTTTCCCGCCTCGGCCAAGACATTTCTGGACGAGGGTGGCTTTCCAAAGGCATCGGGCTGGACCGCTTTGGGCGAAACCAAATGCGACCTGAGCCGCCTTGCTGCGTCCTTGCGCACCGTCGCCGAAAACGGGCCGCGCGCGTTCTATGAGGGGCCATTGGCGCAGTCCATCATCGACGATCTGCAAGCGGCGGGCGGGCGGCACAGCATGGCGGATCTGGCCGACTATCAGGCCACGCTGGTCGATGCGATGCACTATCCTTACCGCGACCATGAAATCATCGCCACGCCCAACCTGACCGCTGGCCCCACCATGCGCCGCGCGCTTGAGATCATGTCGGAATGGCACCCTGCCAGCGCCACACCGGATGCCGAAGCATTTGTCACCTATGACCGCGCGATCCGGCAGGCCAATCAAGAACGCTATGACACGATGGGCGACACGGAACACGAACCCGACCCAAGCTGCACCACACATTTCAGCATCGTCGATGAACAGGGCAACATGGTCGCCGTCACGCAAACGCTGCTGTCGATCTTTGGGTCGCGGATGATGTTGCCGCAATCGGGCATCCTGATGAACAACGGGATCATGTGGTTTGACCCCGAACCGGGCAAGCCGAATTCCCTTGGCCCGAACAAGCGCTGTCTTGCCAATATGTGCCCCACGCTGCTGGAACGGTCCGATGGCACACAATTCGCCCTCGGTGCCTCGGGCGGGCGCAAGATCATGCCTGCGGTGGCCGAACTGACATCGCTGCTGCTGGATTACGGCATGGACCTGAACACCGCATTTCACAGCCCACGCACGGATATGAGCATGGCCGATGTCACCATCGTCGATCAAGCACTGCCCGAAGACGTGATTGCCGCGTTGAAAGACACGCTGGCCCATGTCGTCACCGCGCCGCGTACGATATTTCCCTACCACTTTGCCTGTCCGTCAGCCGTGGCGCGACAGGGCGATGAAAACGCAGGGGCGACCGAAATCATGTCGGCGTGGGGGGACGCGATCAGCGCGGACTAGGCCGCATCGTCAAAGAAAAACTTGACCATGGCGGCGCTGGCATCAGGGCCGTCTGCATCGGTATAGCTGCCTTCGGAGGCCCCACCGGACCATGCATGGCCCAGCCCCGTGATGGTCCATTCCTCTAACACGGCGCGGTTATTCACATCAAAGCGCACATCGCGGCGGGCGGTATGTTTTGCCGTGTCGATGGTTTCGCTGACCTGACGCGCGCCGCTTGACGGTATCTGCGCACCGGCGATGGCCACACTGTTGGACAGATGCACTGTATTGTCATCCGTCCCATGGAAAATAATCGTGCGTTTAGGCTGGTTTGGCCCATGCGACTGCGCCGCGCCGCCCATGGCGGCAAAAGCACCGACAGCACTATGCGCCGCTTTAAACGGCAGGCCCGCGTGGCTTCCTACGGCAGCGTACAAATCGCCATAGGTTTGCCCCAAGACCACCGACATGGCCGCCCCCGCCGACAGGCCCGCGACAAAAACACGGGCGGGCGGGATCGCGTGATCGCTGATGACCTGACGGGTCATGGCCGAAAGAATCGCGGGCTCTCCTCGCCCCTCTTGCTGGTGCTTTGCATCGTACCAGCGCCAACAGCCTTGAAAATTGGCCCGGCGCGATTGCGCGGGGTACAGCACGGCAAACCCGTGACGGTCTGCCAGCGGATTCATTCCGGTGCCTTTGGCAAAATCTTCGGGCGATTGACGGCACCCGTGCAGCATCACGATCAGCCCAATGGGGGCTTTGACACGACCCTTAGGCAAATGCAGAATATATCCGCGCGTGCCCGCAACAGAGGTAAACCGCCGCCGTCTGCCCGACAATACCATCGCAGCTACTCTGCGTAGACCCCGTCTGAAGTATGACAGGCCCAGCTTGCGAAATTTCATATCACCCATTCCTGTGGATTTTTGCTAACGTGCAGCTTGAAAGCTGCGTGCCCTGACACACAAGCCCGAAACGGCCCATAAACGATCACGCAGCGCCGCCCTTGTTCTTTTTCAACAGGTCAATGTTGTGGTCCGTCAAACGGTCCAGCATATCGCCAAGCTGGGCCACCTCTTCACGGGACAACGGGGCCAGTACATTTTCATTACGGCGCAACACCTCAGCCAAAACCTGTTGATGCAAAAGATGGCCCTTGCTGGTCACATCCAGAACGACGGCGCGGGCGTCATCTGGATCCTGCGCGCTTTTGATCAGGTTTTTGTCCACAAGCGCCCGGATCAACCGGCTAAGCTGGCTTTTGTCCATCACCAGCAGTTCGGCCATATCGCCTGCTCTGATGGATTGATGGGCGTGGGTGACGGCCAAAAGCCACCATTCGTTCAGGCTCAGATCAAAAAGGCGTTCTGTCCAATGTTGCCCTGCGCGGGTGTTGATGGCCACCAGACGGGCCATGCGAAAGGTCACCACATCCATGACAGACCCGACGGCCGGGTGTTTGGGCGCGGTGCCAAGGCGCGGATCACGGCTGCCTTCGGTCATACATTTCTCCGGTTTTTCGGGGTCCCCTTACCCCGGCCCTGAATTAATCCTATAAATCCCTTTGCGACAAAGCCATGTACATTCACCCCACAACCAATTACGGACGGGCGCAATACTTAGGCTGGCGTACGCGCCATTGCCTAGCCGCGCGCATTTTCAGACGCGCATTTATTCAGACAGGACAATCCCTTGATCCAGACTATTGCCGACGCTCTTGCCAAACAAGGCTATGATTCTCTAACCCCAGTCCAACAGGCCGTGACCGACCCGGCCCTGGCCGACGCTGACCTATTGGTATCCGCACAAACCGGATCCGGCAAGACCGTTGGTTTTGGTCTGGCCATTGCACCCACACTGCTGGGCAATTCCGAAAAATTCGGCCACGCCGGTGCACCGCTTGCGCTGGTCATTGCGCCCACCCGCGAATTGGCCATGCAGGTCAGCCGCGAATTGACGTGGCTTTATGGTCCTGCGGGTGCCGTGGTTACCACCTGCGTGGGCGGCATGGACACGCGCACCGAACGGCGTGCACTGGACCGGGGCGCACATGTTGTCGTCGCCACGCCAGGCCGCTTGTGCGACCACATCAAGCGTAACAACATCAACCTGTCGGACATCCGCGCCGTGGTGCTGGACGAAGCCGACGAAATGCTGGACCTCGGCTTTCGCGAAGAGCTTGAGTTCATCCTGTCCGAAGCGCCCGAAGACCGCCGCACCTTGCTGTTTTCCGCGACCGTTCCGGCGGCGATTGCAAAGCTGGCGAAATCCTACCAGCGCAACGCGCAGCGGGTCGAAACCATCGGCGAGGCCAAGCAGCACACGGATATCGAATACCGCGCCCTGACCGTGCATCCGCGCGACACCGAAAATGCGATCATCAACGTATTGCGCTTTTACGAAGCCAAGAACGCCATCGTGTTCTGCAACACGCGCGCTGCTGTTGCCCGCCTGACCACACGGTTCACGAACCGGGGTTTCTCGGTCGTGGCACTGTCAGGCGAGCTGTCGCAATCCGAACGAACCAATGCGCTGCAAGCGCTGCGTGATGGCCGCGCCCGTGTTTGTATTGCCACAGATGTCGCCGCCCGCGGCATCGACTTGCCCAATCTCGAACTGGTGATCCACGCTGATCTGCCGTCGAACTCGGATACCTTGCTGCACCGGTCTGGCCGGACAGGTCGTGCGGGTCGCAAAGGTGTGTCCGCCCTGATCGTGCCTGCAAAACTGCGCAGCAAAGCGAACCGCCTGATCGGTGGCGCCAAGCTGAAAGTCGAATGGGCCAACCCGCCCTCCGCAGAAGAGGTGAACGCAGAAGACGAAAAGCGTTTGCTGGCTGATTCCGCATGGTCTGATCCGATCCCCGATGATGCAGCAGGTTTTGTTGCCAATCTGGTGGAACAGTTTAGCGCCGAACAACTCGCGACCGCTTTCGTCAATCTGTACCGTGCGCGTCAATCCGCACCAGAACAGCTGGCCGAACCCGGCACACCTGCTGATGAAAAGCCACGCGGTGACTTTGGCCCGTCGGTCTGGTTCTCGATCTCGATCGGGCGCAACCAAGAGGCAGAGCCGCGCACCATCCTGCCGATGATCTGCCGCATGGGCGATCTGACCAAGGATGACGTGGGCGCGATCCGCGTGCAGCCCAGCCATACATTCGTGGAAATTCTTGCCACGTCGGCTGCGAAATTCACCAATGCCCTTGGACCAGACATGAAGGTCGAAGACGGCGCGATCGTCACCAAACTGGACAAGGCCCCTGATCTGTCACGCGGGCCCAAGCCCGGCGGTCGCGGACCAAAGCCGGATCGTGGCCCCCGCCCCGAACGTGCGCCGCGCCCTGCTTATGACCCCGATGCGCCAACGGCCCCGCGCAAGCCACGCGCCGAAACCGTAGAGGCATCTGTCGCGGTCAGCGAAAAGCCGCGCAGCCCCAAAGCCTATGGCGACAAACCGCGCGGTGATAAGCCCAAGTTCGAAAAGCCCCGCGCGCCCAAGGGGGAACGCCCGCCAAAGTCGCATAAAACCGAACGCACGCCCATGAAGACCGGGGCCGCGCCCAAGCCAAAATCGAACCCCAAGCCCGACAGCTTTGACAAGCCCAAGGCAAAGGCTGTTTGGAAGAAAGACAAGCCCGCAGGCCCGCGCAGCGACGCACCGCGTGGTGATGCAAAACCGGCCGCTGACAAACCTTTCAAGGCGCGTGCATCCGATCCGTCAAAGCGTTTCGTACCACCAAACAAACTGGGTAAACCCGGCGGCAAGCCCAAAGGCAGCAAGCCTGCAGGGGGCGGCGAAGGTGCGCCAAAGCGCCCCAAAACAAGCTTTCGGCCAAAGTAGGTCGTTACCACTACAGTAAATCTACAAACAGGGCGGCCTAGCGGGCTGCCCTGTTTGCGTTTCTAGCGGCATGAATTCAAACTCAAAAGCCAGCGTCGTGCCACGGAATTTTCAAAAATTCCGATCCGTTTTCTTCGAAGAAAACGGCGCAATACGATGGCGTTGTACTCCGTCCTTGAGTGCTGCGCGCAGACTGGACTTAACAACAAGCATCGGCTGGCCCTACTGAAACCTCTCTTTTTGCGGTGTGGTCTTTGCAAAGTGGCGCTATACTTGCGTCCAAAGCCCCCGAACACCAGAAAGGTCTGCCCCATGGACGGTACATTCAATGAAAACGACATCTCCCGTGTGGTCGAGGCCGATCGCGCCCATATCTGGCACCATCTAAGCCAGCATAAACCCTATGAAACGACGGACCCCCGCATCATCGTCGAAGGCAAGGGCATGCGCGTCTGGGATCAAAAGGGCAAAGAGCATCTGGATGCCGTGTCCGGTGGCGTCTGGACCGTCAACGTCGGCTATGGCCGTGAAAGTATCGCGAATGCGGTCCGCGACCAGCTGATCAAACTGAACTATTTCGCAGGCTCTGCCGGGTCGATTCCGGGGTCTATTTTTGCCGAAAAACTGATCGACAAGATGCCTGGGATGAGCCGCGTCTATTATTGCAACTCTGGCTCTGAAGCGAACGAAAAAGGCTTTAAGATGGTCCGCCAGATTGCGCACAAGCGCTATGGCGGCAAGAAACACAAGATCCTCTACCGCGACCGCGACTATCACGGCACCACCATCGCCTGCCTGTCGGCGGGCGGGCAGGACGAACGCAACGAGCAATACGGCCCCTTTACCGACGGGTTCGTGCGCGTGCCCCATTGCCTTGAGTACCGCAAGTTTGAACAGGACGGCGCACCCGAAGATAACTATGGCGTTTGGGCAGCGGATCAGATCGAAAAGATCATCCTTGCCGAAGGCCCCGATACTGTTGGTGGGCTGTGCCTTGAACCCGTGACCGCAGGGGGTGGCGTTATTACCCCTCCCGATGGCTATTGGGAACGCGTTCAGGAAATCTGCCGCAAATATGACATCCTGCTGCACATCGACGAAGTCGTCTGCGGCGTGGGTCGGACCGGCGAATGGTTTGGCTATCAGCACTACGGCATCAAGCCTGACATGGTGACAATGGCCAAAGGTGTTGCCTCTGGCTATGCCGCGATCGCCTGCCTTGTGACCACCGAAGAGGTGTTCAACATGTTCAAGGATGACGCCGCTGATCCAATGAACTATTTCCGCGATATCTCGACCTTTGGCGGCTGCACCGCAGGGCCGACGGCGGGCATCGAAAACATGGCCATCATCGAGCGTGAAAACCTGCTGCAAAACACCACCGACATGGGCCACTACATGCTTGAGCAGCTCGAAGAGCTGTCGGACAAGTATTCCGTTATCGGTCAGGTACGCGGCAAGGGTCTGTTCCTCGGGGCCGAGCTGGTCGAAGACCGAAGCACCCGCGTGCCGGTCGCTGAAAAGCTGGTGCAGGCGGTTGTGGCTGATTGTATGGCCCAAGGTGTGATCATCGGTGCCACCAACCGGTCCTTGCCGGGCAAAAACAACACGCTGTGCTTCAGCCCTGCCTTGATCGCCCAAAAAGACGACATCGACCAGATCATCACATCGGTCGATGGCGCATTGGGACGCGTCTTCGGGTAACCCCTTGTGCAACCCGGCCCCAAAGGGCCGGGTTGCACTGACAACAGGCCGCTTCCCGCCGACCACACGATTTCTTCTGGAACTATACCTACCCTGATGCGTTAAAAGGTAATGATTAGTATTTGGAGTATGTCATGAAGAAGTTCTTGTTGATCCTGCCATTGATTGGCGCAATCTCTGCCTGTGAAACACAAAATCAGTCCGCTTTGACAGGTGCCGCCGCTGGTGCCGCCTTGGGTGCCGTCGTATCGAACGACAGCGACCGCACCAAAGGCGCTGTTTTGGGCGGCTTGGCTGGCGCAGCCGCTGGTGCCTATATTGGTCGCGGTGCAAACGGCCAGTGCGTCTACCAAAACTCTGCCGGTCAGCGTTATACAGCCGCTTGCCCATAAATCGGCGACCTAAGCGGATGAATAATCAGGCCTCGGCATTTGCCGGGGCCTTTTTTACGACCCCTAACGATAATGCCAGATTGCACGGGCACTAAGTCCAGCTTACGCTAGACTCATGGCGCTTCCCGTTGAAACCTTTTTCCTGCACCCAGATGCCCAAGGCACATTGCAGCAGCAGATCCAGCAGATGATCGCCCAAGGCATCCTGTCGGGCAGATTTCGCACGGGTGAAAAGCTGCCATCGACCCGCAGGCTGGCCGCACATCTGGGTCTAAGTCGGATCACCGTCACCATCGCCTATACGGAACTGCTGGCGAATGATTATCTGACGTCGAAAGGCCGCTCGGGCTATTTCATTTCCGAAAATGCCCCTGCACCACCCCAATTCACCCCTGCCGCAGAATCTACCGATGCCGTAGACTGGACCCGCGCCATCGGGCAGCGATTCAGTGGCGGCGTCACGCCTGTGAAACCCCAGGACTGGAACAGTTTTCGCTATCCCTTCATCTACGGTCAGGCGGATGCAACGCTGTTTGATCATGCAAACTGGCGGCTTTGCGCTTTGCAGGCCTTGGGCCAACGAGAATTTACATCCCTGACCACGGATTATTATGATCAGGACGACCCCAAGCTAATCGAATTCATCGCGCGCCACTCCCTGCCCCGTCGCGGGATATCAGCGCGGCCCGAACAAATCCTGATCACCCTTGGCGCGCAAAATGCCCTGTGGCTGACAGCGCAAGTATTGCTAACCCAACGCAGGCACGCCGCGGTGGAGGACCCCTGCTATCCGGCACTTCGCGATATTCTGTCGCAATCGCGATGCCACATGGCCCCCGTTCAAGTCGACCACCAAGGGTTGGTCCCCGACGCGATCCCCGATGCGACCGACGTTATTTTCACCACACCAAGCCACCAGTGCCCGACAACCGCGACCATGCCCATGGCGCGGCGGCGTGCCTTGCTGGACCGCGCACGGGCGTTGGACGCCCTGATCGTCGAAGATGATTATGAATTCGAAATGTCCTTTCTCAAATCGCCCTCCCCGTCACTGAAATCTTTAGATAAGGACGGGCGCGTGATCTATGTCGGCAGCTTTTCCAAATCACTTTTTCCGGGCCTGCGCCTTGGCTATCTGGTCGGGTCTGAGCCCTTCATCCGCGAGGCCCGCGCCCTGAGAGCCTCCGTTCTGCGCCACCCACCGGGGCATATCCAGCGCACTGCCGCCTATTTCCTATCACTGGGCCACTACGACGCGCTGGTCCGCCGGATGAGCAACGCCTTACACAACCGCCGCAATGAGATGGAACACGCGATAAAGGCAAACGGTCTGCAAATCGCCGGACGTGGTGCCTATGGCGGGTCGTCGTTTTGGATGCGCGCCCCTGATCACGTTCACACCGGTGATCTGGCCAAACGGTTGCAAGAAAAGGGCGTTCTGATTGAACCCGGCGCGCCGTTTTTCACCAGCGACACCCCACCACAGAACTACTACCGGCTTGCCTATTCCTCGATCCCGTCGGCACGGATTTCGGATGGTATTGCCCTTGTTGCGGACGCTTTGCACCACACGATGTAATCTGGCCTTATCCAGCCCCCTGCGCTGGCCCTAACCAGCGACCATCCCAAGCCATAGTGTTCGCGCAACACGACATTAACTGCAAGGATGCCCCCCAAATGAAGATGACCACCGAAGAAGCCTTTGTGAAAACCCTTCAGATGCATGGCATCGACAACGCGTTTGGCATAATCGGGTCAGCCATGATGCCGATCTCGGATATCTTCCCCGACGCGGGCATCACATTCTGGGATTGCGCCCACGAAGGCAGCGCTGGCATGATGGCTGACGGTTTTACCCGCGCGACAGGCAAGATGTCGATGATGATCGCGCAGAACGGCCCCGGCATTACTAATTTCGTGACGGCAGTGAAAACCGCCTATTGGAACCACACACCCTGCCTTTTGGTCACCCCGCAAGCCGCGAACAAGACCATTGGCCAAGGCGGATTTCAGGAAATGGAGCAGATGAACCTGTTCGCCGATTGCGTCGCCTACCAAGAAGAAGTCCGCGATCCGTCACGCATCGCCGAAACCCTGAACCGTGTGATTATGCAGGCGAAACGGGCCTCTGCCCCCGCGCAAATAAACGTTCCGCGCGATTTCTGGACCCAAGTGATCGACATCGACCTGCCCGAAATCGTCGCCTTCGAGCGCCCCTCGGGCGGGGAAGCCGCCATCACCAAGGCTGCTGCTTTGCTGTCCACCGCCAAGTTTCCCGTGATCTTGAACGGTGCCGGCGTGGTGCTGGCAACAGGCGGGATCGAGGCAAGCAAACTGCTGGCAGAACGCCTAAGCGCACCCGTTTGCGTCGGCTACCAGCACAACGATGCCTTTCCCGGCGGGCACCCGCTGTTCGCAGGCCCCTTGGGCTATAACGGGTCCAAAGCAGGGATGGAGCTGATCGCCCGCGCCGATGTGGTCCTCGCCCTTGGCACCCGGCTTAACCCGTTCTCGACCTTGCCCGGCTATGGCATGGATTACTGGCCCCAGGACGCGAAGATCATTCAGGTTGACATCAACCCCGACCGTATCGGTCTGACCAAAAAGGTCAGCGTTGGCATCGTCGGTGACGCAACCAAAGTCGCCACAGCACTGCTGGCCAATCTATCGGACACCGCTGGCGATGAGGGACGCGATGACCGAAAAGCCACCATTGGCGAAACCAAGTCGAAATGGGCGCAGCAACTGTCAGGTATGGACCACGAAGAAGACGATGTCGGCACCAGTTGGAACGAACGCGCCCGCGCCGACAAACCCGACTGGATGAGCCCCCGCATGGCGTGGCGCGCGATTCAGTCCGCGCTGCCCGCCAATGCGATCATCTCCTCCGACATCGGCAACAACTGCGCCATCGGCAACGCCTATCCGTCGTTTGACGAAGGCCGGAAATATCTGGCCCCGGGTCTGTTCGGCCCCTGTGGCTACGGCCTTCCCGCCATTGTCGGGGCCAAAATCGGCTGCCGTGATGTCCCCGTCGTGGGCTTTGCCGGTGATGGTGCGTTTGGTATCTCGGTCAACGAACTGACGGCGATCGGCCGCGGCGAATGGCCCGCCGTAACTCAGGTGGTTTTCCGCAACTACCAATGGGGCGCTGAAAAGCGCAACTCGACCCTGTGGTTCGACGATAACTTTGTCGGGACCGAACTGGACGAACAGGTGTCTTACGCAGGCATCGCGCAGTCTTGCGGTTTGCAAGGTGTCGTGGCGCGCACCATGGACGAACTGACAGCAGCGCTGAACAAGGCCGTAGACGACCAGATGAACCACGGCAAAACCACCCTGATCGAGGCGATGATCAATCAGGAACTGGGCGAACCCTTCCGCCGCGATGCGATGAAAAAACCCGTCGCGGTCGCTGGCATCAGCAAAGACGACATGCGCCCCCAGACGGTCTAGGGCGTGTCAGGCAGCCGTATCCTTGTGATCAACGCAGGGTCGTCGTCGATCAAGACGGCCCTGTTTGACGGCAATCTGGCAGAAGTCCTGCGGATCGAGGCGACAGGCATCGGCGGCACGGGCGCGTTGAAAATCGCGGCCACTGCGCATGCCACAAACCTGCCCGATAATGCCACAGCCCTTGCCGCGATCTTTGACGCGCTGCAACAGCAGGGTATCGCTGTCACCGCACTGCGCGCTGTTGCGCACCGCGTCGTCCATGGCGGCACCACACTGACCGCTCCCTGCCGCGTCACGCCCCAAGTCCGCCAAGCCATTGCTGATTGTGTCCCGCTTGCCCCCCTACACAACCCGCATCATCTGGCAGCCATTGACGCGGTCGAAACCCTGGCCCCCGACCTGCTACAATGCGCCAGTTTCGACACCGCATTTCACGCCACGATCCCAGATATCGCCCGCCGCTATGCACTGCCTGATCGCCCCGATCTGACGGGCCTGCAACGCTACGGCTTTCACGGCACCAGCTATGCCGCCCTTGTCCGCGTGCTGCCGCAACAAAGCGGTGCCCTGCCCAAACGCTTGCTCGCCTGCCACCTTGGCAATGGCGCGTCGCTTTGTGCGATCCTTGACGGGCAAAGCGTGGCAACAACGATGGGGTATTCCCCTCTATCGGGCCTGACGATGGGAACGCGCGTGGGCGAGATTGACGCAGGGGCCGTGCTGCGCCTTGTCCGCCAGCTTGGGCTAGAAAAGACTGAAACCCTGCTAAATCATCACTCCGGCCTTCTGGGTCTGTCAGACCTAAGCTCGGACATGCGCAGTCTGGAAAACAGCAACAACCCCAAGGCGCGCTTTGCCATCGACCATTTTTGCTATTGGGCCGGACGGCAGGCAGGGTCCATGATCGCGGCCATGGGCGGGCTGGATGCCGTGGCCTTCACAGGCGGCATCGGCGAGAATTCAAGCCGCATCAGGAACGCCATTCTTGACAAGCTTTCTTGGATGGGAAACTTTCCCAGCTATACCATTGCCGCGCAGGAAGAAATTCAGATCGCGCGCGAAGCCAGCAACGTGCTGATCACAGACCAAAAGGGCCAGAATGACGCATAAGCAACCCGTTCTCGACCTCAGCCCGCCCGTGTCTGACGAGATCCGCAAAACCACCTGCTATATGTGCGCCTGCCGCTGTGGGATAAACGTTCACCTGAAGGCAGGCAAAGTCGCCTATATCGAAGGCAACCGCGACCACCCCATCAACAAAGGTGTGCTGTGCGCCAAAGGCAGCGCCGGCATCATGCAGCACAACGCACCTGCCCGCCTGCGCAAACCGCTGAAACGTGTCGGCGAACGAGGATCAGGCGAATTCGAGGAAATCGAGTGGGACGAGGCGTTGCAGATCGCGACCGATTGGCTGGCCCCGATCCGCCCCAACGCCCCCGAAAAGCTGGCGTTCTTTACGGGCCGTGATCAATCGCAAAGCTTCACGTCATACTGGGCGCAAAACTTTGGCACGCCGAATTATGCGGCGCATGGCGGGTTCTGTTCGGTCAATATGGCCGCAGCGGGTATTTATACCATGGGCGGCGCATTCTGGGAATTCGGCCAGCCCGACTGGGATCACACCAAGCTGTTCATGCTGTTCGGCGTGGCCGAGGATCACGATAGTAACCCGATCAAGATGGGTATCGGCAAGATCAAAGCACGCGGCGCGCGGGTCATCGGGGTGAACCCAATCCGCACCGGATATAACGCCGTGGCCGATGATTGGGTCGGCATCACGCCGGGCACAGACGGCCTGTTCATTCTGTCGATGGTGCATTGCCTGATGAAGGCCGGACGCATTGACCTTGACTATCTAGCGCGGTTCACCGATGCGCCTGTGCTGGTCAATGGCGATGAAAACTCGCCCGAATTCGGCCTGCTGCTGCGCGACGACGCTGGCAAGCAGCTGGTGGTCTGCCGCAAGACCGGCAAGCTGACCGCGTTCGATAAACCCGGCGTGCACCCTGATCTGTCCGCCACCCATACCGTCGATGGCATCACTCATCGCCCCGTCTTTCACCATATGGCCGAAAAATACCTCAGCGACGACTACGCCCCCGAAGCTGTCGCCGACCGCTGCGGCATCCCTGCGAAACGCATCCGCGCCATTGCCGCCGAAATTGCCCGCGTGGCCTTTGACGAAGCGTTCGAGCTAGACCACCAATGGACCGACTTCCGCGGCGACGTGCACGAGAAAATGACCGGCCGCCCGGTGTCATTCCACGCCATGCGCGGGATTTCGGCCCATGCCAACGGGTTCCAGACCTGCCGCGCGCTCCATACTCTCCAGATCATCCTCGGCACGGTCGAGGTTCCCGGCGGATTTCGCTTTAAACCGCCCTACCCAAAACCTGCCACCGCACACCCTAAACCCCATTGCGGCGTGACGCCCGGCAAACCGCTGGATGGCCCGCACCTTGGCTTTGTCCAAGGCCCCGACGATCTGGCGCTCAATCCCGACGGCACCCCCGCGCGCATCGACAAGGCCTTTACTTGGGAAAACCCGATGAGCGCGCATGGCCTGATGCATATGGTGATCTCGAACGCACATGCCGGTGATCCCTACAAGATCGACACGCTGTTCATGTATATGGCCAACATGTCATGGAATTCGTCCATGAACACCGGCGGCGTGATGAAGATGCTGACCGACAAAGACGCCAACGGCGACTATGTGATCCCGCATATCATCTACTCTGATGCCTATTCCTCCGAGATGGTGGGCTTTGCCGACCTGATCCTGCCCGACACGACCTATCTGGAACGCCACGACTGCATCAGCCTGCTGGACCGCCCGATTTGCGAGGCTGACGCCGCAGCAGATGCGATCCGCTGGCCCGTCGTTGAACCTGACCGCGATGTGCGCGGCTTTCAATCGGTGCTCTGTGATCTGGGCGCGCGGCTTGGCCTACCGGGCTTTGTCGACGATACAGGCGGCCAGAAATACGCCGACTACGCCGATTATATCGTGAACCATGAACGCCGCCCTGGCATCGGCCCGCTGGCAGGCTTTCGCGGCGCGGATGGCAACAAGGCAGGGCGCGGCACTCCGAACCCCGATCAACTCGAACGCTATATCGAAAACGGCGGCTTCTTTACCCACCACATCCCCGATGGCGCGCAATATTACAAACCGTGGAACAACGCCTACCAAAACTGGGCCGTTGAAACCGGCCTTTTCGACACCCCCCAGCCCTATCTGTTTTCGCTCTATGTCGAACCGATGCGCCGCTTCCAGCTTGCCGCCGAAGGCCACGGCAACCGCCAGCCCCCCGACCACCTGCGCGACCGGATCAAACACACCATGTCGCCCCTGCCGATCTGGTACGAAACCGACCAACAGGGCAACGACGGCTTCACCATCACCGCGCTCACCCAACGCCCCATGGCGATGTATCACAGCTGGGGCAGTCAGAACGCGTGGCTGCGGCAAATCCACGGCCACAACCCGCTATATCTTCCGACCAAACTGATGCGCGAACACGGCCTGAACGACAGCGATTGGGCCCGCGTCACCTCCCCCCATGGGGAAATAACGGTGCCCGTTATGGAAATGGCCGCCTTGAACGAAAATACCGTCTGGACATGGAATGCCATCGGCAAACGCAAGGGTGCCTGGGCGCTTGATGAACAGGCCCCCGAAGCAACCAAAGGCTTCCTGCTCAACCACCTGATCCACGAATTGCTCCCCCCCAAGGGTGACGGCCTGCGCTGGTCCAACTCTGACCCCATAACAGGCCAAGCCGCATGGTTCGACCTCAAGGTTAAAATCGAAAAGGCACCCGCCCCGTCAGAATCCAAACCAAACACCCCGAAACAGAAATCTCCTGTTCCCGCCGCACCAAAAGACCTCGCTTAGAAATCAAACACACCGCCCCTTCTCTGGCTCTGAAATATCCCGGGGGTATGGGGGCTGGCCCCCATACCGACACCAGCAAAGCAAACCACACATGACCGAACTGCCACAAACCACTCAGAAAAAGCTCGGTCTTGTGATCGATCTGGACACCTGTGTCGGCTGCCACGCCTGCGTGATTTCCTGCAAAGGCTGGAACACAGAAAACTACGGCGCACCGCTGTCAGACCAAGACGCTTACGGCGCGGCACCTTCCGGCACTTTCCTGAACCGTGTACACAGCTACGAGGTCCAGCCGACCGAAGGTCCTGCCCAACTGGTACATTTCCCCAAATCCTGCCTCCATTGCGAGGACGCGCCCTGTGTCACTGTCTGCCCTACAGGTGCCAGCTACAAGCGGGTCGAGGACGGGATCGTGCTGGTCAACGAATCCGACTGCATCGGCTGCGGGCTTTGTGCTTGGGCCTGCCCCTACGGCGCGCGCGAACTGGACCAAGCGGCTGGCGTGATGAAAAAATGCACCCTGTGCGTCGACCGCATCTATAACGACAACCTTCCCGAACAAGACCGCATTCCTGCCTGCGTACGCACCTGCCCGTCGGGCGCGCGCCATTTTGGCGATCTGGGCGACCCGAACAGTGACGTCAGCCAGTTGGTCGCGGATCGGGGCGGCGTCGATTTGATGCCTGAACAGGGCACCAAGCCGGTCAACAAATATCTGCCTCCGCGCCCCAAAGACCAAATGCCGGAATTTGACGTGCTTGCCCCGTTTCTTGCCCCCATCGATCAGGAGCCGAAGGGCTTTCTGGGGTGGCTTGACCGTACCTTGGATAAAATCTGATGCATCCCGCCCCTTCTGTGATCTTCTTTAGCGTGTTCTCTGGCTTGGGCTTTGGCCTGTTGTTCTGGCTTGGCCTTGGCATACCGTCGCCAACGGGCGTCGTTGCGTTTGTGTTTTTCGCCATTGCCTATCTGCTGGCCGTTGGCGGGTTGGTCGCCTCGACCTTCCACTTGGGCCAGCCCAAGCGCGCTCTCAAAGCCTTCAGCCAATGGAAGACAAGCTGGCTTAGCCGCGAGGCAATATGTGCCGTGGGCGCGTTGATCTTGATGGCGATCTACGGTTTCGGGGCCGTGTTTCTTGAGCAGCACTGGCGTGCAATCGGGGTTCTGGGCGGGCTGTTATCTTTGGGCACCGTCTTTACCACGTCGATGATCTACGCCCAGCTCAAAACGGTGCCGCGGTGGCATATGCCCCTGACACCGTTGAACTTTCTGTCGCTCTCGGTCGCTGGTGGGGTCTTGTTAGCCGGCCAAGTCACATGGGCAATCTGGTTGATTACAATCGCAGGCGGCATTCAGTTGGCCACATGGGTCATCGGCGACACACGCTTTGCCGCCTCCGGTTCAACCCTTGCGACGGCGACACAGCTTGGCAGCATCGGCAAGGTCCGCGCCTTTGAACCACCGCATACTGGCACTAATTATCTGTTGCGAGAATTCGTCCATGTGATCGGCCGCAAACACGCCACCAAATTGCGGGTCATCGCACTTGGGTTAATGGTCGTGCTGCCGGTCATCTTGCTACTGGCCTCCCGCTCTCACTTTGCGGGGGGCCTTGCCCTGCTCTCACATGTCGCAGGCGTGTTTACGGCGCGCTGGTTGTTCTTTGCCCAGGCCGAACATGTGGTCGGCCTGTATTACGGCAAGCGCTAACGCTCAAAGCGCCAGCCGCCGCTCCACAATCCGCGCCATGATCGATGCGCCTACTGGCAAGATCGACGGGTCCAGCACAAACCCCGGATTGTGCAGCGCCACTGTTCCGGCGTGCCCGACAGTGCAATATGCCCCCGGCACGACCTTCAACATATCGGCGAAATCTTCCGATCCTGTCGCTGGTTCGGTTTTGTAATTCAGGTTGTCGGCACCGACGATATCGCCCGCCGCGTCCATATAGGCATCCGACAATTCGTCATTGTTGATCAGCACGTCAAAGACATTGCGCAGCGTGCAGGTTATTTCCACATCATGGGCCAAGGCCATACCCGCGCAGATCGCCTGCATCCGGGTCGCTGCCAATTCATAGATTTCATCTTTGAAATAGCGGATCGTCCCTGCCAGCGTCGCCGTTTGCGGGACCACATTATAGGCAACGCCCGCATGCATCTGGGTGATCGACACCACGCAAACCTCTAGCGGGGCCATATTACGGCTGAGGATCGTCTGTAGTTCAGTTGCCAGCGACGCCGCAATGATCAGCGCGTCTTTTGACCGATGCGGCTGCGCAGCGTGACTGCCCTGACCTTTGACCTCGATGTCAAAGAAGGCCGCGCCCGCCATCGCTTCGCCTTTGCAAATGCCGACTTTGCCAGGCTGGCCGTTGGGCGTGTTGTGCATGCCATAGATTTCATCGCAGGGAAACAGCTCGAACAAGCCATCGGCAAGCATTTGGCGCGCCCCGCCCAGACCTTCTTCAGCGGGTTGAAACACGATAACGGCGGTGCCGTCAAAGTCACGGGTCGCCGCCAGATGTTTCGCCGCCCCCAGCAACATCGTGGTGTGGCCGTCATGACCACAGGCATGCATCACGCCCGCATTGACCGACCCATAGTCCAGCCCGGTTACCTCGTGAATGGGCAGCGCATCCATGTCGGCGCGCAAGCCAACGCGCCGGTTGCCTTGCCCCTTGCCTTCGATCAACGCCACGACGCCGGTTTTGCCAAGCCCTGTATGTACCTCGTCCACGCCAAAGCTGCGCAGATGGTCGGCGACGATCGCGCTTGTACGGGTCTCGGTGAAGCCGATCTCTGGATGGGTGTGCAGATCGCGAAAAATCGCCTCAAGCTCGGGGATACTGTCGGCGATGACGGGTAGGATGTTCATGGGGTACGGCTCCGCTAAAGGTGCAGCCATCGTGGTCTGCAATCCGCGCCACATCAACCCCTGTCGGTGTGGCGGGGCATCACACCCCGCCAGTTTTTTCTTAGCTGATCAGCCCGGCGTGGCGCAGGCCATTATCGACCAACGCCTTGGTCGCGTCGGTCAACGGCACCAGTGGCAGACGCACATCGGGCGCACAAAGGCCCAGACGGGACATCGCGTATTTCACGCCCACCAACCCCGGCTCGGTAAAGATCGCCTTGTGCAAGGGCATCAACGCATCCTGAATTTTCAACGCGGCGGCATAATCGCCAGCAAGGCAATGGGCCTGCATCTGGCTGATCAGCTTGGGCGCAACATTCGCGGTGACGGAAATACAGCCCACACCACCTTGGGCGTTGAACCCGTGTGCTGTGGCGTCTTCGCCTGACAGCTGGATAAAGTCCGGCCCGCACAGCATCCGTTGGTCACAGACCCGCGCCAGATCACCGGTGGCATCCTTGACACCGACGATGCGCGGCAGCTTGGCCAGCTCGGCCATGGTGGCGGGCATCATATCCACGACCGAACGACCGGGAATATTGTAGATGATGATCGGCAGACCGCAGGCATCATGAATCGCAGTGAAATGCGCGATCAGACCCGCTTGGGTCGGCTTGTTATAATAGGGCGTGACAACCAGCACGGCATCGGCCCCAACGCTTTCGGCGTGCTTGGCCAGACGGATGCTTTCGATCGTGTTGTTCGACCCAGCCCCTGCAACAACAGGGATGCGTCCGGCGGCGGCTTTGACCACCTCGGCCACAACGGTTTCATGTTCGGCGTGGGTCAGCGTGGGCGATTCACCCGTAGTGCCAACGGGGACCAACCCGTTCGACCCTTCGGCGATGTGCCACTCAACCAGTTTCTTGAGCGTGTCCAAATCCAGCGCGCCGTTCGTGAACGGCGTGACGAGTGCAGGCAGAGAACCTTGTAACATATGCACGCTCCTTTTCTTGCGTTGCTGGGCAGGCGCCCGATTGCTGACTGGCGGCAACGTGAGTTGAAACCCATGTGCCTTACAGTATGTTGCAAGGCTGTAGCCTTTGATCACTAGGAAATGCAAGAGATGACACGCGCCGCCCTGACGCTGATACTGCTATTCACCCTTGCTTTTCCGGCTCTGGCCGAACGCCCGCGCCCCTTGGGTTGGGCGATGGATGCCGTGCGGGCGGGCAACTGGGACAATGCCGCGTTGATCGCGCGCCGCGATGGCGCGGTGGCTGTGGATATCGTCGAATGGCACCGACTGCGGGCAGGGCTGGGGACCTATGCGCAGGTGATGGATTTTCTGACCCGCCGCCCCGATTGGCCCGGCGAAGCCTATTTGCGCAAACAATCCGAGGATGCCGTGATTGAGGCGGGTGACACGGCCATGCTCGCGTTCTTTCAGGGCCGCCCCCCGCAAACTGCGCGCGGCGTGCTGGCCTATGCCGCCGCCCTGACCCGCGCCAACCGCAGCGGAGAGGCGCAGGCGCGCCTGGTTCTGGCGTGGCGCACCATGCCGATGGACGCGGTAACGCAGGCATTGTTCGTGGCCGAACACAGCGCATTGCTGAAACCGCATCACGCTGCAAGGCTGGATGAAATGCTGTGGCAAGGTGATCATGCCAAAGCCCGGCAAATGTTTGATCTGGTCGGCACCGAGGACAAGGCACTGGCCGAAACGCGGATCGCGTTGCAGAACCGCAATGGCGACGTAAACGAAATGATAAACGCCTTGGCCCCGGCCAAGGCCAGCGATCCCGGCCTGCAAAAGGACCGTTTCGAGTGGCGCATTCGCAAAGGGTTCGAAGACAGCGCCAAGGATTTGCTGCTGTCGCAATCGGTTAGTGCCACAGCCCTTGGCCAGCCATCCGCATGGGCCAATCGCCGCCGTGCGCTGGCACGCGATGAAATGCGCAGCGGTGATCCCAAACGCGCCTACCAAATAGCGTCGCAGCATTTCCTTGAGGAAGGATCGCATTTTGCCGATCTCGAATGGCTGTCGGGCTATATCGCACTGCGGTTCCTAAAGGATCCAAAGCGCGCCCTGACCCATTTCAAGGCCCATGACGGTGCCGTTGAATCCCCCATCAGCCAAGGGCGTGCCGGCTATTGGCAGGGGCGCGCATTGCAGGACATGGGCGATACTGAGGGTGCCGCCAAAGCCTATGCGCAGGGGGCGAAATTCCAGTCGTCGTTTTATGGCCTGCTGGCCGCAGAACGCGGCGGATTGCCCTTTGACCAGACCTTGGCGGGCAAAGCACCGAAACTGGATTGGCGCAGCTCCGCATTGGCCCAAGCACCCCTGTTTCAGGCAGGCATGTTGCTGCAGGCCTCTGGCGAACTGACCTTGGCTGAACGGTTCTGGACCCATTTGGCCGAACAGTTGCTGGCCGATGACGCCGCCCTGTTGGGTCAAGCCGCGATTGACGTGGACCAGCCGCATTTGGCGGTGATGATCGGCAAACGGGTCGCACAACGCGGCATTACCATCGCCGCGCCCTATTACCCCCTGCACCCTGCGATCAAGCTGGACCTGAACATGGCCCCCGAAATGGTGCTGGCCATTGCACGGCGCGAAAGCGAATTTGACCCCGTCGTGCAAAGCGGCGTTGGCGCGCGCGGATTGATGCAGCTGATGCCGGGCACCGCCGACGATGTTGCGCGCGATCTGAACATCAGCGCGCTGCATACCACAGACCGCCTGACCGCCGATCCGGATTATAACGCGCTGTTGGGGTCAACCTATCTGGCGCAGATGGCAGGGCGGTTTAACGGAAATGTCGTGATGGTATCCGCCGCCTATAATGCCGGCCCTGCCCGCCCGCCCCGCTGGATGGAGGCGTATAGTGATCCGCGCGAGGGCGATATTGATGTGGTCGACTGGATCGAGATGATCCCGTTCCGCGAGACCCAGAACTATGTGATGCGGGTCACGGAAAGCCTGCCGGTTTATCGCGCACGTCTGGGCCTAAATCCGCTGCCGCGTCCCTTTACCGAAGAACTGATCGGTTCAACTCTTTTGCCGTTCGCGCCAAAAGGTGAATAGGCCAGCAGCCACGATCAGCGCCGCACCGATGGCAACATTGATGCGCACGTCCTCGCCAAAGACCGAGATGCCAATGATGCTGGCGAACACCAGCTGAAGGTATGCAAACGGCTGCACGGCGCTGGCCTCGGCGACCTCGTAACAGCGGATCAGCAGCCAATGGCCGGTGACGCCGGTGATGCACAGACAGCCCATGATCAGCCAGTCGGTTGCGATCATCGGTTCCCAAAACCAGATACCGGTGGCCGTCATCGCGATGGACCCGGTGACGCCGGTCCAGAAAAAGCTGGTGGCGGTTTTATCCTTGCGGCCAACATATCGGGTCAACAGCCCGTAGACCGCAAACATCGCCGCCGCGACCAACGGGATAACAGCGGCGGGGTCAAACACGTTCATCCCCGGTTGCAGAATGATCAGCACCCCGATGAACCCGACGCCAATCGCCGCCCACCGCCGCCAGCCCACGCTTTCGCCCAGAACCGGCCCCGACAGCGCCGCGACCAACAGGGGGTAACAGGTGAAAACCGCGTGGCTTTCCACAAGCCCCAGAATGGTGAAGGCTACAATCATCACGCAAATCTCGGCGGCCAGCAACAGACCACGCAACGTTTGCAGCACCGGCTGGCTTGTTTTGGCCGCTGCGCGCAGCCCACCTGCATTCCGTTTCGCAATGGCAATGACAAAGGCCGCAAAGAACCAATAGCGGATCATCACCACCATCAGCACGTTGTATTCTGACGCCAGATGCCGCGAAAGCCCGTCCTGCACGGCAAAGACAAGTGTCGTGATGACCATGAGCGTGATGCCCAGCGGGATATTATTGGACTGCGCTGCGGCTGCCGCCCTGTTGCTGGCGCGGGTCATACCCGCACGGCCCGCGTCATGTGGCGCTTGCGGCCATAGCCCTTGGTGCGTTCAACCGCAAAGCCCGCAGTTGCTAGCCCGCGGCGCACCGCCCCTGCTGCGGTATAGGTCGCAGCTGTGCCAAAATGTGCGGTATGGCGGGCCACGTCCTCAAGCAAATCGGGTTCCCACAGTTCGGGGTTTTTTGCGGGGGAAAAACCGTCCAGAAACCATGCGTCGGCCACACCGTCCCATACGGGCAAGGTTTGGCGCGCATCCCCGATGATCACCGTCAGATCAAGACCGGGAAAGGTCATGTTGCCGCCCTCGGTCGTCCAAGCCTCAAGCAGGGCATCGCGCTTGCCGTTGAAGTCCGGGAAGGCCTGATGCGCTTGCGCCATGTCTTCGCGCGACATCGGGAACGCCTCGAACGAGGTGAATTGCAGCGTGCCGTTGCAGCCCTTTTGCGTCCAGGCATCCCACGCCACCAACAGGTTCAGGCCGGTACCAAACCCCAATTCGCCGATGCGAAAACCGTCGCGAAAGCGACCCGGCAAGTCATTACCCTGAAGAAACACATACTCGGTTTCTTCGACCCCGTTATCGAGGCTGAAATACGGGTCATCAAAATGGGACGACACCGGCACGCCGCTGTCTTTCCATTCAATCTGTGCTGTCTGGTTCTCCACGTGGCGACCTTGTGTTATCGGGGCTTTCGGGAACACTGCGCAAAAAGGGCAAGGATTGGCAATGGCCGAAATCACGATACGCGGGGCGGGAATATTCGGGCTGTCGATCGCATGGGCATGCGCCCAGCGCGGCGCAACGGTGCAGGTGATTGATCCGGGCGGTCCTGCGGCGGGCAGCAGCGGCGGGATTGTCGGGGCGCTGGCACCCCATGTGCCGGAAAATTGGAACGCCAAGAAGGCATTTCAACTGGACAGTCTGTTGATGGCAGCCCCCTTTTGGCACGAGATCGAAGCAACCGGCGGCGGGCAATCCGGCTATGCCCGCAAAGGCCGGTTGCAACCCATTGCGGATGACGCAGGTCTGGCCTTGGCCCATCGACGCAGCGAAACCGCGCAAGCCTTGTGGCAAGAAAATGCGATCTGGCAGGTCGTTCCACCGACAGGTGCGGCGTGGGAACCCAATAGCCAGTCAGGCTGGTTGATCCATGATACACTCAGCGCGCTGATCCACCCACGCTTGGCCTGCGCGGCCTTGGTGCAGGCGTTGCGCGCGAAAGGTGTTCACGTGACAGCAAAGGGCGCGGATCGTGGGCAGGTGCTTTGGGCCACGGGTGTGGCGGGGCTTGCTGAAATGACCGCGGCCCACAGCCGCATGGTCGGCAGTGGCGTCAAAGGACAGGCAGCACTGTTGGCCTATGACGCGCGCGGGCTGCCGCAGCTTTTTGCGGGCGGCGTGCATGTCATCCCCCATGGCGACGGGACCGTCGCGATCGGATCCACCTCTGAGCGTGAGTATAACAGCCCCGACCAGACCGACACGCAGCTTGACGATGTCATCGCTGCGGCCCGCGCCGCCGTGCCGGCTCTGGCACAGGCACAGGTGATCGACCGCTGGGCAGGCGTGCGCCCGCGCAGCCGCAGCCGCGCCCCGATGTTGGGGGCTTGGCCCGGAAGGTCTGGCCACTATGTCGCCAACGGAGGCTTCAAAATCGGCTTTGGCATGGCCCCGAAAGTGGCGCAGGTCATGGCCGATTTGATGCTGGACGGGCGCGACACAATCCCCGATGGATTCCGGGCCGAGGATAATTTTTAGGGAGGTCCCGAAGCTGTGGAACTGCCCTGTTCGTCGTCCCGAACGATGGTTTTGTGCATCTGGAAACGTGTCAAGGCGACCCCCTGTCTGTCCACCTCTTCCTCTTTTACCACGCACCATCCGCGTTTTTCAAAGAATGGCCGGGCGGCCAAGCTTGCCGCGGTGGTCAGACATTCAGCGCTATTCCTTGCAGCCCAATCCTCTACCGCCATCAACAGCGCGCCGCCGATGCCCCGACCTGCGGCCGACGGCAATACAAATGCAAGGTCGACATATCCTGTCTGATCAATGGTCATAAACCCGACCGCTTCGCCTCCTTCTTCTGCGATAAAGCCTGACAGGTCTTTCACGCGATCCTTCCAGCCAGCCAGATTAACCGTGTCCCCTGCCCATGCGCGCCTTTGGTCGAGGGTGTAGACATGTCGGGTTCCCTCGTGGATCGCGCAAAAGAAAATGCGCCCAACGTCGGGAAAGTCTTCAGCGCGTAAAGGTCTGATGTTGGTTGTCATACGATTTCCCGTTTTGCGTCTAGGCGGCGATGTCCCTCGGGATGCCGTCAATGCCAAGAAATGCCCGAACTTCGTGTCAAAGCGATCTGCGGGTGCCATGAGTTTTCAGGCGGTCGCCACCATGCATTGGCGACCATCCGGCCCCGCGACCCACAGTTCGCGACCATTACGGCACAAGGATGCCGTTTCGAAATGCATCAAGGGCGATGTGGCGCGGAAGGTGAATTGGGTCAATGGTCCCAATTCACCTTCGGCCTTCAGCATCAAAAGCTGCGCCAGCAGCGGGCCATGCACGACCAACCCGCCATAGCCTTCGACGTCGCGGGCATACTCCAGATCATAGTGAATGCGGTGCCCGTTGAAGGTCAGCGCCGAATAGCGAAACAACAAGGTCGAGCTGAAATCGACAGCCGACACCGTTTCTGCGTCGGTCCTCGCCGTGGGGGCTGTTGGTTGGGGCGCATCAGGCGTCGCGTCTTCGCGGTAGACCAGATCTTGCCATTCGGTCAGGCACAGCGCACCGTCCTGCCAGATTTCATGGCGCAAGGTGACAAAGCCCAGCGGCCCCGACCGGCCATCCTTGCGCTGCTGGCTTTCGCAGATGGTGCGCTTTTCCGCCCCGACCCCTGCCAAAAGCGGGCGTTCAAATGATAATCGCCCCCCTGCCCACATCCGACGCGGCAGCCCCATATCGGGGATCAGCCCGCCCACAAGCGGATGACCGTCACGGCCCAGGGAAACCGGTGGCTCAGGCTCCCAAAAATAGAGCTGATGAAAGAACGGAGGCAACGGATCACCCGCCTGCACCGCTTGTTTCTGACCAAGGGCAACATGAAAAGCATCGGCACGGGCGGGGTCGATCATATCTTGTTTACGTTGCTCGGTCATAGGATCACACTAAGGTTAGGAACGTTCCCCAAGGAGGTGCCATGGCGCAGCCCGATATTCAATGCCGCGTTCGCGAGCTTGATCACCTTGTTCTCACGGTGTCCAGCATCCCCGAGACAGTGCGTTTTTATACGCAGGTTCTGGGCATGCGAGGTCAGCAATTCGAAGTCGCAGATGGCAGCAAACGCTGGGCCTTACGCTTTGGACAGTCCAAAATAAACCTGCATCAAAAGGGCCGCGAATTTGACCCCAAGGCAGCCAACCCCGCGCCCGGCACTGCGGATTTATGTTTTCTGACCGACGCCCCGATTGCTGACTGGGTCAAGCATCTGACCATCCACGGCATCAAAATCGAAGACGGCCCGGTTGCACGTTCAGGGGCAACCGGGCCGATCACATCGCTATACCTGCGCGACCCCGACCGAAATCTGATCGAGGTCAGCGTGCCCGCGCTTTAGCGGCCAATCTCGGCACGCAGTGATTCCATAAGCTGGGTCAGTTCTTTGACATACATGTCGCCGGTCAAACGGCCCTGATCGTCAAAGGCATTCCCGCTGTTGGCCAGATGAATTTCCGGCCCCTGCAATATCCGCGGACGAAACGGCACCATAAAGCTGCGCAGAATCAACTGCGCGCGTTCGCCCCCCGCGCGGCCCGCTGCGGCGGACATGACGGCAAGCGGTTTGCCTGACCATGGCGTTCCCTCGACCCGGCTGATCCAATCCAGCGCATTTTTGAGGGCTCCAGAAGGACCCTTGTTGTATTCCACAGTGGATATCATAACAGCATCTGCACCAGCGATCTGGTTCGCCACCTGTTGCACGCTGTCCGGGACACCATTGGCCTGTTCATAATCGGCGTCATACAAGGGAAAGCGGATGTCGGCCTGTACATAGTCGCAATCGCCGAACAGCCGCGCCGCTTCGGCCAGAAGCATCGAATTGGTTGATCCAGCGCGCAGAGATCCGGAAATACCGACAAGTTTTGGTTTGGCCATTTTTCTATTCCTTTTTGACGTTGTTCTGCCCCAAGACCTGTGGCGGCGTGGTGCAAAAGCAAGAGGCCCCGGCGTGGTGCCAGGGCCTGCTTTGATCTTTTTCGTGATTGAGATTTACGCGTTGGGCAGAATAACGATTTCTACACGACGGTTTTGCGCCTTGCCTGATGCGTTCAGGTTGCTGGCGACAGGCTGGCTTTCGCCGCGTCCGACGGCCTGAATGCGGCTGCGCGGTACACCGTTGCCGATCAGCACATTCGCCACGGCGCTTGCACGCCCTTCGGACAGTTGCTGGTTATAGCTGGCGTCGCCATCGCTATCGGTGTGGCCGATGATTTGCAGCGTCGAGTTGCTGTAGACGTTCACGTTGCGCGCCAATGCCGCCAGATCGCTTTGCATACCGGACTGAACAGTGGTGCTGTCGGTCGCGAACAAAATGTCTTGCGGCAGTGTTACGATCAACCGGTCACCGGTGTTGGTGATGATAACGTTGGAATTCAGCTGACGGCGCAAATCGGCCTCTTGCTTGTCCAAGGTATAGCCTACACCTGCGCCAAGCGCACCACCGGCGAGGGCTCCCGCCAACGCGCCATCTGCACGGTTTCCGTCGCCCTTGGATAATGCGCCGATAACGGCACCGGCACCTGCACCGATCAGCGCGCCGTTCCGGGTCTTGGCATTGGGGTCATTCGGGTTGCCACCGATTGGGCCGGGTTCGCACGCGCTAAGTGCCAGAACGCTTGTCAGTGCTGCGGCGATGGTCATCTTTGAAAAAGTCATGTCTAATTTTGCCTTTGGTTTGGGCCCCGTTCGGGCGAGGCGTCTCGTTGCATAACGTCCATACATCGCGATCAGTTCCCAGAGAACCGTCTTGGTGGTGCATCGGCGGCTGGGATCGGCCAGAAGCCGCCTATCGGTCAGGCGTCGGCGCGGGCGGATTCAAAGGCAAGCATCGCGCGTTTGACCGGCAGGCCCCAGTGATAGCCCCCCAGCCCACCTGATTTGCGCAAGGCGCGGTGGCAGGGAATCAACCAACTGATCGGATTGCGCCCGACAGCAGTCCCCACTGCACGCACGGCTTTGGGGGTGCCGATGGTTTGGGCGATTTCGGAATATGTCGTGACCTGACCTGACGGGATGCTCAACAAGGCCTCCCATACTTTGATCTGAAAGGGCGCACCGATCAGATAGATGGGGGCCTTTCCACCACTGCCATCTTGGGCGGCAAAAGCGATCCGCACCCAGTCGCGCAACATGTCGGGGTTTTCGCGAAACGTCGCACCCGGCCAACGGCGGCGCATGTCCTGCATTGCGGGTTCTTCACCGGTTTCGGCCGAAAACGCCAAACCGCAAATGCCGCGCTCTGTGCCCATGACCAAGGCCGGGCCAAAGGGGCTGTCGAACCACCCCCAAGAGATCACCAGCCCATCGCCTTTGCGGGCAAAATCACCGGGGCTCATCGCCTCCCATCTTAGGAAAAGATCATGCAGGCGACTGGACCCTGACAGGCCAACAGCATGGGCGGTTCCAAGGGTGGTAAACCGATCACGCAGCAAGATCTTGGCGTGGTCCAGCATCAGATATTGCTGATACCGCTTCGGCGACACCCCGACCCAGCGGGAAAACAGCCGCTGGAAATGCGCGGCGCTCATGTTCATTTCACTGGCGATCTGGTCCAGTGCCATCGGGTCAGCCGCGTGATCAATCAGGTCAATGGCACGACGCATGACACCGTAATGGTAATCATTTTCTGTCTCGGGCTTTGCCGTGGGGGGCGGGGGGGTGATACCTTGTGTCATACCCCCACGCTAATCACCGCGGACCATTCAGGCGACCCGAAACTTGCGCCAAAGCGCTGCGTTAGGCGGCCAAAAGATGCAAAAGCGTTTCTTCTGGGTCCAGCAAATCACGGATCATCTTGGATTCGACCCGGTTCAGACACATGCGCGGAGCTTTTGCGTCTTCGGCGAAAACCTTGCTCGCGCGGCGGATTTCAGGCGGCACCGACAGCATTGCTGCGGTCTCAAGCCCCGTTGTTTCGGCCCAAATCCCGCAGGTAAGGATCAATTCATGATGTTCCATAATAATGTGGTGATAGCTGATGGCAGGCGCATTCGGGTCTGGCCGGGGGGCAATACGCCGGGACAATGCACCAATTTCGGCGATCGCTTCATGTTTGCCCAAATTCAGCGCGACATGTGGCGAACTTACCAGAACCTGATGGTGCGGCGAAAGGCGCAGCGGTTCTTGCAGGCCCTCGGTTGCGGCGTTTTCACGAGGCCGCAAATGCAGCGGCGGCAACAAGGGCAAACCGTCCGGCCCGATACCACGGGACCGCTTGATCGCCAAAATCGGCTGTGCCCCATGATCACGGGTGATCAAACGGTCACCTGATTCCAACCATTCAACAGGCAGTTCACCATCCATCGTCATAATCATCGCGCCCGGGCCGAAGCCCGATGCTTTTGAAAAAGTCAATTCGACCGACATCGTCCCTCACTTTCGCCTTTTGGGCGCTTGCACTACTGTTACGTTCTCAGCTTATCGACTGGAACTGCATACTTGCGACGAAAACTTGGAATCTCGGTAAACAGTTTGTAAATACGCGCACCGTCTTGTTCTTGCTCTGGCGGAAAAATCCACGCATACCCTTCGCTATGGCAAAACCACTTGATTATCATACGATCCGCGAGATCTTTTCCCGCTTTCACGCCGTCGATCCAGAGCCCAAGGGAGAGCTGGATCACACCAATGTTTACACGCTTTTGGTTGCTGTAGCCCTAAGCGCGCAAGCGACTGATGTCGGTGTCAACAAGGCGACCAAGTCCTTGTTCGAGGCGGTCGAAACGCCCCAACAGATGTTGGATTTGGGGCTTGAGGGACTGATTGAGCATATCAAAACAATCGGCCTGTTCCGCCAGAAGGCCAAAAATGTCATTAAACTTAGCCAGATTTTAGTCGATGACTATGCGGGCATCGTCCCCAACAGCCGCGCTGCGCTACAATCGCTGCCCGGTGTGGGGCGCAAAACGGCCAATGTCGTGCTGAACATGTGGTGGCACTATCCTGCGCAAGCGGTCGACACCCATATCTTTCGCATGGGCAACCGCACCAACATTTGCCCCGGCAAAACTGTGGACGCGGTTGAACGCGCCATCGAAGACAATATTCCCGTTGATTTTCAACAACACGCCCATCACTGGATGATCCTGCACGGTCGTTACCACTGCAAGGCGCGCAAGCCCTTGTGCAGGACCTGTATCATCCGTGATCTCTGCCCCTATGAGGACAAAACTGAATGACCCAATATGAAGTGGTTGGCATCGGCAACGCCGTTGTCGATGTAATCTCGCATGCCGATGACGCGTTTCTTGGCGACATGAACATCGAAAAAGGCATCATGCAACTGATCGAACGTGACCGCGCCGAAGAACTGTACGGCGAGATGAAAGATCGGCTGCAAACGCCCGGCGGATCGGTTGCGAATTCGATCGCCGGGATCGGCGCGCTTGGATTGCCAACAGCGTTTATCGGTCGCGTGAATGACGACGCTTTGGGCAAATTCTATGCGCAATCCATGATCGACGGCGGCACTGATTTCGTGAACGCACCCGTGGCGGGCGGCGATCTGCCAACTTCGCGGTCGATGATCTTTGTATCGCCCGATGGCGAACGGTCGATGAACACCTATCTGGGGATTTCAACCGATCTTGGGCCTGCAGATGTGCCGGATGCTGTGGCATCAGCGGCCAGAATCATCTTCCTCGAAGGGTATCTGTTCGACAAGGATCAAGGCAAACAAGCCTTCCTTGAAGCGTCTCGCCTGACCCGTGCTGCGGGTGGCAAAGCAGGCATCGCGATTTCAGATCCCTTCTGCGTTGACCGTCACCGGGCCGATTTCCTGCGCATGATTGCAGACGAACTTGATTTCGTCATCGGCAACGAGGCCGAAATCAGGTCCCTGTTTGAAACCGACGATCTGGAAGACGCGCTGGCCAAGACCTCTGCGATGTGTGGCACGGTTGTGTGCACGCGCTCTGGCGACGGCGTCACGCTGATTCGCGATGGCGAACGTGTCGATGTGCCCGTGACCAAAATTACGCCCGTCGATGCCACAGGTGCAGGCGATCAATTCGCCGCCGGCTTCCTGTACGGCATGGCCACCGGCCGCGATCTTGAGACATGCGGCAAGATGGGCAACATCTGCGCGGCCGAGGTCATCAGCCACGTCGGTCCCCGCCCCGAAGCAGACATCATGGCGCTGTTCAAAGCCCAAGGGTTGGTTTGAACCATGTTGGGTGACGGCTATCACGATGTGCCTGCGGGCAAACTGGCGATGGTGGTCACCCACCTTGAGATGCACAGCCCGGCCCCCGTGCGGGACGTTCCTTTGCCAGACGGTATAGCGCTGCGGCAGGTGACCCCGACGTTGGACTGGTACCGCGATATTTTCGAACGCGTCGGATCACAGGAATGGCTGTGGTTCGGGCGGCTCAAGATGTCGGACGCAGAGCTGATCGCGATCCTGAACGACCCCGATGTTGCGCTTTATACACTGTTCAAGGACGGCCAAGACGAAGCCCTGTTGGAACTGGATTTCCGCCAAAACGGTGAATGCGAACTGGCTTATTTCGGTCTGACCCCTATGCTGATCGGCGCGGGCGCAGGCCGCTATCTGATGAACCACGCCATTGCGACTGCGTGGTCCAAACCCATCAAACGTTTCCACGTCCACACCTGCACCATCGACAGCCCGCAAGCCTTGGCGTTCTATATCCGCAGCGGTTTCACGCCCTATAAACGCCAGATCGAGGTTGCAGATGATCCGCGTCTGACAGGCATGCTGGGGCGTGATGCAGGGCCGAATGTGCCCATTATCCCTTGAATTAAAGGGATTATTTCTTGTTAAGGAGCGCTGCGCCGTTAAGCGTTTTAAATGCCCGTTATGCTTAGATTAAGAAATTCGCAGTTATCAACATTGTCAGGAGCATTTTTTAAAACGCGCGAAAAGAGAATATTATGGCAAACGAACGTACACTCGAGGAAATCCAAAAAGCAATTGGTGCTCATGGGTTGTGGAAACTACGGTTGAAAACAGCCATTAACAGCGGGTCCAGCGATTTTTCCCCAGATGTTGTGGCGTGCGATAACAAATGTGAATTCGGCAAGTGGCTTCATGACGAAACAATGCCTGCGGATATAAAAAGCGGGATGCCTTATCAGGTGATAACCCGTCTTCACGCAGAATTTCACCGCACAGCATCAACTGTTCTTCAGGATGCGCTTGACGGGAATACAGCCAAGTCAAAAGAAACACTTGAAGGCGAATTTTCGGCCCAATCAACAAAGCTGATAAGCGCCCTGAACAAATGGAAGGGCGAATTGCGCGAAATCTGATGGTGCGCAACAGTTCGTCGTGAAACGGACCAGTCCAAAGCCGCCAATAAAGGCCGACGATCTTGTGATACACATCAGATCGCGGTCTGGCAAAGAGGCGTTTCAAATGCTTTGGCATGTCGACGGACAGGCGGAAATCATTTGAAGAACGCGCTTTGGTTGATCTTTGCTAGACGGTGGGTTTAGCCTTGGATGGGATGTTTCAGACGTGGCCTTCCAACTTTACGCCATCCCCAAATGTGGCCGGAACGCTGCGACAACGGCCTCATACACATCGCGCTTGAACGGCACGATATTGGCGACCAGATCATCGACGGGCAACCAGCGCCACTCGGAAAACTCTTGATGATCAGTTTCCAGATTGATCTCGGAATCCGCGCCGTGAAAACGCAAAAGGAACCATTTCTGTTCCTGCCCGCGATACCGGCCTTTCCAGATTTTCGGAACCAGATCATGAGGCAACTCGTAGGGCAGCCAGCCTTCGGTCTGGGTCACAACGGAAACAGAATTTGGCGATACACCGGTTTCTTCCTCAAGCTCGCGCAGGGCCGCGACTTCGGCGTGTTCGCCTTTTTCAACGCCGCCCTGGGGCATTTGCCAAGCATCCTGATCGCGGTCGCGGCGCTGCCCGACAAAGACATGGCCATCGGCATTGACCAGCATCACGCCGACGCAGGGGCGATAGGGCAGTTTGGCAATTTCGTCAGGTGTCATGGGGCCGGCCTTTTGGTTACGTCTGTTAGGCGGGGACCTAGCACAAAAGCCGCGCCTCTGTATATTGGCTTACGCAGCGTTGTGCGTGACAGAACCAGCCGGTTAAGATGAAATCGGCTGCAACGCCCCCATCCCTCGAAAGGATCGCCCCATGTCCGACTATCCACACCTGCTGGCCCCGCTTGATCTAGGCTTTACCACACTGAAAAACCGCGTGCTGATGGGGTCCATGCATACGGGGCTTGAGGAAACCGGCGACTGGAACCGCGTCGCCGAATTCTATGCCACCCGCGCGCGTGGTGATGTGGGGTTGATGGTGACGGGCGGTATCGGCCCGAACCCCGAAGGATCGGTCGCCCATGGTGCCGCGATGATGACCACGCAAAAGGATGTCGACAACCACAGCATCGTAACACAGCGGGTCCACGAGGCCGGCGGCAAGATCGCGATGCAGATCCTGCATGCGGGCCGCTATGCGTTCAGCCCCGATTGCGTGGCTCCTTCTGCGATCAAATCCCCGATTTCGATGTTCGCCCCCAAGGAGTTGGACGCCGAAGGCATCGAAAAGCAGATTAGCGACATCGCCGCCTGTGCGCTTCGCGCCAAGCAAGCTGGCTATGACGGGGTCGAAGTGATGGGGTCCGAGGGGTATTTCCTGAACCAGTTCCTTGTCACCCACACCAATAAACGGACCGACGAATGGGGTGGTTCCTACGAGAACCGCATTAAGCTGCCGGTCGAGGTCGTGCGCCGCGTCCGCGAGGCCGTCGGCCCCGATTTCATCCTGATCTACCGTTTGTCGATGATTGATCTGATCCCGAACGGATCAACCTTTGACGAGGTCGCACAACTGGCACGCGCCGTCGAGGCCGCCGGGGCCACCATCATCAACACCGGCATCGGCTGGCACGAGGCGCGCATTCCCACGATTGCGACGTCCGTCCCGCGTGCTGCCTTTGCATGGGTCACTAAAAAACTGATGGGTCAGGTGGGCATTCCGCTGATCACCTCGAACCGCATCAACACGCCCCAAGTGGCCGAAGATGTGCTGGCCGAAGGCTGCGCCGACATGGTGTCGATGGCACGGCCCATGCTGGCGGATGCGGATTTCGTGGCCAAGGCGGCGGCGGGCAAGCCTGACCAGATCGCACCTTGTATCGCCTGCAATCAGGCCTGCCTGGATCACACCTTTGGTGGCAAAATCTCAAGCTGCTTGGTCAACCCGCGCGCCTGCTATGAGACCGAGTTGAAGGTTGAGCCGTCGCAAGACGTCAAGACAATCGCCGTTGTCGGTGCCGGCCCTGCGGGTTTATCGGCGGCCATTACAGCGGCTGAGCGTGGACATACAGTTACCATATTCGACCGCGCATCCGAGATTGGCGGTCAGTTGAACCTTGCCAAGCAGGTCGCGGGCAAAGAGGAATTCTGGGGCCTTGTCGACTGGTACCGCGCGATGGTCAAAGAACACGGCGTCACGGTCAAGCTGAACACCGAAGTATCGGCCAATGATCTGGGTGATTTCGACGAGGTCATCATCGCCACCGGCGTTGTGCCGCGCGATCCGCAGATACCAGGGCAGAACGCAGCGAATGTCGTCAGCTATATCGACATCCTGAACGGCAAGGTGACAGCGGGCCAAAAGGTCGCCGTGATCGGCGCGGGCGGTATTGGGTTCGACGTGTCCGAACATCTGGTACATGACGGCGACAGCACCACCACAAACCTGCCCGAATGGATGAAGGAATGGGGTGTCACTGACCCCGCCGACCACCGCTCCGGTCTGGCCCCCGAAGGCCCGCAACCCCACGCACCTGCGCGCGAGGTGACAATGCTGCAACGCAAGGCCACCAAGGTCGGCAAAGGCTTGGGCAAGACGACAGGCTGGATTCATCGTGCTTCGTTGACCATGAAGAACGTCCAGATGATCGGCGGCGTGAACTATGAAAAGATCGACGCCGACGGGCTGCACATCAGCTTTGGCGAAGCACGCGAAAAACCGCAACTGATCGAAGCGGATACAATTGTGCTATGCGCGGGCCAACTGTCTGATCGATCCCTTGCCGATGCGCTTGAGGCGAAGGGAATCCCTTGCCACGTCATCGGTGGCGCGGATGTCGCGGCGGAATTGGACGCGAAACGCGCGATTGATCAAGGCACGCGGCTGGCAGCGGCACTTTAACAGGGAAAGGTGGGCTCATCGCCCACCCTACGTTTATCAGTGTCGAAAGCTATTCGACCGTAATCGTGATCACCTCGGACATGATCGGGGTGTCATGGGGGGTATGGCTCCAGTCGCCCAACACCAATTGCAGGGTGTGGGTGCCGGGGGCCAATTCCACCATTGCTTCGGTCTGGCCGCCACCATAGTGAATGTGGTTTTCGTCCGCGGGGAGCGCCTCGCTCAGCGCTTCGGGGTTGTCCGATCCGAAGGGCGCGCTGTCGATCAACAGATGGTGGTGGCCTGTCAGGTCCTTTTCGACACCAGCGGGGGCCACGCCCATGCCCCGCAGCCCGAATTGCACGGTGACCGGCGACGATACGGTCGCCCCGTCCGCCGGAGCGATAATATATTGCACTGCGTCAGGGTTCGACGGCGTCGGGCCACCCGCGTAAACGGGCAAAGCAAGGGATGTCAAAAGAGCAGCAGTTGTTAGCAGATGTTTCATTGTGATCCTCCTTCAAGAGACACTTGATGATAGCACAGTTTTACAGTCTTCAAGCGGCCTTGCTATTCTGTGCGCCCATTCGCGCAGCGCTTGCGCATCAGAGGCAGTCTGTCAGAATATGCCAAGTGTCAGTTTTTAATCCGGATCCCCCTCATGCCGATTTGCGTTTTTGATATTTATGCCGATGGGACGACCTCGGTTCCAACCGACATCAATCTGACGGGTCCGGGGGCGTACCGTTGGTGGCATTTCGACCTGACGGACGAGATGCTGGAACCATGGGTGCGTAAACACCTGCATGAAATTCCTGCCGGATCGCTGATCCAGAAACAAACCCGCCCGCGCTGTGACAAATTTTCAGGCGGGCTGATCCTGAACCTACGCGGGATTAATATGAACGTGGGCCAAGACGCGGATGAAATGGTGTCGGTGCGGATGTTTGTTGAAAACGATCTGCTGATCACCGTGCGCCGCAAAAAGGTATTTGCAATCGACGCGATCCGCCAATTGGCCGAAGCGCAAAATGCCCCCCCCAGCCCTGCCGAGTTCCTTGAGGATCTGGTAAGCCGTTTGACCCTGAGGGTGCAGGAACATGTCGCGAGCATTGATGAGCAGGCCGAATTCTTTGAGATTGATCTAGAGGACAAAGAAACCCCGATGCCGCACGAACTGCCCGAAATCCGGCGCAGTGTGATCCGGCTGCGGCGCTATCTTGATCCGCAACGTGCCGCCCTTAGTAAACTTGCCGCATTAGATATGCCGCTGATCCCACGAGAAAGCCAGCTTGAGCTGCACGAACAGGCCAACAGCGCACTGATCGCGGTCGAGGAGCTGGACGAACTGCGCGAGCGTCTTGTGTCTGTGCAAGAAGAACATGACGCCAATGTCGCGCAACGACAGGCGCGCCACGGCTATGTCCTGTCTGTCGCGGCGGCAATTTTCCTGCCGCTTGGGTTTATCACCGGATTGTTTGGCGTGAATGTCGGCGGGATGCCGGGCACCGACCACCCTTGGGCTTTTGCATTGCTGTGTCTGGGGATGACCGCCCTGGCTGTGCTGATGTTTGCGGTGCTCAGATGGGTGCGCTGGATCTAAAAGGCTGCGATTCTTGATACTGTTTCAATGTTTCTCTGCCGCGAACGATCCATGCAATGACCTTGGGACTGTCCCACCTCTGCCGTGATCCTGCCTGAATTGGCCCCCATACCAATCGTCGAAGCAGATGATTGAAAAGGGGATGGCAATGGACCGCCTAACAGAAATGGAAGCATTCGCCACCGTCGTGGATCAGGGTGGTTTTACCGATGCCGCCAAAAAGATGGGCATCTCGAAGTCCGCCGTATCAAAACACGTGTCGTCGCTCGAGGCGCGCCTTGGGGCCCGCCTGTTGAACCGGACGACCCGCCGGGTCAGCCCGACAGAAATCGGCCTTGCCTATTATGACCGCGCCCGCCGTGTGTTGAATGATGCCGGTGAAGCCGACGCACTGGTCACGTCGATGCAATCTGCCCCGTCCGGTTTGCTGCGCATCTCGGTTGCAACGGATTTCGGGGTTAATCATCTGTCCCCCGCCTTGTCCGGCTTTCTGGAAGAATTCCCCGACATCACTGTGAATATGGTGCTGAACAACCGCTATGTCGAACTGATCAGCGAAGGCTTTGATATGGCCGTCCGCATCGGAGAGCTGGAAGACAGCACCCTGCGAGCCCGCAAGCTGACCGAAACCACAAAACGCATGATCGCCAGCCCCGGATATTTTGAAAAATACGGTCGGCCTGAAAAGATCGACGATCTGAATGACCACAAGCTGCTGCATTACTCGAACCAATCCAGCGGTAACATGTGGAAACTGACGTCGCCCTCGGGTGAAAAGCGTCAGGTACGCACGGCAGGCTGGCTGTCAGTCAATGACGGGCAATCCTTGCTGAACGCCGCTGTCTCGGGTCTTGGCATCGCCTACCTGCCCAGCTTTCTCTATGCCGACGCAATGGAGAAAGGCTTGGTCGAAGACGCCATCCCCGATCTGCCGCTCGAAACCCAAGGGATTTACGCAGTTTACCCTCCAGGCCGCTTTACGCAGCCAAAAGTACGCGCCTTTATTGATTTCCTGGTCCATGCCTTTGCCGACAAAGGCCCGATCGACTGGTAACCCCTGAATACTGCCTCACCTACCCTCGGTGAACTGGATCGAACGCTTTCGATCTCCCCCGCGACCTGCACAGGTGGTGGGGGCTTCTTTTTTTGAGCGGCGAGACCATAGATATCAGGCTTTGGCAAGGCGGCAGGGCCGCAACCAAGGACGCAAGCTTGGACCGCTACTCCGGAACCGGCAGCAGAACCGCTTCGACACGGCGGTTGGTCTCGCGGCCTTGGGCCGTCAGGTTGCTGGCAATCGGGGATAGATAGCCCATGCCTTGCGCGTCAAGCCGGTTCGCGTCGACACCGTAGGCGTCGATCAGGCGTTGCCGCACAGATGCTGCGCGGTTGCGCGACAAGGCGATATTATCGTCCAAACCACCGACCGTATCCGTATGCCCCACAAGAACAACGCGCAAATCCGGTTCACGCGCCAGAAACGCCGCGAGGCGGTCCAACGCGGGAAAGGTTGCCGTGCCTAAGCCGGCTGTACCTGTTTCAAAATCAAGCGACGACAGCACCACATGGCCGGTATTCATCAATGTCGCGGCAAATGCGTCAGTCTGCGCGGGTTCAGAAGCCTGTGGTTCTACAGCCCCGTCGGGCGGCATTGCATCCTGACCCAAGGATTGTGCCTGAATGATCTGCACATAGGCTGATGTCGCCGCCGTGCTGGCCAAAATCGTTACCACATGTTCGGGGGCCTCAACCGGTCCCAGCACCGCTGTGACAAATTGATAGTTTCGAATGTTCACATACATGTTCGGGGCCGGCAGCACCTCGGTTGCAAAGCGGAAATCAAAGCCGCCACAGGCTGGCGCATTACAATCCAAAACGATGGTGTATCCCGCCGTCTCAAGCTGGGTGCGCAGCGGGCGCACCACCTGAAGGGGCGTCACCCCGGGGGCATCCAGCCGCCACACCGCGCGATCGACGCTGCCCTCGATGGGGATGGTTTCCACCGTATCAGCGGCAAACACCCCGACAGGTGCGGCATAGCTGTCGGGGCCGGTGTTGCGTTCAACCGTTTGCCGCGCAGAGGGTGGCAAGGACAGATCAACCGCCCCGGCGGCCCCGGCGCAGACCAGCCAGAAGAACCCCGCGCGCCTGATCATCTGGCTTGTGCGTGATAGCCGTCGTTGGGCTTCATGTTGGTGGCGCTTGCCACGCGATTGGTCATGTTAAAGAACGCCGCAACCGATGCGATGTCGAAAATATCGCGGTCCGTGAACCCGACATCACGCAATGCCTGACGGTCGGCTTCGGTGGTTTTGGCGCTGGCAACTGTCAGGTTTTCGGAAAATTGCAGCATCGCGGTTTGCCGCGCATCCAGATCGGCCACGCGCCAGTTCATCACCATCTGTTCGCCCAAAATCGGGTTACCCGAAAGCTGCCGCACTGCCGCGCCGTGCGCCGTCAGGCAATAATAGCATTTGTTGATCGACGACACGACAACCGCGATCATCTCGCGCTCGAGCTTGGACAGGTTGGACGCGCCCAGCATCAGATCATTGTACATCGCGGTAAAGCCGTTCAGCTTGTCGATATCGAACGCATAGGCCTGCAAGACATTCGGGATCATCCCCAGCTTGTCCTGACAGACGTCAAAATATTTCTGCGTCGCTTCGGGCAGCGGGTCGACCATTGGCAGGTCAAGGGAAGTTGGGGCGTCGTTGGCCATCTTAAGGGTCCTTTTATTCAGGCGATTGGCGGTAATGATAGCCGCCGACATGGGCAAAGCCCAGCCCCTCATAAAGCCGGTTCGCAGGCTCGTTCGCCTTTGTGCAAAGAACAGCGATATGGGTCGCGCCATGGGCCTGCGCCCATAGGGCCGCGCGGCGCATCATCCATTTTCCGACACCCATGCCGCGCTGGTGCTCCAACACTTCGACCGCATGAACCATGCAGATACCGTCATGGATCGCCGCAAACGCCACACCGCCGGGTTTTTCATTCCAACGTGACAGGATCGCGGTTTTCTGCGCGGCGCGGTGCATCACCTTGATGCGGTCAGGACCGATACCACCTTGCGCCCAAACATCCAGCATTATGGCAAGCGGCTCCCAAATCTCGAATGCCGTGACGGGGGGGATCGGCACATCGGTCAGTTGATCGACAGGCAGTACATACAAGTTCACCGGATCGACAACGCTATACCCACGATCCGCCAGCGCTTGATCCAACGCATCGTCACCGTCGCGCAGCATAAACAGCGGGGTCTGCCCCATGGCGCGCATTTCTGCCTCGGCCACAGCGATATCCGCATCAGGTGCCGCGAGCGACGCTGCCGAGACACGTTTGCCGCCGCCCTGCCCATCGCGCAAGGTCCACCCCTGTTGCGTCCAGCGCCGCGCGGCGGGCCATGTCTGGTCAATTGCTTCGTAAAGGCGGGGCAGGTCGGGGGTCACTGGAATGCCTTTTCTATCTTCTGGGCCGCGACATCAATTTCGGTCTGCTCATTGCCGCGGATCACAATATGCGCGCCGTATTTGCCGTCTTTCTGGAACGGATAGGATCCGATTGACAGGGCGGGGTGATCCTTGGCCACCTGCCCCAACGGGCCTGCGATATCGCCTTCGCCGCGTTCAATCCGCAAGGTGGCGCTGATCAGCGGTGCGCCCCCTGTCAGGGTGGGCAGAACGCTGGCGACCATCGCTTCGAACACCGCTGGTACACCCGCCATGACGTGAACGTTCTCAAGCTTGAAACCGGGGGCTGCCGACACCGGATTATCAATCAGCGCCGCATCTTCGGGGATGCGGGCCATGCGCAGGCGCGCTTCGTTCAGTTCGGTCTTGGACTTGGCATAATGCGCGGCCAGAATGGCACGCGCATCGTCGCGCACGTCGATAGATTTGTTGAACGCAGCCGCAATGCAATCGGCGGTGATATCGTCATGGGTTGGCCCGATTCCACCGCTGGTAAAGACGCTGTCATATGCCCGGGAAAGCGACTGAACCGCGGCGATGATGGTGCCGTGTTCATCGCCGACCACGCGGACTTCTTTCAGGTCGATACCCACGCTGGTCAATTGGCCCGCAAGATGGTGCATGTTGCTGTCGCGCGTGCGCCCGGACAGGATTTCATCGCCGATCACGATCATTGCGGCTGTGGGGTTTGTCATTGGCCTGTCTCCTTGAGGGCAGTTTGATTGAGGTATAGGTCACACCCCATGCGCTTTCAAACTGAACTTGTCCCCGCCCGCCTGATCCGCCGCTACAAACGGTTTCTGGCGGATTGCACGCTGGACGATGGCCGCGAGGTGACAGCCCATTGCGCCAACCCCGGATCCATGATGGGTCTGGCTGAACCGGGCATGAAGATCTGGCTGGAACCCAATGACGACCCCAAACGCAAGCTGAACTATGGCTGGCGGCTGGTTGACCACGAAAACGGGCATTTCACCGGCGTCGATACCGCCCTGCCCAACCGTGCGGTCAAAGCCGCACTTGAGGTCCGCCAGGTCCACGCGCTGACAGATTACGGCACCGTGCGGCCCGAAGTGAAATACGGTGAAAACTCGCGGATCGATTTCTTGCTGACCGAACCCGGCCTGCCCGATGCCTATGTCGAAGTGAAATCAGCCACCCTGTCGCGCCGCCCAGGTCTGGTGGAATTCCCCGACAGCGTCACCGCACGCGGGGCCAAACATTTGGGCGAACTGGCGCAAATGGCGCGCAACGGGCACCGCGCCGTGCTGCTGTATCTCGTGCAGCGCACCGATTGCACCGCATTTGCGGTGGCAGCCGATATTGACCCGACCTATGCGGCAGCCTTTGCAGATGCGCGTGCGGCGGGTCTGGAAACCTTGGTCATCGGTACCCATATCACGCCCCAAGGGGTTACCTTGGCCAACAGCATGCCACTAATCGGCCAAGCTGCACTGGCCCTTGGGACCAACCCGCGCTAGACAGAGAAAAAACCATGACGGAGATACCGGTGATGAATGAACACCGAGGACGCCAGACCAAAGATGGCATTCGCATTTACGACCCATCTGATTTTGCCGGCATGCATGCCGCAGGCAAGCTTGCTGCGCAGATCCTTGATGATATCGCCGCACATGTTTTTGTCGGTCAAACGACGGGGGCCATCGACGGCCTGATTACCCAGATGGTCGAAGACGCAGGTGCCAAATCAGCGACGATCGGGTACAAAGGTTATCAGCACGCCAGCTGTATTTCGATCAACCATGTGGTCTGCCACGGCATCCCCGGCGATAAGAAACTGAAAGACGGCGACATCCTGAACATCGATGTCACGGTGATTGTGGACGGCTGGTTTGGCGATACATCACGCATGTATGTCGCTGGAAAATTGCCGCGCAAGGCCGAGCGCCTGATCGACATCACTCATGACGCATTGATGCTGGGGATCGAGGCCGTGAAGCCCGGCAACACCTTTGGCGACATCGGCCACGCGATCCAAAGCTTTGTTGAAGGTCACCGGATGAGCGTCGTCACCGATTTCTGTGGTCACGGGCTGGGCCGCGTATTCCACGCGCCGCCAAACGTGCTGCACTATGGCCGTCCCGGCACAGGTGCCGTTCTGGAACCGGGCATGTTTTTTACCATCGAACCGATGGTCAATCTGGGCCGCGCTGAAACCAAGGTGCTTGCAGATGACTGGACGGCCGTGACCCGCGACAAATCGCTATCCGCGCAGTTTGAACATTCTATCGGCGTGACCGAAACAGGGTTTGAAATCTTCACGCTTTCGCCCGCAGGCACGTTCCACCCGACCTATTCCAAGGACTAGGCTTTGCGTTTGGCCATCTTAAGTTCAACCACCGCCCAGACCACGCTGCCTGCATAGGCAAAGCAGCACAGCACCAGCGTGGCCCAGGGAAAGCTGACCAGACAGGCCACAAAGCCGGTGAAGAAGATCAGGAAATAGGTCACGTTGCTGCGTGAAAAGCTGACGGATTTGAACGACCACGTGGGAATTCGGCTGACCATAACCCAGCCGACCAGCACGATGTAAAGGCACGCCAAGAAATCAGGCATCGCAACATTGGCACCAAACGCATAGGGCAAATAGATCGGCAGCATCACCAGCATCGCACCGGCAGGCGATGGCACACCGGTAAAATAGCCGCCATCGTCCAGTGTTGTCTTGGTGCGCGAATCCACGTTGAACCGGGCCAGACGCATTACGCAGCAGATCGCGAATACCAGCACGGCCAACCAGCCCGCGCGGTAGAAGTCCTGCAACCCCCAGAAATAGACCACCAGCGGTGGGGCGACGCCAAAGTTGACGAAATCAGCAAGGCTATCCAGTTCGGCACCAATCTTGCTGTCGCTGCCCAGATAGCGCGCGGCGCGCCCGTCCATGCCGTCCAGAATACTGGCCAGCGTAATCAAGAAAACCGCGAGCGCAAAATTTCCTTCGGCAGCAAAGCGGATCGCGGAAATCCCCGCACAAATCGCCGCAATGGTCAGCATGTTGGGGATCAACTGCATCAGCGAAAATTCGACCTTGGTCTTTTCGACCGGTGCTGGGGTTTGGTCTGCCATTTACGACAGCTCTGCCAGAACGGTTTCGCCGGCGACCATGGTCTGGCCGATGCTGACGCGCGGGGTCACACCTTCGGGCAGATATACGTCAACGCGCGACCCGAACCGGATCAGGCCAAAGCGCTGGCCAGCTTGGGTCATCGCCCCTGCGCGCGTGAAACATACGATGCGCCGTGCAACAAGGCCGGCAATCTGCACCACGGCAATATCACGCCCGTCGTCCATCTGGATGCGCAGGCTGTTGCGTTCATTGTCAACGCTGGCTTTGTCCAACGATGCGTTCAGGAACTTGCCGGGCCGGTAAGCAATCGCCGTAATTTCGCCAGCAACGGGGGCACGGTTCACATGGCAGTTGAACACGTTCATGAACACGCTGACGCGGGTCAGCGGCGTATCCGCCATCCCCAGTTCAGCCGGAGGAACGGCAGGTTCGATCAGCGACACGATGCCGTCGGCAGGGCTGATCACCAGATTGTCGCCTTTGGGTGTGACGCGTTCAGGGTCACGGAAAAAGTAATAGCACCAGACCGTGGCACCGACGCCGATCCAGCCCAGAAAATCCGCCAGCAGGAACAAGACCAGTGTGATCGCAGCAAAGATCGCCACAAACTTGCGCCCCTCGGGGTGCATTGGTTTGATAAAGGTACTCGTCATGCTCAGGCTCATGGGGCGTCTTTCTTTAAAATGTTGCTACAGCACATAGGCCGTGTCGTGGCGGAATGCAAAGCCACAACGTCAGGCGTTCACGTTACGCGCAAAAGCGTGATCCATGTATCGCCGTATTTGCGTTTATCAATTCGGGTAAATCCGTCAGGCGGGTCCATTGCGGCGTTTTCCTCCCAAACGATCATCGCGTCGGGGGTCAGCCAACCGCCCGCAAGGGCCTTGGTCAGCGCCAATTGCCCCATGGCTTTGCCATAGGGCGGGTCAACAAAGACCAAATCAAAGGGCGCAGCGATCCAATCCCCCAGCGTGGTGGCATCGCTGCGCATCAGAGTGGTTTCCGCCTCTGCGCGCAGCTTTTTGATATTTTCGTCGATCAGCTTTTGCGCCACGCGCCCGTTTTCGACGAACACCACCTGACGCGCACCGCGCGACAGCGCCTCAAGGCCCAATGCGCCAGTGCCTGCGAACAGGTCCAGAACACGTGCGCCGTTGATGACGTTATGCGACGCCAGCATCGAAAACAGGCTTTCGCGCACGCGGTCGGATGTCGGGCGCAAATGCGCGTCGACATCGCCTTTGCCAACCTCGGCCAAATGCGTGCCGCGTGATTTCCCCGCGATGATCCTCATGTTTTCAGCAAAGCCTTGAGGTCCGTTGCAGGGTTCTCGGTCAATTCGGGCGCAGGGGATTTCCCCGCCTCGATCAGGCGCCGCCCGATCATGAAGCCGCGCGGATCATTCATGGCATCTACGGCCAATAATTCGGCCCCTTTGTAGTACCAAAAGGCGATGGACGTATCATCGGTCCGGCGGGTGATGACGCGGTCATAGCCGGTGTTGAGGCCAGCAATCTGCAATTTCACATCATACTGGTCCGACCAGAACCATGGCTTGGCGACATAAGATTTATCCGCGCCCATGATGTTTTCCGCGACACATTCGGCCTGATCGATCGCGTTTGGCACTGATTCCAACCGAATGCGCGTGTCGCGGTATGGGAACGACGTGCAGTCGCCCGCAGCCCAGACATGCGGCGCTGATGTCCGGCCATGGCTGTCAGTCTTGATGCCATTGTCGATCTCTATTCCCGCCGCTTGGGCAAGGTCGGTGGCAGGGCCGATACCCACACCGACGATGACAAAATCGACAGGCAGCTCTGACCCGTCCGAAAGACGCGCGGCGGTGACATGGGTATCGCCGATCAGATGCTCAAGGCCTATGCCTTCGCGGATATCCACCCCGTGCGATTTATGCAGGTCGCGAAAAAAATCCGAGGTTTGCGGGGCAGCGACACGTTGCAAAATACGATCACCCATCTCGACCAAGGTGACGTTCAACCCCAGCTTGGCCGCGACCGAAGCGGCCTCAAGCCCGATATAGCCCCCGCCGACGATCAGCACCCGCGCGCCCTTGGTAAAACGTGGGGCCATCGCGTCAACATCGGCCAGATCACGCACCACATGCACACCGCCCAGCGCGCCGCCAATGCTGGCGGGCAAGCGGCGCGGGACCGATCCGGTGGTCAGCACCAGATCGTCATAGGCAATATCGTCGCCCTTCACGCGAATGGTCTGGCTTGCCGTGTCGATGCTGTCGACATGGGCACCAAGCATCAGATCAATGTCCAGCTCGCTATAGAAACTTTCGGGGCGCAGAAACAGCCGCTCAAGGGTCATGTCGCCCAACAGATAGGCCTTGGACAACGGCGGGCGTTGATAGGGCGGCACGGGTTCAGCACCGATCAGTGTCACCTTACCCTCGAAACCGGAATTGCGCAGCTTGGCGACGCAAGACGACCCCGCCTGACCTGCCCCTATCACAACGATATGCCCCATCTGCACCCCTTTTGAAAAAACCGGTTTCCTGCCCGCGACCAAAGACTATATCCATGCAAGAGACAAACGCAATGACATGAAAGGTCACGCAAATGACGATTTCCCAAGGTGATACGCTGCCAGACGCCACGCTGATGCAGATGGGTGCCGATGGCCCTGCGCCAGTACAAATGGCGGACAAGCTGAAAGGTCGCAAAGTCGTGATCTTTGCCGTGCCCGGCGCGTTTACCCCAACCTGCCATTCCGCGCATGTGCCCAGCTTTATCCGCACCAAAGACCAGTTTGACGCAAAAGGCGTGGACGAAGTCATTTGCGTGTCCGTCAACGACCCTTTCGTGATGCAGGCATGGGGCGACGCGACAGGTGCTTCTGCTGCGGGAATCACCATGCTGGCCGATGGCAACAGCGCATTCACCAAGGCCATCGGCATGGATTTCACCGCTGAACCCGTTGGCCTGATGGCGCGGTCCAAGCGCTATGCGATGCTGGTTGATGACGGCAAGGTCACGCTGTTTCAAGCCGAAGAAAACCCCGGCGTGTGCGAACTGTCCGGCGGCGAGGCGTTGCTTGATAACATGTGATCGGCCTTAGGGTCTGAACGCAAAACGCAGCCTCCGGATACCGGGGGCTGCGTTTTTTGTTTGTCGGGTCGGGTGGGTTTATTTGGTTTCGCCCATTAACCCATCCATCTTGCGCGCCAACTTGGCGTCCAGCGCGCTTAGCCCGTCCACATCATGGGTCGTCAGCGTGACGATCACCTTGCTATATACGTTTTCCCATTCAGGGTGATGGTTCCATTTCTCGGCCCAGATCGCGGCACGGGTCATCCAGCCGAACGCATCGGCAAAGTCGTTGAATTTGAACGTCTTGATGATCGCATCCCGCCCGTCGACCATTTCCCAGCCTGTTGCAAACAAGGGGGCGAGGACGGTTTTCCGGGTCTCTTCGCTTAATTTTTCGCTCATTGTTGTTCCTCAATATTTGACCGTTTGAAGGGGCCGTAGTCTGTTAGTATCTCGATCTCGTGGTCCACGGCGGCGCGTTCCTGACGCAGAAAATCTTCGACCGCATGGGCAAACCCTTCGTCCCGCATCCAGTGCAGAGACCATGTGGCAGTCGGCAGATAGCCACGCGCCAATTTGTGTTCGCCCTGCGCCCCGGCTTCGACCGTTTCCAGCCCCAGATTGATCGCGATGTCGATGGCACGATAGTAACACAGTTCAAAGTGCAAGAACGGGTGATGTTCCGTGCAACCCCAGTACCGCCCATATAACGCATCGGCCCCGATAAAGTTCAACGCGCCGGCGACCCATCGCCCATCGCGCTGCGCGAGAACCAGCGCCATGTCATCGCGCAGGGTTTCTTGGGCAATGTCAAAGAACTGTCGCGTCAGATAGGGCGTGCCCCATTTGCGCGCGCCGGTGTCTTGGTAAAACTCCCAAAACGCATCCCAATGTTCGGGTTCGATCTGATCGCCGGTGAAGGTTTCAATCGTGCCGCCAAATGCCTGCGCTTGCAGCCGTTCTTTGCGAATATTCTTGCGCTTGCGTGAACTGAGCGTGGCAAGAAAACCGTCGAAATCAGCATAACCGTGGTTTTGCCAGTGAAACTGCTGGCTTTTGCGCGCCATCAGGCCAAGGTCTTGGGCGGCCATCGCCTCGGCCTCGGTGCAGAATGTGATGTGCAGGGACGACAGGCCATTGTTGTCGGTCAGTTGCACGGCACCTTGGATCAACGCGGCCATCCCGGCGTCTTCAAACCCCGGACGGGTCAGAAAACGGCGGCCTGTGGCGGGGGTGTGCGGCACCGCGATTTGCAGCTTGGGGTAATAGCGCCCGCCCGCACGTTCCAACGCATGGGCCCAACTGTGGTCAAAGATATATTCCCCCTGACTGTGGGATTTGGCATACATCGGGGCCACGGCAATCACTTGGCCTTCGATCGCTGCAGTCAGGTATTGCGGTTGCCAGCCGGTCCCAGTCCCAACGCTGCCGCTGTCTTCCAGAGCCGACAAAAACCGATAGGTCGTAAAAGGATCATGGGGCCGCCCCCCCGATGCGGTTTCAGGGCAGGCGCAGGCATCCCAATCGGTTTGGCCAATGTCGGATATCCGGGGGACGATCGTGATTTCGACGTGCTGTGCGCTCATGATAATGCCCCGGTTTCCATGGTTCTTATCTGTGGCCAAAGTCCAAAGGTTCAAGCATTCAGCAGTGCATCATAGCCTTCGAAGGTGATATTATCCGCGTATTGCCGCGCGAATGTTTCGTCATGCGCACTGCGCACAGTCCAACAGCACACCATCGCCCCCGCTTTGCGCAGGTCGGTCACACGGTTGCTGGTCAGGTCATCAAGTTCATGAGAGATGAAACACGCCCCCGTGCGGTCATAATCTGGCACGTCGCGCAGACGGTCACACACGGCCTTTGGCAGGGGCCAGTCGTGATAGCGGTACGCGCTTGTGACGATGCCGCGCGGAATGGCAGGGACCAGATCGGCCATACGTGCGACGGCGTTGGGGTTGAACGACATTATGGCCACATCGCCGTGATAGGAATTCAGGCACTGTGCCGTCGCCTCTTCCAAGGGGCCAAGGTCGTCCCCCATACTGCCGTCCTGATCCTTGATCTCGACCAAAAGCGGCACGCGCCCCGCAATCAGATCAAGGATTTCAGAAAGCGTCGGGATCGTTTCATCGCAGCCTTTCAGCTGGATTTTCTCAAGATCGGACGCCGTGCTCAAACGGATTGCGCCTTGGGCGTCCGTCAAACGGTCCAACGCATAGTCGTGAAACACCATTGCAGCACCATCTGCGCTAAGCTGCACGTCTAGTTCGATCCCGTAACCACGCGCAATTGCAGCGGCAAAGGCGGCCCGGCTGTTTTCGGGCCGCCCTGCGCTGAGATCGTGAAATCCCCGATGCGCAAATGGCGCATGATGAAACGTGGCAGGCAGCTTCATTTGATCTCGAAGATGCCTTCGATTTCAACCGCAACACCAAGAGGCAAAGACGCAGCAGACACAGCCGACCGCGCATGCCGTCCCGCGTCGCCCAGCGCTTCGACCAGGAAATCGGACGCGCCGTTGATAACCTTGGGCTGGTCGGTGAAATCTGCGGTCGAATTGACGAAACCGGTCAGTTTGACCACACGGACAAGCCGTTCGATATCGCCATCACAGGCGGCTTTCACCTGCGCGAGCAGGCTGATTGCACAGGTCCGTGCCGCGGCGGCACCGGCAGCCACATCCATGTTTTCACCAAGCTTGCCAACGATCAACCCGTCGGGACCGTTCGAGATTTGGCCCGAAATATAAACGATGTTGCCCGTCTTTACGAATGGCACATAATTCGCGGCAGGCGCTGGCGCGTCGGGGAGCGTGACGCCAAGGGCGTTCAGGCTTTCGGTGATGCTCATGGCAGGAATCCTTTGAAATCAGGTAGGTTCGCGCGCAACGATAACGCTGTGTTACCCAAACGGAAAGGGGGCATCGCCGCCGGATTTTTCTGCGCGTTTTCACGTCGCACACGCAAGGAAACATCAGTTGATTATCTTGCGGGCAACGCCCATAACGCTCCGAACCTGTTTTCCCTCGATGAGGACGCTGTAATGATGCCGTCGAACTTTTCCAAAACGATTTTCCGCAGCGTGACCGGCCTTGTGCTGGCCGCTGGGCTTGCTGCGTGTAGCGGTGCCGCGCGGGTTCAGCCGACGGGCATCAATGACCCGCATGAACAGTCGAACCGCAAGGTGCACAACTTTAACAAAAAGCTTGCCGGGTCGGGCAACGGCGGCGGGTTGGCCAAGGCCGTACCGATCGAATTTCAAACCGTGATCCACAACATCTCTGAAAACCTGTCGATGCCGCAGGTTGCCGTGAATTCAGCCCTGCAGGGCGACGTGACCGGTTTTACTTTGGCTAGCACGCGTTTCATGGTGAATTCGGTCCTCGGGATCGGCGGTATCATTGATGCTGCCAGCGAATTCAAAGTCCCCGAGCACGATACTGATTTCGGCGAAACGCTGTATGTCTGGGGCGTTGGTGAAGGCCCCTATTACGAACTGCCGGTTATTGGCCCTTCGACCCGACGGGATGTGGCCGGTAGAATAGTGGATTTGTTCACCAATCCACTGTCTTACAAGCTTGAAAGCCCCGACAGCTATGTGGCCCCGGTGACCGGATTTGCCGACCGTGTATTCAAGAACAGCCGTCGCAGCGAAGTGATCAGCGATGTTCTGGATGGCAGCACAGACAGCTATGCCCAAGCGCGGCTGATCTATCTGCAAAAGCGCCGGTATGAATTGTCGCAACGCACGGGCGCAGCAGCGGTATATGATGACCCCTACGCCCAATAATATCAGCAGACGTCTCTTTGTCGGGGGCGTCTTCTCGCTCGGTTTTGCGCGCTCGGCGATGGCGGTGACGCAAGGCGATGCGACTGCGTTTATTCAGCGGCTGATCAAGGACATCTATCAGGTCATAGATTCAGGCGGGTCCGAGCCCGCGATGATCCGTCAGTTCGAAGCATTGTTCGGGCAATATGCCGATGTGCAGATCATGGCGCAATACGCGCTAGGGGTCGACGGACGCAGTGCCAGCCCAACGCAAAAGGCCGCGTTCAGCGATACCTTTGGCAGCTATATCGCCCAGAAATACGGCAAGCGGTTTCGCCAGTTCATCGGCGGGCGCATCGAGGTTGAGGGCGCGCGCAAGATCAAACCGGGCTTCGAGATCAAGACCACTGCCTATCTCAAGGGTGAAAACCCGATCGAGGTGATCTTTCTGGTGTCCGATAAATCCGGCGAGCTGCAATTTTTCAATATGTTCCTTGAGGGCGTGAACCTGCTGCTGACCGAGCGGAGCGAAATCGGGTCGATGCTGGACCGGCGCGGCGGTGATCTGGATGCAGCAACGCTGGACTTGAAAAACGCGGGCTGACCCAAACGCCGCCTTGGCATTGGTGCGCGCCAAGGCCATGATCGCCTCATGGACATAACCCTGATCAAGACCTTTATCGAAGTCGCGAACTCCGGCTCTTTTGTTGCGGCGTCCGAAAGGCTGTTTGTCACCCAATCGGCAGTCAGCTTGCGCGTTCAGCGGCTTGAGGAAAGCCTTGGTCATGCGCTGTTCAAACGATCAAAAGCCGGGGCGGTGCTGACACCCGAGGGCGACCAGTTCATTCACTACGCGCTGAGCCTGTTGAAAATATGGGAAGAAGCCCGCCAGCAAATCGCCATCCCCGAAGGCTATAGCCGCAGCTTTTCCTTTGGCGCGCAATATTCGCTGTGGCACAGGCTGGGGTTTCGCTGGATCGACAGCTTGCAAACCGCCCTGCCCGATCTGAGCGTGCGCGCCGAAATGGGGATGTCTGACCGCTTGACCCGGTTTTTGATCGAAGGCGTCATTCAGGCCGCGCTGCTTTATACCCCGCAACTGCGCCCCGGCCTGATGGTCGAGCACGTTATTGACGAAGACCTGATCCTTGTTGCGTCCTTTGATGTGGCGCTGAAAGACCTCGGCCCCGAATATGTCTTTGTCGATTGGGGCCCCGAATTCACCCATATGCATGCCACTGCCCTGCCCCATTTGACCAATGCAGGCAGAGCCTTGTCGCTGGGCGGGCTGGTTGGCGACTACATCGTGAACAGACGTGCGGCAGGGTATCTTCCGGCCCGGTCTGCGCAGCGATATCTGGATCAAGGAAGGCTACAGGTTGTTGCGGATGCGCCACGTTTTCCATACCCCGCATGGGTGGTTTGGCGCGAAGATCTGGAGCCCGAACTTTTGTCCGTTGCCCGCCGCACTTTGATCGATATCGCCCAAGCGGCTGAAAACGAACAACATATCCTGATCGAGAAACTGATGGACGACGAAGGGTGACAACCTGTCATGCTTTCAGAATTTCAAACGATTAATAGTCGTTTTATGGTCAAGTTTTTGTAATTTTCCTTATGTCACCCCCTATATTACATCCTCCTCAGCAGAGATGCTTTCGGCCCTCTCCCCGGGTCGGATCACTTCTATGGGAAAGGATTCCCCAATGAATACAGTTCTTAAATTTTCGGCGGCTTCCGCAATCCCACTGATGGCTGCCGCCCCGGTTTTCGCGCAACAGCGTGCTCTTGGCCTTGAAACGCTGAACGACCAGATCGACGACATCAATGATGACGTTCAAACAGATCTGGCCCGCGGCACTGACGCAGAGCGTTACGGCCCCAACGGTGTCGCACAAGGCTGGGGCGGTACGTTCGCCTTGTCCGCATCCGGCACAAGCGGCAACACTGACAACGGCGAAGTATCAGGTGCTGGCCGCCTGACATACGGCGTCGGCGCATGGAACCACCTGGTTGGTTTCGCCGTAGAATATGGCGAAGCAAATGGTCAAAAGAACGAAGAGAAGTTCTTTGGTACCTACGAAGGCAGCCGCTATTTCACCGACGAATTCTATGCGTTTGGTCTGGCCCGCTATCAGTATGATGGCTATCTGACAGACAACACAGGTGCACAGATCAACGGGTCGGAAACCGATGCGTTCTTGGGCTTTGGTCCCGGTTACCGTGCGATCAACAAAGAAGGCCACACATGGCGCGTTCAAGCGGGCCCCGGTGTGCGTTACTTCAAGGATCAGACCGGCACTTCTGAAACAGAAGTCGGTGCGATCGCTTCGTCGCGTTACTACTATGCGTTCAACGACACCATTTCGTTCACCATGGACACAGATGTTGTTAGCTCGAAAGTGAACACCGTTGTGTCGAACGACGCTGGCGTGAACTACAAGATGTCCGACAACCTGTCGACACGCGTTAGCTACCGGACCGACTACAACACCGATCCGGTTGGCGGGTTGAAATCCACCGACAACACGCTGGGTCTGTCCTTGATCCTTGGCTTCTAAGACTAACAGTAAACGGCCAAGGGCGGGTTCTTACCTCGGACCGCGTGCGGCCTGATACGAAAGGGAGACTGGTTTAACCCAGTCTCCCTTTTTTCGTTTCACACGGTGGGGTTTAGCGGTCTCCGGTGCGTCCGCCATTCCCTTGAGATGATCCGCCCCCAAAGATATCCCGCAAGACCTGATCAATCAGGCTGACCGGGTCCTGCCGGCGGATGGGTACATTTTGTTGTTGAACGGGCGGCGCTTCGACGACCGCAGGCGCTGGTATGATCATGGGCAGCGGCCTGTTGGGCATGCCTTCGTGCACACGGACCATGACTTCGTGCCAGATTTCAGTGGGCAAACCGCCGCCAGACACCCCCGTCAACGGTGTGTTGTCATCATACCCCATCCAGACACCGGCGACGTAATCGGCTGAAAAGCCAATGAACCACGCATCGCGATTGGCTTGGGTCGTACCCGTCTTGCCAGCCAGTTCGCGGCCGCCAAACTTTGCACGCCCACCCGTCCCCTCCGAGACGACCTTTTCCATCATATACACCAGTTGCAGTGCTGCATCTTCCTGGATCACCCGTTCACCGATCCCGCCGCTGGTGCCCATCAGGGGTTCCGTATCCCCCTGCAAGGTCAGGTTAATTAGCCCGTAAGGCTTTACCGACGACCCGCCGTTCAGAATGCCTGCATACGCACCCGTCATTTCGATCAGCGTGCTTTCCGACGCCCCAAGCGCCAGTGCCGGACCTGCGGCCAGATCGCTTTTGATGCCGAACATCGTTGCCACCTGACTGACAACCTCGCGGCCGACGCTTTCGGAAACTTTCACCGCCGGAATATTCAGAGAATCCTTAAGCGCTGTCGTCAGGGTCACATTCCCTTTGAAACTATTGGTATAGTTCTTGGGGCACCATTGACCCGACCCCGGAATATCAAGGCAATAAGGCGCGTCCTCAATCAGATCGTTTGGCGAATACCCCAGATCAAGGGCCGCCGCATAGATGAACGGCTTGAACGCCGACCCCGTCTGGCGCATCGCTTGGGATGCGCGGTTAAAGGCACCCGCAACATTGGTCTTGCGCCCCCCCACCATGCCGCGCACGGCACCGTCCGCAGACATGATCACCACAGCGGCCTGCGCCTTGGAGCCGGCGCGCACCTTGTTGTCGAACACCCAGTTCAACCCGTCTTCGGCGGCGCGCTGAATACGTTGATCCAAAGTGGTTTTGATAATCACGTCTTCGGTCGTGTTGCGGGTAAAGAATTCGGGCCCCGACGACATGACCCAATCCGCGAAATAGCCGCCCGCCTTGGCCTCGGCTGCCTCGGACAGTTCAGCGGGGTTGTTGATCGCCGTGTCCGCTTCGGCCTGAGACAGATAGCCCTGATCGCGCATCAGACGGATCACGGTCGCGGCGCGATTTTGCGAACGGTCCAGATTGTTGGTCGGCGAAAGTGTCGTCGGCGCTGTCAGCAATCCGGCCAGCATCGCGCCCTCGGCAGGTTTCAATGCGGATGCGGGCTTGCCAAAGAAACGCTGCGCGGCGGCTTCGGCCCCAAAGGCACCGCCGCCCATATAGGCGCGGTTCAGATAGATCGACAGGATATCATCCTTGGAGTATTTCGCCTCCATCGCCATGGAATACACGGCCTCTTTGGCTTTGCGCTTGAGAGATGACCGACGGCACTCCGCCTCGTATTCCTTTTCCGTCTGCCCCGATGTCGCATCAAATGGTTCGCCCAGACACAGCAGCTTGGCCACCTGCTGGGTAATCGTAGAACCGCCATGGCCCGACAAAGGCCCGCGCCCTTCTGACAGGTTGATCCGCACGGCTGACGCAACGCCCCGCGGGCTGACCCCGAAATGCTGGTAGAACCGCTTGTCTTCGGTCGCGATCACCGCGTTTTTCAGATGCGGGGACACGCTGGTGGCCGTCACTACGCCGCCAAACTGGTCACCGCGCCACGCAAAGACTTCGCCATTGCGGTCCAGCATGGTCACAGACCCGCGCGCGCGACCATCCAGCAAGGCCTCGAGCGGTGGAAGCGTGGTATAGAAATAGCCCACTGCAACCGCCAGCATCAGCATCGCGACAACCGTCACACGCCAAGTAATGACCCAGATCAGGCGCATCACCCAACGCACCAATGCACTAAGCCAGCCGATTGGACCGCCCCTGCGCGGGGCGGATTTGCGGGTCGGCTTGCGTCTGGCAGGTGCCTTTTTTGCAGGTGCTTTTTTGGCTGCGCCCGACGCTTTACCAGAAGTACGCTTGTCAGCGACCAATGGCCGCTTTCGCTTGGGTGAATCACTCATTTTGCTACTCGCTCGACCGCTCTTTTTTTACGACTCTATCTTGCCTGCTGCGGATTGTTTAGCGCAGACCCTCTGCGGTCACGTCAATTTTACGCCTAATTTTTAATCATAAATCATTTTATGCACATTTTTTAAGCATCGAAGCCCAACTAAGCTTAACCGATGGGCAGTCAGGTCTTTCTAAACCGATCAGATTTCCGCTTTCCTGCAAGGCATAACGCAGGGGAGGCCTGCAGGCAAAAGAGGGATAATAGGTGAAACTCATCATTGCAACAATCAAGCCATTCAAGCTCGAAGAGGTGCGCGAAGCGTTGACCGAAGCGGGCGTGCGCGGACTGATGGTGACAGAGATCAAGGGCTTTGGTGCCCAGTCCGGTCACACAGAAATTTATCGCGGCGCAGAATATGTCGTCAACTTTGTGCCCAAGGTCAAACTTGAGCTGGTCGTCGCAGATGCGCAGGCAGACCAGATGGTCGAAACGATCACACGCACAGCACACACCGGCAAGATCGGTGACGGCAAGATCTTTGTGCTTGATGTCGAACAGGCGGTGCGCGTGCGCACTGGTGAAACCGGCGAAGACGCAATCTAATTTAGGGACGAAATGATGAACAAAAAATATATCATTCCAACCGCCGTCGCTGCAGCACTGCTGCCGACGTTCGCGTTGGCACAAGATGCAGAATTCGCGAGCGCGTCAGAGACGGCATTCATCTTTAACACACTGTTGTTCTTGATCGGTGGTTTCTTGGTGTTCTGGATGGCCGCTGGTTTCGCCATGCTTGAAGCCGGTTTGGTCCGCTCCAAGAACGTCACAACACAGCTGACCAAGAACATCGCATTGTTCGCGCTGGCCGCCATCATGTACTGGCTGGTTGGCTATAACATCATGTATCCGGGCGATGCGTGGATCATCTCGGGTGTGTTTGGCACCTTTGCAACCAAAGACATCAAGACGGCGATTGATGCGGGCGGCTATTCCAACGCTTCCGACTTCTTCTTTCAGTTGATGTTCTGTGCGACCACTGCGTCCATCGTTTCGGGCACCTTGGCCGAGCGTGTCAAACTGTGGCCGTTCCTGATTTTCACCGTCATCCTGACAGGCTTTATCTATCCGATCGAAGCAAGCTGGCAGTGGGGCGCAGGCTGGTTGTCCGAAGCAGGCTTCTCTGACTTTGCTGGCTCCACTCTGGTGCATGCTGCTGGTGGTTTTGCCGCCCTTGCCGGTGCCCTGATCCTTGGGCCGCGTATCGGCAAATACAAAGACGGTCGCGTTATCCCGATGCAGGGTTCGAACTTGCCGCTTGCCACACTGGGTACGTTTATCCTGTGGCTGGGTTGGTTCGGCTTTAACGGTGGCTCGCAACTGGCAATGGGCTCGATGATCGACGCCGATGCTGTCGCGCAGATCTTTGCCAACACCAACATGGCAGCTGCCGGTGGTGCTGTTGCCGCGATGATCCTGACGCAGATCCTGTACAAAAAGATCGACCTTACCATGCTGCTGAACGGCGCTTTGGCGGGTCTGGTTTCGATCACTGCGGGTCCGCTTGACCCAACGTTGTTCGGTGCGCTGTGGATCGGTGCTGTTGGCGGTGTTATCGTGGTGTTCGCGGTTCCATTCCTCGACAAACTCAAGATTGACGACGTTGTGGGTGCGATCCCGGTTCACCTGATCGCCGGTTTCTGGGGTACATTGGTTGTTCCAGTCTATACCGAAGGTACGTCCTTTGTGACACAGATCATCGGCTTTGCATCCATCGGTGCATTCGTCTTTATCGTGTCGGCGATCGTCTGGACGATCCTCAAGGTGACCGTGGGTATCCGTGTCAGCCAAGAGGCAGAGATTGCCGGTCTGGACGTATCCGAGCTGGGTATGGAAGCCTATCCAGAGTTCTCGAAGAGCTAAAACACAGGCCTTTTAAACAGGCTGAGACCCGGGCGTTTGCGCCCGGGTTTTTTTGTGCCTGAAGGTTTTGCGCGGCACATGAAAAAACCGCAGCGCTTGGGGAAGCGATGCGGTTTTGAGCATTTAATAAAGGGTGAAGGTGGGGGTTAGATGCCCACGTCAATGATGGCTTTGGCGAGAATAGGAACCGTCTGAGCGTTCAAACCTGCGATATTCATACGACTGTCGCCCACCATATAGATGCCATGATCATCGCGCAGCTTGGCGACCATTTCAGGGGTGGTGCCAAGGCGCGAGAACATGCCCCTGTGTTCGGCGATAAAGCCGAAACGGTCAGATCCCGAAAGCCGCTGCAATTCGATGGCAAGCTGGCTGCGCAAGCCCAGCATGGCGTTGCGGATGTCTTCGAGTTCGGCCATCCAGTCGGTGCGCAGGGCGTCGTCATTCAAGATCATCGTCACAAGACGCGCGCCGTGGTCCGGTGGAAAGCTGAAGTTCTGGCGGTTGAGGTAGGCCAGTGTCCCTTGGTTCAGTTTCTGCGCCGATCCATCTGATGACACCGCCATCAGCATGCCGGTGCGTTCGCGGTAGATGCCGAAGTTCTTGGAACAGCTGGCAGCGATCAGGCATTCGGGCACCGACGCCGCGATCTTGCGGGTGGCCGCGGCGTCAGCGTCCAGGCCGTCGCCAAAACCTTGGTAGGCGATGTCTACCATCGGGGTCGCACCGGTGTCTTGCAGGATCTTGATCACAGCGTCCCACTGGGTCGCGTTCAAATTCGCCCCTGTCGGGTTGTGACAGCAACCGTGCAATAGGATCACGTCACCCTTTTGTGCGGTCTTGAGATCGGCAGCCATGCCGTCAAAATCCACGCCACGGGTTTCTTCATCAAAATAACGGTAGGGCACGATGGTCATGCCAAGGTACTTCAGGATCGACAGGTGGTTTGGCCAAGTTGGATCAGACACGAACACCCGTGCATCGGGCCGGGCCATCTGGACCATTTCAAACGCCTGGCGCACAGCGCCTGTACCACCGGGGGTCGCGGCGGCAGCGACATTGGCGCGGGGAACGGCGTCGCCCAACACCAGATTGACCAGCGCATCACCGAAGGCCGGATCGCCTGCAAGGCCGGTATAGGACTTGCTGTCTTGGGTTTCCCACAGTTGGTGTTCCGCCGATTTAACGGCGCGCATGATCGGTGTCAGGCCGGTGGCGTCCTTGTAGACGCCGACGCCAAGGTCGATCTTGGTGTCGCGGGGATCGTCCTTGTACATCTGCATCAAGGCAAGGATGTTATCGGCGGGCTGCGCCTTGAGGGTTTCGAACATTATGCGTCTCCGGTCGCAACGGGCACTGTGGGGAACATGCCCCATTCCGCCCAAGATCCATCATAGAGTGACCACTGCTTATGGCCCATGCGTTCCAGCGCCAGCGCCAGAATGGCGGCTGTAATACCCGAACCGCAGGTGGTGATCACAGGGCGCGACAGGTCAATGCCTGCAGCCTCAAAGGCGGCCTTGGTGTCATCCACGGATTTCATCGTGTTCTCGGCGGTCAACAATTCAGCATAGGGCAGGTTGCGCGATCCCGGAATGTGACCTGCGCGCAGACCTTCACGGGGTTCTGGTGCCTCTCCGCGAAAGCGGGCTGCGGCGCGGGCGTCGACGATTTGCGGGTCTTGCAGCTTGGACGCTTGGGCGACCTGCGTCACGTCGCGCACAAGTTGATTTTGCATCCGCACGGTCATGTGACGGTCGCGCGGGATCGGGGGCATGTCTTCGGTCGGGTGACCTTCGGCGACCCATTTGGGCAGACCACCATCCAGCACGGCAACGTTTTCTTGCCCCATCAGCTTGAACAACCACCACACACGGGCGGACGACAGCACACCCGCACCGTCATAGACGACAACCTGATGACCGTCGCCAACCCCCATTGCCCGCATGCGCGACATGAATTTTTCAGCCGGAGGTGCCATGTGTGGCAGGTCCGACCGTGCGTCTGAAATTTCGTCGATATCAAAGAAACGCGCGCCCGGAATGTGGGTATCGTTATATTCCGCCTTGGGGTCGCGCCCTGCGTCAGGCAAATACCACGAGGCATCCAGCAAGCGCAGATCAGGATCTTTGAGGTGTTGCGCCAGCCAGTCGGTTGAAACAAGCGTTTTTGGGTCGTCGGCCATGGGTGCCCCTTCTAGAAAAGGTTTTCACATGCCTACCCGCGCAGGCGGGGGCAGGCAAGGGTTTGGCACCTGTATTGGGGGCAAAATTGCCCCGGACAGTCGTCTAGCCGTGATCCTTGAGCAACCGTTGCTTTTGACGCGACCAGTCACGCTTGGCTGCGGTTTCACGCTTGTCGTGCAGCTTTTTACCCTTGGCGATGCCAATTTTGATCTTGGCCATCCCGCGATGGTTAAAATACATCACCAACGGGACCAGCGTCATGCCTTTGCGTTGGGTTTCGTTCCACAAATTGGACAGCTGCTTTTTTGACACCAGCAGCTTGCGACGTCGGCGTTCTTCGTGGGTAAAGGTTTTCGCTTGGCTATACGGGGCGACATAAGAGTTAACGAGCCACAGTTCGCCATCTTCGACCGCAGCATAGCTTTCTGCGATGTTCGCCCCGCCGTTGCGCAGGGATTTAACCTCGGAACCCTCAAGGATGATGCCGCATTCCACGTCATCCTCGATCGCGTAATCAAACCGCGCGCGGCGGTTTTCGGCAATGACCTTATAATTCGGGTCGGACTTCGAAGATGATTTTACCTGTGACATACGCAGGATGTAAGGCGCGCAGGCCCCGCGTGCAAGATGGGCCGCCTATCGTTTGTGTCTGCGCATCAATCAGGCTGCGCTGTTTCCCCCCCGAGAACCTAATTTCACAAAAAAGCCAGAATTGCCCCTTATTTCATTGACGTTAACCAAGGGGATCTCAAATGCGCCACTTTTTTGCTCGATTCACCGTTGCAGCCGCCATCGTCATATTTTCAGCGGCAACAGCCCAGGCCAAAGACCCGATACGCATTCTTGTCTTGGGCGATTCTTTCATGACGACCCACACATTGTCCGGGCAAGCCGTACCAAACCAGCTGCAAAAGGTTCTGGGCGCACGCGTAAAGAGCAGGGCCGTCACCGGCGCGCGCTATCGTTATATGATGCCTATTACCGGCGCACTGGGGATGAAAATCTCAAAGCAGTATCGGGACGGACCGTGGGATTGGGTCGTTATTAATGGCGGTGGCAATGACATGTGGCTGGGATGTGGCTGCATGCGCTGCAAGCGTCGGATGAACAAGCTGATCAGCCCGGATGGCACGCGCGGAGAGATCCCCGAACTGGTATCAAAGGTCCGCAATACCGGTGCCAAGGTCGCCTATGTCGGCTATTTGCGCAGCCCCGGCACGTGGTCGCCAATCGAACATTGCAAAGCCGAAGGTGATGCGCTTGAGGCACGGATTGCCGTGATGGCGCAGCGCGACAAAGGCGTGACCTTTGTGTCGCTCGCCGACATGGTGCCCAGCGGCGACAGGTCGTTTCACGCCGCCGATATGATTCACCCGTCGGTCAAGGGCAGCAAGGCGGCAGCGGCACGGATTGCCCATGTCGTAAATGGCGGCAAGCCGTAAGCTTGCTGCGCTTTTTGCGGAAGGCCACAGAAGAGCTAGTCGCCCAGCTTTGCGTGAACCTCGTCCAGATCAATCTCGGCGATGGGCATCTTGTTGGCAGGGTTATCAAAGTCGTACTTGAACAGATCAAAATCCCGCTTGTAGATTTCGCGGACCAGATGCATCGACAGATCGTCGAAGTAATCCTCAACCGGGTGGGCGCGCTTGGGGCCGTGCCCTTCGGATTCGTTAAAGCGTGGGATATCAGCCAGTTGGACCTGATGCGGGGTTTTGATCGCATCCAGCACATCTTGCATGCCATCGTTGAACTGCTCCGTCCAAACGATCTTGTCGTAGGTGCCGCCATTCACGATAAATGTGCTGACATGACCCGCCTGTGCCGACCAGTGGATGTCCGGATCCATCGGCCTGCGCCACCTGATGGTGTCCCGCGCAAACAGTAAAAACCGGCGGAAACTGGCGATCTGGTCAAACTCTTGCTTGCCATCGGCACCGCCGACTTCGATCCCGTATTTCTGAACCAACAGCGGCACCAGATTGCCGCGATAGCGCTTGCCGTTGCGCTGAATCCCGCAAATCTTGTCGAAAAACGAACTTAGCACACGCGTGTAGGGATTGCGCACGCAGGTAAAGGCATAAGAACTGTGGTTTTGGACATTCGCGGCGATCGGTGCCTGCGATTCATCCAGCGCCCATTTATGCATCCCCGCCTTTGCGTCGTGGATATCGCCATCAAAGAATTCACCGTGATCGGAATAGAACATGATCTGACCAATGGTCGAACACGCGCATTTGGGCACCACACGGTACACAACGCTTTCACTTTCCGTCATCCAAGTGCCTGGAAAACCCATTTTCTGCACGGCCTCCTAATTTTTATGTCATTTATGCCATGATATATGGCAACAGAATGGCCACGCCGTGAAAAAAGCAAATATTCGCGGTTTATTCAATCGCTGATCATCTTTATCTATCAAACTCATCCAGTGCAAAGGGCGCGTCTTCTGACTATGGCAAAAATCGCCTACATTCTTTTATGTCACAAAGACCCCGTTGCCATTATCCGGCAGGCGGAACGGCTGACCTCTTGTGGTGACTATATGGCGATCCACTTTGACGCCTCGGCGAGCGAAGCACATTTTCAGCAAATCTCCAAAGCGCTTGCCGATAATCCAAGCGTGACCTTCGCGCGCAAGCGGATCAAATGCGGCTGGGGGGAATGGTCGCTGGTGCAGGCAACCCTGAATGCGGTCGAAAGCGCAGTTGACGCGTTTCCGCGTGCCACGCATTTCTACATGCTATCGGGCGATTGCATGGCGATCAAATCGGCGGAATATGCCCATAATTACCTTGATGAAAACGACGTCGATTTTATCGAAAGCTTTGATTATTACGAAAGCGACTGGATCAAGACAGGCTGGAAAGAAGAACGCCTGATCTACCGTCACTGGTTCAACGAACGCACCCAAAAGCGCCGCTTTTACTGGATGTTCGAACTGCAAAAACGCCTTGGCCTGACCCGCGAAATCCCCGAAGACCTTCAAATCCAGATCGGCAGCCAATGGTGGTGCCTGCGCCGCCAGACCATCGAAATCGTGCTGGAATTCACCAAGAAACGCAAAGATGTGATGCGGTTTTTCAAGACAACCTGGATCCCGGACGAAACCTTTTTCCAGACCATCGTGCGCCATCTGGTCGCCGAAGACGAAATCCGCGCGCGGACCCTGACCTTTTTGATGTTTACCGATTACGGCATGCCGCTAACGTTCTATAACGACCACTATGATCTCCTGCTGGCACAGGACTACCTGTTCGCACGCAAAATCAGCAGCGAGGCAACGGACCTCAAGCGCCGGCTTGGCCTGCTGTATTCCGCCAAGGGCGTCGAATTCCAGATCAGCAACGAAGGCCGCAGCCTGTTCAACTTTCTCAGCGGGCGCGGGCGCATGGGCCGCCGGTTTGCGACGCGGTTTTGGGAAACCGAAAGCACGCTGGGCCGCGAGCGCGAATTGCTGATTGTGATCTGCAAGAAATGG
>ERZ651776.227-NODE-227-length-82925-cov-4.612302_pt1 | contig 82925 bp, 70 predicted proteins | sample MGYA00514761_ERZ651776 | MGnify/ENA metagenome assembly ERZ651776 | reverse complement strand
TTTACGGCGTTCTAGCTCTTGTTGGATAGCATCAAAATCTAGTACAAGCCCAGAAGGACACCCATCGATAATTCCTCCTATCGCTTTTCCGTGTGATTCTCCAAAAGTCGTGAGTTTAAAAAGTGTTCCGTAAGTATTTCCTGCCATAAAAAGAATCGTGCGTTTTAACTCTCATCTACAATGAAAGTATCAAAACAAATGTAATTTTTATAAACGACACTTAAAAATAGATCAAAGATTAAATGGTACGCTTTCGCGAAAGCGTATCATAATATGCTATATTTATAAAATGTACGATGACAATACATTAAATTTGATGCTACTCAACACTGTACAATTGTATTTCACTAAATACCTATATGACCGCACCAACACATACAAAAAAATACATTGCTTTTCTAAGAGGAATCAATGTTGGCGGACATCATAAACTCCCCATGGCAGCGCTTAAAACTGTATTTAAAACATTGGGTTACACGGATATTGTTACAGTGTTAAACTCTGGAAATGCTATTTTTAAGGCAACCCCAAAAAAGGTAGAAGATATCGAAAAAGAGATTGAAAAGACCCTAAAGGCTACATTTGGTTTTCCGATCCCCACCTGTGTTAGAGATGTTGCTCAAATACAAGATCTTTATGAAAGTAATCCTTTTGAGGGCATTGAGGTCACAAAAGAAACTCGGCTGTATATTTCATTTTTAAAGGAACAAAGAACTGCTGTATTAGCGCTTCCGTGGATTAGTCTTGACAAGTCTTATCAAATCCTTGAAGCGAGAGACACGAGTATTATAAGTGTATTAGATCTGGCTATCGCACAAACTCCAAAAGCAATGGGTATCCTTGAAGCAACGTATGGAAAAAATATCACAACCCGTAATTGGAAAACTATAGAACGTATTATAAAGAAATTATAACGTAATCATAGAGGTTGTTTAAATTTGATTTTCTTATTCTTCATTAGAAATGATAAGTCGTTATGTATCTCTAAAGTATCTACTGCATCCTCATTTCCGTCAGACTTTAAATCTGTGCTTGTTATCTTTATAAGTCACGCATTGTTTAATCGCTATTGCATAGTAACTATTAACTAGGAGTTGCCATTTGTTGGGTAAATGTGATCACGATAAATTCTGCGGGACGTACAACAGCTACTTTAATTGATACATTCATAAATCCGTTACGAATATCTTCTCCTGTCATTGTTGATCCAAGACCACACTCCACAGAAAAAGCATCTGCGGCACTCGCGCCTTGAAGTCCTCCTTGCTTCCAAACATCATTTAAAAAACTACCTATCATTGCTTTTACTGCTTCCCAAGTATTTTTATCATTAGGCGAAAATTCATAGGCTTGCGCTGCAAGTTTGGAAGACTGTTCTAAAAAAATCATGGTTCTTCTTACTGAGATGTATCGCCAATCTTGACTGTTCCCATCTAATGTTCTGGCACCCCAAATTAAAATACCCAATCCATTAAAAAAGCGAATAGCATTAATAGATTTTCCTGAAACGGCGTCTACGTTAAGATCAGCTTGTTGAGCATCTGATAGCTTAATAGGAAGACTTACCACTCTAGCCATAGAAGTATTTGCAGGAGGTTGCCAAGGTCCAACTTGACGGTCTGTTGTTGTAATCACACCAGCCATACCACCGCTAGCAGGTAACATATTTACAGCTGCTAAAACATGCTTCATAATCGTACTATACGTTGAACTAGCATTTAGTAAAGCATTATTATATTGACCCACCGTAAGCGGATTTGCAGGAGGAGTTTCTATAGCTAAAAGCATGGTTGCTACTGCCTCATTAGGATTAGAAGGTGAATTTAAAAGCGGTGCTAGTTGCTTTACATCACCTCCAAAAAGATTTGTGTAATCTATATCACTTCCCTGCATGATGGTCGTACCTACAAAAGGATAATAAGCAGTTCCGTAATCAAGCCCAGTATTACCAGTGCTATTTCTAAATGTTGTAATATCATCTGTGTAAAAGATAGGATCTGGGTTACGACCACCTATACTATCAAAAATGCTTATTGCTGTTTGCATCTCAGTATTTTGCAGTAGCATCTCTTGCATTAGTGTAGCGTTGTCATCTACAGAGAGTAATGTAGCTTCTGGACAGATATACATGGTAGGTTCCTTTTCGTTTTTTAAAGAAGCAAGTCCTTTTATAAGATCTGTTAATTGCACATTTGTATTTATGATTTGGTCTCCTAGTTTCATAGCACTTCCAGAAGGAGCTCCATAGGTACCTACAGAAACAATATAAGCATCACCTCCTCCATTTTCATAAAATAAACGGATGCTATTGTAGAGGTAATAAACAGTATTTGCATCCGGAACAATCGAATAATAATCACTACCTATCAAGAGATAATCACCTTTTTCTGGTTGACGTTCTTGTTGTATTAAATAGTATTGAGGATCATATTGTTTTACAGGATCTGCCGGCGCAGGTGGGTCTGGATAACAAAATATAGCTTGAAAATCTGCAAATGATGTAATCTTCGTAGGTATACTTATATACGATTTTCCTTCATACGTAGCTTGTGGTGTATACCCTATAAATGCAGGTACTGCAGTCGCAACAGGAACTACTGAATTCCCAAAAGCATTTACTTCATTAATATATACTCCAGGTGTTTTAATCGTTGATAAATTCATAGCTCATTATTGTTACATTAATAATTATTTTAATCATATACAAAAGGTGATGCTACCTGTATAAAATTTCCTTCTGCATAGATTTCTATATGATTATTATTTACTACAGATAGCCTATTTATAATATCTCTAATGTACCAAAATTATGAGGTATCTAATTTAAATAGATACGTAAAAACACCTATTTACTGCGTAACATCTTATGATTAATAACAAAAAGACCGTCTAAATAGTTTTTAGACGGTCTCCTTATATGTTTTAAAGAAAGGTATTCTTAATTCCCTCCTTCCAATGTTTCTACTCTCGCTTTCATAGCATCTGCCTTAGAAGTATCTCCTAGTTGCTGATAGATACCATATAATGTTTTTGCTAACTCTAAAGAACGTGCTACACCTTTTTCTCCTGTTTGGTTTTCCAATGCTTTTTCTAGATAAGGAGCGGCTTGTTTATATATGCCTTGACGTTTTTCTTTAAGCTTGTCATATTTTGCATAATCAGCATTTGAAGTTCCAAGGTTATTCATTTCGTCAACAATAGCTTTTTCTTCACTTAAAATGAGTGCTCCAATGTTATTATAAGCAGCCGCATACTTAGGATTTAAAGAAACTGCTTTTTTGTAATAGTCTATTGCTGCTTGTGTGTTCCCTAGCTTGTCTTCTCCTACGCCTAAGTTGTAATATAATTCAGGGTTATTAGGGTCTTTTGCAATGACTTCTTGCATGATTTCTTTATACTTATCCAGTTGATTCATTTCTAAGTATATATTTGCCTCAGAACGTACTAACATAAGATCATCTGGATTTTCTGCACGAGCATTAGCCATGGCTTCTAGAGCTTTCTCATTATTTCCTTGAGACATATAGATTAAGGCTATATTTTTAGCGATCTCGCCTCGTTTAGATTCACTTTTTTTCTCTGTAGGATTGATATGTGTTTTACCTAATACCAAAAGATCTCTTTCTTGTTTAGAAGGGATTTTTACCTCTTCATTGGTCTCTACTTCTGTTGCATAATATAAAGTCTCTATACCAGAAAATCCAAGATCTGTGAGTTGATTGTAATACTTTAAAGCAGTATCATAATCTTTACCGTTTACAGAATTAGATGCTGCAAAATAGAGATATAAAGTATCTTTTTTACTATAATTATAAGCATCGGCAAGTTTTGTAGACGCACTCGTATAATTTTGAGTATTCTGATCTTTGATAGCAGAGTTGATCATAGCCACCACTACGTTAGAAATACCAGCTTCGGCTTCTGCATTATATTTAGTATCTTTAAGTTTGCTAAATGATTCTGCGGCAACTTTTAAATCTGCTGCATTGGTATTATCAACACCTAAATACGCTTGTGCTTTTGCTAAATAAAAGCTTTCTTTTGTCTTATCGTCCATAGACCCTATTAAAGCTTCTGCTGCTCCAACAAGATTTTTAGCCTCACCATAACTTCCGCTTTTTATTGCTTTCTCGATGGCTTTTACTTCTTTCTTTTGAGCAAAAGCTGATATCCCAAAAGCAAGGGCTACTACAAATAAAAATTTAGTTCTCATTATCTAATGTTTAAAATTAAGGGGTTACAAAATTAATTAAAATTTATTCAACCCCTATTATTTATTCTTCTTCTTCAGAAGTGTCTGTGTTTGGAGTTGAATCTGTTTGTTCTTCAGTTACTGATGTTGTATTATCTAAACCTTCAAGATCATCATCGTCATCATCTATTTCGTCTTCATCGTGTTTTACTTTGGCAACAGCTGCAATAGAATCGTTTCCTTTTAAGTTGATGAGTCTAACACCTTGTGTCGCTCTTCCCATGACTCGTAAATCTGCAACTTCCATACGAATAGCGATCCCTGATTTATTGATAATCATCAAATCGTCGTCGTCTGTTACATTTTTAATGGCAACCAATTCTCCTGTCTTTTCAGTTACAGAAATAGTTTTTACACCTTTTCCTCCACGATTTGTAATACGATAATCTTCAAGACTACTACGCTTACCATATCCCTTTTCTGAAACAACTAAAATATTACTTTCTGCATCATTTACAGAAACCATTCCTACGACTTCGTCATCCTCACTAGCAAGAGTTATGCCACGAACACCCGAAGCACCTCTACCCATAGGCCTCGTCTTACTTTCTTCAAATCTGATTGCTTTACCAGACTTCACCGCAAGCATCACTTGACTTTCTCCATTGGTCAATTTAGCAGATAATAACTCGTCGCCATCTTTAATGGTAATTGCATTGATACCGTTGGTTCTAGGACGAGAATATTGCTCAAGTGATGTTTTCTTCACTTGTCCTTTCTTCGTCGCCATGATAATGAAATTGCTATTTACATACTCCTCATCTTTAAGATCATTTGTAGTTACAAACGCTTTTACTTTATCATCTTGCTCTATATTAATTAGGTTTTGAATGGCTCTCCCTTTAGACGTCTTACTTCCTTCTGGAATCTCAAACACGCGCATCCAGAAACATTTTCCTTTTTGCGTAAAAAACAACATATACTGGTGGTTAGTGCCTACAAAAAGATGTTCTAAAAAGTCTTCATTACGTGTAGTCGAAGCTTTCTGTCCTACGCCTCCTCTATTTTGAGTTTTGTATTCTGTAAGTGATGTACGTTTTATATATCCTGCGTGAGAAATGGTAATGACTACTTTTTCATCAGGAATAAGATCTGTAATACTTACATCTCCTCCTGCGTATTCTATCACAGAACGGCGCTCGTCTCCGTATTTACTTTGAACTTCTAAAAGTTCTTCTTTAATGATGCTCATACGACGTTCCTTACTCGCTAAAATAGCTTTAAGATCTTCTATCGTCTTCATGATTTCTTCAAACTCTGCACGCAACTTATCTTGTTCCAGACCTGTTAACTGGCGAAGTCGCATCTCAACAATCGCTTTTGCTTGTATTTCTGAAAGTTTAAAGCGTTCAATAAGATTTGCTCTTGCCTCATCTGCATTAGAACTTCCTCTTATAATCGCAATCACTTCATCTATATTATCAGATGCGATGATTAACCCTTCAAGGATATGCGCTCTGTCTTCTGCTTTTTTGAGTTCGTATTTTGTTCTACGAACTACCACTTCATGACGATGCTCCACAAAATGATGGATCATGTCTTTAAGGTTAAGCATTTCTGGTCGCCCATTTACAAGTGCAATATTGTTTACACTAAAAGAGGATTGTAATGCTGTGTATTTGTATAAGGTATTTAAAACAATATTAGGAATACTATCTCTTTTTAATACGTATACAATACGCATTCCGTTTCTATCTGACTCGTCGCGTATCGCAGAAATACCATCAATCTTCTTCTCGTTGATCATATCTGCCGTTTTCTTGATCATATCAGCTTTATTCACTTGATACGGAATCTCAGTAACGATAATACACTCACGACCTTTAACTTCTTCTATACTCGCCTTGGCACGCATTACTATACGACCACGTCCTGTCTTAAAAGCTTCACGTACCCCTTCATACCCATAAATAGTACCTCCAGTAGGAAAATCAGGTGCTTTTACATGCGTCATTAACTCATCGATCTCTATATCGTTATTTGCGATATAAGCAACGATTCCGTCTACAACTTCAGAAAGATTGTGTGGTGGCATATTGGTTGCCATACCAACAGCAATACCAGAGGCTCCATTAATAAGTAATCCAGGAACTCTCGTAGGCAACACTTTTGGCTCATATAAAGTATCATCAAAATTAAGTTGATGGTCTACAGTATCTTTTTCAATATCTGCAAGCATATCTTCAGATATTTTGCGCATACGTGCTTCTGTATAACGCATTGCGGCTGGGCTATCGCCATCTACAGATCCAAAGTTTCCTTGTCCATCTATAAGCATATATCGCAAACTCCATTCTTGAGCCATACGAACCATAGCATCATATACAGAGGTATCTCCGTGTGGGTGATACTTTCCAAGTACTTCTCCTACGATTCTTGCAGATTTTTTATGAGCGCCACTTGCACGTATTCCTAATTCATGCATCCCGAATAATACTCTACGGTGTACAGGTTTTAAACCATCACGTACATCTGGCAAAGCACGTGACACTATGACTGACATCGAATAATCGATGTAAGCTGACTTCATTTCATCTTCAATATTAATTGAGATCAATTTTTCTCCTCCTGTCATATATAGTTTTAATTAAATTTTTATGTCAATTATACTAGCTAGCAATATACCCATTTTAAAAGGTTTTTGGAGGTATACGCTTTCGCGAAAGCATATTTTTTATTAACAATATTTAACGACGTATTTTTAATAACTACCATGCAATATACTTGGCAAACTGTCAGTTATTTTGTCTATTAGCTACTAAGTATGGTATGCGGAATGATTTTTGAATGAGAATGCTTAAATTTACAATGAACGTAAGGAGATATAAATTATGGATGATAATTTTTCACCTAGAGTAAAAGACGTAATTGCCTACAGTAAAGAAGAAGCTTTACGACTAGGTCACGACTTTATAGGAACAGAACATTTATTACTTGGACTACTTAGAGATGGTAGTGGTAAGGCTATTAATATATTAAGTGCTTTACTAATAGACTTGGAACACCTGCGACGTAAGGTGGAAATCCTAAGTCCTGCAAATCCTAATAATAGTTTACAAGGCAATGATAAAAAGAATTTACACTTAACAAGACAGGCTGAACGTGCTTTAAAAACCACCTTTTTAGAAGCAAAGCTATTTCAAAGTTCGTCTATTAACACGGCGCATCTGTTATTGTGTATATTACGCAACGAAAACGACCCTACCACAAAGTTATTAAATAGACTTAAGGTAGATTATGATAATGTAAAAGACCAATTTAAAGGTATGATGGCAAACGAAGATGATGATTATATAGAACCTATAAAATCAGAATTCAGTGATGAACAGGAATCTAGTAACGAAGGAGAAAAAGAAAATCCATTTGGAAATGCAGCTTCTTCAAAAGGAACTAAGAAAAGTAAAACTCCAGTTTTAGACAATTTTGGACGAGACCTAACTGCTATGGCAGAAGAAGGAAAACTTGATCCTGTGGTTGGTAGAACAAAAGAAATTGAACGTGTCTCTCAAATTTTAAGTAGACGCAAGAAAAACAATCCATTACTTATTGGAGAACCTGGCGTTGGTAAATCTGCCATTGCCGAAGGACTTGCCTTACGGATTATACAACGTAAAGTGTCTCGTATTCTTTTTGATAAAAGGGTCGTAACACTTGATCTTGCTAGCTTAGTTGCAGGTACAAAATACAGAGGACAGTTTGAAGAGCGTATGAAGGCTGTGATGAACGAACTAGAAAAGAATGATGATATTATTCTTTTTATAGACGAAATTCATACAATAGTAGGTGCCGGTGGTGCAACAGGATCACTAGATGCATCCAATATGTTTAAACCTGCGCTCGCTCGAGGCGAAATACAATGTGTGGGGGCTACAACGCTAGATGAATTTAGACAGCATATTGAGAAAGACGGAGCACTAGAACGTCGTTTTCAAAAGGTAATTGTGGAGCCTACGACAGTAGAAGAAACAATAGAAATTCTTCAAAATATTAAAGACAAATACGAAGAGCATCACAATGTAAGCTACACAGACGAAGCTATTGAAGCATGTGTAAAATTAACCAATCGCTATATGACAGACAGATTCTTGCCAGATAAAGCGATTGATGCTTTGGATGAGGCTGGATCTCGTGTGCATATCACTAATATTGATGTTCCAAAAAAGATTTTAGAATTAGAAAACAAGCTAGAAGAAGTTCGCGAACTGAAGACGACTGTTGTTAAAAAACAGAAGTATGAAGAAGCTGCTAAGTTACGTGATGATGAGAAGAACTTAGAAAAAGAACTTTCTATAGCACAAGAGCGTTGGGAAGAAGATTCAAAACTTCATAAAGAAGAAGTATCTGAAGATAATGTTGCTGATGTAGTAAGTATGATGACAGGCATTCCTGTAAATCGTATTGCACAGACAGAAAGTAATAAACTTGCAGACTTACCTGCAACCATAAAGAGAAATGTAGTAGGACAAGATGAGGCGGTTGCTAAAGTAGCTAAAGCTATACAGCGTAATCGCGCTGGATTAAAAGATCCTAATAAACCTATTGGTTCATTTATTTTCTTAGGACAGACTGGTGTTGGAAAAACACAACTTGCCAAAGTACTTGCCAAAGAATTATTTGATAATCAAGATGCGCTCATACGTATAGATATGAGTGAGTATATGGAAAAATTTGCGATTTCTAGATTAGTAGGAGCACCTCCAGGATACGTAGGATATGAGGAAGGTGGACAACTTACAGAAAAAGTACGTAGAAAACCATATTCTGTAATATTACTAGATGAGATAGAAAAAGCGCATCCAGATGTATTTAATATGCTACTTCAAGTACTGGATGATGGCTTCTTGACAGATTCTATAGGACGAAAAATTGATTTTAGAAATACCATTATCATTATGACATCAAATATTGGTGCTCGTAAATTAAAAGATTTTGGTCAAGGTGTTGGATTTGGAACTGCCACTCGTAAAGATCAGATAGATGATAATGCAAAAAGTGTCATCCAAAATGCGCTTAAAAAATCATTTGCGCCTGAGTTCTTAAACCGTATAGATGATGTCGTCATTTTTAATGCGTTAGAAAGAGAGCATATCCACAAAATCATAGATATAGAACTTGCAAAATTATTTACACGTATCAAAGATCTTGGATATGACCTTAGCTTAACAGATGAAGCAAAAGATTATATAAGTGACAAAGGTTTTGATAAAGAATATGGAGCAAGACCTCTAAAGCGTGCTATTCAAAAATATATTGAAGATGCCCTTGCCGAAGAGATTATTACTTCAAAACTCTCAGAAGGTGATTCTATTGTCATGGACTTAGATAAAGAAAGTAAAGAACTTACGATCAAGATAGAAAAAGCGACGACCACAGAGTCTGAGTAATTACATAAATTGTCAAAATCAAAAAAAGAATAGGTGTCAAAATTTTGACACCTATTCTTTTTTATAGGATATATCATTGGTTTCATTCCTATCCTTTTGAAGACTTTTAGGAAAACGTAAAGTAAGAAATTTTCGAAATGAGTTAGATTTTAATAAAGTAGTTAAGCTATGCTTTATAGCGTATAGCTTTTTGTGTTTTTTTAATAGAATTTAGCACTCATTATGAATAAGTATTGACAAAGCATATCACCACATTTTCTCGTATAAACCATCCAAAAAACTAACAATCATTAGTTTATTTTTTTTATTATATATCTGATTACTAAATGACTGAAAACTTGATTTGATTATTATATAATTTTGTCAGAAATTAGACCTATATTTAAATTATTAATCCCCCTAACGCATACCTATTTTTGAATACAATCGAAACTAATTTTGACTTTGGAAAAGTCAAAATACAAGAACATATTGTGATTGCTGAAATGAAAGAAGGCATCACCTTTGACACCAATTACAACACTGTATTTCTTACATTTTGTAAAAACCATTTTAAAGAAAAAACGTACGGATATATTTCAAATAGAATTCACTCGTACTCTGTAAATCCTACAGTGTATCTAGATACGGCAAAAAACTCCAATATAAGAGCTATTGCTATTGTATCTTCAGATCCAATGAATCAAGGAAATGCACACGTAGAGCGACAATTCTTTGAACACCCTTTTGAAGTATTTAGTACATTAGACCAAGCAATTAAATGGATGAATGAGATCTTATCTAATTAAATAACATCTCAGGATCTATTTGAATTGTATTCATAAACGCTTTTGTTTTATGAATGTCTGTCGAGAAGATTCTGTCTTTGGTGACAAAAGAAACTTCGCTTCTGTATGCCGTAATAATAGACTCTAAAAAAGGAGAGGTTTTTGAAGGTGCTCGAAAATGTAATGCTTGTGAGGCGTTTAGCAGTTCGATGGCTAAAATGGTTTCTAAATTTTCTACCACCTTATGTAATTTTGTTGCTGCATTTGCGCCCATACTCACGTGATCTTCTTGTCCATTGGAGGATACAATAGAATCTACACTTGCAGGAGTGGCTAGTTGTTTGTTTTGACTCACAATACTTGCCGCTGTATATTGAGGAATCATCATACCGCTATGAAGTCCTGGATTATCTACCAAAAATGGAGGAAGATCTCTAAGACCACTAATGAGTTGATACGTTCGGCGTTCACTAATACTCCCTAATTCTGCCACGGCAATGGCTAAAAAATCTAATGCTAATGCCAGTGGTTGTCCGTGAAAATTGCCGCCACTTATAATCTTATCATCTTCCGCAAAAATGTTAGGATTATCCGTCACACTATTCATTTCTGTTTTAAATGTCTTTGATGCAAACACTATAGTATCCTTACTCGCTCCGTGCACTTGAGGAATACATCTAAAAGAATAGGGATCTTGTACGTTTACTTTTTCTGTTTTCGCTATTTCGCTATCTGCTAGAAACTCTTGAATACGCTCTGCAGTTTTGATTTGTCCTCGGTGTGGTCGTACATAATGTACTAAAGGATCAAAAGGTGATAAATTACAATTAAAAGCATCGATAGAGATCGCTCCTATCATATCGGCTAGATAGGATAGTTTATGAGATTTTAAAAGGGCATCTACGCCATAGGCAACCATAAATTGGGTTCCGTTTAGCAAGGCAAGACCTTCTTTAGATTGCAACTTTATTGGGATTAAATGGTGTTTTTCTAATATCGCTTTCGCGAAAGCGGGCTCATTCTCATCCCATACCTGTCCTTCACCTATAAGTGGTAACGACAAATGCGCTAAAGGCGCCAAATCGCCACTAGCCCCCAACGACCCTTGGGTATATATCACAGGAAGAATATCCAAATTATAAAAATCAATGAGACGCTCTACCGTATCAATATGTACCCCACTATGGCCGTAACTTAAGGATTGTACTTTGAGTAAAATCATCAACTTCACAATCGATTTTGGGACATAATCACCCGTACCACAGGCGTGCGATCGCATTAAGTTTTCTTGTAATTCTCTAAGATGTTCATTCTTTATAGCGACATTACACAAACTACCAAAACCTGTATTAATCCCATACAGAGGCGTAGCGTTTCCTTCTATCTTATGGTCTAAATAAGCTCTGGAGGCATTAATATTATGACGACTTTCTTCGCTTAAAGCAAGTAATTTATTTTCTTGTTGGATCGCAGAAATTGTAGCCAGATCTAAGATTGCACTACTGATGTAATGAGTATCTCGCATAAAGTAATTAGATTTTTAAAAGTAATGCAATAACGTAAAAATAAACAGGAATTGCTAGTCTTTAAACAAAGTTCGCATAAACGTAATCAAGTTACTTTCTTATAGGGAGATACAAAAAAGCGATCACCTATTGAGTGATCGCTTTTCAATGCTATAACAACTATGTTTTATTTCTTAATCTCTACTTTTTCTGCATAGCGCTTCCAAAGTCTTGTTTGATGTGTTTCTAGGCTGATGTCTCTCCCTTGAATAAAAGCTCTTGATAATTGATTCCCTCTCATATCAAGGGCATTCCCTTCACTGATAAATAAGGTAGCATCTTTTCCAACTTCTAAGGTTCCTGCTGTTTGATCAATTCCTAAAATCTTTGCAGGATTTTCTGTAATGAGTTTTAACGCATCTGCATCGCTCATTCCAAACTGTGTGACTTGCCCTGCGTAAAAAGGAAGGTTACGCACCTGCCAGTATTCGCCATCGTATCCTAATGCAACGAGGACACCAGCATCTGTCAATAATTTTGGCAACTTATACGGTAAATCGTAGTCATGATCGTCCATGGCTGGTAATTCTTGAACACGTTGTAAGATGACAGGAATATTGTTTGCTTTTAATTCGGCAGCTACTTTATTAGCTTGATAGCCTCCTACAAGAACCACATGTTGAAGATTCATTTCTTTTTTAAAGGCAATAATATCACGGATTTGACGCTCATCATTGGCACTTATAAATACACGCTGACTTCCATCAAAAATGCCTTTCATTGCTGCAAAAGGAAGGTTTACATCGCTATTCCCTTTTGCATACGCTTTTGCATTATTCATAAAGGTTTTTAACTCTGTGATATCTTTTGCGTAGTCTTTATTAGGTTTAAATCCTGGTTCTTCCCCTAACCACCATCTTCCTCTGGTCATACTTGATGGCCAGTTAACGTAGATTCCGTCGTCTGCCTTATAAGCCGCATCTTCCCAATTCCAAGCATCTAGTTGTACCACAGATGATGTTCCTGAGATCGTGCCTCCTAACGGACGTATTTGTGCCGTAAGCACGCCATTAGGTCGCATACTCTCTACGACTTTAGATTCTGCATTATACGCAATGATAGCACGTACATGTGGAATCATACTTCCAATTTCATCATCATCATTAGATGGGCGTACAGCGCCTACTTCTACAAGTCCTAGCGTTGTGTTTGTCGCTATCAATCCAGGATAAATATGTTTTCCTGCTGCATTTATAATTTTTCCACGTTGTGCTATTTTAGTGGTCGTAGCATCTGCACAAACGCTAATCTTTCCATCTTCTATAATCAATACGGCATTATCTATAACCGTTCCATTTCCTATGTGCGCCGTGGCTCCTACAATCGTATAAACTTCTGTTTGAGCGGGTGCGGGCGTCTGTTGTCCTATAACTACCGAAGCGATCAATACGAACGCTGTCGTCATATATTTTGTTAGTGCTTTCATATTAATGTATCGTTTCTGTAGTGTCACAATGTAAACGCTGCTTTTCTTTTTTCTTTGCAGGTTGCGTTTTTAAACCTTTTTTCTTCTCAGCTAGCATCATCGCAACTAGTTTGCTTTTTTCTGCTTGTACCGCATCTCTTAATTGTAAGTCTCTATTGATATCAAAATAAATAGTTCCTTCAATAATGGTTTGCTCGGCTTTTGCCTTAATAGACAATGGATGATCAGACCAAACAACAACATCGCCGTCTTTTCCAACTTTAATACTTCCTGAGCGATCGTCTAAGTGTAATAATTTAGCAGGATTTAAGGTAACCATCTTCCATGCTTCTTCTTCAGACACATCGCCATACTTTACAATTTTAGCAGCTTCTTGATTTAAACGTCTAGACATTTCTCCATCATCACTATTAATAGCAACAACAACACCTGCATTGTGCATAATGGCTGCATTGTAAGGAATCGCATCATTTACTTCATACTTATACGCCCACCAATCTGAGAACGTTGATCCTCCTACGCCGTGTGCTGCCATCTTATCGGCTACTTTGTATCCTTCTAGAATATGAGTAAAGGTGTTGATTCTAAAGTCAAAACTTTCTGCTACTTTCATTAGCATATTGATCTCACTTTGTACATAGGAGTGACATGAGATATAACGTTCTTCATTGAGAATATCAACAATCGTTTCCATCTCTTCATCCATACGGTAAGGCTTACCGCTTTTCTTTAGTGCTTCGTATTCTTTGGCTCTTGTAAAGTAGTCAACAAATACTTGCTCTACACCCATACGTGTTTGAGGAAAACGACTAAAGCTTTGCCAGTTAGACTGCTTGACATTCTCACCGAGAGCGAACTTAATAAACTTCTTATCTTCCAGAAGCATCTCGTCTATAGAAGCTCCCCATTTCAATTTCATCACTGCAGACTGCCCTCCTATTGGATTTGCAGATCCGTGTAATAATTGAATCGCAGTCACACCTCCAGCCAGGTTTCTGTAAATATCACTATCATCAGGATTAATCACGTCAGACATACGTACCTCAGAGGTAGAGTTATGTCCAGCTTCATTAATATCGAAAGCGGCAATATGTGAATGCTCATCTATAATACCTGAAGTGACGTGCTTTCCTGTACCATCTATCACTTTAGCTCTACCCGCAGAAAGGTTTTTACCTACCTTACTAATTTTTCCGTCCTTTATTAAGACGTCGGTGTTTTCTAAAATTCCATCGGCTTCATTGGTCCATACGGTCGCATTTCTGATTAAGATATCTTGTTGACTCGGTTGTTGTTCAAAACCAAAAGCAATATTAGGATAGGTCATTGGCATGATGACAGGCGCTGTATCGTCTTCTTTATCATCGTCCTTTTTGTCTTTATCATCTTTTTTATCAGATGTCACGGCTACTTTGTTCGCCGAAAAAGAGCGTTCATCTCCATTAGGAAGCACTGCCTTTCCAAAAAATAGATCATTAATTACTTGTCCTACTAATCGTACAAATGTATTATCTCCCTTAGGAAACGTAACTTGTACCCAGCCGTCTGCGTATTTAAATTCGTTTTTAACTTCATCTTCACCTGTTTTCAAGGTAGCGCTTGGTTTTTTGGTAGAGTTTTTCACTTCTAATGTATATGAAGTACCTCCGATATTCATGGCATAAGAGCCATCTATATCTACGGTATTCATATCTTCTACCACTGTTTTATTTCCTTGTACCCAATGCTCATAGAGCGTGGTTTCATCTTCAAAAATCTCTCCAGAGGTAATCATAAAGTTAGCCCATGCACCGCCTTTTAGGCTTCCTATCTCATTACTTTTTCCTAATAATTGTGCAGGCACTGTAGTTAAGGCTGCTAATGCTTTTTCTTTTGAAAGTCCATGTTTAATGGCTTTCATAAGTTGTCCTTTAAATTCTTTTGGAGATTTGAGCTTAAACGTAGTTAACGCAAAAGGAATTCCATTAGATTCAAAAAGCTTAGGATTGGTTGGTGCTTGATTCCAATGACGCATATCTCCTAAATCTATATAGGTAGCAGCGTACGGATTTTCTACATCATACGCATCTGGAAAATCTAAAGGTAAGATAAACGTTCGATTCAGATTTTTAATATCCTGAATACGCTTGTACTCATCTCCAGCGCCAATGATCATATAATTGAGTCCAAACTGATCTCCTATGCGGTCAATACGCATCGCATCATATACATCTCCTCCCTCAAAGAATTGAGGTAGGTTTTTATTTCGCGTAAGCGCCTCCAAAGAAAGATCCTTGGTACTTACATTTCCTTTTTCATACCAATCTAAATCATGGTGCACTTGACGTAACAAAGCCATCGCTCCCATTTTTGATGTTGGATATGATTGTCCAGAAGTATTACTTTTATCAAAAGAAAAATACTGAGCTAGGTTGTCATCTAGGACTCTATTTGCTGTATTTCCATCTGAGTTTAGTGCAATTAATGCGCCTGTACCTCTTGCGATACCATCGTGTTGGTGTGTCGCTACCACAGCAAAACCAGCTTCGACAAAAGCTTTGGCATCTTTGGCATTATACTTAAATTCGTCTATTCCTTGGATATCAGGACGTATGTGGTCATTCCAATAATAGCCATCACGCGTATTATCATATTGAGAACCCCGACGACCACCGCCTTCACGTTTTGGTTTTTCGATCCCAAAACCAGTGTACATATCTATAAAAGAAGGATAAATGTGCTTTCCAGAGAGATCAATGGTAATAGCGTTACTTGGAATCGCAACCGATTTTCCCACACGCACTACTTTTCCATCCTGAACCACGAGGGTTCCGTTTTTGATGGTTTCTGTGGGTGATGTGTGAATGGTCGCATTGGTAAAGACTGTGTAATTCTCATTCTTAGATTTTACACCGTCATTTGCAGGGAAATAGTCTTGGCCGTACATAACAAACGAACAAAAAACCAATCCTGCGATAAGGATTTTTTTTAAAAACATAGTATTTAGTGATTATTTAGCATTTAAAGATACGCCCATCACTAGTGGTAAACGCTGTTAATTAAGAGTATTTTAACATCAAATAAATGACAATGGGGTAATGATGTAATGTGATAATGAATTAATGGTTTAATGATATAATGAGTTAATGAGATGATGGGTTCATGGAATATTGAGCTATATACTTAATGAACTAAAACGGTTAACACTAATGAGGGGTATAAATCAAAAAAACCAAAGACTACAGACTACAGACTACAAAGCCAAAGGAAAGGATTTATTGTAGTTGACTAATAATGCGACCATATAGCTATAACTTTTGATCCCGTCAGGTTGGTTATTTGCTTTTAGATAATTGGTGTAGAATAGTTTAAAAAAGGGCTCTAGCGGATTATCCATACGATCCCAAAACTCGCGAGAGGCTGCATAATTCTTAAGAATGCCTGGACGAATCTGATCGCGTAAATTTTCTCCTAGCTCGCTATCGCGGCGAAAAACATCATTGATACAATACCGGAGGGCAAAGATGCTTCCAGAATATTGAAAGTAAGGATTCTCATTGTGTAAGGTGGCAAGAACACCTATGAAATTAGCTTCATTCTCTTTGGCAAAGCCTAACTGATGTGCTTGCTCATGACAGCTAATCACAGGATGCCGATGACTTGGCACGAGTCCATTGATGTGAGCTTCGTTAGTAATCGGGTTTAAATAGCCGCTATACCCCATCACCGAAAGTGGATAACTTAGTAGAGAGGTTTTAATACTTTTAGGCGGATAGTCTAGTTTTGGAAATTGCGTTTGTAATGCGTTGTACCCTTGTACCGTTTGATCGAAAACTTCTGATTTTGATAACGGGACATCGACTGCCATGGTATCATTGCTGGCTAACTGATCATATAATGCATTGCTCTTTAGGATGAGTTTTTGGGTAAGGACAACGAGTTCTTTGGTGGTGTATTCACTTTCTATCGAAAGGGATTCGTGCAAGGGAAGTCGATAATAATTCATGCCCCATAACAAATGAAACGCACCATAGACAATAGATGCCAACGCGAGCGTACGAACAGAAAAGGTCTTCCACTGCCGGAAACGAGATTTGAACAAGAGAACAATTTCGCGTAAAGCGATAATAATCAATACAGAATACATGATATCGCCAAAAGAAAATGGCAACCACCCGAAGGTATACCGAAACCCTTTTGAGATCAAAGGATAGAGACCGTTACTGTAATAATTTTCTATAAACTCAGGAAAAAGTGCCAGCACACGTACAATCCCCATCTGGATAAATAAAAAGAGACCTATGATAAGGAGCTTGCGGTTTTGTTTCATTGGGATAAAAATAAGGAAAAGGAAATTGAAATTGAAACTAAAAAATGTTGGAAGTAGGAGTGGGATACTTGGGAGTTAAAATAGTTTAGTACTCTAAAATAGAACACTACGCTATTCTTTTTTATTTATTTTTTCGCTTTCGCGAAAGCGTACTATTGTCAACTATTAAATAAGCATGTTATTCTTTTTAAAGTATTTTAGGTAACTTTAGGTACTAGATACACAAAAGCTGAAAGAACTATTGGAACCGTCAATGTACGTAAGCGAAACATTCAAAATACCAAGAATTGGTAAAATTCCCTTGTACGTCATCATTGTGATTTTTGTATTTCTACTTGCTGTACTTCAAGATTATATATACAGTAGCATAAAACACACAGGATTTTATCTCTCAGAATCATTACTTTACAACACGTTTTGGATATTTTTTATTCCTCTTACGATCCTCATCAACCGACTCATTAAAATGGTGAACCCAAAGAACAAATTGGGTAAACTCCCTTTTAATGTAGGCATTGGAATTACGTTTAGTTTTCTTCACATCGTATTGTTTACCTCTTTGTTTGTGATGGTGAGTAATTTGGTGTACACAACACCACATCGTTTTTTAGCTATTTTGAAAACGGTACTTTCCAATCAATTTTATATTGCACTGCTATGGTATATAATTTTTCCTGCCATGTATTATTTAAAACAAAAATCAGCCGATGTAGCAACTCAGTATCTTGGAACAATGAAGTTAAAAAAGGGTTCAAAAATAATTACGGTTCCGACGTCAAGGATTCAGCTGATTTCGACCGACAAGCCTTATTCGGTTATTTACGCAAACGATCAGAAATTTTTAGACACGCAACCTTTAAAAGAATTTCAAACCAAACTTGACCCAACCCTCTTTTTAAGAGTGCATCGCTCTACAATTATTAACGCCACTTATATCAAAGAGCTGAAATCAAGAAATAATGGGGATTATGATGTCACTCTGGACAATGGACAGGTGATTAGGGTAAGCAGACATTATAGAAAGAACTGGCAGCAACTCCTCCAGTAAAACAGCTATTCACTCCACACAGCTAACTAGCAATAGGATTCACCATAAGTGATCTGATTATATAACTACATTTATTGAAAACTTCAACAAATGGTACGAATTTTCAATATCGGATTTCTCCTATTAACGTGTTTAAGTTTGTTCAATTGTAATGGACAAACTCCTCAAAAGTCAACAAACACCTTAAGTAATGATTTTAACAAATCAATGCCCTTTTACTATGGGATGCCTAGAAAAGTCTTCGCTATTGATACAAGCCCTGCCTATAAACAAAAAGGACAGAAAATCATGCTTACAGGAACCGTGTATCAAAGAGACGGAAAGACACCTGCTCCAAATGTACTTCTATACTATTATCAAACAAATACGAACGGAGTATATGGTACCAAAGAAAGCGAGGAAAGAAATATGCCCAAAAACAAATTAGGGCAAACACATGGCTATATAAGAGGATGGGTACAAACAGATGAACAAGGTGCCTATTCAATCTACACCATACAACCTGGATCCTATCCAAGCAGAGACGAAGCTGCACATATTCATATTACGGTTCAAGAGGAAAACATGAAAGAACCTTACTATATAGATAATTTTGTATTTGATGATGATCCGCTATTGACTTCGCAACGCAGAAAAAAAATGGAAAACCGTGGAGGAAGTGGTGTTATTCGGTTTGTTCAAAAAGAAGGTTTGTGGATTGGTGAACGCAATATCATTTTAGGTTTGAATATTCCTAAGTATCCCATACAAAGTACAAATACGGTGAGTTCGGGCAAGAAGATCGGGGAAGCTATTAGTTCGTTTACACCCTTTCATGCGTATGGCGCAGACAAAGGGACAAAAACGTGTCCGGTTTGTAAATACGGTTGGTATCACGGGATTTTATATTTTGTAGGGAACAAGCCCAATTGGCAAGAAATTAAAGATTGGCTTACTTTTCTGGATAGCGAAAGCCAACAAAGAGAAAACTATTTAAAAGTCTATTTTATATACGGCAACGAATCCAACTATAGGAAAGAGAATAGGATTCAAGAATTAGAAAAACTAGGAACCAATCTAAGATTAAAACAAGTCGCCTTGACGTTTGTGCCTTCTTTTGAAGATAAAGCTTCAGAAGTCTATTTGAATAGCATTAACCCACAGGTAGAAAACACGTTTCTCATTTATAAACGAAGTACCGTTATTGATAAACATATCAATCTCAAACCAAATCAAGAGAATTTTAAAATGATCACTGACCGTCTCGATGAAACTACGAATGAATATTTTAAGCTATTAAGACTCAAGGAGGAATGAAATTGGGTCTTGAAGCAGGAAATTTTTGTAGTTTGATTTTTTGAGATTTGGGATTTGTTTGAAGCTGGATGCTGGGTGCTTGCAAGTCAAAATAGCGTAGTATTTCTAAAATAGAACAGTACTCTATTTTCTAGTGTTTATTTTTTTACGCTTTCGCGGAAGCATGCTCTTATAAACTACTCTCTCAAAAGTCTTCCCTCCTAGCAAGGCGTCGTGCTGAGTTTACCGAAGTAAGGGCTAAGGAGGTGTTTTATTAAGCTTCTAGCATTATAAGGACTAGCAATAAAATGACATACAGACGGAGGGGAAGATTTGTTTCCTGTGTGATCTTTGATATTGCGATTTAATAGACCTAGGTAAGTGCATTATGTCTTTTTATAGTATTTTAGGTAAGTTTATATGTTAATCACAACATACAGAATAAATAAATAAATAAATCAATCAATGAGAAAGATTATAACAGCTTTGAGTATTCTTTTAATTGCATTTTTTAGTTGTAAAAAAGAGAATAGATATTTTGATGAAAATGGAAATGAATTTATAGAAAAAGGAGACGAATTATTTATAATCCCTACCAAATACGAAAAAACTGGAAAGACTTACGAAGTTTTTATTTACAATGAAACTTCTAAAGAAATTGGAATAATAGAAAACCAAAAAATACAACCGAATCAATTTATAGTTATTGATTTAAAAGATACTGACACTCTTTGTTTAGATAATGGAGTGAAATTCATGTTTGGAGAAGAATATGGACTTGAAGTTGAAGATAAGAAATCTCAAGTGAGTGGAATTGGAGGAAAGTTTTTGGACAATTATGGTGTTCCTAAAGAGATAGAATGGGCTTTTGTAATTGTTCCAGAAGGACAAGGAGATACAGCATCCGAATAAAAGGTTAATCGCTAATAATACCTCATCAAACTTCCAACTTTACGCTCCCAACAAAAGCTACCCACTAAGATCTAAAAGCCAACAACTAAAACCCCTATATTAGCACCCAATAAATCATATTGCATGCAACCCTATCAAATCTTACTTCTTATTGCTGGTTATTTTGGTGTCTTAATGGGCATTAGTTACCTCACAGGTAAAAGTGGCTCTAATGCTGATTTCTTTAAAGCTGGAAAGCAATCGCCGTGGTATTTGGTGGCATTTGGAATGATTGGAGCTTCGCTTTCTGGAGTGACATTTATATCCGTGCCTGGATGGATTGAAGCTTCGAGTTTTAGTTACTTTCAAGTGGTATTAGGGTATACCGTAGGATATGCTGTCATCGGATTGGTACTCCTCCCGCTCTACTATAAACTAAATTTAACATCTATTTACACCTATCTAGAGACTCGATTTGGAAATGCATCTTATAAAACGGGGGCTTCCTTCTTTTTATTGAGTCGGATTGTGGGTGCGAGTTTTCGGTTGTATTTGGTGGCGAATGTATTGCAACTCTTAGTCTTTGATAAAATGTCATTTTTTGGTCAAGAAGGCGTGCCTTTTTGGGTAACGGTGACGATTACCATTTTGTTGATTTGGCTCTACACCTTTAAAGCGGGAATTAAAACCATTGTGTGGACAGATACACTCCAAACCTTGTTTATGCTGATTGCCGTTGGCGTGGCTATTTATTATGTCTCTGAAGAACTAGGACTTTCGGGCGGTGAGATTATGAGCTTTGTATCAGATAGTGATTTGTCTCAGGTATTCTTTTTTGACGATTGGAAGAGCAGCGATTACTTCTTTAAGCAATTTATTTCAGGAGCTTTTATTGCTATTGTGATGACAGGATTGGATCAGGATATGATGCAAAAAAACCTAACGTGTCGTAATCTGGAAGATGCCAAAAAGAATATGTTTTGGTTTACCATCGTACTCACAATTGTCAATATGGTCTTTTTAGTTTTAGGCGTTTTATTGACGGTGTATGCCTCCCAACAAGGAATAGATGCACATAAAGACCAACTCTTCCCTACGATCGCAGTAGAAAGCGGATTGGGAGCTGGACTGGCAATTGTCTTCTTGTTAGGATTGATTGCTGCGGCATACTCCAGTGCTGATAGTGCGTTGACATCCCTTACGACGTCTTTTAGTATTGATATTCTAGACATAGAAAAGAAATACGAACCAAAAGAACAAATCCGAATGCGTAAACGCATTCACGTACTCATGTCTGTTGTATTAATTCTAGTGATTATTATCTTCAAATATGTGATTGCAGATGACAGTGTAATCGCTCGTTTATTCACTTTTGCAGGGTACACCTACGGGCCATTACTAGGCTTATATGCCTTTGGGCTTTTTACCTCTTGGAATGTCAAAGACGCCATCGTACCCATTATTGCGATAGCATCTCCCATTTTAGCATACCTGATTAGTTATTTCTGTAAAACATACGCAGGCTTTGATTTTGGATTCTTTATCCTCATTCTCAACGGCGCACTTACCTTCTTAGGCTTAATATTGATTCGTACCCAAAAGAACTAAAGTACACGCTATTTCAAAAGGAATATTATTCTCTTTGAGAACCTTATAAAATTCAGGATTTTCAGTACCTGGATTGAAAACGACACGTTTCGGCTTCAGCGAAACTACATACTCCATATAGGAATCTTGACGTTGCGGACTGATATATAAGGTGACGGTATCTATGGTGTTTCTATGTGTTTCCGCTTTCGCGAAAGCGGACTCAAACGTGATCACTTCCTGACCATGAGTGATCCCGGCCTTCAAGCCAACAGCTATAATAGGATGGTTGTATTGTTGCAAACGTTGTATGGCAATATTTGAATATCGAATGGGCTTTAGAGAGGCGCCGAGAACTAATGTGGGCTTTATTATCATAAAACAAAGTTAAAAAAATAAATCGCTGTAACACTACCTAAAATAATACGTCTATAGAATAAGAAGTTAACTTCGACTGGTTAGACACCTTTTAATTCGTTTTGATGGTTAGTGTTAATTAGAAGAAATGTCTACCACAAAATCCCAGAGTTCCGGACTCTGGGATTTTATTTTTAAATAGTTAAAAAAAGATACTTACTATTCCAAAATAATACAAATCGTATCATTTAATAGCATATAGTCTCACGTAAAACCCTACGTTAACTTTCTATTTTCGTCAGCTCTAATTTAATCTATCAACTAGCTAGTATAAAGTTAACTTAATAATATAGATTTAATAAATATAGGTTAATTGTGTAAAAAAAATAGTGGTTGGGGCAGTAGAAAAAATCAATAATAAGTAAGGGAGTTACCCTGCATACAATAAGACATAGTTTTGCTATTTGTTTATAAGAAAATGGTATCGCTTTAAGGTATATTCAAAATCCTATTATGTCATAATAGTCCGAAAATAAGAGAAATTTATAAAGTGCTGTAAACAATTTTAAATGACTTAAGAATCCGTTAGATTTGTAATAAATATATAGAGTATAATAGCAATTGCTATTATATTATTGTTGTGCTTCATTATCAGAAACCGCTAACCAATGATAAAATTCTTTAGAAAAATTCGTAAAAATATGCTGACTGAAAATAAGCTTGGCAAATATCTAATATATGCATTTGGAGAAATAATTCTGGTAATTATTGGAATTCTTATAGCCTTAGGAATTAACAACCAATCGAGAAAAAAAGACGATAATAATCTATTTAAATCTTATATTGCTCAGCTAAATGATGAAGCAGAAGCTAATCTAAAAAACTTAAATGACCATAAAGATGAGTCAATAAAAATACTTACAGAACTAGATACGTTAATTAAAATCTTAGTAAACAAAGAATATGAAAACCCAAAATTACTATCAAAATCCATCTACATAATTTCGGGTAATTCATTTAATCCAATAACGATTACCCATGAAAACTTAAAATTTTCAGGAGACCTAAAACTTTTTGAAGATTTGAACTTACGTAATTCTATATCTGAAACATACGATTCATTCAATGACATTAAATTTATTGAGGATCTTGACCGAGAGTTGATAAATGTATATACTCAGGATTATTTAATGTCAAATGCAAGATTTATGAATATGACCGAGTCTTCAGATAATTTTGGAAAAGATGCATATTTTGAAAACTCGGTTATAGCTAGAATAACAACTTTGAGTAAAAATAGAGAAGCTTATGAAAATGCAATTGAATCTTTAACAAAACTAACAATCATCTTTTCTGAATTACAAAATGATAATTAGAAAATAACGAAAGCACAGTCGAGTAGATGGCTGAAGATCAAATGATCGCCAATGCGTCTCTCACACCATCGTATCCCGCATCAAGTACGGGAAAGGCTGTACAGGTCTCAATACAGCGGTTAGTAATCCATCTTTTCAATCGCTCTTTACACCAATCAAAACTATTTCCTAATGTATCAAAGGACTACAGACTTCTTTGGAAATCGATTACCCAATAACAGAAGTCAATACTCCCTTTAATATTTCGGAAAGGATTACTTTTAGTCTCTCCTTATCACTAATTTCAATGTATTGATGTTTTTTTGATAAAAAATAAAAGTTTGAAATTTTAGACTTCAAAATTTATTTAATTTTTCTAATCATACTATTTCTAAACTGTCAAAAACCTGGAGATTTATAAGGAATTTAGTATCATTTGTGAATCACAATATTTATTTTTGTAAAAATTGTGAAACGTTTATTAGCCCTCATATTAGTATCTTGTTTACATATACAGCCAGCGATAAATATTTCGGTATGGACAGATTTTCTTGTTAACAACGAGTATATTAAAGAAGTGCTTTGTATTAACAAGGAGCAACCAAAAATGCAATGCGGTGGCAAGTGCTATTTAATGCGAGAGCTTCAGAAAAAAAAGCCTAAACAAGATCAGGAAGTACCACAACTTGTCCATAGTAAGTATGAGTTTGCTTTTTTTAGCTTTCGCGAAAGCGAACCTGACAATAACCAAATAGTGAATAGCTCAGATAATTTTGCTACCGCAGAATCTAAGTATTCACGTTTAAAAACTTGGGATATCTTTCATCCACCTCAGGTTTAATTTCATTCTTCAGAATCTTTTATAGTAGCACATCGCAATATGTAACTACACATTTTACGTGCTTAACATTTAAGGGAAGTCTTACTCGATTTCAAAATGCTGATTAAACAACGTCATAGATTTAATAAGAATCCTCTTTCGCGAAACTGCCTAGCCCGTAGGCAAGGGTGAAAACCTTATTAGAACTATTTAAAAACCAGAAATACTTAAAGGCACATTTTCAAACAAAAATTTAAAAAATGAAAAATATATTAATTTTAATACTCGTTATTTTGAGTATATGTAGTTGTAATGAAGAAAAAACACAACCTACAAATGAACAGGTAAAGATCAATACCAATATTAAAACTCAAGATACTAATCAGACAGATACGTTTTCAATAGAACATGATGAAGTTATGAAATCTGTAGAGATAAAAGATCATGAAGTTAAAGATATTGGAATTTTAGTGTATGATGGCGTTAATGATTTAGATGCTTTAGGCCCTAGATATGTATTTAAAAATATAATGGGAGCTAATGTATTTACAATCGCTGTGGAGCCGGGTAATATAACAACTGTTATGGGTTTGGAGTTTATTCCAGACACAACAATTGATAAAGTGAGTCATTTAGATATCCTTGTGATCCCAGGTGGTTTTAAAGAAACTATTGAAAATTCTTATAATCAGGAATTATTACGTTGGATTCGTACGATAGATACAACTACTAAATATACTACAAGTGTTTGTACAGGGGGATGGATATTAGGAAAAACGGGATTGCTAGATGGTAAAAGAGCTACTGGTAATTGGTTTAGGGCAAAAGAGATTTTAGCAGAAAATGGTGCGACTTTTACAGGAGACAGATATACGCAAGATGGTAAATATTGGACGTCTGCAGGAGTAACAGCAGGTATGGATATGTCATTAGCTATTCTAGCAGAACTTACTGGAGAAGATTACGCACAAGCCGTTATGCTTGATATGGAATATGATCCTGCTCCACCCATTGTAGGAGGAAATGTCAGTAAGACCAAACCCCACGTATTACATTTCATGAAATCCATGTATGGATCAATCGCAGACCCTCTTTTTGAAGCATTACAAAAAGAGACTCGTAGTAGAAGTGATACTCTAAAAAAGAACTAAACTATGTAATAAGATTATATATCTAATACCCGTTGTGCATTTTGAGATATAGCCTTTAAAAAAGAATTAAAATTTTCAATTATTACCTCAATCTTAAAGGAAGAATTAAAAACTTTCTACGATATTCCTTTTAGGTTTAATGTAAAATCGATAAAATAACTCAAAATACATAACGGTTTGTATTGTATAGATTCTATAGAGTGAGAGATTAAGAATATATAATTGACTTTAACATAACATAGTGTTACTAGATATTGTTATTTATTGATAGGAAAGTTTGGATATGCAACTAATGCTACAGAAAACCTATGATACCATATAAAGGTAAAGTTATAAAGTGGCGTCAGGGTTAAATAATTGTTAATCTCATATTTGTCATGAAACATTGACTAAAAAATTACGTCTATATATAGACAATCAAAAACTACGGAAAGAGATTTTATAAATTATTTGAATTAGCCTTCTTACTTATAAAAATTCCTATATGAACCATTTGATTGAAGTAAGCAACGTATAAAAGCTCTCTATCATAAGAGAGCTTTTTTTATGGATTATGATGGTTTGGAGTAAAGATTTGATTCTAATTTTAAAGGCTACGTATTGTGTTTGCTTTCGCGAACCTGCCTGCCTGCCATTAGGAAGAAGCGCATAAACCCATTTTAAGATTATTCAGACACCTCTCTTTTATACAACCTTGGTAATTGCCATTTAAAAACCACTGCAAGAATACGTATCCCTATAATAGTGGTTCCAGAAAGAATCATCGCAATAGATTGTGGTACTTCAGATTTAGAAAGTAGTAGATAAATGACTGCACCCGCAATACATGCGGTTGCATAAATTTCTTTATGAAAAATAATAGGAATTTCATTACATAAAATATCTCGTAAAACCCCTCCAAAACACGCTGAAACAGTTCCTAAGATCACACATATAAGAGGGTCTAATCCAAAAGCTAAACTCACCTGTACCCCTGTAATCGTATATAATCCGATCCCTATCGTATCAAATAAAAATAAGGAACGCCTAACATACTTGAGCTTGCTTCTAAGTAAAACAGCAAATACTGCCGTAATAAAAATTACGGTAGGAAATACTTGATCTTGCATCCAGGTAACAGGTGTTTTACCTATGAGAACGTCTCTCAATGTTCCGCCTCCTATAGAAGTGACGAGTGCTATGATCAAAATCCCAAACGCATCCATACGTTTATGCATTGCTGTCAAAGCTCCTGAAATCGCAAAAGAGATGGTTCCTAAAATATCTATGAGTGTAATAATCTCCATTATTGCTGTGTGTAATAATTATAATCTGTAATCACACGATCTACAAACTCAATGTTCGTTTCTTTGGGTTCAACACCCATTTTTTGTTTTAATCGTTCTGCCAATTTTATAATCACATTATGATTGCCATTGCGCTTTGCATCTGTATACAATGTTTTGATGGTTTGTACATCTTGATCATTAAAAATGGTTACTTGAGGATAGGTAGGGATATAATTTTCAGGCACGTTTACCAATAAACTCTGAGATATGTTGACTCTTTTCTTCTCACTGATTAGTGTTGTTCCTGCAGCAATATCACCTAACCGTTGTCCTTTGTCACTCATTAAGATACTTACAACAGCTACACCTCCACTGGTGATACTTATATCTACAATACGCATAATCCAGCGTACAAAATAACTTCCAAAGCCAGGTTTTGAACCATCTAGTTTGACTACTTTTAATTTCATAGCAGATTTCCCTGGCGTTCTACCATCCCAGAACGTTTCAAAAAACAAATGGTATAAAAATGTAGGAAGTCCAAGGACTAACATAAATATCCAAACAGCATCATCGTCTATCCCAAAAGCGCCTAAAAGGAACACAGATAGGAGCCAATAGGAAAATATAATAAGCAGATCTATGATATATGCCAGTATCCGATCTCCAATTCCCGCTACATTTTGATAAATACTTACATTTTGAGCAGTTTCTATTTGAAAATTATCCATTTATTCTCTTTCTTTACTTTCTAATTTTTTATAAATGCGCGAAGCGGCTTTTGTTAAGCAAAATAAGGCTAAATGGTTGAAGTTTGAAAATGTTATTATTAACAAAAATCAAATACACCCTGATGAGCTCTCAAATCTCTATATTGAAGTAACAGATCATCTCAGTTATGCGCAAACATTTTACCCAAAAAGCAAGACCTTAGAGTACCTTAATTATCTAGCATCACAATCACATCAAATTATCTATAAGACCAAAAGAGAATCTAGTAAACGCTTTATTACATTCTTTACCGAAGAGTTTCCGCTTCTTATGTATGGCTATCAAAAGCAATTACTCATCGCTTTTTTAACCTTCTTACTTTTTACCATTATTGGTGCCTACAGTGCTGCGCATGATGGGACTTTTGTACGTTCTATATTAGGTGATGGCTATGTAAATATGACATTGAGTAACATAGAAAAAGGAGATCCTATGGCGGTCTATAAAGAACAAGGCGAACTTGATATGTTTCTAGGAATTACAATTAATAACATCCGAGTGGCACTATACGCCTTTATTTTAGGGATCTTATTTTCTATAGGCTCCTTAATGGTTATTATGCGCAATGCCATTATGCTAGGGAGTTTTCAATATTTCTTTTTTGAGCAAGGTATTGGCTGGGAATCTGTACGCACCATTTGGATCCACGGGACTATTGAGATTTCTGTGATTATTATTGCAGGGTGTGCGGGTATGGTCTTAGGAAATAGTATCTTGTTTCCAGGCACCTACACACGACTGGCTTCCTTTAAAAAAGGAGTGAAAAATGGGCTTAAAATTGTGGTAAGTACTGTCCCATTTTTTATCATTGCTGGATTTCTGGAAGGCTTTGTCACAAGACATACAGAAATGCCAGATGCATTAGCTATTGTTATTATTACTAGTTCACTAGCACTTATCGTTTTTTATTATGTGATCTACCCCAGACAACAATATAAAAAACAACAACTCGAATTAACTAACACACCAAAAATTCCAACCCTGTAAGATGATACCATCTAATTATATAGAATTCAGAAAAAAGAAAGAAATAGGAGACATCGTTACAGATACCTTCAAGTTTTTTAGACGTAACTATAAACTCATTTTTAAAATATTAGCAAAGACAGCAGGGATTCCGTTTGTACTTTTTCTTGCCGTACAAGTGTATTATACTAGTATTTCGTTTTCTTCAACCCTGTTTAATTATAATGATCCCCTCGGTTCATTTAATGCGCCTGAAATTGTTATCACAGCATTATTCATGTATTTATGCCTGTTTCTATATTTATCTTTTTTATTTACAGGGATCATGTGTATTATCGAATCATACATAAAAAATAACGGTGAAATCAAAGAAGAAGAAGTTCTTCAAAACATACGCGATAAATCAACAGTGACTGTACTCATGGGAATTACTAAATATCTAATTCTCATTATTGGCTTTATATTTTGCTTTATTCCTGGAATATACTTGACAGTGCCTATGGCTATGGTTTTTCCTATCCTTATTTTTGAAGACAAAGGTGTGTCGGAATCTTTATCTAGAGCATTTGAGATCATTAAAGAGGAGTGGTGGGTCAGCTTTATTGCGATTGTACTCATAGGGCTTTTATGGTATTTGATTAGTATGGTTTTTAGTATCCCTATGATTATTTATACGTGGATCAAAATGTTTACGGTGATGCAAGAAGGGTCTTTTTCTGATCCTAGTGATATGTTTGATACGGTCACTATTGTTCTCACGATTATATCATCTTCTATGCAATACATTGTATATCTTATCATACCACTGGGATCTGCTCTTGTCTATTTTAACCTTAACGAACGTAAAAATCAAACAGGCTCTTTAGAGCGCATAAATTCTATAGGAAGATCTGATGAAGTATAGAATAATTTGGATTTTTATTTTTTTAATTTCGCTTTACGCGAAAAAAACCTATGCAGGAACATCGTCTGTCGGTATCAACATTGTACAAGATAGTACTGCTTATAGTTTAGATGAATTACAAAAAGATACAGCTCCTTTATATCCCATTACTTTAGATAAAGAGCAAATCCAAAACTATCAAAACGACGAAGATTTTGATTATACCGAAGCGTTAGTAGAAGATAATTGGTGGACGCATTTTAAACAATGGTTAAGTGATTTGTGGTCAAGCTTTATACGTTGGCTTCTAGGAGATGAAAGCGTTTCTGGTACGGGTAGTTTTTTAATACAACTACTACCCTACTTAATCGTTGCTTCTCTTGTAGGATTGCTCGTCTGGGTATTCCTAAAAATGGATACTGGACACTTAGCCTTTGAAAATAGGCAAAATGCTCAAGCCTTTCTCTCTGATGACGAAGAACTTATTAAACGCGATGATATACAAGGACTTATAGACAGCGCGATTGCTGCTGGAAATTACCGCCTAGCCATTCGTTTTTATTATTTGCTAGCGCTTCAAAAAATGAGCGGAAAAGAACTCATCAACTGGCAAGTACAAAAAACCAATCATGAGTATATATATGAAGTAGAAGATCTTAACGTACGTAATCAATTTAGACGTGTCACAGATCTATACGACTATATATGGTATGGAAACTTTGAAGTAGATAAAGAGGCTTTTGAAAAAGCACAGTCTTCTTTTGTAACACTAACCAATCAATTATGAGCAATAAATTAAAAATACTTGCTGGCGTATTATTGATTGTACTCGCGTTACTCGTATACTTAGAGTCTAGTCAGAAAGATCCTGTCAACTGGTTTGCTAGTTATGCAAAAAAGGACAAAATCCCTTATGGCTCTTTTGTCCTCTACAATACGTTAAAAGAAACGCGAACAGAAGATAGTTTTAAAGAAATCTCACAACCACCTTATGAGTTTCTAGCAGATAGTAACCATCAGAAAGGCACCTACTTTTTTGTGAATGATTATATCAATTTTGATGAAGCGGAGTCAATACAACTTTTAGACTGGGTATCGCGTGGTAATACACTTTATATAGGTGCAAGAGGGATTGGAAGTACGCTATTAGACACCTTGTCTTTGGATACCAAAAGCTTCTATCAACTAGATAATATTGATAGAAAACCACCGCTCCTAGAACTCGTGAATCCAACACTTAAAAAAGAACAACCGTATCTATTTGATTTGAATATCCAAACCATCTACTTTCATGAAATAGATACCCTCAAAACGGTTGTCTTAGGAGCTTATGATTATATGAGAAATGATGACTCATTAACCCTTAAAGAACCGAAAGTTCATTTTATCAAGCAAAGTTTTGGAGAAGGTACCATTGTATTACATCTAATGCCAGATGTGTTTACAAATTATTTTATGCTTGATCAAGAAAACTATGCCTATACAGAAGCTGCATTACGATATATACCAGATGATGTTCCTATCTTTTGGGATAACCATTACAAAAATGGAAAGACTATTAATACCTCTCCATTATATATGCTTTTCAAAAACCGCTATCTTAAATGGGCGTATTATATGTTGGTGATCGGTGTTATTCTTTGGGTATTTTTTGAAGGGAAACGCAAACAAAGAGCCATCCCCATTATAAAACCATTGCCGAATCAAACATTGGCTTTTACAAAGACCATTGCGGGAATGTACTTTGAGAAGCAAGACCATAAAAGTATTGCTCTACACCAGATCAATCACTTTATGGAGTACATCAGAGAAGAATACCTGATGGAAACCGCAGATAGAGGTCTTGATTTTATAGAACGCCTCGCCTCAAAATCTGATAATACACAAGAAGAGACTAAAAGACTCATGGATTATATTACCTCCATCAGTCAAAAATATCCCATTACACAAGAAGAATTATTAAAACTAAATAAGCTCATAGAAGCTTTTAAAACAACATAATATGGACGACGTAACAGGAACTGGAGTACCAGAAGACGGAAAGGAAAATACGCCATTACCACGAGATATTCCTTCGGCAACTCCAGAAGAAATCATAGAGGACACTACCAATACGCAAGAAGATCTTACGTTTACAAACAGGATTCCGTTAGAAGAATTACGCAATGCAGCAAATCATATCCGAGAGGAGCTTGCCAAAATTATTGTAGGGCAATCAGAATTTATAGAGCTTCTTATTGTGGCACTGCTTTCTGATGGTCACGTGTTGATAGAAGGTGTCCCTGGGATTGCAAAAACAGTCACTGCAAAGTTATTTGCGAAGACAATCGATACAGAATTCAGTCGTTTGCAATTTACACCAGACTTAATGCCAAGTGATGTATTAGGAACGTCGATTCTTAATATGAAAACCAGCGAATTTGAGTTTAAAAAAGGGCCTATTTTCTCTAATATCGTATTGATCGATGAGATTAACCGTGCCCCTGCCAAAACACAAGCAGCCCTTTTTGAAGTGATGGAAGAACGCCAAATCACTATTGACGGTACACGCTATCCTATGCCACCACCATTTATGGTACTGGCAACACAAAACCCTATAGAACAAGAAGGTACTTATGCCCTTCCCGAAGCACAGTTAGACCGCTTTCTATTTAAAATCAAAGTAGACTATCCATCTTTAGATCAGGAAATTACGATCCTACAAAGCCATCATGATCGCAAAGGTGTGATTGCAAAAGATACCATTAATGCGGTATTGAATCCTCAAAAGCTAACAACGTTTAGAGAGCAGACGCAAACGGTGATGATCGAAGAAAAGATTCTGAATTACATTGCAGAGATTGTCATCAAATCTCGTAAGCATCCGCATTTATATTTAGGAGGTTCGCCACGTGCTTCGCTTGCGATTATGAATGCATCCAAAGCATTTGCAGCCATCGCTGGACGTGACTTTGTAATTCCAGAAGATGTAAAACGTTCGGTAACACCTGTGATGCGTCACCGTGTGATTGTATCTCCAGAAAGAGAAATGGAAGGTATGACTGCAGAACAAGTCATTGATATGATTGTACAATCCATAGAAATCCCAAGATAGATTGGCACTCATCCGTTTTATAAAATCTTTATTCATTGGCAACAGGATTTTCTATGCCTTAACTGGAATAGGTGTTTGTTATCTACTTTCGTATTGGTTCCATGCGCTATTTCCTATTGCAGGGCTCTTAGCCCTAGGACTCGCTGTTCTATTTTTTATGGATTGCTTGGTACTTTTTCGCGGAAGCGAACATATCAAAGCTCAACGATTACTCCCTGAAAAATTTTCGAATAGTGATGTTAATGAACTCACGGTAAGCATTCAAAATAAATATCCTTTTAAAGTAACGGTGGATATTATTGACGAAATTCCTGTGCAGTTTCAAAAGAGAGATTTTAAAAAAACACTACAACTGCCTGCAAAATCAATGCAGGAATACACCTATAAGTTACGCCCTGTAGAGCGTGGTGAATATGTGTTTGGACATCTTAATCTCTATGTAAGTAGCCGTATTGGTCTTGTTAAACGAAGGTATCGCTTTGAGAAAGATCAAATGGTCAAAGTCTATCCGTCATTTATTCAAATGAAGAAATATTCATTTCTTGCGTTGGATAACAGACTGACGATGTACGGGATGAAAAAGATTCGTCGTATCGGACATACGATGGAGTTTGAACAAATTAAAGACTATGTGTTAGGCGATGATGTACGTACCATTAACTGGAAAGCGACGGCAAAACAAGCGAGTTTGATGGTCAACCAGTTTCAAGACGAAAAATCACAACCTATTTACACCATTATCGATGCCAGTCGCGTGATGAAAATGCCTTTTAAAGGCTTGACATTACTGGATTATGCTATCAATAGTACGTTGGCATTTTCTAATATTGCGTTAAAGAAAAAAGACAAAGTAGGGCTTCTTACCTTTTCTGAGAAAATTAAAAATCACGTTCCTGCGAGTAGTAAAAAAACGCATCTCAATACCATTTTAGAGGTACTTTATAATATCAATACGAAGTTTTTAGACGGTGATTTTGGAACGCTATATGCACAAGTAAAACGCAAAGTAACACAGCGGAGCTTATTACTTTTATACACTAATTTCGAACATATCTCGGCATTAGAACGGCAACTCATTTATTTAAAAGCGCTTTCGCGAAAGCATGTATTGGTGGTTATCTTTTTTCAGAACACAGAGTTAGATACCTTATTAGATACCCAAACAGATGATCTTGCCGAAGTCTATCATAAAACCATGGCTCAAAAAGCAGACTATGATAAGAAGGTCATGGTCAAAACGCTAAAGAAATATGGGATTCAGACCATTCTCACCAAACCCGAAGACCTTACCGTAAATACTATTAACAAGTACCTAGAGATCAAAGCAAAAGGGCTTATATAACGCTCACCAATCACTATCTCTTTTAAAACTATTTTGCACTAAGTACGCAACCTTTCTTTATCATCACAGATTAGTAAGTATACACTAATTAAAAAAACAGATGATGAAAAAACCGATTATATACTTCGCAAGTCTTTTACTAATAGCATCCAGCTTTTACAGCTGTCAAACCGATGACGATACAACTCCACCTCCTGTTTCTGAAGAAGAAATGGAAGAGGAAGAAGAAAATCTAGACATCATCGCTACGATTAATGCGATGACTGATGGAAGTGAAAAAACTTGGAAAATAGACAATGCTCAAATTACAAATGGATCTTTAGTAACTGATGTCCTAGCATTGTATAGTATGGAAGATGATGAATTTATTTTTTCCACAAATACAGATACGAGTATTCAACTAAGACATCGCAGAGGCTATCGTATTAACTATGCCGCGCCAACCTCACAAGAACTTAAAAGTGATGTGAGAGTCGCTCCTATCGAGACAACACTCAATTATGAAGATACAGGAGAATATCAATTTGTAGATGCCAGTCGATATCGTTTTTCTTATAACGAAAATGATCAAACCATCACGGGCTTGCAAGAATTTGAAAACGGAATATCAATGGTTTTTACACTTTCAGAAAAGACAACAGCAGATTACGAAGTATCTCCTACAAGCATACCGTCGTTAACAGAAGTATTCAGTTTTGAAGCCAGTCAGCCCGTCTTAGATATGAAGTATTCATTTGCGACACAAAGCTTGTATATGACTAATAGGAAGGAACAAAATGAACAACAGCTTATTAAATACGCACTTGGAGACGGAAGTAGTGTCAGTCAAGTGACCACAGGAGGTGATTATGTCGCGCAACAACTCGCTTTTGTAGGTGATCAAATTATGACAATTTCTAGTAGTGAAGTGAGTCAAAGTAATCTTGATCTTTCAGGTAATCCGCAGACAACGATACTTTCTAATTTTAATGGAGAATTTGACTTCAGAACAGTTGCCATTGAAAATGAGATTTATAAAATTGGCGGATACAATGGATTTGGGCTTGATGCCGTAAGTCTATTAAACGTTGGAGACACTTCATTTTCACAAGTCTTAACAATGCAAGAAGAAAAGGCAAGTGTAGGTGCAGAAATTATTAATAATGAACTATATGTTGTAGGAGGTTTTAAATTTAGTGATCAAGGAGATATTATTACCTATGATGAAATTGTTACCTATGATCTTTCTGATATGAGTACTCAGGTGATAGCATTACCAGCAAGTTTAATAAGAACATTTACGACTAGATATGAAAACCTTCTATATATCGCGGGTCGTAAATACAACGGACCGGGGCAAGCAGCAACCAACTACCTCACAGTATACAATACGTTAGATACTAGTTTTCAAGAAATTGACATCGCAAATCTATTACCTAACAATATGATTATGAGAGAAATGACCGTTTCAAATTCTAAAATCTACTTTGCGATTCAAACGCCTGGAACAACTAATCTTTTTGGAATCTCTATTATGGAAGGTGCTTTAAATTAATCGATAATATAAAAATTTAATTCTTATAAAAGTACTCGCTGTGTTGATTCCTGCTACTGGAAATCTAAAAAAGAAAACACCAGCTGTAAGCTATTCTCATTGGATATACTTGTACTTATAAAACCCAAATTCTGTAAAAAAATGTATTACAGGATCTCGGTATAAGCAGAAAAAGGATGTGCGTGGTGCTACATCCTTTTTTTATTCCCAATCATTGCCATACAACTAGGTTGGTTTTTTTATCTTTGCCCCCTTATTCATAAAGCACAATCTTATGTCATTGTCACCATTACACGCTATTTCACCTATTGATGGCCGTTATGCCTCAAAAACCGAATCGCTTGTACCTTTCTTCTCAGAAGAAGCCCTTATAAAATACCGAGTTAAAATAGAAATAGAATACTTCATTGCACTCTGTGAACTACCACTGCCACAATTAGAAGGCATTGATAAGCATTCTTATATCGCTTTGCGCGAAATATACCTCGACTTTACTACCCAAGATGCACAAGCCATCAAGGACATTGAGAAGATTACCAATCATGATGTAAAAGCCGTCGAATATTTTATCAAACAAAAATTTGATGATCTAGACCTTGCAGACTACAAAGAGTTTATCCACTTCGGATTAACCTCACAAGACATTAACAATACAGCCATCCCTATGAGTTTGAAGGATGCTGTAAACCAAGTCTACATCCCACAGTTACTAGAAGTGGTAGACCACTTAAAACAACTGGTAGATGAGTGGGCATCCATTTCATTATTAGCACGTACGCATGGGCAACCTGCCTCTCCTACCCGTTTAGGAAAAGAAATTGAAGTCTTTGTCGTACGTATCGAAGAGCAACTCAATCTATTAAATGATATCCCGAGTGCCGCAAAATTTGGTGGTGCTACAGGAAATTTCAATGCCCATAAAGTAGCCTACCCAATGGTAGATTGGAAGCGGTTTGGACACGACTTTGTACACGATACCTTAAAGTTACACCACTCCTTCCCTACCACGCAGATCGAACATTACGATCACATGGCAGCCCTTTTTGATGGATTAAAACGCATCAATACCATTATCATCGATTTAAATCGTGATTTCTGGACCTATATCTCGATGGACTACTTCAAGCAGAAAATTAAAGAAGGAGAAGTCGGATCTAGTGCGATGCCACACAAAGTAAATCCCATTGATTTTGAAAACAGTGAAGGAAATTTAGGAATCGCCAATGCTATTTTTGAACACCTCTCTGCAAAACTTCCTATCTCAAGATTACAACGTGACCTTACCGATAGTACCGTATTACGTAACATTGGTGTTCCGATAGGTCATACCATGATAGGATTGCTATCGACGCTCAAAGGGTTAAACAAATTACTCCTTAACGAGCAAAAAATAGCACAAGATTTAGAAAATAACTGGGCGGTTGTTGCCGAAGCTATTCAGACAATTCTTCGTCGGGAAGCCTATCCAAATCCGTATGAAACTTTAAAACAATTAACCCGTGTTAATGAGCGGATCACACAAGAATCTATCGCTTCTTTTATAGAAACTTTAGAAGTCAGTGAATCTATTAAAGGAGAATTAAAAGCAATTACACCAGATAACTATACAGGAATTTAATGAGACTGTTAAAACTGATTTGGGATTTTAGAGGACCTGGCGCAGCACAAACCGCAGTTCATCACGAAAAACATCTGAAAGAGTACGCTTTCGCGAAAGCGTTAACCACCCAAACCACAGGTGTAGAAGATCTTAGCGAACTCCATAGCATCGCCTATCTTGTTGTAAGAGAAGATGAAATGAAACCAGTAAGAGATGCTTTAAAACCTCACCGCGGACAAGTATATACTGAAAAATAATAGTTCGGCACAGATATTGGTTTCTATCTCATATATTTGCACGCGCAATACTCAAAAAACTAAAAAAACAATACACAATGAAGAACATGATACTTATCGCATTTGTAGCCTTATTTACAGCAACTACCTATGCACAAACAACAAAAGTAGGTACCGTAGACGCTGATTTTACCTTATCAAAAATGCCTGAACTTGCAGGAGCTCAAGATGCATTGAAGGTCTATAATCAAGACCTTGAAAAACAACTTAAAGAAAAATTAGACAACTACGACAAAGTATACAAAGCTGCCGAAGCTTCATTTGAAACAATGACACAAGCTGAGAAAACAGCAAAACAACAGGAACTTTCTGGTTTAGAAAGCGACATTGCAAAGTTCCGTAACAACGGATCACAACTCGTACAATTAAAGCAAGAAGAATTATTACGACCACTTTACAAAAAAATTGGTGATAACGTTGCCATTATTGCTAAAGAGTTGGGGTACACTCAAATCCTAAACATTGGAAACAATAACAACCTTGCGTATGTAGATCCTGCACACGATATTACAGTAAAAGTATTAGCTAAAATGGGGATTACGGTAGAGTAATTTCTAATTAAGATATACAATAAAAAATGCCATTCTTACGAGTGGCATTTTTTTGTTGGTGGTATGTAAGTCGGTACTTAGGTACACTTCAACAAGTTCAGTGCAACGCAATTTATTTTTAGTAAATCACTCAGCCGTTCTACTGTAAACATCAAATCAAAAATAGAGTAGTACTCTATTTTTGATTGGGGTATTTTGAGTATTTAGTATGAGCGATTGTAAAACACCCCCCTTAATCCCCTCTTCCTAGAGGGAAAACTCAATTCTAATTTACTTTTAGTTTGTTAAGTCGTTGTTTTATATATACTTATACAATATCAGTACGACACAATTTGCTTAAAACAATCACTCAGTCACCTTCGATTTTATAAGTAAAAACATCAAGCTATTTTGCGCCAGCAAAAAAAATTTCAAACTTCCTGTATGTCCCTGATATAGGTTGACCACTTTTAAAGTGAAAACTTATGAAAACAAACGTACGGAGTGTTCGTAAACAGCGTCAATACTCAACAGAATTTAAGAAAAGGATTGTTAATGATTTTGAAAGTGGGAAGTACAGTGTTTATCAATTGGAAAGATTACATGGTGTTTCCAATCCTACAATTTATAAATGGATCTATAAATTTTCTACCTTTAATGAAAAGGGATTTAGAATTGTAGAGATGAAAGACAGCAGTAATAAAAAAATGAAAGCCCTAGAAGCTCGTGTTAAAGAGTTAGAGAGTGCCGTAGGTCGTAAACAGATAAAGATTGAATATCTGGAGAAAATGATGGAGATTGCTAAAGAAGAACTAAATATCGACATCAAAAAAAATTACGCCACCCCACAATCAACTGGTTCAGGAAAAACAAACAAAAAGTAAGTTTTTCTATGAACAAGCTCTATAAAGAAGCTGGCTTGAGTAAACAAGGCGTTGTGCAATACAGTGTGCGACAAAAAGCTTTTGACACAAAAGTAGAACAGATGATCCTTGAAGCAGATGAGCTTCGAGAAGAACATCCAGGTTGTGGGGTGGAGAAAATGTACTATACACTGAATCCCAATTTTATTGGAAGAGATAGGTTTATAGAACTAATGATGGAATTAGGATATCGGTTAAAACGTAAAAAGAACTATAGAAAAACCACTATAGCCTCTAAAATCTATTATCCTAACCTAATAAAGGGAATGCAAGTTGACCGTCCTTCCATGATATGGCAGTCTGATATCACTTATATTCCTATTGGAAACAGGCATTATTATGCTGTCTTTATAATAGATGTGTACACAAAAAAGATTGTAGGTTATAAAGTATCTGACAACATGAGAGCAAAAGCTAATATGGACGCACTCAATATGGCTTTAAAGACAAATCAAGCTCCATTGATTCATCATAGTGATAGAGGCAGTCAATATACTTACAAGGAGTATATAGCACTTCTAAAGAGCAATGGAAGTAAGATTAGTATGTCACTCTCAGCTCAAGATAATGCCTATGCAGAACGAATCAATAGAACTATAAAAGAAGAATATCTAGATAATTGGAAGCCAAAAGACTTTGGACAACTAAAAAGAATGGTCAGCAAAGCAGTGAACAATTATAACAACAAAAGATTGCATAACAATAACCAAAGAATGAGCCCTGAAAAGTTCATAAAACAATTTTCTTTGTTGAGGCCTCAACAAAGAAAATTGATGACTATATTTAATAATGAAATATTAACCTAAAAACGGTCAACATATATCAGGGAATGACAAATGACATCCAGCTACGAGCTACCAACTAACAGCTACAAGCCAACAGCTACCTCGCGACAGCGAAAAAAACTTCAAACTTCCAGCTAAAAGCTACCGACTAACGACTACCAGCTATCCCTCAAGAATCTCCTTAATATTCGGTTTAAAGTAATTAGGACCTTTGAGTACTTTTCCATCCTCGCGATAGATGGGTTTGCCATCGGCACCGAGTTTACTCATATTACTGCGTTGAATCTCATTAAAGACCTCTTCGATCTTATCCTGCATTCCGTGTTCGATGATCGTACCACATAAGATATAGAGCATATCACCAAGCGCATCAGCCACTTCGACGAGATCACCTTCATTGGCAGCCTCTAAGTATTCTTCATTCTCTTCTTTCATCAGATTAAAACGAAGTAAGTTTTTTGCTTTGGTGAGTTGTGCAGTAGGCGTTTCTTCGATTCCTAATCCAAACGCACTATGAAAGGCGTGTACAGCTGCTATTTTGTTCTTCATATTCATGCCCGTGAATACGGGATTCTTTTTATATCCGTGCTTCGACGATACACTTCGACAAGCTCAGTGTGACACTCAGCATAAATACCGACGGATATCTTATTATTAATTACTATTAGATATGTGATACATATCGTATTTTTGAAGTATCTAAAATACCAAAAAATGTTTAGTACGGGTCAGCTTATTTTTGTCATCTTCTTTGTGATTGCTTTTATAGCCTTTATGATCTACTCCTATCGTAAAGATGCTAGGCTTCATACCAAACAATATAAAGGCGCTAAATGGGTCTTGGTGGGCTTTATAGGATTTATTGCCCTCCTATTTCTTATTAAGTTCACGCTCAAAGGCTAACGCTTTACCGTTTATTTATCACTTCTTAACGATTTTATTTTCTGCACTCGTAGCGTTTGTCTAGCTTGTTGAGGGAAATTACCCTGTATTTTACTGATTTTCAATAAATTTAAGTGAAATATACCCAGTAGTGGGTATGTTTTGATGGGGATGGTTGGGGTATGTTTGGAGTATGAAAATTAAAGCTCTTATTATTGGTATAAACCATTATAATGGAATTGAATCTCTGAACGGATGTGAGAACGACGCAAAAGATTGGGAAAAACTTTTAATAAATTATTATAATGTTTGTCCTAGCAATATAATACGCTTGAGGTATCGTTATGAAACAAAATCTGATTACATACTTAAAGTTTTTAAAAAATTTATACATAATCTAAAAAATGAACAACTAGGCATATTTATTTTTTCTGGACATGGTGTTATTGAAAAAAAAGAAGTTGGGAATAAAATTATAATTGAAGAACGTATCAGAGTTGTAGATAGAACAATAACAGATCAAGAAATTAGAGAAAGACTTGATCCACTTAAAGACAAGGCTAAGCTAATATCTATTATTGATTCTTGTTTTTCGGGAGGGGTTGAATTTTATAAAGATGGTTTATGTAATATAGATGATTCAATTAAAAATAAATATCTAAAATCAAAAACTTATGAAGCTTCTAATAAAGTTATAAATCCAACCAACAAAGAAATAATATACAAAAACTTCTTTAAAGATATATCAACCCTGAATAGATTAACATTAACTGCAAGCAAAAATAATGAAGAAGCATTTGAAGATATTATTAAAAATCGATTTAATGGAATATTCAGTAGGTATCTAATTGATGTATTAAAAAATGATCCACTAATAACTTATAAAGAAGCAATAAGTATACTCCAAAAAAAATTGCCTGATTTATCAAAAGAGTATCTGCAAACCCCTCAATATTTAAATGAATCAGGAATAATCAATCAAACTTTTTTTAATTAAAATAAATTAAATATTATGCACGAGAATATTAAACATACCTTAAGTTTAAATGAAAACATAGTTGCAAAAAGCGATGACACTGATATATTTAGTAAGGATTTAAAACATAAAAGTGAGGTAGCAGATTGGCAATCTATTTATGCAGATTTAGTTTATGGAACTCATTTTTTTATTTATGCTAAATTTATTGGAAGTAGCAGAGAGAATTATTTTAATGTAAATAAAATTCAATTATACCTACAAAACTATACAGGTCCAGTATCTATAGGTTTCACTGGATATTTTGATATTGATGTAATAAGTAATATAGATAGTAAAGACCCTGATAAAGATAATAGATTTCCTGATAGAAATAAAATTATGATAGAAGTTGGGCTTCAAGGTTTTAATATGGAGAAAAATTTCATAGAAATTGATAACTTGGATATAGATATTTATCATTGGGATGTACTAGTTACTGAGTCAGTATTTATACCTATAAAATCAGAATTAACAAAAATCTACGATATTGTGAATATTAAAAAAGCTAGTTACGTTGACGAAATATTTATGGAACGAATGGGAGAAGACATACAAATATCAACTTTAGGTAAGCAGAATTTATCTAAATTAGTAAATAGACAGTTAATATCTAATACACAATTAAAGTCAACGGGTGCTGATTTAAATTTAAATAAAACTTCAGATGATTCAACTCCTAAAGGGTTTGATATACCCTGTAAACCAAGAAATACGTATTTTTCATATAAAAATTGAGTTTGAAAAAAAATATTTTATTTGTAATATTCCTCTTGAGTAATTGTTTTTTGTATCCTCAAGAGGAACTTCTATTAAAAAAATTCAGAGATCATAAACTTTCTGAAATCACAAATGAAATAGATTCTTTTCAAGGTTTAACAAAGGATATGATTAAATGGAGATTAGAATTTCTTAAGGAATATGATATTTATGCTTCCAAATTTAGATATATAGAAGATATTATTAAAATAAACGATCAAACTCCAAAATTAGCCAAATTTCTATATTACATAAATTATGGAGATTATCTTCTTTATAAATATCCTAATAAAAACCAAGAAGCCCAGAAAAAATATCTAAAAGCTTTACAAATTGGAAAAGAAAATAGGGATTCCATATACATCTGTACTGCTCTTAGACAAATCTTAAATCACAACAGGCAGGATTATTTAATTGAAAATATAACATCAAAAGAATATCTGAGTCAATATAGGAAATTTAAAAGCGATTCAATTGAAAATGTATTCTATGAATACTATAATTTAATTTTACATTTTCAACATTATAAACAAAAAAAATGGAATCCTGAAGTTCAAAAAAATCTTTTAGAATTCACAAAAACATCAAGTCACAAATACCTAAATGCAATTATATATCAATTAATTGCTAGTTACTATGATGAAATAGAAGATAAAAAAAATGCAATTTTTTATGAAAATAAAGCAATTACAAGTCTTTCTAAAATCCCATCTAATTATAAATCTACTGTTATAAATTCTTCTTTCATTTCAAAAGCTCGATATTTTATGCATATAAACTTGGATAGCGTATATATAAATCTAAAAAGAATAAATAAAAAACCTAATAACAAATTCGAAAAAGGACATCTAAAGTATTTTTATTTTTATAAATCACTAGCTGACTCTGTAAGATTAGATTATAAAAATGCTTACCGTAATCTAGTAAAATATTCCATAATATTAGAACACGATTTAGTTAATAAAAATATAAATGCATTTAAAGAATTTGAAACCAAATACCAAACCGCCGAAAAAGAAAAACAAATTCTTGAAGAACAGAATAATAATCAAAAACTTAGAGCAGACAAGCTAGAAGAAGAAGCAAAAACAAAACAAATCACCATAGCCCTTACCTCCACCCTCCTCCTAGGATCAATAATAGCCTTCCTCGTTTACCGAAACACCAAACGAAAACAACGTATTGCAGAGCAAGACCGCGAACTCCAAATCCAAAAGACAGAAACTATCCTTAAAGAAAAAGAAATCGAAACCATTAATGCGATGGTCTCTGGGCAAGAAAAAGAACGCTTACGGCTTGCAGGAGAGTTACACGATAATATAGGAAGTACACTCGCTACCGTACGGATGCAGGTAGAAAATCTAGAGCGAAATCTGGATAAAGTAGACGACCCCAAAGCCTTACTCCAAAAAGCTAATCTCTTAATCAATGAGACGTATGAGAAAGTCCGTGGGATTTCTCATAAGAGTAATAGTGGTGTGATGGCTAAGGAAGGGTTACTACCTGCGATACAGAAACTCGCACGTACCGTTTCTACGACTAATCAACTTGCAATAGATGTACAAGACTTTGGACTCGAAAACAGAATTCCCAACGAACTAGAGATTACCATTTTTAGAATCATACAGGAACTTGTGACCAATATCGTAAAACACGCCCAAGCTACCGAAGCAAGTATTTCTCTCACTCAACACGACAACGAACTCAACATTATGGTCGAGGATAACGGAAAGGGATTTAAAGTCGGCAAACTCAAGGAAAAAGATGGAATGGGACTCGGTAATATAGAACGCCGCGTAGAGCATTTAGAAGGCACTATGGAAGTCGATAGCGCTCAAGGACGTGGCACGAGTGTGAGTATTGATATACCTTTACAATGAAATAATGATATAATGGAGTAATGATATAATGATGTAATGATTCAATACTATACGAAATGAGAGAGATTACTATCTGAAAATCAATACTTTGAAACTCATAAACTCTCAAACATATAAACACATAAATACAAAAAAATGATCACCGTAGCCATCGCCGAAGACCACCAATCCCTGATAGACGGAATCGAACTGCTTTTGAAATATGAAGAAGGTATCTCTATCATCGGGACGTCAAATGATGGGAAAAGTCTGCTGGACATTGTCCGCTTAAAGCAACCTAAAGTGGTCATTATGGACATCCGAATGCCAAAATTGGATGGCATCGAAGCAACTAAAATCATTACCAAAGAGTTCCCACACACCAAGGTGATTGCGTTTTCTATGTTTGATCAAGACGAAGCGGTGATCCAAATGCGAGATGCAGGCGCTAAGGGATACATTTTAAAAAATAGTCCGCTAGAAGAGCTTCTGAATGCAATTCATACCGTCATGCAAGGCAAGATCTATTATGACACAGGAATTAATCAACAACTATTTGATCGTGATGGTTCTCACGATGGATTAGGCACAAAAACAAAAACACCTAAGTCGCTATTATCCAAAAGCGAACGGGAAATTTTAAAATTGATCGCTCATAATAAAACCTCCTCAGAAATCGCCGATATCCGTTTTACAGCGGTTTCGACGGTAGAAAAGCATCGTAAAAATATGATGCGCAAACTAGGACTTAGCGGTAAAGGCGAACTTCTTAAATACGCGATACAAAAGAAATATGAGTTTTAATTTCGGAGTTTAAAAAAGACATAAAACCGCTTCGCTGTAGGGCATAAAACGTATGACTGGGTGCTGGGTGCGGGAAGTTTTTTTTGAAATTCAGGATTTAGAGTTTATTTCACTCATCTCTTCATAGAAATACCTAATGATGGGTATGGTAGGCAATGTTCTTTCTGAGTAGCTTTATACTATGAATACAACCCAAAAAATCATAGCGAATATTGAACAAGCTTGCTTACAACACGAGAAATTAAACATTCAGCAAACGCTTCATATCATTACTGCCTATCGGGCAATTTCTGACAATCCCGAATTAATCGATAAGATCATTCATTTAATCAAAATATATAGCAAACAAGAACACTATTCGACGATATTATCTTCCAGACAGAATCAAATATTTAATTTGATTGGGTTAGATTTCTCATCAAAAGAAATTGCTACAATGTTAGCTATTAGTGAAGCTACCGTGAGTACGCATCGTAAAAATATCATCAAGAAATTACAAATCTCTGGGAGTGGTGCGCTGCACAAAATTGCCTATGTATATATCCACAAAAAGCAGGAGGCATAAATACCTACAATAAGGTATGTTTTGGTGGGTATGAAAGTTCTAATTTAAGGGTTCTAAATAAAAGACCTCATGGAAATAGAACTAGCCATCCATATTAAGATTTCACGGATGGCACTATCGGTTACTATTTCTTTGTCTATTACGAAATAATATGTTCGAAAAGAAAACTATACAAATACCTATTAAGGGGTATTCTTTAGCCTTCTTGTTACTCCTATTTTTGAACCATAAAATTATATATCATGAAACTAAAAAATATATTCGTAATCCTTATCATTTCTCTCTTTACATCTTGTGAAGATGGTTGTTTTTTAGGCGTTATAGGACCTTGTGATGAGGATGAGCAAATAGAAATTGAAGATGTCATTGGAGATCCAGCAAATGCAACATTTAATGTTCTTGTTAGAGATATTAACACATCTCAATCTCCAAGTAATACTATACCTGCAAATTCAAATACAATAGAGGTTTATTTTAAATTAAATGATATAGATGGTAACCCTGTTCCTAATAAAACAGAAAACTTCTTTGAAATTTATGAGAAACCACAAAGTAATAGTAGTTTTAATTTAATCTCAGTAAACGAAGCGTTCAGAAAAATTGATCCAGACAAAGCAGATTTTAAATACTTTAATACTATTGTTCTCGATTTAAGTGGTAGTGTTATTCAAAATAATTTAGAACAATTAAAAATGGCTACATCTAGTTTTGTACAAAATATCTATGGACAAGTAAATGCTGAAAATCTTTTTACCTCAATACTATGGTTTGATGGAAATCAAAACATAAGTATATTTCAGAATTTCACAGCAGACGAAGATTTATTACAGCAAAAAATCCAAGAAATTAATGATACACTTCCTTCTGACCAATCAACAAATCTTAATGGAGCTATTATACAAAGTATAAACTACACTATTCAAGAGGTTAATTCTCAATCTCAATTCATAACAGGTGGTTCTATTTTGTTTTTCACAGATGGTACAGATCAAGCTAATTTTAACACCACCAACGAAGCGTTAAGCATTGTAAACAATGCAAATCTACAAGGTCTAGATATCTATTCTGTAGGATTAGGTAATGAAATTGATCAAAATATCTTAAGTCAAGTAGGCTACAGTGGTTCTTTTTTCCCTGAAGATTCTGATCAATTAGAGGAAGAGTTTACATCTGTAGCACAAGAGATCGAAAATGAAGCAAACAGTTTCTATCTTTTGCAATATTGTACTCCTAAAAGAAACGGAGGAAATATACTACGCATAGGTATCTCTAATGAAATAAGTATAGGGGGAGAAGCTTCATTTAATGCCTCAGGATTTCAAGATAATTGTACCATAGAATAAAAACGATCATTCATTTATTAGTCACAAAAAAAGCCCCAAAAAGGGGCTTTAATATTTTTGTAATACCATATTAAACAACAAACAAAGGTCGGTGACTCATCATCACATTTACCTTATCTGCAATCGCTTCTAGTGCAGCGTCATCTTCATGGTTTGTAATCGCTTCGTCTATAAAATTGACAATCGCTTGCATATCACTTTCTTTCAGTCCGCGTGTGGTGATGGCGGCAGTACCAATACGAATTCCAGAAGTGACAAATGGAGATTTATCATCAAACGGCACCATGTTTTTATTCACCGTTATATCTGCTTTTCCTAGTGCTGCTTCGGCGGCTTTTCCTGTGATGTCTTTATTACGAAGGTCAATAAGCATCATGTGATTATCGGTACCTCCAGAAATAATATCATATCCTTTGGCGACAAACGCATCTGCCATAACCGTTGCATTTTTCTTTACTTGCACCATATAGTGTAAAAATTCATCTGTAAGCGCTTCTCCAAAAGCAATTGCTTTAGCGGCGATGATATGCTCTAACGGTCCGCCTTGATTTCCTGGAAAGATTCCGCTGTCCAATAGAGAGGACATCATCCGCAAGTTTCCATTTTTAAGGGTAATTCCAAAAGGGTTTTCAAAATCTTTTCCCATCAAGATCAATCCGCCTCTTGGTCCTCGAAGGGTTTTATGTGTGGTGGTCGTTACGACGTGACAATGTGGAATCGGATCGGCGATGATGCCTTTGGCAATGAGTCCTGCTGGGTGTGCAATATCAGCAAGCAAAATGGCATTCACGCTGTCTGCAATTTCGCGAAAGCGGGCATAATCTATTTCACGAGAATATGCGCTTGCACCGGCAATGATCATTTTTGGCTTTTCGCGCAAAGCGATTTCTTGAATTTTATCATAATTAAGTAATCCTGTCTTCTGCTCTACTCCATAAAAAACAGGATTGTATAAACGCCCTGAAAAGTTCACTGGCGACCCGTGTGTGAGGTGACCTCCGTGAGAAAGATCAAATCCTAAAAACGTATCTCCTGGCTCTAAACACGCATGAAAAACAGCCGTATTTGCTTGCGATCCTGAGTGTGGTTGTACGTTTGCATACTCGGCACCAAAGAGTTCTTTAGCACGTTCTATCGCAATGGTTTCTACCTCATCTACCACTTGACAGCCACCATAATAGCGTTTTCCAGGATATCCTTCAGCATATTTGTTGGTTAATACAGACCCTGCAGCCTCCATCACTTGATCGCTTACAAAATTTTCTGAAGCAATTAATTCTAACCCGTCTAACTGACGTTGTTTTTCTTCTTGGATCAAATCAAAAATAGCGGTATCACGTTGCATAATATGGTATATGTTAAAAAGAGTTGTAAAAATAGCATAAACTGTTTATTGAAGTACTATAAAATCCTATATTTGGATAGTAAAATTTACTAACATCTTATTAAGACCGATATATGCCACTAGCTGCGAACGACCCCACGAGAAAAACTTGGCTAAAAACAACCAAGAACACTGACTTTCCCATCCGAAATATTCCCTTTGGTGTATTCCTTACCCGAGACGATGTGATTACCATTGGTACTCGTATAGGAGACTACGCGATTGATCTAGGTGCTTTGCATCAATTAGGTTATTTTGAAGGCATCCCGCTTACAGACGATATTTTTTTACAGGATACATTAAACGATTTTATAGCCGATGGTCGTAAGACGTGGCGATTGGTACGTAATCGTATTTCTGATCTTTTTGAAGAAAGTAATACCGCTTTACGCGAAAACAAAAAAGACCGAGCCACCGTTATTTTTGACATGAGTGAGGTCGAAATGCAACTGCCTGTGCAAATAGGCGATTATACAGACTTCTATTCAAGTATTGAGCATGCGACGAATGTGGGTACAATGTTTAGAGGCGAAGAAAATGCATTGATGCCTAACTGGCTTCACCTTCCTGTTGCTTACCACGGAAGGAGTTCGTCCATCATTCCTTCGGGAATTCCTGTGCATAGACCACAGGGACAAAAACTACCTAATGGTGCAACAACTCCTATTTTTGGCCCTTCTCGTCAGGTAGATTTTGAACTAGAAATGGCATTTATAACTACCGCAGCAAATACTCTTGGAGAATCTATCACCACGAAAGATGCTGAAGAAAATATCTTTGGTTTGGTGTTATTTAATGACTGGAGTGCTCGTGATATTCAAAAATGGGAATATGTGCCATTAGGCCCCTTCTTAGCAAAGAATTTTGCTTCTTCTATCTCTCCGTGGATTGTGACATTGGATGCTTTAGAACCCTTTAGAGTTGAAGGTCCAAAACCTAAAAAAGAATTACTTCCTTACTTACAATCGGAAGGAAAAAAGAGTTTTGATATTAAGTTAGAAGTTGCTTTACAACCAGAAGGAAAGAAAGAAACCATCGTTTCTAAATCCAATTTTAAGCACATGTATTGGAATATGAGTCAGCAACTGGCACATCACACCATTAACGGATGTCCTGTCAATGCAGGAGATATGATGGGAAGTGGTACATTATCTGGCCCTACTCCAGAATCCTATGGATCGATGTTAGAATTATCTTGGAAAGGCGAACGCCCAGTCCGTTTGGAAGAAGGCGGCGATCGTAAGTTTATACGAGATCTTGATACCGTGATTATTCGCGGACATTGTAAAATAAAAGAATACCCTCGTATCGGTTTTGGTGAAGTTTCTACGAAACTCTTGCCAGTGTTTCAACCGAAAACGAAGTAAATAGTATACTAACTTTACCAAAACCTCTTGGTGGTTATCATAAAAAAAGAGTACATTTTTTTCAGTACTCTTTTTTTATGATTTTCCGTTTCCTGTCTGCTTAAAAAGCTCTTTCTAGTATTCCAACCGAAAACGAAGTAAGTATATAAAACATACCATTACCAAAACCGTAATTGGTGGTTATCATAAAAAAGAGTACATTTTTTCAGTACTCTTTTTTTATGATTTTCCGTTTCCTGTCTACTTACGAAGCTCTTTCTAGTATTCCAACCGAAAACGAAGTAGGGAATTCTCAAATCCCACTAAAATAGGATTTAGAATTCCTATCTTAACGTGAGTTCGATATAAGCTTTTCTTCTTTTTCTCCAGTGTACGACAGAATGTAAGTTCTGGGCGAGATGAGACGGGGGCGATTTCCGTTAAAAATTTTTGAAGCCTAGGAAACGACAAAGTGTTAGCTTTGGGCGAGGAGAAGCGAAGGCAGAAACTTCTTGTGGTTTTTCGCTTCAAGCGAAAAAATACCTAAGAAATCAAAGATTCATAAGTTCCAAAATTTAAGATAGAAATCACACGCATAAAAAGCTTCTTTTCTTTTGGTTCGGTTTTCTTTGGACGCGCAAAGAAAATGAAATAATAGCCTGTTTTTAAGTTGATTACATTAAATTTTAACGTAATTACACTAAAAGACTTACTGATTTTTTAAGTCGAACTCACGTTATCTTAGGTCAATGTCTTTTAAGCTAATTCTAGTTTTTCTATTTTATACAGTACGAAATCTTCATCATCATCTTCTATATATTCTGAGTATGAGATTTCAAAACTTCTACCTATAAACTTATTTGATTTAAGGTCAAATCTTTTAAGCGCCAAACTTGAGATACTCTCAAAAACAATGGTATCACCATTATCCATTACAAATTGGAAGTATCCATCATAGTATTTTTTAAATACTCCGTATTCTACATTTCGATTGATAATAGACTCTTTCATTTATATACGTTTTTAACAATTAAGTGTACACGGCTTAAATAATTCTTTCACTATCTTTTTATCTGACTTTTCTAAAAACTTCAACGTATCCTCCCAAGCTAACCATGTAGCATTTAATAATTTGAGAGATTCAGGAGACATAAACGGTTTCGTATTATTCTTATAAAGGAAATAGTGCTTAGTGAGTCTTTGTTTATCCCCTAAATCAATAGTAGTTGACCTATGATACGCTATACTTTGTTTTGAAAGTTTCACCTTTGCTTCTTCAAAAAGTTCCCTGATCAAAGCTTCTTCTGGAGATTCACTTTTTTTTAAAGATCCACCAAATAAACGATACACCATGGGATTGCTTTCATTCTGGAGTACCAGTAGTTTATCTTCATGAGATACAATTAGTTTCGATTTCTCTTTATGCTTTTTAATTTTTATGTGCTTTTCTCTCATAGATACCGTATGATCTTAATGAATCTTTTGACTCCTACTATTTTTTATAATAATTCACTTGTATGGATTCCATTTCTGCTTCCCCTTTCTCTATACTCAAAACGAGTGACCAAAGGTCGTCTTCTATCAGTGTTTTTAATGGTTGTGGTATTTTTGAAATATTTTTAAAAGCAGCTAACAATTTTTTATCCCATAGTTTATGATACTTTAATAAATCATCTGGATAGACTATTTTTCGCTTTGTCCCTTCATCAATACCTCTAAAAGGGGTGTCAACATTAAGATATCCATAATCATCTGTTAACTGTTCTCCTGGATGAATGTCTCTAATGGCAAGTTCAAAATTATACGCAGTTGTTAGACAATTTGAATTGAAACTATGGTTTACATACCTCCCATTATCCCAGCATAAAACATGGTTTCCTTTATTATTTTTGTAAGCGTATGTTTCAAAGATATCTTTGTAAATAGGCTCCATGTTTTCTAATTCATTAGGGGTAAACTCGCGATCTAACTTATCCAATACCCAAGTAATGGTACCTTTTGGAATAAACTCTTTAGCTACAACACCGTAGCCAACGCTATCATTTATATATTTTATTTCTGTTTTTGGATGTATCATCTTTGTCTTCTTTATACGCTTAGATATTTTTAGAAAAATTTATTAAAATGTAATGCTGTAAATATGCTATTAAGATATTTTTCAGCACTGAATTTTTAGGTTTTTTAATTGTACAGAATTAAAAAACCACATAAAAATGATTATGCTATTTGAATCAACATATTCTCATATTATTTAATGGAACTAAAGTAAAGGACTGACACAGCATGTCCTGTCTTACGATCTGAACAATTTTTGCATACTTTGTAGAAGTCAACCTGAAAATTCGGCACCTTATATCTAAGGCAGCATTTGGAGTAGACTTCTTTATTCTCCATTGCCCGAATCTGAAAAAAGATTTCATTGTAAAACGTAATGCCTCTATAGATATAGATTCATTTCTAGTTACATAAATATATAAAAAAAGAATATACTTTTCAGTACACTTTTTTATGATTTTTTGTTTCTTGAATGTATTAAAATTGTCATTCTTTCAATGGACTTTTTTGAGAGCTTTCCGTTTAAGAGACTCATAAAGTTACTTCCCGTATTTCAACCGAAGACGAAGTAAGGATTTTAGAAAAAAAAGGTATTAAATCATAAATCCCGCTTTACAGAGGGATTAGTTCAACTAACTGTTTTGTATGCGTCTTTCAGACTTTACAAAAAAGCGTTTTACTAAAAAAAGGCTATCTCTTCAGATAGCCTTTCATCAATATAATTCTCACTTATAAGTACAAATCATTATATAAATTATATTGATAAACAGGCAATACTATTCTAATTCACCCCTTATGTATTTCCTGAATTAAATCAGTAAGAAGAAGCCTGTTATTTTTTATATTTTTAGAAGTAACACTCTACTCCTGAATCATTAATATTAAGAGTTGGTCCTTCTATAGAAGAACAAAACCGTGTGCTATTATGTCCATCTGGTGTTACGATAGATACGATAATCGCAAATGTCTTAGAACACCCCGGTGCTGGATCGGTAATGAGATTTGCATTTAATGGAATCACACCACTATTTTTAGAGTTATCCAAAATATGTTGAACCTCTTCCGTGACATTACAGGCAGGTCGTGTGGAAGATCCTGGCGTATCCCAAGAATAAATGGCTGAATGAACTTTATATCTATATGCTCCCATAATCACTATTACTACATCAATACTTTTTGATTTCTATATTAAAAGTAGCTAAGAAATGTACGCATCCCTAGAAAAATGGCATCAAGTGGAGATTCTTATCCATAAAACAGGGGTAATAGAGTATAAAAAGATGTGCTTAAACCGTACCTATTAGCTAAAGAACTCGTAATCGTTAGTGTCATATTTTTATTTACCTAGCTTTAAAGGGAACAAGAATGCTATTCAGATGTGTGCAAAATAGAGTACTACTCTATTTTAGAACACTACTCTATTTTAGAAATGCGATGTGTATATGAACATGATTTAGGTAGTGTGTAACATAACACTTCCCTCAATCCTTTACTTCAACAGGCTCAGCACATCGCCTTTCTAGGAGGGAAGCTCAAAACAATACCTATAACCCTAGACTGCGCCTATCTACGGTAGACAAGCTCGAACGGATATCAATTGAGTAGTGTTGTGGAAATATTCATTATACGCTTTCGCGAAAGCAAAAAACTAGCCTCACCAGTACCAAATCTTTCTTTTCCCCTCTACCTTAAAGGGATGAAAAATTCTCTAAGTAATAATTTGAATAATATAGAAATCAGAAGCCAAGAGCCAAGATCCAAAAGCCAACGACTAATAGCTAAGCACTTATTCTTATATAATGTAACGACCATCTAAAAAGTTAAAATCACTTTTGAAAAAGAAAATGACACTCTATTACCGCAACGTCCGCATTCTTTTGACAATGTCCTTATACGTATCGCTCAACGTCACCTTATGATTTCCCGATAATAGAATCAGATTATCAGCGAGAATGATTTCTTCGATTTTTTCGAGATTTGCGATATAGTTTCTATGTGTACGGCAAAAGATAGTATTATCTAATAACTTCAAGATTTTAGTCAGCGATATGAGAATCACAAATTTTTCTTTTTCGGTGATGATATTACAGTACTTCTCCTCTACTTCGATATAGATAATATCTGTGATTTGGACTTTTTTAAGCGATTTTCCTTTCTTGATAAACAAATATTCTTCACTAATGACCGTATCTTCTTCATCGCCAAAAAACACATCCTGTTGTGCATAAAACTTTTCGACAGCCATTTCTATGGCGTACAATAATTCGAGCTCATTAAAAGGCTTTAGTAAGTAACTAAAAGGTTGTGTTAGTTTTGCACGTTCAAAAATCTGCCGATCGGTAGAGCTGGTTAAGAAAACAAAAGGCTTTGAGGCATTAGGAACCGCATTAATGGTTTCGGCAAAAGCAATGCCGTCGGGAACACCGTGCAAAAAAATATCGATAATGACAAGATCAACTTTTTGCGAACTATAAAACAGGGATAAGGCTTCTGTAAGCGTTGTCGCGACACCCACAACTGCATAGTTGTTTTCTTCTAAGGCGTGTACCAATGTATCACTCTGAGCCAGAGTGTCTTCTATTATGAGTACATTGATCTTATCCATTAGGTGCAATTTTAGCTAAAGATACAATCATTTTTGTGCCTTTTCCCAACGTACTTTCTATAAAGAATTCCCCATGATTCTTTTTAATCATCGACTTACATAATTGCATTCCTAATCCTGAACCTATAATTTCTTTGTTTTCTTTTTCAGATGTGACAATGGTTTCTTTCAGCAGATTCTGTCTCGTCGCTTCGCTCATGCCTATACCCGTATCTTCGATCACCAAATCACAATACCCTTCTCTCGTGGCTTGCGTGTAGATTTTGATCGTATCTTCTGGATTCGAAAACTTGATTGCATTATCTATGATGTTTCTCAAAATGATTTTTAAGGATTCTTGGTCGGCGTACACTTTATCACTTTTTAAAACTGCATTTTCAAGATGAATCTTCTTTTCAAGAAGTAATGCTTTATAATTATGAGCGACTTGTTCTACGATAAAAAACAAACGCAACTCCGTAATTTCAAAATACGACTGTTTGGTCTGTAGTAATGCCCAATTCAATAAGTTGTCTAACAGATTATACGCACCGTTAACAATCGCACTATTGGAGTGTAATAAGGTATTTACTTTCTCTAGATTTTTAGCCTCTAGATGATCTACCAAATCTGAATTACTCGCTTTTAACGCATGTACCGAAGAACGTAAATCATGACTCACAATAGAAAAAAGCTTGTCTTTGGTCGCATTCAATTCATCTAAATTCTCTTTTTGAGCCACGATGATTTTATTCGTTTTTACCTTCTCGCGATAGAAATACACCCCTGTTCCTAATAAAGCTAAAAGGATAATAGACGAATACAACAACCCATCTTTCTGCGCTTCTTTGATCTTATTTTCCGCCTCCAGCAGACTTACCTCTTTTTGTTTCTGTTTAACCGCAAACTCCTTTTCCATTTGCGCGACCTCATATACTTTATTTTGATCGTTTAGGGAATCCTTCCATTGCTCGTATTCTTTTCTATACATCAATGCAGCTGCCATATTTTCACGATTCTCTTCCACAATCGCCATATTAAATGTAGCATCACTTTTGGAAGGAAAATGCTTGATTCCCTTAGAAAGTGTATATGCTTTTTCAAAATAAGGAATCGCCAGTGTATCCTTGTATTGGACATAGTATAAGTTGGCGATATTTCCATAACTACCTATCAGTGACAGCGTATCTTTTCTTGCTTCCTTAAGTGCAATACTTCGATTCAAGTAGCTTTCTGCTTTGTCAAACTGCTCCAAATGCATATAACAAAGCCCAATATTTTCCTCTATATTATCTTTTTGAATGCCTAAAAGTTCATCGGTGCTATACTGCTCTATTTCTTTAAAATACGTCAGTGCATTTTTATAATCCTGTTCTTCTAGGAGAATGGTACCTAGTTTTAATTTGACTTGATTATAAAATGTAAAATCTTCAGAGATTCCTAAAAATGCGGTTTTAGATTCGTTGAGCAACCCTTTTTCTTTAAAGGCATATCCTCTAAAAAAGAGACACAAATCCTTCAATGCTTTATCGTCAACATTGGTCGTTAACTGCTCCATGGAGTACACAAGGGTAGAGTCCCATTCCTTTTGTAAAAAGTAGGTATGCGCTTTCGCGAAAGCGGACTCCTTCAGATACCCATTGCTCACCCGTTTCACCTCGTTGTCAAAGTAGCTGGTCGTCTCTTTTTCCTGAGCATAGAACGCTACGGAAATCAAAAAAAAACAAAGAAATACATGGAAATGTCCCCTCACATTCATACATCTTTTTTTAACCCAGATTATGTAATAGAACTTCGTGATGAGGCTTGAAGAAGCAATAAAATATAACGTTTTCTGATTTTAGCATAGCACTGCTATGGTTAAACTTAAAAACGTAGTATAATGGTACATTTTGAAGCATCTTCAAGTTATAATAGATTTTCTATTGCATAATCTGGGTGTAAGTAGTGAATGAATTTAGGGCAAAAAAAAGTAGTACACAAATGGCACTACTTTTAAATATTTAATAAAATTGATTTTCTCTGGTTACACAAGTACCTATTAAGTAGTTGGCGGTTGTACCGTTGTTTTTGTTCCTCTTGAGGTCACAGGATCCTGATCTACCAAATAAGTCGTGATTTCAGGAATTTGAGGATGAGAATCTGACGTGCCATGCGAGATTTCAAAATTCACTTCGTACGCATAAAATGTTTTTGATGTTGCTTCTAGCGCATAGTAAGCGATAAAAAATTCTGGAGCCGCAAAATTGTTGTTCCAATACACCATCGTTCCATATTCTTGGATACACATAGCAGCGCTTGTGTTAATGAATACAATGGCACACACTTGAATGGTGACCGTATCTACCCCATCGTTATTGACAATGTTATAATCTGCTTGTACCATAGGCTCCAAGGGTCGCACAGGTCTGTTATGTTCAAACTCAATCTCCACGGGATCCTGAGTCCCTACATTGTTTTTAGGTTGGTTAGGACCTTTAGTTAGAAATACGTATCCTTCTGGTACGATTACAGAACTACATTCGGGACTTGTTGGTTTTGTGTTCATAAATATTAGATTTTGGGTTCATATTAAATAAGTAGCTTTCACAAATAAAGAGGAAACGATTTGATTTTTCAAAAAAAAATGCCACAGAAAGCAGCATTATACCCATAAAAACCACAAAACACAGCACAAAGCTCATTTTTAACTAAAAAAACACTAGAACTCTAAGTATCTAAAATCTAGGAACTAACTCATAAAATCAAGTTGGTTGTTGTTTTTTTGATATCGAATCGCCTTTTCCGCAAACCCTGAAGATTCAAATCGAATTGCCTTTTCCCCACTCTCGTATGTTTGATATTATTTTGAGATCATGTTATGATTTCTAAATGTTGTTTTGGCATTCGAAAAGTTGTCGTAAAATGTGAAGTGAATATTCCGTAGAATTTCGGCCTGTCTGAGCGTAGCGAGTTTCTGAAATTCAGGAATAGAGCGATACATTTAGACAAGGTTTCGCCAGCCTAGACTTTTTTGTTTCTTTTTTTGGCGATGAAAAAAAGAAAAAACAACTACTATAAATTCTCTTAAAAACTAATAACATCATTTTCAAATCTGAAAACCCTTTCCCCAGTATCTGAAGCGTAGGCTATTCTAAATAGACAAATTCTAGATTTTTTGCAACCTCTCTCATCCTAGCCTTCTCCCAGAGGGAGATGGGATTGTTTTGAAGTAAAAGTAGCGCACTCCAAAGTACAAACTATGAGTTTCCCCTCTAGAAAGAGGGGATTAAGGGGTGTGTTATCATTATATACATCTTTAAATTAGAAAAATATAGTTCTGAACATTCCTTTCAGTAACACCTCCCTAACCCTCCTTTCTAGGAGGGAATAACAAAACATAAAGTAACTTTTTTTATAAATAAGCTTTCGCGAAAATACACTCAGAATGAATTTCTTATCTTAACCATTTTGTATATTTGAACTATGAACGTACGTTTGACCAAGGAGCAAAAAATAAAAGTGCTTAATTCGCATGACATCTACTATGTGATGCAACAAATCTTGTTGCGTGAAAACAAAATACGAAGAAACCAAGAACACTTTTGGGTGGTTGGGTTGAATAATAGTAACAAAGTATTGTTTATAGAATTAATTGGCTTGGGTGCTGTCAACCGTGTAAATGCAGATCCGCCGGATGTGTTTAGAATGGCGATCTATAAATTGGCGGTCAAAATGGTGTTGGTACACAACCATCCGAGTGGTACGTTAGCCATTTCTAAAGGCGACACCACCTTTACAGACCGTATGCTTAAAGTAGGAAAACTCATTAACATAGAAGTGATAGACCACCTGATTATTACCGACGAGTCTTATACAAGTCTTGCAGACAAAGGCATTATGGACGAACTTAAAAAATCTGGTTTGTTTGAGGTTGTAGGTCCTGAGAAAAAGGCACTAGAAGAATGGAAAATAGAAACAGAACTAAAACGTGCTCGCAAAGAAGAACGCCTAATCGTTGCTACCAAAATGAAGAAAGACGGTGTTGAGATTGATATCATAAAGAAATATACGGGATTGCCTGTTTCTGCTATTGGGAAGTTGTAGGGGGGGTTGTTTGATGGGAGTTGGAAAAAGTAATGTGATGTATTATTATATGCTTTCACAAAAATGTGGTTAGGAGAACTTCACTAATAATGGCAATATATTCGTATAAAATTCTCACATATTTGAATTACGCTACACTACCTATTTTTTTGCAAAAATTTTCTAAGATAAAATCTAGGAAATAATTTCAAAATTTTCAATGATTTTTTTCTTTCGTACGTCTCTAATTTTATCAATTATTCCCCATTTGACTTTTACATTCAAATTACTTTCATTAATTATTTTTTTAAATTCAATTTCTATTTTCTCTAGAGGTGTAAGATCAATGTTTAACAATAAAAAACATTGCATAGCGTATGGCCAAAATTTATAATGATATTTTCGGTATTTTAGAGAGAGTTGACAGTACTCTATTGCCTCATCATATTTAGATTTCCAATTATTCTTGTAAATTAACCAAGCAAGATTGTTCATATAACGTCCTTTATCATAAGTAGAATTACTAATGTCGAAAGCTATTTTGTAATTTTTATAGCTTTCGTACATATTCGAGTCCGAAGTAGCATTACCAAATAAATTATAATACTCCGAAGACCTATCCTTAATCTTTTCTAATAAATCTATGGCATACGATTTACAATTCCCTTCTGACAATGCTCGAACGTAATGTAATCTTATTGAATCTGTAGTTTTTGAACTTATTAAGTCAATATTCGGAATAATATATTTATAAATTCCATCCTCATCAAATTTAATAGCAACTGTAATCATTACATTCAAATAAGGAGTCATAAATATTTCACTCTTATCTTTCGTAGAAAAAATATGTGCTAGTACCCTAGTAGCATTGTGTTTGACATTATTTAAAAATGATTTAAAATAAGCGCCTCCAATACGAACAGTTTTTTTATTTAAAAATCTATTTACCAATGAATACATATCATAATCATTGTCTTTCAAACCACCCAAAATTGCTATAGTAATATCAATAAACTCTTTTTTTTCAGTTATTTCGATAGAGTTAACGAGTAAGTCATTCTGTCTAATTTTCTCATCCTCTACATATTGAATTAAATCTGATTCGGGATCTATCTCGAGATTTTCATAAGAGGTCGAAAGCATATTCAACATTTCAAAGTAACGCAAATCAATGAGCTTTGAATCTGAATTAATTTCTAAACAAATTCTTAAATACTCTTCTAATGACTTTTCAAATTTTAATTGACTATCCACAAGGTAGAGTCGAACAAAATATGTGCATGCCCATGCTTTGGCTCTTTTATCATTGATTTTATTTGAATCGAAAATTTCATATGCAAGTTCAAGTAGTCTCTTAGATTCGGTGAACTCTTCTTTATAAAAGTACGCTACAGCTAGCCTTGTATTATTTATAGCTAAGGAGTAATCTTTTTGTATCAAAAGGGTAGATTTATTTAACTTATTTAAAATATTTATCGCTTTATCATACTCTTTATTTTCAATTAAATACCACGATAAATTGGAAATGAAATTTGAAATAACTTGCCAGCTTAATTCTGACACAGAATAATCTTGAACTACTATTTTATTTATTTTACGAAGAATTATTTCTATTGCAGTTTCTGATTGTCCTATTGTTGATAGTAGCTCAGTATAAAGGAGAAATATTTTAAGTTCAAATCGGATAATATTCTGAATTTTCTTTCCTTCTCTCAGGTTGAAATTTGGAGTAGCAAACAACTGTGATCGCAATGTAGTTAATGATTCTTCATAATTCCCTACAACAAAATTTGCGTGCGCATAATGATATTTTAACCAATTTACTTCGTTCGATTCACTATTTTTAATTTGGTAGTTTAAAATAGGTATAATTTCCTCATACATTCCTTCTAACTTATAACCTTTCATACTCTTTTCAAGAACATATTCTGCATCTAGGTAATTTTCAGCTAAATGAAAATACTTGATAGATCGTAAAGATAAAAGTAGTTTTTTCAACCTGTCTGGTTCAAATTTAATTCTACCCCGAAAATAGGAAGCAATTGTACTATATATATCGTTAATGTTCTTTTTATCATTAGTACTTCTATAATACTGAGAGACCATCTCATTCAATTTCAATCGACCATCTTCAAACTCAGATAATACAAGAGGCTTGTTAAGTGACATTTCTAGATCATCATTATCTATATTATATTTACTTCCTATAAAATTTAACATATCTCTAGGAAATGTGCCGTCAATATGGCTAAGACAGATTAGGCTTTTAATGTGTGATGCTTTTAGTTTAGTTTCAATAAGTTTTATCCATCCTTCAACTCTTTTAGTAAAGTTATTATTTATAACTTTTGAATTAAAATCCACTATCGTATCACTTGAGATCAAATATTCAATAAGTCTTGGTAAAAAATTAGTAGATTTAAATAATCCTGACAAGTCTATTGTAGAAATATCAAGGTATTTTAATTTCAATAATTCTTTTACCTCTACCTTAGAATATCCATCTGGAAAATGAAATTTCACATAATCATAATTACCACTCATTTCATTGTTGTCAATATTTGAGATGCAAATAATTTTAGCCGAATCACCAAACTGATTCATTGATCTAAACAATTCAATAAACTGACTATTGTCTACTTTATCAAAATCATCCAAAATTAAGACACTTACACTATCATTTAAATATTTTATTAAAGTTCTTATTCGAATTTGTCTCGATTTTCTTGTTATTGGAATGTTTAAATCATAGAGATTATTAAGAACATCAGATTCAGATTCAGATTTTGAACAGGTATACCAAATATAATTTTTACTATCACATAACCCGCTTCTACAATAATTATTAATAAAAGTTGATTTTCCTGAACCTCCTATTCCTTGAACTTTCACAATTGAGTTACTCTTTAAAGTTTCGTTGAAGTGCTTACTCAATTCATTTCGATCTATACAATAAAATGGTTTAAGTGGTAAATTCGCTAAAATTATCTTATTCTTTTTATTACTTGGTATAAAATCACCAAACCGTTCTTCAGAGGGTTTATCCATTACTTATTAATATTTTATTGATTGCTTAATTTCCTTTAATAAAGATTGGAAAAATCTATCTCGAGCGTCAAAATAGTCAAATATCACTTTTTTTATGGCTCCTTTATTGAGAATTAAATCACCAGATAGTTCTTGAATTACTAGTTTGATACTATTATCTATGTCCTCTAGTATTTGCTTTGGATAATTATCATTATTTGTATTTAAATAATCAAAAACTAAGCTTTGATTATTCTTAAAAAAATCAACCTCATTAAAAAGATTTAGAAAACTTCTTTTTATTACTCTCTTTTCTTTCAAAAATACTTCTTCCGTAATATCTCTGTCTTCTATTGTATTTATAAGTTCAAATATCTGTGCTGCATCTACTTCTTTAAATTTTTTTTCAATATCTACAAATGAACTTTGCATCAATTTTATGTTGAATTGCCTAACAGCAAACATCTCATCTTTAAAAGCTCTTTGTGTATTCGCCTTCTCGACAAGAATTGTAATATACCATAGAACGACTATATTGGCTATTCCTGAAATAGGTCCTAATATACCTCCAAAATATCCCCCAACAGATGACCAATCACTCAGATCGTTTGAAAATGTTGGTGGCCAAACAAAAAAATGATAAATAAATATTATTATTGGTGCAACAAATACTACCGATAGAATAATGAAAAGTAATATTAGCCATTGTTTCTTATTCATTTTAAATATTCTTATTGTATATAAATTAACAAATATTTGCCAAAATAACAGCTAACATCTTAAATATTTGATTAATAGCTACTTGTTAAATATAATCTATTTTAACAAGTAAATATTAATAGAATTACGTAATTGATTAAAATTAAATAGAATAATTCCACATTCCACACACATTCCGCTTCTTAAAAACAGTATTCCTCTCAAATTCAAAAATACCCCACCCCCAACAAATATCCTTACGGAAACCCGTAAACACAACATAAAGATTATCACTACAGCCTTTCGCGAAAGCGAACCCAAAAGAAACACCCAACCACAACCCCACTTCCAAATTCTTACCCTTCTTAAAAATTCCTTAATCCCTCTTAAAAATTTCCCATTTAATAGTACTTTCAACAACATAAAAAGAATTCAAACAAAAACCCGACAGGTACTGAAACAAGTTCAGCATACAGCGGAATGAATTCAACGTTCAATGTTGTGTACGTCTTACAGACTTTACAAAATTGAGTTTCACTAACAAACACAAAATATGAATCAAAAATCACTACTCTCACTACTTCTGGTATGTTCCCTGTGCTATGTCACCATCGCACAAACGGAGTATCGTAATGAACAGCAGGTCACTGCGGCGCTTAAAAGCATGGCCTCCCAACACTCAGAAGCCCAACTCACCTCCCTGACCAAAACCGTAGGCGGCAAAGACATCTGGATGCTGACCCTTTCTGACGGCGCTCCAGAAAGTCATCCCGGGATTGCCATTATGGGCGGTGTACAAGGAGATCACTTATTAGGCACCGAGATTGCCCTGAATATGGCAGAAAACATCGTTACCAACCATCCAGAAGTTTTACAAAAAACTACCTTTTATATTTTCCCCAATCTAAGCCCAGATGCAACCGCACAGTATTTTGCAGCGACCCAATTTGCCCGACACGGCAATGCGACCAAAACAGATGATGACCGTGACGGACAGGTAAATGAAGATCCGTTTGAGGACTTAAATGGTGATGGCGTTATTACCATGATGCGGATCGAAGACCCGACAGGGATTTATAAAATGCTAGAGGAAGATAATCGTATCATGGTCATGTCTGATCCTAATCAAGGAGAACGTGGTACCTATGACCTCCTCACCGAAGGGATGGATAACGATAAAGATGGTGATTTTAATGAAGACGGTTTGGGCGGTGTCGCGTTTAATAAAAACTTTACGTTTAACTTCCCGTATTTCACACCCGGTGCTGGAGAACATCCCGTGTCTCAGGTGGAGCACCGCGCCCTACTCGACTTCTTATATACGCAATGGAATCTGTATGCGATCCTGACCTTTAGTGATGAAAACAACCTTTCTACACCGCTTAAATACAATAAATCAGGCGCATCAAAAAGAGTCATCACCAGTATTCTAGAAGATGACGAAGCCATTAACGCCATGCTTTCAGAAACTTATAATAAATTGATCCCGAACACCAATGCGCCGGATGGGAGCGCTCAAGGCGGAAGTGCGTTTGAGTGGGCATACTTTCATTTTGGTAGACTCGCCATGAGTACACCCGGATGGTGGCCTCAAAAATTTGAAGGTGATTCTATAAACAAAGCACCTAAAAATGAAACCGCAAATTTCCTAGCCTACGCAGAAGCTGAAGGGATCAAAAATGCGTTTATCCCTTGGCAAGAAATACAACATCCCGATTTCCCGAATCACAAAGTAGAAGTCGGCGGCATCCGTCCGTTTCTCATGAAAAATCCTCCGTATGCCCTCGTGGATAGTATTGCCATCAAGCACACGGATTTTATCCTGAAAGTAGCCGAAATGCAACCAGAATTACAACTCGTGAATCTTAAACAAGAAAAAGTCGGCGCAAATCTTACCAGAATCACCGTCGATCTACATAACAATGGTCTCTTGCCTACCCACACTGAAATGGGTGAAAAATCTCGCTGGATGCGCAAGATTAATGTGTATCTAAAAACAAAAAACAACCAACAACTCATTTCTGGGAAACCACGTCAGGTGATTGAAAAAATAGATGGAGACGACACGATTACCCTGAGTTGGCTGATCCAAGGTTCTGGAAATGTGACCGTAGAGGCGACGGTTCCGCAGGCAGGAACCGCAACAAAAACCATCAACTTATAAACGTATCTCATGAAAAAATATATCCTTACAACCGTATGTGTGCTGGTGGTTTTTGCTTTCGCGAAAGCGCAATCAGCCCAAGACATTTTTCAAGCGGCAGGAACCCCTTCCAACCCAAAGGTGAACGTCGCTTTTAACCAATACTACACCGCCGAAGGACTCGCAGCCATCGGTAAAAAAATAGCCGATGCACATCCCAACTTAGTCAAGCGGATGTCCATAGGAAAATCTACACAAGGCAGAGATATTTGGATGCTCGCCATCACCGATTACAGCACAGGAGACGCCGATCGGAAACCAGGTTTTTATCTGGACGGAAACATTCACTCCAACGAAATTCAAGGAGGAGAAATCAGCACCTATACGGCTTGGTATCTCACCGAAAGCTTCGGAAACGTACCGTATATCACAGAAATGTTGAAGGATCGTGTGTTTTATATCGTGGCAACCATCAATCCAGATGCACGTAATAATTATATGAAAGAACCCAACACGGGAAGTAGTCCGCGAGCGGGAATGATTCCGTTAGATGATGATAGTGACGGCCTTTTTGATGAAGATGGGTATGATGATTTGGATGGCGATGGATCGATCACACAAATGCGTCGTAAAAGCACTACAGGCGATTATATTTTAGATCCGAGAGATCCGCGAAAAATGATTCGCATCCAACCAGATGATGTGATTACAGGACAACGTTATGAGATGTTAGGACGTGAAGGAATTGATAATGATGGGGATGGTCAGATTAATGAAGATACGCCAGGCTATTATGATCCAAACCGAGATTGGGGATGGAAATGGCAACCTGATTATGTACAACGAGGTGCGTATAAATATCCGTTCTCCGCACCAGAAACCAGAGCCGTCGCCGATTTTGTCAAAGCTCATCCAAATATTGCGGGTGCACAGAGTTTTCATAACAGTGGCGGAATGATCCTAAGAGGTCCTGGCGCCGAAGAAGATGTAGAAACCTACAACCGTGCCGATGTTGCGATTTATGATGCCATTGGTAAAAAAGGAGAAGAGTTATTACCAGGTTATAATTACCTGACGGTGTATAAAGATTTGTATTCGGTGTTTGGCGGAGAACTCGATTGGTTTTATGGCGGTCGTGGGATTTATACGTTTACCAACGAAATCTTTACAGGTTTTGCCTATTATAAAGATAAAACTAGAGGTCGCGATCAGATCTATGATGCAGGGAAGGACTTACTATTAGGCGATGGCTTTACGCCTTTTAAAGCCTATAATCACCCAACGTATGGCGAAGTAGAAATCGGCGGATTTAAAAAGAACGTCGGTCGTGCAACGCCTGGGTTTATGCTGGAGGAAGAAGCACATCGTAATATGGTGTTTGTGTTTTATCACGCCTTTCACATGCCACATCTTTCGGTAGGTGATGTGACGGTAAAATCCTTACCAAACGGTTTAAAGGAAGTCACTGCCACGATCGTTAATGATCGTTTGATGCCCACCCACGCAAGTCAGGATTTAAAATACAACATCGAGCGCCCTGATTACATTACCCTTTCCGGCGGAACTGTACTCGCAGGTATGATCGTCAAAGATGCCGATTTTAATGTGACAGAAGAGCAAAAAAACACCCCTGAAACCATTCACGTTGAAAATATCCCTGGCAATAGTACTGTCATGGTTCGTTGGATTGTTAAAGGTGGCAATACCTTTAAAATCAAAGTCGATAGTGCCAAAGGTGGGGTTGTGGAGAAGAGTGTTAAATAGAATTTAGATGTTAATAGCTAGTGAGTTTCTTTGTATGATTTTTTACAAAATTAATAAGGTTAACTAGCTATTTGCATCTTGTTCATTTTCTTTGCTTGTCCAAAGAAAACGGAACCAAAAGAAAAGACACTTTTTCTTAGGTATTTTTTCGCTTAAAGCGAAAAACCGTAAAATGCTTCCTAAATTTTTTCCAAGGCTTCAAAAATTTTTAACGGAAACATCTTACTATACTGGAGAAAAAGAAGAAAAAACTTAATAATTTATTACATTTTAGTACGTAATCACCACTTTGATGGTTCGTCATTTTAGTTTTTCAAACTAAGCCTGTCGAAGTTTTACACTTTTGGTGGTCAATCGTAAATTGACCTAAGAAAATTTTACGTAAAAAATGAATTGAAGCGAAGGGTTAAGCAAAAAATGTCGCAAGATAAAAGTCTGTAAATGACTAAAAATATACTATGTTCACAATGATTCTTAAAAAGCCATCACTTTATTTTTGTGCCTTGGTAAAAGAAATTTTTAGTAAAAGCTTCTTAAGTCTTGATTTTTTTGGTTCGTTTTTCATCAAGGAAAAAATAAACACATACATTTTAATCGGACACTATTGAATAAAAACAAAACTGTTCGTGCCCGTTCGAGCGCAGTAGAGAACTTATGATAAGCAATTTATTCTTGAGAATATCTTTTGACTGTCTTCAAGGTGGCATTGTCACTAGTTAAAAAAATAAGCTCTATTTTTATTTTTCTAAATGTCAAAGAAATGCACGTGTCTACAACCTTAGATTTTGAAATTCTCGTCAGTATGAGTTATGATGAACAACCTGAATAATGGAATGAATACCGAACAAACGGCCATAAGAACTATATACTTCAGCATCATTGGAAATACAGTTCTAGCCATCGTAAAAGGACTTGCAGGTTTCTTTGGGAACTCTTATGCGCTCATTGCTGATGCCATAGAATCGACGACCGATATTTTCTCTTCTTTACTTGTTCTATTTGGTTTAAAATATGCAAAACGACCCGCAGATAAAAATCATCCATACGGACACGGAAAAATTGAACCGCTCATCACTTTTTTAGTGGTTGTTTTTCTTGTAACATCTGCAACCATTATTGCTTATGAAAGCATCCAAAACATCCAAACACCTCATAAATCTCCCAAATATTGGACGTTAATTGTACTGGGGTGTATTATTTTATGGAAAGAAATCTCATTTAGAATCGTCATTAAAAAAAGTAAAGAGACACATAGTTCTTCGCTTAAAGCAGACGCTTGGCATCATAGAAGCGATGCAATTACGTCTATGATGGCATTTATCGGAATTTCTATCGCTTTAATATTCGGCGAAGGATATGAAACAGCTGATGATTGGGCTGCGTTGTTTGCTTCTGCTTTTATTCTTTACAATAGCTATTTAATTTTTAGACCCGCCTTGGGAGAAATTATGGATGAGCACTTATATGATGATCTTTTAGAAGAAATTCGCGAAGAATCTATTAAAGTCAAAGGTGTTCTAGGGACAGAAAAATGTTTTATTCGAAAAGCAGGAATGAAATACCACGTTGATTTACACGCAATTGTTGACGGAGAAATATCGGTAAAAGAAGGACACGATATAGCACATCATTTAAAAGACCATTTACGAATGGAAATACCCCATTTAGGGCATGTATTAATACATATTGAACCAGACAAATAAAAAGCAATATATTCTATAGAGTATACCTAATCTTAATAGCTATAGAAATTCTCAACGATACTCAAACGGATATTCTGATTTAATACGTAATCGCGGCAGCGATAGCGTGTCCTTGTAATTTCTCTCTTCCAGATAAAAAGCTGAGTTCAATCAAAAAATTACATTGTACGACTTCCCCACCAAGGGCTTCGATTAATTTGACAACGGCAGCGGCTGTACCTCCTGTGGCGAGGACGTCGTCGTGTACTAAGACTTTGTCGCCTGGTTGGATAGCATCTTCGTGAATTTCTAAAGTATCGGTTCCATATTCCAGTGCGTAGCTTTGTGATGCTGTCTTATATGGTAGTTTTCCAGGTTTGCGCACGGGGACAAAACCTACGTTTAATTTTTCGGCGAGTACGCCTCCAAAAAAGAAGCCTCTGGACTCTACGCCTACCACTTTATCTATCTGCTGATCTCCGACGAGTGCTACTAATTCTTGGCACGCTTTCGCGAAAGCGGTGCGATCTCCCAATAAAGGAGTAATATCTTTAAAAATAATTCCTGGCGTTGGAAAATCTTGTATATCACGGATGTACTTAATTAGTTTCATTTTTTTGTAAAAAGTATTTGCCAGCAAGATAAAAAGAAATATATTTGCACCCCGAAACAAACAATTATTATTTTGTTGTTTTGGAAAAATAAAGGCCTCGTGGCGCAACTGAATAGCGCACTTGATTACGGCTCAAGAGGTTACTGGTTTGAATCCAGTCGAGGTCACTAAACGGGATTTTTCAAAATCATTTTGAAAAGTCCCGTTTTTATTTGCTCCTAACTTATCTGAAATAGAGGCCATTGCGCTAAAAATTGAGTTCACTCTAAAAGTTCGAAGTCGGTCGTTTTTAAAGTCATACCCTATTCCTTCTGGAAAGAGCATAAATTGAAGTGAGCGCTTTACTTCAATATTACCTGATTGCCACAATGACGGGAGATTCAAGGCGAAATTCAAAGCTTTGTCAATCGATTTTTTGAGGTTCGAACTATTAAATCCTGAGTTTGAAACTAGCTCCGTTATTTTGTTCTTTTCGGACTCAAGTTTTGATTTGAATTTATCGTATTGAACCTTCGATATTTCTTCAAATACGAAACGTTCTTCCAACCTGTCAAGTTTAACATCCAGCTCCGCAGCTTTAGTATTCAATACCTTTGCTTCATCTATCTGCTCTTTGTTTAAATCGATGAAAGTCTTCTCGATAATCTCTTTAAGAGGTTCTATATACTTTGCATCAGATAGTGTGTAGTTTTCCAAAAGTGCCATAAATGAACTATGAAGCTTTTTTGCGCTTCGGTTTTCTCTACTTCCAGATCTTCTGTTCTTATAGTAATACAAACCTTTCTTTTTAACAACATATCCTGTGTAGGGTGTGCCGCATTCCGTTGATTTAACGAACATTTTCAACGGTAGATTTTCATCATCAAGGTTGTACTTCCTGCCTTCTTCTCTTGAGTTAAGAAGATTGTGAATCTTGAGGAACATTTCACGAGTGATCATAGGTTCGTGGTTACCTTGAATTACTTCTCCTGGTATTAGTTTGTTTACCATTAATCCGCAATAGAACGGATTTCTAAAATAATCACTTAGCTTTTTTGCTGAGAGGTCTAATCCTTTTCGCTTAAGTTTTTTGGATATCTCAACGTGTGAGGTGTTTAACATTGCTTTCCATTCAAATGCCTTTTTTAGAAGCTTTCCTTTTTCATTAATTACAAAGTTGGGTTTTTTTCCTTTTCCCGGATTCGTATTAGTATAACCGTATGGCCACGCTCCAGTCCAATCGCCTCTACGTAACTTTTCCTGCATTCCAGAAACGGATTTGTCTCTTCTCAACTCGTTATCAAATTGAGAAAACATATAATATAAATTCTGTTGGAAAGATCCTGCACTAGTTGAAGTATCTACCTCTTGAGTAGCAGATATGGTAACAATACCTTGTCTTTTTAGCTGGTCACTTATGTATGCTCCGTTTGCACCAGTTCGTGAAAACCGATCATAAGAATACACTATGATATATCCAATATCCTTTCGGCGTTTTACAAAGTTGAGCATCTTTTGAAAATGCTTACGCTCATCACTTTTAGCAGATTCATAAGTCCCACCAAAATACTCAACCACATCAAGCCCTTTCTTCTGAGCAAGTTGCTCACAGTACTTTAACTGCGTATCTAAACTAGCATTATTATCCGCTTGTTCTTTAGTGGATACTCTTGTATATATAACAGCATTTCCTGCTTGTCTGAGTGACTTGCTTTCGTCTTTACGGGCAAATTGGTTAAAGATGGATAAATCTTTCATTAGGCTACGTTTTGCTGAACTTGTTTGCATAATATGAGTGCAAACTGCTCAAGATTTTTAATTATTTCATCTGCCTCATCTTCGTTCACGTTCTCAAATCCCTTAAATGATTTGAGTCTCTCTACAGACATTTTATTTTTTGTTACTTCCTTATTATTCTCTTTTTTTACATCTATTGATTGCATTAATAAATCCGTGAATGCTATTCTATTTTATAGTCATAGCACTAATGGGATGGTGGATGGCTTTTTCAGCTCATTCCGTTTACTGTCAATCGATGGTTATTAGGTTTTCATAATTATTGGTTTCAAACTTGTTTCCGTTATGGGATTACAAATTGAGTGTGAATGGCAAATGGTTGTTCTATTTTGCTTTCTGTTTTACGGTACGGCTTATTAAGACCACTTTACCGTTGGCTTGTTTTATTTCGATATTTTGATATTCGTGCTGTTTTAGAATGTCAATGATTCTATCTTTCTCGCTAATGCGTTCTGTTCCTTCTATCATATCGATCTCTCTATTCTTTTTGGTCACTTGGACAGATTGATATGATTCACTTCTCAGTATGAGCATTACTTGGATTTCTTCTTTATTTAATCCTGCAAAAGCGTTGAAATTAGGCTCAGAAAAAAGGACAGCTATATTTTCTTTGACTACTTTATTTAAGCTTAATACAATGTGGTTGGTCACTTCGCCTTCCTGCAAGAGCTTTACATATTCATAATCGTCTGCGAGATATATGTTTCCCGCCACATCAGTTATTAAGTATAACGCTTTCGCGAAAGCGAGAACTTGAACAGCTGAGTATTCTAACTTACTTATGCTTTTACCTACAATGGTTGTATTCTCAAAAAGAAATTTCCTAACAGGCTTTATTCTCTCATTTGCAAATCCCAGATTGCGATATTCAATGATGATACCCATCCATAGAATATCGATGAGACTAAATTTTTTCCATCCACTATCAGTATGGCGTTGATCTTCAAAGAGACCTATATCCTGCCAGTGGGTAATCATACGTCTTTCGGCATTTACGATGTATTTATTAGCATATTCCTTTTCGTTGAGTAATCTCAATAATTTTGAATAATCTGGATATTGTTCTTTCAAGACTTTTATTTTGATAATACAAACATACTATTATAAACGTTACGAAACAAAGACGTTTTTACTTTGTTTCTAAAGAAAAAATATATTTTTTAAGAATATCGCTCTCATTCTTTTGAGCATCAAGTAAATTTTGATTACTTTTTTTAAGTTCTTTTTGTAGCGATTTGACTTCGGCGCTGTGCAATGCTGCCATCTTTTCAATCTTTTTGGATTTCTTTTTTAAATGAGAATTAAGTTCTTTATTTAATTTTTTATTTTCTTTCCTCATCTTCTTTATGATTTTATAAAATTCGTCAACACACTCTTTATCTAGCTTTGCCATAAGATTTATTATCATTGTGTCGATGTCCATTGAGCCGCCATTTACCTCGTTTTGAACATTTTTAACTTCTTTTATGGTACCACGGTTTCCAGCGTGAGTAGTTGTATTATTATTTCCCGTATTATGAACAGAGTTATTAGAATTGTTGACTGTGCCTTTTGATTTAGGAAGATAATTCAACGCATCACGGCCGTAGAAGTAATTCATATCTACATCAAAAATTTTTGCAAAGTTTATAAGTGCCAGATGCGGTATATGCTTTGACCTGCTTCTTACAGATGAGATAATACTTCTATTAGATGGATAAATTAATTTTCCAAGGCTACTATCGTTACTTGGTTTAATACCCATCTCATCATTCTTCTCTAATACTTCATCGATGGCATCTATAAACTTAAGATCAATGGTATCATAATCTAAATTTTCTTTCATTTTATCTACCTTATTTTGAGTGACTTGTTCCTTTTTCTCTACCTTTTTTACATTCATTTAATTCTATAATCTGAAAATAATTATTTGTTTTTGTTGCTTATTAAGCAACGTTTATACATATATTTGACCAAATAAATGCTTATTTAGCGTTAAATTGTTGTCAAATTTACAAAACTTTTACACGGAATTGTCACACGAATCACATAAAATTTATAATAGATGTATCAACCAGATGAAATTAAAGCCATTACGAGAAAAATGCACAAGTATTTTGATAATCCCATTGCGCTTGTAGCTAAAGAATCGGGAAAATCAAGACCAACGGTTTCTAAATTTTTTAATAGGAAAGAAATTAGGCCATCTAGCGAAGAACTTATTTACGAAGCCTGTCTGACTCTTTTAGAATCTAAACACGAGAAAACATTGCGCAATAGTAAAAAGGGAAAAGTACTCACAGAGAACCTGCCTTTAAAGTCGCAAACGTCGATGAAATTATAATGCAGATCTCATCTTATGAAATTTGCAGAAGATAGCCCAGACCAAGGTTTCCTTAGCCTTATCAAAGAAATCAAGGAAGAAATAGAGATGCTAAAAAAGCACCACAAGCCGACTAGTGAGATAGACAAAGCACACACTTTGCTGTTTCATAACAGTCCTAAAAATGAGCATAGTTAATTATTCCATTGCCTTTAAGGCATTGGATTATCACATAAAAGAACACAACCAGAATACAGATCAACTTTCCAACCGCATACGCCAGGCCATTGCCGCTACTGCAAAGGATATCATTAAGATTTACGGACTTTCACTACTGAAAGCGAGTAATGTCACACAACTTGATCCACAAAATTTACCGCCTCTAAAGACCAACAATCTACAGTTGGCTAAAATGGGCAACGCCAGTCCTCGTACCATCCAGCGTCACTTAAAAAGACTCATAGATGCAGGGATTATTATCAATAAAATATGGCACGGTACCAATTCTGGATATGACCTCTGGGTCGAGCCAAAAATCTTGTTAGCAAACGGTTTAAAACAGGTTGATAAGCCCAAAAATGAGCAAGACTCACGGAATTTACAACCTACACACAATCAACATCTTAAAAAAACACATACGACAACTTGTCGTCATACAGACTCTAGTAACAATGGTTACATAAATAATTTAATAATAGGCGTTGATAACTCAAGCCGAGCCAAGCTATTCGGAGATAAAAGGAATTCGCTACCGCTCACAAAAGAAACAACGTCACGCAACGCTTCTAGCAACACTTTTACAGGATACACAGGGAAAAAATGCCCCAAAAAATCCAAAGATGCAGGGGAAAATGCGCGGAATCGAGCCACAAATCAAACTGGCGCCGAAAATTTGCCACGAGATTCGGCTCGTTCCGCTTCCCTTTCTGTTTATGTGAATGCGCTTTGGACGCTTTCGCGAAATGTGCTCTACCAAGACACCTATCTCACAGAATCACAAATCAAAATTGGTAAAGAGTTACTCTGGCAATGGTATAATCCAGTAGCCGATAAACATCTAGCAAATGTGCATCAATGCTATGTAGATCGCATAGAACTCGTACGGAAATATCTCGCCAAAGACCCAGAGCGTCGCTTCGTGCAGTTGCCAAATCAATATTTTGATCCTAAAAATAAAACAGGTTTTGCCGGCACAAAAAAATGGTGGCGAGACCACAAAAAACGCCAGGTAGAAGTGCAACTAAAACTCATCGTTGCTGCGCAAATACGCAGATTTCTAAACAACGAAAAAAAAGATACTGCCAAACAAAAACCGAGATTGGCACTTTTCAGGCAATGTGAGACGAGAATAGGTAAACTGGGACAACCTGAGCTATTGCAACACTTTCACGCAAGTGTGCTCAACCCTTCTACACAACGATTTTTATACACCAATATTTAACGAATGAAACGCATTTTCAAAAAGAAAAACGCTGCCCTGACCAACAAACTCAAGGGAGCGATTGCCGAGATATCTATTGATGTTTTTGGCTATGAGAAAAAGATCTCGCATAATATCAAGAATTATACACAGCAGATTGCCACTTGGCAACAACTTCCCGTGGAGCGATTATATCTGCGTATTTACCAAGAGCAGCACAAAGTTCATTCTTACCTGTACAATCAGGATGTGCCTTTGAAAAAAATCCCTACTGATGAGCTGGCGTTCTTTTTCCTGGAAGAAAGTATTGCTGCGCTACCCAATGTGCGCAACAAGATTGCCTTCAGTATCAAAAAGTATCTCAAGGAATTTGCCACGGCCAATCAAATCTGTGAGCAAGATGTTCAGATCTGGCTAAATGTCAAAGAGGATGTTGTAACAGTTAAAGCTTTTCACAACAAGACCTACGTCAAGGAAATTTCACTTTTATCACTCATTAAATACTTTAAATAATGCAACAAAAGAAAAAAGGCTGGAAACTCGGCCAAGACTCAGAAACTAAAATGATTGTCTGGTTCAAAGATGGTAATGTGCGAACGATGTACTCTATCGACTGGCGCCATAAATTATCCAAAACTAAAAGTAAGGAAACTGGTCTTTCGCGCTTTCGCAAAAAGATAAAGGAATACGGACCACTTGCGGGCACTATTGAGATTTATGACAAAGCTACTGGACAACGTATTGCCAAATTCTACGAAGGAAACGAGATGAATATTAATGCTGAAACCAATTGATATGAGAACCATTTTAGAATTAAAAGCACGACTGAAGAATGAAACCTTATTCAGCAGAAAATATCCTGATTATGAAGAAGACGATGATAAAGTTCATTTGCTGTATGTGTCTCCTTGTTTAGATTCCACAGGGTATTACCGTGCAATAACACCTGCGTTAGAACTAAATAAGACATCATCTCATTGCGCGATTATTACCGCTATTGAAACCTTCAACTTCAATAAGCGCTTTGAAGATTATGAGAATCTGATTGATGAAAAACTATTATACTGGGCAGATTATGTGATCTTCCCAGTTATCTTTTCAGATATTGATTTCTTTATAAAAGCGATTCGTGTGTTGCGACCAGATGTTCAATTGATAATGGATATCGATCAAAACTTTACCGCTATTCCTCAAAGTCACGCATTGTCGCGCAAAGTCAACACTCGTGACAAAGAGCAATTATTATCTAATATGATTTCTATGGATGTGGTTACAACTGCTACTAAACCACTGGCTAGTTTTTACAAAAAGATCCTGCACGACAATTTTCCTAATCATAGTACACACGTTGCGCAATTGCCCTCTTTAGTGTCACGACTAGGATACGAAGAAATACCGCCATTAAAACGTAATGAGTCTGAAACAATCAGGATTGGGATTATAGGTAGTAAAAGTCAGCTTGAAGATTTGCTAGTTCTTAAGGAACTAGTTGCAAAAACTAAAGAAGTCCCTAAGGAAGGAGTTCAATTTGTATGCTATGGTTGGGATGGAAAAGATAGTAATGACGAGCTAGTTCTTAAAGGACTAGCAATAGAATATCATAAACCTGTGGCGTTTGAAAATCACTTTAAAAAACTGAATGATTTGGCACTGGATATGGTTCTTTTACTTTCTGAAAAGAACCGCTTTTCTCAATGTGCGCCTTACACTGAGCTATTGGAAGGTGCTGTTTTTGGTATTCCAGTAATTGCATCAAAATTTCATTCAGCGGAACAAGTCCTTAAGGAAGGAGAAACAGGATTACTTGCCGAAAGCGCTGAAGATTGGGTAAACGCTATCCAACGTTTAGTTTCTAATAAAAAGCTACGCGATCAGATGGGTAAGAATGCCCTGAAGTCTATTTGGATGGAGCAGCATTTTACGAGCAGGCAACTTCAGAGGTTTCAGGATTTGTTTATTTAAAAATCAAATAATTTATATAAACTAATCTCCTTTCTTGTGCTTATGTGGTTTTAATGATGGCGTATTTCCACCAGTCTTTTTATTATCTCGTTGGCGTCTGTCTGGTTTTCCCGTTGATTTGGCAGTTCTTTTTGGACCTGGTTTAATTCCCATAATTTTAAGTTTAAATTCTTTACTAATTTAATCATTTATAAGCTCGTTAGAAATTTAAGTTTTCAACTTAGTTTGAATTTTTTTAGAAAAGACCATTGTACCGATAACTTCTTTTTCTATTTATCCCACCCATAAATTCACAACCCTAGCCACCGCTAGGGTTTCTTGATTTTAGACTAAAAAACTAAATGCTGTAACGTACCGCAACCCCTTTCCCTTACGTCACTTTCGCGAAAGCGAAATCTATATTTATCCCAATACACACCACAAACTAGTCCCTAAGCGACTAGCAAATTTTGGGAACGCAAATGCAATTAACCAGTACATTCAACAAACAGAAAAAAGGCATCGAGCTTCACTTTAGCGAAGTCCTTCCTAAAGAACTAGCATTTCATTTGAAGGAACTTGGTTTTAAGGAAACACTGTCAGACCCAATGAAATGGTATGTTGACAATCATCCTGCATACTGTCGCTATGTCGAAGAGTTGGAAAAGGAATTTGTAAAAGATGGCGATTGGAAACACGTATTGATCCATCCATCTTTTGAGTCGTCCTTAGAAAACATTGACAAAGGGCAATTTACCTATGTAACGATCTTCCTTAAGGGGCAGGAAAAAGCAGAACAGGAAAACTATGTCGTTTTTGATTCTTACAAGAAAGTCGCTCACGAGATAGCGAGTCGTTTTGCAATGCGCAAGTATGGCGATACACTCAAACATATAGAAGTACATCCTCGCAACTACAAGAGAAAGTCACGCGTCCTGTTTAGAGATGGGAAAGTGATTGATGGTATGGTAGCTTTAGAAAGTGTACCTATCCAAAACGAAGTCGTTAAGGAAGTAGCTGAAAATGATGAACTAGTCGCTAAGGAAGGAGATGCTGCAAATGACAAAGTCCCTAAAGAACTAGCTGAAGAAAAAACAGAAATCGGTAAAGAACCAGAAAATGATTCTGGTTATAAAACAGATGCAGAACGTAAGCTTTCCACAAGATCTGTTTTAAAGGAAGTCATAGAAAAACTGAACGAGCAAACCGAAGATCTGGACGGCGAACCTGAAACTATTATCGCCACCACCGTAATGGATCTGGAAGACGCTGCCGACCAATGGAGCGAAATTCATTTTAAAAATCATCTTTTAAAAGCACTTCAAAATTTTAAAGATTGGGTGTACGATCTGGATATTAAAGATCGGGCGATGGCATTAATGCAAGTGAACCGGTTGAATCAATCTTTGAGTCTGGAGCTTATTCCCTTAAAAGAAGTTGAAACTGAAGCTCGGTCTATTGCCAAAGATATTTTTAATCGCGATCATATCGTTCCCAATGTGCTTGTTCCCGTTCACGCTGGCGAGCCATTTCAGTCTGGCAGTTTGACCATAGGCGATGGCAACTTCTTAAAATTTAAGTTTCCCCAACTTTATACAGTTAATGATGAGAACTTGAAACAAGTGTCTGGTTTGGAGCTCTTTCAATTGTCACAGATGCCACATCCCAACGATTATGGTATTGCTGTAAATCGCTCGACGCTGTTGCAGGAATGGGAAAATCGTGGGCCAGAAGCATTTGCAACCATCGGCTATCCCACTGATCTCAATTATCCTTATGTAAACATTCACACAGGCTATAAAAGTGTCTCGCCATTGGGAGCCGAAATCGACATCGAGGATTACAGCCACAAGTGGTGGTCTGTGGTAGAGCATTCACGTCCCATCGCAAATCCACAGAAAGGAATTGAGATTATCGATGCGATGTTATTGCAATTGGTAGAAGATCATCTGGACTATGTGAACCCTAAAACTGGTAAACCCAAAACGGATAAGAAATCCAAAGAAGCCTTTAACGAGATGCAATGGCAGATGAATCGTTTGGAGCGTTCTAAGTCCAATATTCAGGATTATTTGGATGGACAGCAAAAGCCAGACAACAAACCGAAATCACTTCCCAAAAAGCAAAAGACTCAAAAATCAACTACTAAAAACGATTATATAGATCGTGTGGTGGCTGTGATGCATACCGCTTTCGCGAAAGCGGAACGCCTATCAAAAAAGAAAGTCGAAGCATTAAAAGAAGAAACCGGCGCACCCAATTTAGGTGCACTCTGGGAAGCTGTGGAATTGAGTTGGTTACTGTGGTACAAAATGCTCTACAAAGAGCCAATCGCTTTTGAAAGTCGCTTGCGTAAAATGGATTTTTTCTGGAGTCAAGTTCAGCCGACATACGCCTATTCAGACAGTAGCAAAGAATTGTACAAACAGTATTCAACGCCTTGTCCCATAGGCGCCATCGTCGCAGAATACACCCAAATGAAGGATGCAGAATTCATCTTTGAACCAAGTGCCGGCAATGGCCTGTTGCTCGTAGGCGCAAATCCTAGAATCACGCACGTTAATGAGATTGACAACAGCCGAAAAAAATCACTAGAGTATCAGGGTTTTGGCCGCATCACAAATAACAATGCTGCCGAACCTTTTCCTGAAGTAATGAATAAAGTGCACGATGTGGTTGTGACCAATCCGCCATTTGCACGATGGGAAGCGTCCAAATTTGATAAGCAGCGTATCGCCAATAAATATTTCAACAAACAGCGTGGGATAGCAAACCATATTCGTCTGGAACACTTAATGGCAGGACTGGCGTTGCACACGATGAAGGGTGATGGCAAAGCGGCGATCATCATTATGGGTCACGTGTATTTTGGCGAAGATGGTTTGTTTGCAAAATACCGTCCATTTTTCAATTGGTTGTACCGTCATTATCACGTGGACGATATTATCAATATGAACAGTTACAAGCTCTACAATAAGCAAGGCGCTGTGACAAAAACGATGCTCATTCTAGTAGGTGGTCGCAAATCAAAACCATCTGGTGTTGCGCCAGATCAGACTAAAGCGCCAGAATTAAATACAATGGTTGAGACCTTTTTCGATCTCTGGAAACGTGTCAAGTCACACATTAAACCAAATTTAAATACACTCATCTCGCAACTTAAAAAAGCACGAATACAATGATATTTTATAACAACCAATTAATGTCTGGCGATGTCAAAGCGCGACTGTTTATGGTTTCAAACCCTTCAAAATTTGAACGGTTTGAAGATCACGAAGCAGGCATATTCATCCAACTACACGAACTCATTGAGCAAGCTAGAGCAACGGGAGAAGATCCTATAGCACTTATTGAAGAATACTTAGAAGTCATCTACAATGATGGGACTAGTACTGAAGAAATTGCGAGCTTTTTATTGGAAACCGATAAGATGCAAACCGCGCTGTGGACGCTCAAAGAAAGTTGGGATAAAATGGACGACAGCCTACCCACTAATTCATTAATGTATGGTGGAATGGACAAGGAAGATGCCGTGCAATTGTATTCAGAAACCACGCTTCGCAGCTACTTAGAAGCTTTAGCACTTTTCAAAAATGAATAACGAAGAACTCGATATCAAGGAAGCTGAGTACAGCCAGAACGCTGATGAAGTAGCAAAACTTGCCACTCAGGAAGCGGCATTAGTGCCTTATGCGTCCAAGTCGCAAGCACCTTACAAAATGAATACGCTTATCCCACGCAATATGGCTTTTGAAGTACAAAAGTCATTGAACCGTATCGTTAAGGACAAAGGCAATATTGATAATTATGTGCGCAATCAGCTCAAGTATGAATCTACTAAAGAGATGTGGAAAGGTCTCGGCGCAGAACAGGTGGATGCTGTGGGATTATATCTCAAGCAATTTGAGAACGAGCAAGGCATTATCATAGCAGATCAAACGGGAATTGGGAAAGGCAGGCAAGCAGCGGCGGTGATACGACACGCAGTTATGCAGGGCTTTCTTCCCGTTTTCTTTACCAAAAAGCCAGATCTTTTTACAGATATGTACCGAGATCTCAAAGCGATTGGTTTTGACAACATCCGCCCATTTATCGTCAACACAGATACGGATTCCAAGGTAAAAGATGCCCAAGGAAATGTCGTCTTTACACCGATGATCAGTAAGGCACAATATGAGCTGATTACCACCGAAAAAGAATTTCCCACAGAAAGCATCGAGTCTATTGAGTGGCACAAGAAAATCGGTAAGAATTTACCAGATCCAGACAAGTTGCCTTTCATCACGATTACGGAAACCTTAGACCATTTGCCTGTAGGTTACGATATGATTTTTTGCACCTATTCTCAAGTACAGTCTGCACATCCTTATAAACGATTGTGGCTGGAAAGTATGGTAAACAATGGTCTGGAAGGCAGCAAGAAATACAAGAAGGTCATCTTTATTCTCGATGAGTCGCATATGGCAGGTGGTTTTGATTCCATCATTGGGACGTGGATGCGGAATGTATTACCACAAACTAAAGCGTGTTGCTTTTTGAGTGCCACCTTTGCCAAATATCCAGAAGTGATGCCGTTTTATGCAAAGAAAACCGCAATTGCAGAAACTGGATTGACTGATGCCAGTTTTGTGCGATCAATGACTAGTGGCGGTTTAGCGCTTCAGGAAATTGTGGCGTCCAACCTTTCTGAAAGTGGTCAGCTCATTCGTAGGCAAAGATCAAATGAAGGCATTAAAATAGATTATATCACGCTCGATGCAGAGCCACAGCGTAGCATCAGTCGTGCGAGTGTCAACAGCATCATTTCATTGATGAATGAAGTTGTTCAGTTTGAACAGGAATTTGTGGCGCCTATTTTGGCAGATATTCACGCTTCCGCGAAAGCGCAAGGCGAGCATATGTCTTCCAAACCGAGAAGTCTGGGCGTAAAGCAATCGCCATACTTTTCCAGAGTTTTCAATATTGTTGACCAAATGCTGTTTGCTCTTAAGGTAAAAGATGTGGTTGATCATACCATCAAATTGCTGAAGGAAGACAAAAAGGTAGTGATCGCTTTTAAATCGACAATGGGTGCATTTTTAAAGGAAATGAACTTGGTAAGTGGCGATGTGATTCCCAAGGAACAAATAGATTTTGTGAGAACTTTGGTTCGTGGTCTGGACGGAATTTTCAATTACAGTTATACCGCTATTGATGGCTCAAAAACACGTGAGCGCATAGAACTGGAAGAGCTATCACAAAAAGGTATCGAGAAATACAAAGACATTAAAAGTCGAATGGTTCTGGAGAGTTCAGGACTTTCTATTTCGCCTATTGATGAGCTGATTCACTTTATTGAGAAAAAGAAAAAACCAAAACATCTTGGTGGCCATACCGATTTATATTTTAAAGTAGCCGAAGTCACAGGTCGTAATCAACGCATTGCGATGGATGGCGACGAAGCTGTGGTGCAATCCTTCCGCAGTAATACGGAGCGATCTTTTAGGATGTTCAATAGTGGCGATTATGATGTGTTGCTGATTAATCAAAGTGGTTCCACAGGCTCATCGGCACACGCAAGTAAAGATTTTAAGGATCAGCGGCAGCGGGCGATGATTGTGCATCAATTTGAATTGGATATCAATACCGAAGTTCAAAAGCGTGGTCGTATCAATCGTACTGGGCAAGTGGTGTTGCCTGAATACTATTACATCACAAGCGACATTCCTACGGAAAAAAGATTGATGACTATGCTAAAGGCGAAATTAAAATCGCTGGATGCGAATACCACAGGATCACAAAAAACCAATGATGAAACTTTAAAAAGTGCCGATTTCCTAAATAAATATGGAGATATCGCTGCCTGGAATTGGGTAGATGAGAATCAGGAAATGATGGAGCAATTAGGTTATCCTACCTATCAGAAGAAAACTGATAAAAACGGCTACATACGTTATGAGCGAAATGGTTTTAAGGATGGAGCTGTACGTCAACTAACTGGTCGTGCTGGGTTGCTGAAAGTGGAAGAGCAAGATGCACTTTATGATGATCTTCTGGAACGTTATGACCATCAAATCAAACTTGAAAAACAACAAGGAACTTATGATCTGGAAACAGAGTTCCTGCCACTTGACGCAGAAACTAAAAAGCGCTTTCTGTTTCAGAAAGGTCAAGGTGGCGCTACACCATTTGGAAAAGATACAGTGCGCGATATTACGATTGTCAATAATCTAAAACGACCGTTTACCAAACAGGATATCGATAAGCGAATTACTGATGCGCTTGAAGGACAGAAACCTGTTCAGGTACAAATGAAAATGGTAGATGCTATCAATGAGAAGTATCCATTGCTTATTGAAGAGCGTAAAGCGAAAAAGCTTGAAGTCATCAATAGGCTAAAAGAAGATCGTGACGATTTACCCCAGCGTGGTAGTGGCGATACCGAAAAAGAAAACGAGCGTATTCAGTCTGACTGGACAAAGCTGGAAGAAATTATTCACGCCAAGACATCTCAACTCGCCACCTATGTGGCAGGATTGGAGAATACGAAGCGTTCTATCGTCAGGTATATCACAATGTGGAACATTGGCGACGTGGTGCGCGTTCCGTTTATTGGGACAACCATCAATCCATCTTGGGGAATCTTCTTGGGCGTGAGCATCGGTAAGTCTGGTAAGAATCCATATACGCTGAGTAACATCAGTTTAAAATTTGGAGTTACAGATTCACGAAAGATTCT